>WNGG01000361.1_pt1 | contig 56740 bp, 54 predicted proteins | sample 5400661 | NCBI WGS metagenome assembly WNGG01 (sample SAMN13153372, study PRJNA577476) | soil metagenome | isolation source: 100 cm soil or saprolite under Garry oak tree replicate 1 | place: USA:California | collected 2016-06-15
CTGTCAACGCTTCGCCACGCCCTCACGGAACGTCGACGCATGACTCGGGGCCGCCGTGGGTCGCTAGCCCTTCGGCGCAGAGCTCTTCCATCTCCTCCTCCATGCCGGTTTATCCCGGCGCTTTCCCATGATCATGGCAGGCGACAGGCTGGGCTTCCCCGTAACACTGTTCTCATGCCGGCAGTTCATGCACCCGGTCGGCACGACCGGGGGCGGGCGCTGCTGGCCGTGCCGGATCAGATTGGGGTGCGCACACAGCCGTTTCCCAGAGTTCGTCAGGCTTGGCGCCCTCTTGGGGGCGTTTTTGCGATCTCACCTGGAGCACTCTGGAAACTCAGGTGAGCAATGCCCGGACCGAGGCCTCCAGTACCCGCCTTCGAGCTCTTGAGCGGCTGCCAGGAAACGCTGCGGAAATCGCAGGATCCGCGGAAATAGCTGCTGAGACCGGTTGCATCGCTGCCGATGCTCAGACTACCATCCCATCAGATGGTAAGGAGATGGTGTGGGGATGGCCCCGAGTGAGGGCGAGAAGACTGAGAAGATCACTATCAACCTGGGATTGGTGGACCTCGGGCAGATCGATCTGCTGGTCCAAGAAGGTTTCTACACCAATCGCACCGATTTCATCCGTACGGCCATCCGTACCCAGCTCGCCACCCGGGGCGAGGCGCTCGACCAGACAGCGGCCCGGCGCACCCTCACCCTGGGCAGCTGTCACTACACCCGTCGGGACCTGGAGGAGATCCGCGACGCCGGGCAGATGATCCACATCCGGGTGCTGGGGCTGGCGAGCATCGCCGCCGATGTCTCCCCTCAACTGGCCCTGGCCACGATTGCCTCGGTGGAGGTGCTCGGCGCCTTCCGGGCCCCCACTGCGGTGAAGGCCGCCCTCGCGGCTCGCACCGCCTGAGCCGACTGCGGCCACCACGGCTGCCCGGACCGCCGGGCCCCCGGCACACGGGCCGTCCTGCCAGGAAGACCAGCGAAGACACCGCGAGAAGGGATACCGCCATGGATGCACGCCAGATGGCGGCGATGGCTGAGGCCACCCGCCTGACCCGCCAAGGCCGCCTCGTTGAGGCAACCGCGCTGATTCAGCAAACGCTGGCCGGACCGGCGGTGACACGGCGGGCGCCGGATGCGCCATGTGCCGAGGAGGAGACCGGTGCCGCGCTTGGCCGCTCTCCCGCTTCCCCGCCACGGCTGTCCGCCCGCGGGGGGACACCGCTGAGGCGGGTCCCTTCTGGCTGGATCCCCCGCCTCCGCACTTTCCCCCGCCGAGACGCATCCGGTCTCCACCGCGCGCACCGGCCCGCTGCCCCGCCCGCAAAGCGACCGGCGGGCCGGTTTGACGCCTTCTCCTACACCAACGCCGCCGGTACCCGCGTCTACCGGCTCTATGTCCCCACCGGCCACACTGGCGGCCCCCTGCCTTTGGTCGTGATGCTGCACGGCGGCACTCAAGACGCCGAGACCTTCGCCGCCGCTACCGGCATGAACGACCTCGCCGAGCGTGAGACCTTCCTCGTCGCCTACCCTGAACAGGCCCGCTCGGCGAACCCTGGCCGGTACTGGAACTGGTTCGACCCCGGTCATCAGTGCCGCGACGTCGGCGAGCCGTCGCTGATCGCCGGGATCACCGGCCAGGTCATGGACCGCTACGGGGCAGATTCCGGCCGGGTGTATGTGGCCGGGTTCTCCGCCGGCGGCGCGATGGCCGCGGTGATGGCCGCGGCCTACCCTGATCTTTACGCCTCTGCTGGCGTGCACTCCGGGCTGGCCTGCGGCGCTGCCGGTGACGTGGCCTCCGCGTTCGCGGCGATGAGGCAGGGCCCATCGCACCCGGCCCGGCCCCCGGTGCGGCCCCTGCCGTTGATCGTGTTCCATGGTGACCGGGATGCGACCGTGGCCCCCGTCAACGCGGCGGCCCTCATCGGACACCTCCTGGCAGCAGGCGGTCCCGATGCCATGCCCACCGCGGTGACCAGCGGCGGGCAGGTGCCCGGCGGGCATGCCTACACCCGCACCTGCTACCAGGACCCCGCCGGGGCGACCCTTGCCGAGCGCTGGACTATCCACCAGGGCGGACATGGCTGGTCCGGTGGTGTCCCGCACGGGTCCTACACCGACCCCCACGGGCCGAATGCCAGCGCCGAGTTCATCCGTTTCTTCGACGAGCACCCCGCCCTTCGCTGACCGGCACCGCCCGCCAGACTCCCGCCGCTGCCCCTGGCCCCTCCCTGGCGTAGCGTGAGTGACGAGAGACCCGGCGATCCTCCGGGCACGGAAGGGTGTCGAGTCCCTGCTGACGCTTTCCTTTGCCAGGCGAAGGAGGCAGCAGGTGAAGGCGATCGGGCTGTCATTCGATCAGGACAGATGCCGGTCAGAACTGGTAATGGGGTATCCACCTGGTGCGGTGGACGGCCTGGTCGACCTGGTCGGTGAGCGCGGGCCTGGCGACGGCCCCCGCGACGGCGGGTCGCGGTGTCGGAGAGGTGGGCGCGGTCGGGCAGCAGTGTCCCGTGCGGGTCGTGCCGGATTGTGGCGGCGTATGGGTGTCCCTATCGTGGGCTGTTGCCCTTCGAAGAAGATGACGAGGAGGTGTTCTACGGGCCGGAGCGGCTGACCACTGAGTTGGCGGTCAGACTCGCGCGGCAGATGACACTCGGCGGCGTTGTCGGCGTCACCGGGGCGTCGGAGGCGGGCAAGTCGTCGCTGCTGCGGGCTGGTTTGCTGCCGACGCTGGCCAGGGGTGTGCAATTGAAAGGTTCAGAGCGCTGGTCCTGCCGGGTGATCATGCCAACCAAGGATCCGCTCACTGAACTGGCTACCGCCCTGGCGGTGGTAGCAGCGACACCGCCGCAGCCCGGCCCATTGGTGCAGTCCTCCCACCACGAGCCGCTCTGCCTGGTGGCGGTGGCCCGCCGGTCAGCGGCGGCGGCAGGGTTGTGGTCGGCAGCCTCGTAAAGCCATCGGGCCTAGCGTTGACGATGCCGGCGATATGGCCGCGCTGGACAGGGTATACCGGACGTTGCCGCTCAGCAGCCTCGTGGGCTTGTACGACGCATGCCAGCGGACGATAGCAGCACGCATGAGCACGGCGAGCGTAGACCGACCGAAGCCCGCCGCGCAACCTCCGGAAGCGCAGGCCAGCGCTAAACGTCGTAGCCCAGGTTATCTGGTCATCGCCAGCGACGGAATTGTCGCTGGCTGGCGGCACGAAACACCACCTGCCGGGCGCACATGCTCTGTACGCGCGCGCAGCAACGTTAGCTGGAGTCGCGGCTGAGTTATCACGGTTGCCTGCTCTGGGCCGCCATGACAAGCTCCTCGCCTGTCTCAATGGTCAACCGCCATCCGAGATCCGGCCAAAGTGGCCCCCATTCGCCCTGGGTCCAGCAGCCGCGCCAGACACCCCATCCGTAGGCGGCGTCGTCCAGGAGGCGCGCGATCGTCCAGCGCACAGGATCCAGAGGGGGCCTCAAGTGACGCCACTCCAACAGTGCAGGCGCCAGGGCCGCCGCGGCGAGTGGCAGCCGTAGGCGTGGCGTCAGGATGGCCACCGCGAGGGTCGCCGGCCACCAGGTCCGGTTCAGCGCATCGGCGACGTGTGGTCCTGACCGTAGCGTCCCGCCGCCTGCGAGCCGCACAGCCTCTCGCACCGGGCACTCGATTACCCCGCTGAGCTCTCCGGCGAGCAGGGTGCATGCGGTGCCAGTGATGGCGCTAGCGGCGAAGGGTTGGCGAAGCAAGGCTGCGGCCCAGGCTGCGGCGGTCCAGGGAGATACGGCGAGCGGCCGGGCTGCGGCGTGGTGCCGACTGTCCAAGGGTGCCGCAGTTCGGCCGTAGTGGGCACGGCGAGACAGCCACGAGCCGAGCGATGTGCGGTGCTCGTGCTGCACGCGGCCCTCCGGCTCGTACCGCACGTGCCAGCCCTTCTCGGTGAGCCGCCACACGAAATCAACGTCCTCGCCGCCGCGCAGCGTCTCATCGAACCCGGCACCGAGCGCCGTCCTACGAACGACCAACGCCGCGCCAGGCACGAACGGCACGCGGCTCCTCGGCAGGACCCGACCGCTCTGAGTGCCTCGGTCCAATGGAGACCGGACGTCCTCGTAGCAGGCCACCCAACCAGGGCCTCGCTCGGCGAGGCCGACGACGCGCGGCGCGACAACCCCGACGAGCGGGTCGGCGAAGTGCGGCAGCACCGCGGCGAGCCAGCCATCCTCGGGCACGCAATCCGAATCAAGAAACGCGATGAACGGTGCGGCGGTGGCAGCGGCTCCAGAGTTGCGTGCAGCCGCGGCACCACCCCACTTCGCACGTCGGACCAGTCGACCCAAACCATCCTCGACAACGCGCGCGGTCAAGTCCTGGTCCGAGGAGGCGTCATCGACGACGACGACTTCCCGGACGTATTCGGAGTCCGGCAACCCTGTCAGGGCCCGTAGCAAACGGTGCAGCTGACGCGGGCGGTCCCGCACCGGTACGACAGCGTCTACATAGGGCTTCAGCGCACGCGTCGGCGGGCACGGCTGCGCGAGGTTCGACGCCACCAAAGCCCTAGCGAAGCGACGCCGCTCCTCGTTGTCACCGACCGGCTCGCCCTGCCGCCACGCCGCCAAAGCAGCAGCATGGTCGTTTGACAGCCTGACGATACGGAAGGGCGTCCCGCCGATGAGGATCCGACCAGCTCGTGCGACGCGTGTCGACGGGTCCAGTACGAGACCGAAGTCCGCCGGGATAAGGGCGTCCATGGACTCTGAGTTTGTCAGGCCGCAGTGACAGGGGCCTAGCCTAGGCGCTCGCACTCACGACAGCAGGCGCAGCGGGATCGTCTCCGGCAGTTCACGCAGGAGGGTGACGACATCTTCTGGATAGACAACCCGATGTCGGTGAGGGCCAAGCCGACCTCTACGTGGGTCCCGAGCAAACTGTCCTTCGATGTTGACGCCGTGTTCGGCAAGGACGCCGTTGATCGTGGCCAGGACACCGGGCGTGTTGACGTGCAGGTGCGCCATCCGATGGTTGCACGTCCGCTGGGTAAGGCGCTACAGGAGGCAGATTCACGTGTGACAAGTTGAGGAACAGGCTGCCGGGGCGCATCGCCGCGAACTCGGGCTCACCGAAGGGCCACTGTTTCCAGCCCGGCCGTCGACGTGCAGCGTCACGATATCGACGCCTCGAGCAACTCCTCAAGCGTGCCGCAGCGGCGCGCGTTCCCCAGCGCCAGCCGGTCCGCAGTGTCGTAGAAGAAAACGGCCATACCAAGGTTCTCCACGAGCACAGACAGCCGTGCGCCGATGTTTGCCATATCCGACGATGCCGACCCGGAGGCCACGCACCGGGCACCCGCCCTGTTAGCCAGCGTCCGAGGTCCTCTACGGCGCGGGGCCTTCCGCCGGACCCTCCTCCGAGGCACCGACCTGCTCGATGACGTCGAGGTTGTGGAACACCGGCTCGCCCTCGAGGAGGCGGGACCACCTCTCGAATGCCGCCTTGGTCTCCGGTAGCTCGGCGGTCTTCACCGCCTCCTGCTCCGAAACGTACTCCAGCAGCTCCCAGTAATGATTTTGGCGATCGTGGTCGACTGCGACGACGGCCATGTGCAGGGTGCGCTTGCCGCGGCTGGCCACCAGCCACGCGTCCAGCGCCTGCTTGACCTCGTCCACCGGGTGATTCGTGTTGAACTCGACGAGCTGGATGTACTGCATGAGCCCTTTCTACTCCCAGAACTCAAGCAAGCGCCAGGCCCGTCCGGGGCATGATGCCGTGGTTGCGGGACGTGCTCGCGGAACTGCCAGGCCGCCCAGCAGCGAGCGCAGCCGTGGCCACCGGCGCCGCGACTGATGGCGACCCGCTTTGCCGCGGTTCATGGTAGGGACCCCGGCCGGGGAGCGCCGAGCTTACCTCCGAGACTCGCCGGCAGGGCCTTGGCACCTGAGCCCAGGCCTCCCGTCACTTCACCAATACGTCTCTCTTCGCGAGATGCTGGATCCCATGCACGAGGCCAGGGACGCCAGCCGGGTACACCTCCAGGCGGCGCATTCAAATCATCTGAGCGCCGAAGGGGCGAAACCGTGGAGTTCGACGTAGTCATCGAGATCCCGAAGGGCCAGCGCAACAAGTACGAGATGGACCACGAGACGGGAAGGATCCGGCTGGACCGGATGCTGTTCACCTCTACCCGGTATCCGGCCGACTATGGCTTCGTCGAGCACACGCTCGCCGACGACAGCGACCCGCTCGATGCGCTCGTCCTGCTCGACGAGCCGACCTTCCCCGGCTGCCTGATCCGGTGCAGGGCGATCGGGATGTTCCGGATGCGGGACGAGATGGGCATCGACGACAAGGTCCTGTGCGTGGCGGCGACGGATCCGAGGATGGCCCATCTGCGCGACATCGAGGACGTCTCAGAGTTCGACCGCCTGGAGATCCGCCACTTCTTTGAGATTTACAAGGCGCTGGAGCCCGGCAAGGAAGTGGAGACGGCTTCCTGGGCGAGCCAGTCGGCCGCCTACAGCGAGATCGAGGCGTGCAGGGAGCGCGCGCGCAGCGCCGGCCATCAGGGCGGCTAGCGGAAAAGCGGCCCGCCTCAAAAGGGGTCAGCCGGACTCAGAAGGGGCTGGCGAGCGAACAGCGGCAGGCCGTATGCACTGCGGTTCAGGTAGCCGCGGGTTCAGGCAAATGCTCTGGTCTTCGGCGAGGCCCTCCTGATGTAGCGCGCCCGCCAATCTTCTCCATCCGCGCCATTTCCGGGCGCTCCTTCTGCTCCTGCAGCCCGCACAGGTAGCTCGACCCCGTCGCCAGGCGCAGGTGAATGCCCGGGAACGTCGCCATGGACGCCGATGCGGGCGATCTCCGGGAGCTGGCGCCGCACTCGGCGCCCCAGCGTCCGCTGCGGCCTGCACGTCGAGATATGGACCGGGCGGCCGGTGCACGGATGATGACATAAGGAGATGAGTATGCGCGTTCTGATGATCGCGCCCCCGGGCGCGGGCAAGGGGACTCAGGGCGCACTCATCGCCGCGCACTTCGACATCCCCCACATCGCGACCGGTGAACTGCTACGCGATCACGTAGCGCGGCGAACCGCTCTCGGCCAGGCCGTTCAGACCTATCTCGACCGCGGCGAACTCGTGCCCGACGGAGTCGTACTCGACATGCTGCGGGAGGCGATGGTCGCCGCAAAGGCAGCAGGGGGCGGGTTTGTCCTGGACGGAATCCCGCGGAACATGCACCAAGCCCGCGCGGCCTATCTGATAGGCCGTGAACTCGGGATGATCGCGGATGTGGCGCTGCACCTGCAGGCCAGCGATGGGGAACTCATGCATCGGTTGCTCGCGCGGGCTGCGCTCGAGCATCGCTCCGACGACACCGCAGACATCATTGCCCAGCGCCTTGCCCTCTACCATGAGGTGACATCCCCCATTGTCTCGTGGTACCGCGACCGCGGAATCCTGGTTTCCGTGGATGCGATGCGTTCCGCGCAGCAGGTCGGGCGCGAAATCCTGACCGCCCTCGAAGCGATGCGCCCACTCCTAGACCATGTGCCCGCGCACGTACGGCGTCCCATTGACCTCACCGGCCTGGGGGACGCGTTCGGCGCGACCGACCCCGCCGCCGGCACATCCGGCTGAGCCCGCATCGACCTGGGCCTTGACCTTGGAATAGCGCTGTAGCGGGTCGCGGATGCCTTCGGTGCACAGCGCCCGGGTGTCGTGCATCCGGCCGGGGACGGAATGCGCCCAGCTGCAGCAGCCGGCCAGCGCCGTCGCTGATCGCGGTGGCATTGCAGGTGGAACGACACGCGAAGGTCACCCGCTAGGCTCGGACGTCCCATCGCGCACCAGGTCGTTGGTGTCGGGCGCAATGGCGGATGGGTACTTATTGATCTCCCCGCTGGCCAGCAGGAACGAGGTGACCGCGTCGACGAAACCGTCTGGGTCCTGCCAGAAGATCAGATGGCCCAGCTCCGGGAAGATCACGAGTTGGGCGCCTGGGATGCGCCCTGCGAGCAACTTGCCGTTGCGCGGGTCGACCACGGTGTCGGCAGCGCCCTGCAGGACCAGCGTGCGTGCGCGGATGCGCGTTTGCCCTAGACGGCCGGCGTAGCGCGCACCAGCGGCTGCCTGGGCTGACCACGCACTCGGGTCCGTCGGCCGGGATCGCTGAAGTTCGACGAGGCGGTCAACGAGTTCTGGACGGCGCTGGACAGTGGTGCCCCCAGCAAGGGCATTCTCCGCGTGGCGGCGCAGCGCCACCTCGCGAGCCATGTTGCTGGTCGCCGCGATCAGCCGCGCGGAGACGGCAGGCATCGGGTAGGCGAAGGGCCAACCAGGCGTCGTGGACACAAGAACGAGGCCCTCCACCCGCTCTGGGTGGTCAACCGCCAGCTCCTGAGCCACCATGCCGCCCAGGCTCACCCCCATCACGTGGGCCCTGCCGACACCTGCGCCATCGAGCACGGCGACGATATCACCGGCCATATCGGCGACGCCAAACGAACCTGTCGGCAGGTCGCTGTATCCGCTTCCCCGGTTGTCCACCAGCACAAGCCGGAAGTACCGCCGCAGTTTCCCGCTGCGGGCATACCGCGTCCTGCTCACATCGCCTCCTCATTCTCCGGCCAGCTCCGCCGCTGACCTGTCCTGGCCGGCCCGGCAAGCCTGTCGCCTGGGCAGGAGCGGGCTGGAAAGATCCCATTGAGTTGCGGCCTCCGGGGAGAGTGCCGCGATAGAGGTGAAGCCAGCGGAACCGTCACGCCTGCGACTTGCCGATGGTCGTGGCGCCGGCCTGGCTGGCGCCCGAACTGGATTCCGGCGCTGAGCGGTCCTCGGGCCGCCAGATGAGCCGGTGCACCGGGATCAGCCGGGGGATGTCCCGCAGGCCGGGGATGAACGGGACGGCGAGCAGCAGCAGCGTGCCGATGCCGGTCAGGTAGACCGCCCAGACGTCCACGGCGGGCGAGTTGTTGAACGGGGCCACGTGGTACCAGAGCTGGAAGAGCCACCCGCCTGCTGGGCGTAGTACTCGCCGTCGGCGATGAACAGCAGCGGCCTGGTGTAGTCGGTGCCGTAGAACTGCCGCTGGGCCAGCAGGTCGGCGTCCAGGGCACCGCTGCGCGCCATGTTCAGCTCGGTTGCCATCATCACCGGGACGGGCCCGTCGCTGGCGGGCGGCACCACCGGGGTCCCGTTGACGAACTTGACCTTGGTAACCGCGTCGCCGTAAGCGGTGGCCCACTTCTGCTGCTGGGCGGCCGGGGCGCTGGTGTAGGTGGTGAGCGCGGCCGCCAGCGCCGGGCTGAACGGGGCCAGCTTCTGCAGCGGCGTGACGACGAAGTCCTGGGCGGCGTTGACCGGCTGGGTGACCCCGGCCAGCGTCTGCCAGTTGACCGGCCCCACCTGCTGCACGGCGCCGGTCCCGGTGTTGTAGGGCGGGCCGTAGGACGCGGCGCCGGCGGTCCCGTTGAGTTCCGCGGCGGCGGTGCCGAGGAAGTCGGCCGGCGCGACCTTCGCCCAGCTCTGCACCGACACCGACGGCACGTCCGGCGACGACAGCACGGCGGCCATGATCAGGACCAGGGCCAGCGCGATCGCCGTGGCGATCGTGCCCTCCTTGAGGATGTCGTAGCGGCGGGTCGGCCCGCGCCAGGGTGCCGCGGCGGCTTCCTTGGCGGCCTTGCGCGCGGCCCGGTTCCGCCAGCCGATCCGCTTCGCCGGCAGCGGGTGGCTGACCCCGCGCACCCGGACCAGCAGCACGTGCGCGCCGACCAGCGCGACCAGGATGATGGGCACGAGCACCACGTGCCACAGCAGCATCTGGCCGAAGTTCAGCACGTTGAAGAACGCACCCACGCCGACCGCGTTGAACGCGTCCTTGCCGTTGGTGGCGATCCACTGCGAGTCGAAGTTCTGCTGGGTGAGGTAGCCAGTGAAGCACTCCACGACCGAGGCCGCGAAGGCCACCACGCCGGTGATCCAGGTCAGCGCACGGCGGCCCCGCCAGGCCGCCATCCAGAACTTGCCCCACAGGTGAATGACCATGAACGCCATGAACAGCTCGACGCTCCACAGGTGGGTGCTGTTGAAGAAATGGCCGACCGGATTGGTGTGCCACCAGTCGGTGCCGCCGATCGCGATGACGAATCCGGAGACGATGGCCACGCCCAGCGCCGCCAGGGTGGCAACCCCGAACACGTAAACCCAGGAGGCGACGTAGGCCGGCTGCCGGTCGGGCAGCAGCTTGTTCGGCGGGAGCGTGCGCAGCGCCCACCGCCGGGTCCGGCTTGTCCACATGGTGGCGTCGGCGTCGTCGCCCATGGCCCCGGGCACCGGCTCGCTGCCCGGGGCCGCCTCGGCCGCGGCGGGCAAGGTGCGGTTCCGGTGCGGGAAGGGCAGCAGCAGCGCCGCACCGAAGATCGCGACCATGACGGCGATCACGACCAGGTTCGCGACCGAGATGTCAAAGATCGACCAGTGTAGATAGGTGCCTGGCTGGTTCAGGTCGATGGCAGCAACGTGGGGGGCTGCCATGAGCGCAGTACTCATCTGATGCTCCTCTAACTACGCGCAACCGGGATATACCTGCGAAGCCTTGAGCAGAGGGTGCACCCGATGGAAAGGGGCCAGTAGGGCGGAGTGTCACGCGGCCGAGGGACCTTGGTCCCTCGGCCGGTGGCGGCCATCGGCGGCCCGGCGCATGCCACGCGGGCGGGCGCAGGGACACGCGCGGCGGCAGGCAACGCCGGACGCGCCCCTCGCCGGGGACGTGAGGCGAGGAGCGCGTCCGGTCGTGGCCAGCAGGTCAGGCGCTCGCCCCGACCTTGGTGGCCACCTTCGGGAAGATTTCGGATTGCGGGGTGGCCCGGCGCAGGTGCCAGAACCCCAGGCCGGACAGGATCAGGAACAGGGCCGCGGCACCGAAGGCCACGATGGCCGAGATCAGCATGATCTGCCCAATCTGCCACCACCCGTAGGCGTTCAGCAGCAGCCCGCGCAGCGTCTCACCGCGGAAGATGGTCTGCACCTGCCCGGCGAGAGCCGTGTTGTTCGGCTGCGCCAGCGCCTGTGCCGACAGCTGGGAGTAGGTCTTGCCGCCGCCGATCTTCACCAGGTGCACGGCGATGAAGTGGTCCGCGTAGGTCTGCGCCTGTGCGCCGGTCGTCATGAGCTGGCCGCCGTACTGGCTCATCGCGGTGGCGTCAGCGGCCGGCAGCTCCTTGATCGCGGAGCTGGCGGCCGGCGGGAACACGATCTTCTGGGCGGCCAGCTGGTTGTGCACGTCGTTGCCGATGACCGAGTGCCCCCACAGCAGCAGCCCGCCGCCGATCGCCAGGACAACCGCAAGCACCAGGCCAGCAAGTGTCGCCAGCGCGTCGAATGTCCTTCTGCGCATTTCGACGCCTCCTTGCATCCTGCCGGGCCCTGCGGGCCGGCCGTAAGACTTCTCTATTGCCCCCCAGCGTGGCGTCGGCCAGGGCCTGGGCAGCAGGGCCGCAGGTCATGCCTCTCCGGGACTTCCGTCCCAGGTCAGCGGGACTTCGGCCAGGCCGCGGCCGCGGGGCTCGCGGCCCGGCAAGCGCCGCGGCGGGACCTTGGGTCCGCGGGCCGCGTGACCTACGGCTCTGACCTGGCCGCCAGCGAGGCGGTCAGGCTTGCCGGGACTCTCGACAACCTGGAGGAGCGATGAAAGCAGCAGTAGTGCGCCAGTTCGGCCAGCCGCTGGTGATCGAGGACCGGCCGGTACCCGAGCCGGGGCCCGGGCAGGTCACCGTGCGCATGGAGGCCTCCGGGCTGTGCCACACCGATATTCACGCCGCGCACGGCGACTGGCCGGTCAAGCCGGCCCCGCCCTTCGTGCCCGGGCACGAGGGCGTAGGCGTCGTGCACGCCGTGGGCGAGGGCGTCACCGTGGTGGCCGAGGGCGAGATGGTTGCCGTCCCCTGGCTGGGCTACGCGTGCGGCACCTGCAAGTACTGCCTCACCGGCTGGGAGACGCTGTGCCTGGCCCAGCGCAACACCGGCTACTCCGTGGACGGTGGTTACGCCGAGTACTTCCTGGCCGAGGCCACCTTCGCGGCCAAGGTCCCCGCGGGCGTAAACGCGTTCGAAGCCGCACCGCTGACCTGCGCCGGTGTCACCACGTTCAAGGCCATCAAGGTTGGCAACGTCCGCCCGGGCGACCTGGTGGCGATCTCCGGCATCGGCGGCCTGGGGCACCTGGCGCTGCAGTACGCGAAGATCTTCGGCGGCACCGTGGCGGCCATCGACGTGACCGACGAGAAGCTGCAACTGGCCAAGGAGCTCGGCGCCGATTTCGTCATCGACGCCAGGACCGAGGATCCGGCGTCGGTCCTGCAGGCGCACGGCGGCGCGGACGTGGCCGTCGGGCTGGCCGTCAGCGGCCAGTCCTTCGCGGCCGCCTATGCCGGCCTGCGCCGCGGTGGCCGGCTGGTGCTCGTCGCGCTGCCCGCGGACGGCACGCTCAGCATCCCGGTCTTCGACACGGTGCTGAACGGCAAGTCCGTGATTGGCTCGATCGTCGGCACCCGCGCCGACCTCGATGACGTGTTCGCGCTGCATGCCGCCGGGCGAACCCGGGTGATCTACGAGACCCGGCCGCTCGCCGGGGTCAACGAGGCCATCGATGAGGTCCTCGGCGGCAGGGCCAGGGCGCGCCTGGTCCTCCAGCCGTAACGGGAGGTCAGGCCAGGGCACAGCCAGGGCGGGCGGCCCGGTGGTCATTCCGCCGGGCCGTTCGCTCGCGTACGATCATGGCGTGGCACGGCGCGATGTGCAGGTGTAGCCGGTGGAGAGTCAGGACCCCCGGCCGGTATTGCCACATTTGAGGCTCGATGACCTCCTCGCAGAACTGCAACTGCGGCTCCAGGCGGTCCTCGACACCAGGGACCGGACGCATGCGCTCCTCGAAGCCGTCGTCGCGGTGGGCAGCCACCTCGAACTCGAGGTGGTGCTCCGGCAGATCGTCGAGGTCGCGGTCGAACTGGTGTCCGCCCGCTACGGCGCGCTGGGCGTCATCGGCGAGGGCGGCCGGCTGGCGGAGTTCGTCCCCGTCGGCCTGGACGAGTCCGAGATCGCCGGGATCCACCACTGGCCGGAGGGCCGCGGCCTGCTCGGCAAGCTGATCACCGACCCGCGTCCGCTGCGCCTGCGAGACATCTCCGCACACCCCGGGTCAAGCGGGTTCCCCGACGGCCATCCGCCGATGCGATCCTTCCTCGGAGTACCGGTCCGGATCCGGGACGAGGTCTACGGCAACCTCTACCTGACCGAGAAGCGCGGCGGCGACTTCGACGAGGAAGACGAGGCCCTGGTCCAGGCGCTCGCCGCCGCCGCCGGGGTGGCCATCGAGAATGCCCGGCTGTATGCCGAGGCGCGCCGGCAGCAGCAATGGCTGCGGGCCAACGCCGAGGTGACCAGGCGGCTGCTGTCCGGGGACGAGCCCGGTCCGGTGCTGGAACTGGTGGCCCGGCTGGCGCTGGAGATCTCGGGTGCCGACCTGGTGGTTCTCGCCCTGCCGTCCGCGAACCGGAGCACCCTGCTGATCGAGCATGCCTGCGGGGACGGCGCCGCCGCGGCGCTCGGGCTGGTGCTGCCCGCCGAGGGGTCGGCTTCGGGGATCGTCATGGGCAGCGGTAAGCCACTCGCCGTGGACAACTTCGGCGGCGACCAGCGGGTAGCGCGGTTGGCGCGCGAGCGCATGCCGCTGGGGCCCGCGGTGCTGGTCCCGCTCGGCCCGGCCGGCGACGTGCGCGGCGTCCTGACCGCCGGGCGCAACCAGGGTGCGCTGCCGTTGTCGGCCGATGCCGTCGACATGCTGATCACGTTCGCCGCGCAGGCGGGCATCGGGCTCGAACTGGCCGAGCACCGCAGCGACGCACAGCGCCTGGCCCTGTTCGAAGACCGCGACCGCATCGCCCGTGACCTGCACGACCTGGTGATCCAGCGGCTGTTCGCCACCGGGATGTCGTTGCAGGGCACCATGGCCCGGCTGGGCGATCCGGAGGTCGCGCACCGGGTGGAGAAGTCGATCGACGCCCTGGACGAGACGATCAGGGACATCCGGTCGGCGATCTTCTCGCTGCAGTCCCGCGGAGAAGCCGAGCCGGCCCGGCTTCGCACCAGGATCCTGGGTGTCGTGGAGGAGATGACCGAGTCTCTGGGCTTCGCCCCCGCGCTGCGGCTGGCCGGGCCGTTGGACTCCCAGGTGCCGGCCGCCCTCGCCGACCAGTTGCTGGCCGCGCTGCGCGAGGCGCTGGCGAACGTGGCCAAGCACGCACAGGCGAGCCGCGTGGATGTCGCTGTCGAGGTCGGCTCCGGCCTGGTGCTCACCGTCCGGGACGATGGCGTCGGCCTGGGTGAAACCACGCGCCGCAGCGGCCTTGCCAACATCACCGAGCGGGCCGCCGAGTCCGGCGGGACGATGCGCGTGGCCGCGGCTGCCGGCGGCGGCACCGAGCTGGAATGGCGGGTACCGCTGCCTGCCCGGGCGGCGGGCGGCGACTGAGCCACGGATCCGGGCCGGTTCCGGCGGTCCGCGGGCTTGACGGCTCAGTGCTCGTGCTGCTCCCGCGCCCCGTACTCCTGGTCGTCGAACACCCTGGCGGCATAGGCGGCGGCCTGCGTCCTGCGCTCCATGCCGAGCTTGGCGAACAGCGAGGACACGTAGTTCTTGACGGTCTTCTCCGCCAGGTACATCTGCTCGCCGATCTGCCGGTTGGTCAGCCCTTCGCCGATCAGTTCCAGGATGCGCCGCTCCTGCTCGGTCAGGCCGGCCAGCGGATCGGACTTGCGGGCGCGGTCCCGCATCCGGGCCATCACCTTGCTGGCCGCCTGCGGGTCCAGCAGTGAGCCGCCCGCGGCGACCGTGCGCACCGCACCGACGAGGTCGGTGCCACGGATCTGCTTCAGCACGTAGCCCGCGGCTCCCGCCATGATCGCGTCGAACAGCGCCTCGTCGTCGCCGAACGAGGTCAGCATCAGGCAGGCGACCTCCGGCATCCTGGACCGGATCTCCCGGCACACGCTCACGCCGTCGCCGTCCGGCAGCCGCACGTCGAGCACCGCCACGTCGGGCCGCAACGCGGGAATGCGCGCCAGGGCCGACTCGGCCGTGCCCGCCTCGCCCGCGACGGTGATATCCGGCTCGGCCTCCAGCAGATCACGGACGCCTTTGCGGACAATCTCATGGTCGTCCAGCAGGAACACGCTGATCATGTCAGCCAGCTTAGACGCGACGCGAGGCGCCGGGCAGGGACCTAGGTCCCGCACGGCCGCCAAAGGTCACCGCGCCGCCCCGGCGGCGGGGGTGCCCATCGCGGCGGCGCCGCGGGAGCCGATGTCGTCGAGCTGCCGGGTCACCCAGTAGTGCACGTCGCGGCCGCGGATCCGCCGGGCCATGGTGGCCAGGGCGTTGCGGCGGGCGCTTTCCGGCAGCCCCAGCGCGCGCTCGATGCGGTAGGACAGCCCCTCCACGTCGAACGGGTTGCACGGCACCGCCTCGCGCAGCTCCGCGGCCGCCCCGGTGAACTCGGACAGCACCAGCGACCCGCTGCCGCGCCGGGCGTGCTGGACGGTCACGTACTCCTTGGCGACGAGGTTCATCCCGTCGATGAGCGGGGTCACCAGCAGCGCGTCGGCGGCCGCGTAATAGGCGGCGAGCTGCTGCGGCGGCAGCCCCCGGTACAGGTAGTGGATGGGCACGTCGGAACCCGGCTCGGTGAACCGGCCGTTGATCCGGCCGATGTGCCGTTCCACCGTGCCGCGCAGGTTGCGGTACTCCGGCACGTCGTCCCGGCTGGGCACGGCGACCTGCAGGAACGCGAGCCGCTGCCGCAGGTCCGGGCGCCGCTCCAGGAGCATCTCGACGGCGAGCAGCCGCTCGATGATCCCCTTGGTGTAGTCGAGCCGGTCCACGCCGAGCAGCAGGACCCGGCCCGCGAACTGGTCACGGAGCGCCTCGATGTCGCGGGCGGTCTCCGGGTCGGTGGCGAGCCGGGCGAACTCGGCCACGTCGATCGAGATCGGGGCGCTGGTCGTGGTGACCACCCGGCGGTCGGGCAGGGTGATCTGCGGCCCGTGGATCTGGACCCCGGTGCCGGCCAGCAGGCGGCCGCAGGTGCGCACGAAGTTCCTGCGGTAGCCCTCGGTGTGGAACGACACGACGTCCGCGCCGAGGAGCCCGAACAGGACCTCCTGCCGCCAGGGCAGCCGGGCGAAGATGTCCGGCGGCGGCCAGGGCACGTGCAGGAAGAACCCGATCGGCTGGTCCGGATGCCGCTCCCTGATCAGCTGCGGGACCAGCATGAGGTGATAGTCGTGCACCCAGGCGAGCGCGTCCGGCGGGCCCCGCAGCGCGCCGACGGCGGTGTCCGCGAAGATCGCGTTCACGCTCTGATAGCTGCGCCACCAGGCCCGCTCGAACCGTGGTTTCTCGATCGCGTCGTGCAGCAGCGGCCACAGCGTCGCGTTGGCGGCCCCGTGGTAGTACTGCCGCAACTGGCTGGCGGACAGCGCGATGGGCATGAGCCGGACGCTGAGATCGGGCATGGTGGCGGGGATCCCCCTGGTCCCGCCGTCCCAGCCGACCCAGGCGCCGGAGTGCGTCGCCATGACCGGCCGCAGCGCCGTGACCAGGCCGCCCGGTGAGAGCTCCCAGCCGTCTTCACCCATCCGGACGGGCAGCCGGTTGGCAACGGTCACGATATCCATTGATCTTTAATCCTCACCTGCGGCCCGAAAGTCAAACGGCAACGGTAGTTTCATCTGACGCACGAAGGTGAGGGACTGGGGATATGGCCTGGACGAGCGCCGCGGCCCGTGTCATGGCCGTCTTCACCTGCACCGGACTCGTGGCAGTCATGTCGGGGTGCGGCGGGCCGGCCACCGCCGCCAGCCCGCAGCAGCAGGCCGCCGCCAGGTTCCTGGCACGGTACGCACATCCCGATGGCCAGGTGGTGCGCCTGGACCAGGGCGGCGACACCGTCAGCGAGGGCCAAGCGTATGCCATGCTGCTGGCGGAAGTGGCCGGCGACACCGCCGCGTTCGGGCGGATCTGGGGCTGGACACACGATCACCTGCAACTCCGGAACGGCCTGTTCGCGTTCCATGCCAACGCCGCGGGCAAGGTCGTCAGCCGGCAGCCCGCCAGCGACGCGGACCTGCTCATCGCCTGGGCCCTGCTGCGTTACCGCGGCCCGGGCGCGGCCGCCCGGCATCGCGACGGCCGCCGGGTAGCCGCCGCGATCCTGGCGCACGAGCTGACCACCGGCCCGGGCGGGACGCCGATCCTGGCGGCGGGGCCATGGGCCACCGGCCGCCCGGCGTCCCTCGATCCCAGCTACTGGTCGCTGGCCGCGTACCAAGGTCTTGCCCAGCTCACCGGCAGCCCGCAGTGGCACCGGCTCGCGGCCGGTTCTGTGGCCCTGACGCGCGACCTCACCGGCGCTGGCCGGCTGCTGCCGCCCGACTGGGCGGAGCTGACCTCGGCCGGGGCGCTGCGGCCGGAGCCCGCGCCGGACGGCAGCGTCCCGCAGACGCAATACGGCCTGGACGCGCAGCGGGTCGTGGTCTGGTTCGCGGCCTCCTGCGACCCGAAGGCCAAGAAGCTGGCCGCGCGCTGGTGGCCGCTGTTGCGGCCCGGTGACCGTGCCGAGGCGCTGGCGCTGCACCCCAACGGCACGGTGGTCGATGCCACGCACTCACTGCTGCCACTGGTGGCGGCGGCCGCCGCGGCCAAGGCCGCCGGTGCCACCGCGGCCGCCCAGCAGTTGCTGCAGCGGGCCGCGGCAGCCCAGCGGAGTAACCCGACCTACTACGGCGCGGCATGGCAGGCACTCGGCACCGCCCTGCTCTCCGGGGGCTCGCTCGGCGCCTGCTGAGACGGCCAGGCCGCCCGGCTACGTGGCGCCCGGGCTGGCCGTCACCGCGACCGTGGGCGTCGGGCTGGGCGGTGGCGGCGTGGTGGCCGACGGCGTGGGCGCCGGGGTGGTCGTGATCGGCGTCGGCGACGTGGTGGGCAACACGGACGACGGCGTCGGCGTGGGCGACGCCTGGTGCGACTTGTGATGGTGGCGGTGGTGCGTCGCCGACGTGTGGCCCTGGGCCGAGCCCATCAGGTTCGGCGTCTGCACGTGCCGGCTCGGGGCCAGCAGCAGCACCAGCGCGCCCGCGACCACGGCGAGCACGGCGACCCCGCCGCCGACCGCCGCGCCGGCCGCGAACGCCCGGCGGTCCCGCTGGGATTCGGTGCGCCGCCGGTCGCGCAGCCACTGCGGCAGCGAGGCCCGCTGCGCGGCCCAGCTGTTGAACGGCGCGGCCGCGTAGCCCAGCGTGGGGAAGAGCAGCATGGCCGCGAGCAGCGGGCCGGCCAGCGTGGTGGCCTTGGTCAGCCCGAGGACGATGCCCGCGAAGCCGAGGGTGGCCAGCGTGGACTCCGCCCAGTTCGCCCGCAGCGCCTCCCACCACTTGGCCTGCTCGCTGGTCTTGGGGGTGCGCAGGAACGCCGCCTTGCGGGCGAACAGGCCGAGCACCGACGCCCGCGCCACGACCAGGGAGGTGGACTGCCAGATGAAGAACGCACCGAGCGAGTCCCGCCAGTTCGCGCCGGTGCCGCGGCGCAGCAGCGCCACCGCCCGGACCAGCCCCAGGCCCACCAGCACCGGTACGGTGGCCAGCACGAACGGGGTGAGCTTGCGGAACAGCTCGCCGCCGCCGGTGGCCAGGTTCCACGCACCGGCCAGCAGGAAGATCAGGAAGACCAGGCCGAGCAGGTCGCCGTACCACTGGAGGCCGCCGGCCAGGTAGGCCCAGCGCTGCCCGGTGGTGAGATGGTTCTCCCTGTTCTGCCGGCCCGGGATCAGCGACCGCCAGTGCATCCGGACGATCTGGATGCCGCCGAAGCACCACCGGTACCGCTGGCCCTTGAGCGCCTCGAAGGTCAGCGGCATGATGCCGCGCCCCCACGTCTCGTCCACGTGCAGCCCGTGCCAGCCCGCCCGCAGCAGGCGCAGCGAGACCTCGGCGTCCTCGGTGATGCACCACTCGTCCCAGCCGCCCAGCTCGTCCAGCGCGACCCGGCGGATGAGCCCCATCGTGCCGGCGAAGATCGCCCCGTCATGCTCGTTGCGAGCGGGCTGGGACACCGCGAAGAAGTACTTGTAGGAGTAGTACAGCCGCCGGTAGTAGCGGGCCTGGTCCCAATCCCGGTAGTCCTGCGGCGACTGGACGAAGCCGACCCAGGAGTCGGCGAACGGCGGGGCGCAGCGCCGCAGGAACCCGGGTTCGAGCTGGTAGTCGGAGTCCACCACGCCGATCAGCTCGGCCTTCGGGTCGGTCAGCTCGCGCAGCGCGTAGTTCAGCGCCCCGGACTTGTAGCCGGGCCAGTTCTCCAGGTGGGCGAACTTGACCCGGTGCCGGGCGCACCATTCCTCCAGCGGGCGCCACAGCTCCTCGTCGTCGGTGTTGTCGTCGATGACGACGATCTCGTAGCGCGGGTAGTCCTGGAGCAGCAGCGAGCGGAGCGTCTGCTTGACCATCTCCGGCGGCTCGTTGTGGGCGGGCACGTGCAGGCTGACCATCGGCAGGTCTTTGTCGGCGGCGGGCAGCCGGGTCTGCGGGGTGATCCGCCGGCGCCAGTACTGGGTGCCCAGCGCGTCGCAGATCTCCCACAGGTAGGCGCACGACATGATCGCGGCGAACAGCTCGAACAGCCACAGCAGCAGGCCGCCGACGGTGCTGGCCGGGCCGAGATGGCTGTTGATGGTCCAGTCCAGCGCGTAGGCCAGGTAGATCACGAACAGGAACACGCTGGTCGCCCAGCACAGATGGCCGCGGGCGGTCCACTGCCGGGTCGCCGGGAGCCAGACCACGCTCGCGAACGCCAGGCCGGCGATGCCGAGGATGAGGTTGTGCTGGGACACTCCGAGCAGCTTCATTACCCCCGCGACCAGCGCGGCCAGCACCACGGTGCCGAGCACGGCCAGCAGGAACCGCCGGGTGGCGGACCAGTTTCCCGGTTTGCCGGTCCGGTTCTGGCCCGGCAGGAGTATCCCGATCGAGCCGAGCGGGGCCGCGATCATCCCGGCCAGCAGGAGTGCTGCGAGCATCAGCCGTTTCCCCTCGTCATGCCGGGCCAATTACCCGTATCCGGGTGAACCAACGAATACCGGATCAAGAGCCCGGCGGCAATGGCACACGCGGGAACAATGTGGCGCCCATGCGGGCGATGATCATGGCGATCTGGCCTGCCATGGGCCAGATCGCCATGATCACGATCGGCTGGCAGGCGGGTGAGGCGAGCGGCGGGGCGGTGGGTAATGCGGTGGCTGGTGCGGAGGGCTCGGGCGTAGCTTGGACCGGTGACCGCCGCGCTGCTTGGCTTCGCCCTCGCCTCGACCCTGGTGATCCTCGCGCCGGGCCCGGACAGCATGCTCGTCATGCGCAACACCATGCGCGGCGGCCGCCGGGCCGGCTGGGTCACCGCGTGCGGCACCCTGTCCGGTCTGGCCGTCTGGGCGCTGGCCGCCGCGCTCGGCCTGTCCGCGCTGCTGCGGGTCAGCCACGTCGCCTACGACGTGCTGCGGTTCTGTGGCGCGGCCTACCTGGTCTGGCTCGGGGCGACCAGCCTCGGGGCGACCAGCCTCGGGGCGCTCCGGCGCAGGGGCGCCGGGGCCGCGAAGCCCGGCCCGCAAGCGGGGACGCCGCGGCCGGGCCCGGACGCCGCCGCGGCGGGCCAGCCCCCGGCCAGGACCGGGCGGGCCTACCTGAACGGGGTCCTGTCCAACCTGCTCAACCCCAAGATCAGCGTGTTCTTCATGGCGTTCCTGCCCGCGTTCGTGCCCGCCGGTACCTCGACCTCGCAGTTCTCCCTGGTGCTTGGCGCGTGGTTCATCGCGGAGACCGGCCTGTGGCTGGCCGTGGTCGCGTGGCTGGCCGACCGCGGCCTGCGCTGGCTGCGCCGCCCCGCCGTCCAGCGCTGGATGGAGCGCGTCACCGGCATCGTGCTCATCGGGTTCGGCCTGCGGCTGGCCACCGAATCCCGCCGGTTCGCCTGAGCCGCCCCGGCCGACGACACCACGCGGAGGCGTCATTGACCGTGCCCTGCCGGGGTAGGTGCCCGTTATGACGGATGTGGCAGGCGAACCCGCGGTACCGCGGCAGGAGGCCGGGGACACCCTGGCGGCGCGGGCGGCCGAACTCGCGACCGAGGTCACCGAGGCGCGGCAGCCGGAGGAACGGCGCAGGCTCACCGCCGCGTTCGCGGCGGCGGGCCGCTCCGGCGCGCGGATCACCGGCCGCGGCGTGCGCGCCGTCCGGCGGGGCGCGTTCACCGGCACGGGCTGGCTGGCCGGGCAGGTCGTGGTGATGGCGCCGCGGCTGCGGGTGCGCAACCGGGCGGCGCTGCGCGCCCAGTTCCCCGGGCTGTCCACCGAGGACACCGCCGACGCGCTGATCACCGGGGCGGCCCGGGCGTCGGCGGCGGTCGGCGGGGCGGTCGGTGCCTGGGCGACGCTGCCGGTGCTGCCCGCCTTCCCGGTGGAGATCGTGACCGAGACGCTGGCGCTGATCGGCATCGAGATCAAGCTCATCGCGGAACTGCACGAGCTTTACGGCATGCCCGCTCCCGGCAACGCGATGGACCGGGCCACCGCCTACATCGGCGCGTGGGCGCAGCGCCGCGGCGTGCTGGCGGCGGCCCCCGGCGGGCTGATCCTGATCGCCGGGTCGCCGCTGGCCCGGCGGCTGCGGCGGCGGCTGGCCGGCCGGGTGGGCCGCAGCGCGTTCTCGCTCGGCCCGCTGTTCACCGGGGCGATGGCAGGTGCGGTGCTCAACAGCAGGGAAACCCGCCGGCTGGGCCAGGAGATCCGCGCCGACCTGCGCCGCCAGGCACCGCCGGCCGCCCCGCCGCCCGACTGGGAGCCGCCAGCCGTCAGCGAGCCGGCCGACTGGGAGCCACCCGCGCTCACCGAGCCGGCCGAGCCGGCCGGGCCGGCGCCGCAGGCGCAGGCTCCCCGCAGGAAGGCCCGCGCCCGCCTGCGCCGCCGAACCCGGCCCACCGCCCCGGAACCCGGCTCGGGAGACTGACCGGAACCAGGCCCGCCTCCCGGAACCACTTCTCGGTTTCCCTTCCGCCCCGGCGTGGCGCCAGCGGGCCGCGGCAGGCTGGCAGACGGCGTTTTGCCGGCTGTCAGCCTGCCATTGCCCGCCCCGCCGGCCCCGCCGTCGTTGCCCGCCCGCTGGCCTTGCCGCCGTCCCCTTCATAAACTCCGCAGGATGGCCGAATCCGTGAAGGACCCCTCCCCCGCCGGGCCGCTTCGCGACCGGCAGCGTGCCCGGTGGCCCGCCCGGTGGCGGCTCCCCCGCCCCGGCGGCCGCCCCGGCACCCGCCCCGCCTGGCTGCCGGCCTGGTCGGTGCCCGCGGCGATGCGGGCGGCCCGCGCCACCCTGGTGATGCCCGGCCTGTTCGCGCTGACCTTCGAGGTCATCGGCGACCCGCAGATGACCCTGTTCGCGGTGTTCGGCAGCTTCGCCACCCTGGTGCTCGTCTCGTTCGGCGGGACCAGGCGGGACAAGGCCGTGGCGCATCTCGGGCTGGCGGTCACCGGCAGCGCCGCCCTCATCGTCGGCACCCTGGTCAGCGGCACGGCCTGGCTGGCGGCGCTGGTCACCATCCCGGTGACGTTCGCCATCTTCTTCGCCGGGGTGGCCGGCCCGAACGCGCAGGCCGGTGTCCTCGGCTTGCTGCTCGCCTACATCCTGCCGGCCTGCTCGCCCGCCGCGGCGGGCACGATCGGCCCCCGGCTGGCGGGCTGGTGGCTCGCCTCCGCGGCAGGCACGGCGGCCGTGCTGCTGCTGTCGCCGCGGCCGCCCGGGGACCGGCTGCGGGCCCGGGCGGCACAGGCCGCGACCACGCTGGCCGCATACCTGGACGCGGCCATCCGCGGCACCGCGACCGCCGCGCACCGGGACGCGGCGCTGGCCGCCCGGCACGAGCTGAAGGTCACGTTCGCGGCCGGGCCGTCCCGGCCGACCGGCCTGGCCACCGCCGACCAGGGGCTGGCCAACGTGGTCGAGCTGCTCGAGTGGTCCGGCACGCTGGTCTGCGACGCGCTGGACGGCCACCTGGACCTGACCCGCGCCGCGGCCGCGGACCGGGATCTGCTCGGCGCCGCCGCCGGGCAGCTCACCGGGACCGCGGCGCTGCTCAGCGGCCAGGACGCGGCGCCGGACACCGGCCGGCTGCGAAACGCCACCGCGGCCAGCGCGGCCCACCAGCGGACGCTCGGCGGTGACCCCGCCGACGTGCGGGCCGCCGCGGCGCTCGCCGCGCACGCCCAGTCCATCGCGCTGGCCAGCCAGGCCGCGCTGGCGGACGCGCTGATCGCGGCGGGCCTGGCCAGCCCCGAACTGGTCGAGGCCGAGCGCCGCCGCTGGTACGGGCTGCCCGACGGCGCAAGGCACGCGACCGGGCTGGCCGGCGCGGCCGGGTTCCTGGCCAGGCACGCCAGCCTGCGGTCGGTCTGGTTCCGCAACAGCGCCCGCGGCTCGGTCGGCATCGCCGCGGCGGTCGCCGTGGCCTCGCTCAGCGGCGTGCAGCACGGGTTCTGGGTGGCGCTCGGCACGTTGTCGGTGCTGCGCACCACCGCGGCGGCCACCGGGTCCACCGCGATGCGGGCGCTGGCCGGCACCGTCGTGGGGTTCGTCGCCGGGGCGCTGCTGCTCCTTGCCATCGGCACCGGGCCCGCCGCGCTGTGGACGGTGCTGCCCATCGCGGTGTTCGTCGCGGCCTACGCACCGGGCACCGCCCCGTTCGCGGTCGGCCAGGCGGCCTTTACCGTCACCATCGTGGTGATCTTCAACCTGCTCGTCCCGGCGGGCTGGCAGGTCGGCCTGCTGCGGATCGAGGACGTGGCCATCGGCTGCGCGGTGAGCCTGTTGGTCGGGGCCGCGTTCTGGCCCCGCGGCGCCGCCGCCATCGTCGGCGACGACCTGGCCGACGCGTTCCGGCAGGGCGGCCGGTACCTCACCCAGTCCGTGGACTGGGCGCTCGGCCTGCGGCGCCGGCCGCCGGAGAGCGCGGTCGCGGCCGTCGCCGCGAGCGCACGGCTGGACGAGGCGCTGCGCGCCTACCTGGCCGAGCAGGGCACCAAGCGGCTGGGCAGCGATGACCTGTGGAACCTGGTGATGGCCTCGACCCGGCTGCGGCTCACCGCGTACGCCGTGGCCAGCCTGCCCGGCGACGGGAACGGGCGGCCGGGGCCGGAGCGGGACGGCGACGGGACCGACCGGGACCTGGCGGCGTTCCGCAGGCAGACCGCGGATCTGGCGGTCTTCTACGAGCGCCTCGCGGCCCAGGTCGGGCCGCCCGGCCACGCACCGCCGCCGCCCGTGGCGGTGCCCGCCCCGGACGGGCCGTCCTACCCCAGGGGCGTGGCCTGCGCGGGCAACACGCCGCCGCACTACCGCCCCGACATGCTCTGGGTCGGCGAGCACCTCTACCATCTGGCCCAGCGGGGGCAGGCGATCACCGAGCCGGCCGCGAAGGTGGCCGAGTTCCGGCAACTGCCCTGGTGGCGCTAGCCGCAACCCCCATCGGCGGGGCGGCGGTCAGGCAGGCAACCGCCCTGGCGGCGGTGGCACGAGAAACAGCGGAGGTTCGGGTGGCTGGGCGGTTCGGTCAGATCTTCGGCGCGGGCGCCAAGCCGCTCATCGCCATGGCGCACCTCGGGCCCCTGCCGGGGACCCCGCTCTACGACGAGGCCCGCGGCGTCCAGGGCATCGTCGACGACGTCGCCCGCGACCTGGACGTGCTGCTGCGGTTCCCGTTCGACGCGGTCATGTTCTGCAACGAGGGCGACCGGCCGTACTCGCTGCGGGCCGGGTTCGAGGGGGTCGCCGTGCTGGCCCGGGTGGCCGCCGACCTGGCCCCCCGGGACCGGCCGTTCGGGGTGGACTTCCTCTGGGACGGCCGGGCCGCGCTCGCGGTCGCCGCGGCGACCGGCGCCTCGTTCATCCGCGAGGTGGTCACCGGGGCCTACGAGTCCGACATGGGCATCTGGGCCCCGGACGCCGGGGAACTGCTGCGCTACCGGCGCGCCCTCGGCGCCCAGCAGGTCGCGGTGTTCATGAACGTCACCCCGGAGTTCGCCTCCACGCTCGGCACCCGCACGGTCGGCCAGCTGGCCCGCTCCGCGGCCGTGTCCAGCCTGGCGGACGCGATCCTGGTGTCCGGCCCGATGGCCGGCGCGGCCCCGGACCCGGCGGCCGTCAGGGAGGCCAAGCAGGCCGTCGGGGAGCTGGCGCCGGTGCTGGCGAACACCGGGGCCAAGGCCGGCAACGTGGCGTCGTTCCTCGAGGTGGCGGACGGGATCATCGTCGGCTCGGACCTCAAGCAGGACGGCGGCACCTGGAACCCGGTGGACCCCGAGCGGGTCAAGCGGTTCCTCGAGGCGGCCGGGCGGGCCTAGCCATGAGCGGGCTGCTGCTCGGGCTGGACATCGGCACGACGGCGACCAAATGCGTGCTGCTCGATCCGGGCCGGGGCATCGTCGCCGAGGCAGCCCGCCCGGTGGCGCTAGTGTCGGCACAAGCTGGCTGGGCGGAGGAAGACCCGGCCACGTGGTGGCGTCATGCATGTGAACTGATTCCCGAAGTACTGGCCGCTGCCGGGCGGGCCGGCGGGGACGTGCGCGGCATCGGCGTGAGCGGCATGGTGCCCGCCCTGGTCTGCCTGGACGAGGCGGGCCGGCCGCTGCGGCCGTCGATTCAGCAGAACGACGCCCGGGCGGCCGACGAGGTGGCCGCGCTGCGGCGCGCGCTGGCCGGCGCGGACGTGCTGCACCGCACCGGGTCCGCGATCACCCGGCAGTCGATCGGCCCGAAGGTGGCCTGGCTGCGCGAGCACGAGCCGGAGGTGCTCTGGCAGACCGCGGCCATCTGCGGTTCCTACGACTTCGTGGTGCGCCGGCTGACCGCGGGCGCGGCGCCGGTGGAGGCGAACTGGGCGCTGGAGAGCGGCCTGTACGACTTCCGCGCGGGCGAGTGGGCGGCGGACATCTGCCAGGCCGCCCAGGTGGACCCCGGGTGGCTGGGCCCGGTCGCGCCGGCCGGCACGGTCGCCGGCCCGGTGGGCTGCGCCGAGCTGCCGCAACTGCGCGGCGTGCCGGTGGTGGCGGGCGGGGCGGACCATGTGGCCGGGGCGCTGGCGGCCGGCCTGGTCGCGGACGGCGACGTGGTGGTCGAGCTGGGCGGGGCGGGGAACATCCTGGTCCGGTCGGCCGGGCCGATCGTGGACGGCCGGCTGTTCCTCGACTACCACCTGGTCCCGGGGGCCTGGGTGCCGAACGGGTGCATGGCGGCCACCGGCAGCCTGGTGCGCTGGTTCCAGCGGGAGATCGGCGGCGGCGCCAGCCCCGCCGCGCTTGACGCCGAGGCGGCGCTGACCGGGCCCGGCGCCGCCGGCCTGGTCCTGACGCCGTACTTCCTCGGCGAGAAGACGCCGCTCAACGACCCGCTGGCCCGGGGCACGCTGGTCGGCCTGCACCTCGGGCACGGCCGCGGGCACCTGTTCCGCGCGGTGCTCGAGGGCACCGCATTCGGGTTCCGGCACCACGCCGACGTGCTGCGCGAGCTGGGTGCCCGGCTGGACCGGGTGAACCTGACCGGCGGCGGCAGCCGGTCGCCGCTGTGGCGGCAGATCATCGCCGACGTGCTCGGCCTGCCGGTGACGCACCGCGACCGCGACTACGGCGCGGCCCTGGGCGCGGCGTTCGCGGCGGGCATGGGCACCGGTGAGTTCCGGTCCTGGGACGCCGTCGCCGGGCTCACCACGGTGGCCGGCCGGACCGAGCCGGATCCGCGGACGGCCGGCCGGTACGCCGAGCTGTACGCGGTGTACCGGTCGCTGTACCCGGCGCTGCTGGAGCAGCAGCACACGCTGGCCCGGCTGTCCACAGGCCCAAGTAGCGGCTGAGACCCCGAATCGAATGTCGTCGTTGTGGCAACCACGACATTCTTGTGTCGTCGTTGTGGCAACGACGACAAATGGCGTGCGGCTAGCGGGACGATCCGGCGGCGACCGCGTCGAACGCCGCCGCGAAGACCTCGGCGATCCGGGCGATCTCCGCCTCGGTAATCACGAACGGCGGGGAGATCTGCAGGGCCACGCCGCGCAGCAGGCGGGTGATCACGCCGCGCTCGCGGATCTCGGCCACCAGCCGCGGGCCGATCCCCGGATCGGCGGCCCGGGCGGCCTCGGCGATCTCCACGGCGGCCAGCAGCCCGGTCCCGGCCCGCACCTCCCCGGCCAGCTCATGGCCGGCCAGCGGGGCCACGGCGCCGGCCAGCACCGGTTCCAGCCGGGCCACCCTGGCGACGAGCTGCTCCCGCTCGATCAGGTCCAGGTTCGCCGCCGCGACCGCGCACGCGGTGGGGTGCGCGGAGTAGGTGTAGCCGTGCCGGAACACTTCCGCGGACCCGGGGCGCCAGAACGGCTCGGCCACCCGCGGGCTGGCGATCACCGCGCCGATCGGCGCGTACCCGGAGCTGAGCCCCTTGGCGGTGGTGATCAGGTCGGGGTCCAGGCCGAACCGCTCGCTGGCCAGCCAGGCGCCGGTGCGGCCGAACCCGGTGATCACCTCGTCGGCGATGAACAGCACGTCGTGCCGGCGGCAGATCTCCCGGACGCTGGCCAGGTAGCCGTCCGGCGGCGGGTACACCCCGCCGGCGCCGATCACCGGCTCGCAGAAGAACGCGGCCACCCGCCCGGCGCCCGCTGTCTCGATCACCTTCTCAAGCGCCGGCGCATCATCCCACGCCACATGCTCGACGAGGCTCACCAGAGGAACGAAAGGCTCGGTGTTGGCCGGGATCCCGCCGAGCGACGTGCCATACGCGTTCATGCCGTGATAGGCGTGCGACCGGGCGATCGTGATCTGCTTGGCGCCCTGGCCCACCGCGCGCCAGTAGCTGCGGGCCAGCTTGGCCGCGGTGTCCACCGCGTCGGACCCGCCGCCCGGGGTGAAGAAGACCTTGGCGCCGGCCATCGGGGCCAGGCCCGCGACCCGGCGGGCGAGCGCCTCGGCGGGCTGGTTGGAGAACGGCTCGAACGTCTGGTAGGCGGCGAGCTGGCGCATCTGCGCGGCCGCCGCGTCGGCGAGTTCCGCGCGCCCGTGCCCGACGTTGCAGTACCAGAGGCTGGCCAGGGCGTCGAGGTACGGACGGCCGTGGTCGTCGTAGACCGTCGAGCCCTCGCCGCGGACGATGGTGACCGCGTGCCCGGCCAGGCTCGCCATGTTCGCGAACGCGTTCCACAGCACCGGCTCGGCTGGCGTGCGCGCGTCCTCCGGCCTGCCGGAAACCCACGGCGTTGACCCCATTGACCCATCCTCCCGCGGCTGGTTAAGTTCCCCTAAACCTACTGTCTTACCGTAGACGAGGGAGCAGCGGCATGAGCGAGACCGGGTCCACCGCCAGTGCTCCGGGGGCGGCCGGCCAGGAAGACCATCACATCACCGCGGACATTGTCGATCTCCATCAGTTCGGCTACCCGCAGAAGCTGCGGCGGACGATCGGCGCCTACACCTCGTTCGCGCTCGGCTTCTCGATGATCACGATCACCACCACGATCTTCACGCTGTTCTACCAGCCGTTCCAGACGATCGGCGGGGTGGCGATCTGGCTGTGGATCCCGGTGACCCTCGGCATGCTGGCGATCACCGCCGTCTACGGTCACCTGGCCGCGCGGCTGCCGGTCACCGGCTACGCCTACCAGTGGTCCAGCCGGATCGTGAACCGGGAGTACGGCTGGTTCAGCGGCTGGACCGCGCTGTTGTCGTTCTTCGTGGGCACCGCGTCCATCGCCGTGGCCATGGGCAGCGTGTTCGCCCCGGAGATCTGGAGCGCACCCACCCACGGCGACATCGCGCTGTTCGCGGGCGTCGCCATCGTCGCCGCGGTCGCGGTGAACATCATCAGCATCAAGGCCGCGACCATGTTCAACAACGTCGGCGCGTCGGCGGAACTGATCGGGACCCTCGGTCTCACCCTGGTGGTGGCGATCGGGCTGTTCTTCTTCGCGCACAAGCAGGGTCCGGGCATCCTGGTGCAGACCGGCTCCAGCCTCGGCGGCCCGGTGAACCTGACCACGATCGGGCTGGCGCTGCTGCTGCCGGTGTACACGCTGCTCGGCTGGGAGGGCTCGGCCGACCTGGCCGAGGAGACCAGGGACCCTCGCCGCGTCGCGCCCACCGCCATGTTCCGGTCGGTGATCATCTCCGGGATCGCCGCGTTCTTCGTGTACGCGATCTTCGCGATGGCGATCCCCGGCTCGATCGCCGCGACCGCGAACGGCACGCAGAACGCGATGATCGCGGTGTTCCAGGCGCACTTCGGGTCCGGCCTCGCGCTGCTGCTGAAGATCATCGCGTTCGTGGCGATCTTCTCCGCGCTGCTGGCCAACGTGACCGTGGCCACCCGGATGTGCTTCTCGCTGTCCCGGGACAAGATGCTGCCGGGCTGGCAGTGGCTGTCCCGGGTCAACGACCGGACCCGGACGCCGGTCTACTCGATCCTGCTGGTCGGGCTGGTGGCGCTGGTGGTGAACCTGCTCTCGGCGGGCATCATCACCCGGGTGGTCGCGATCGTGTCGGTCACCTACTACGGCACCTACGTGTTCACCATGGCCGCCACGCTGATCGGCGCGCGGCGGGGCACGATCCCCGAGGCGGGCCCGCAGTACTTCGGCCTGGGCCGGTGGCTCAGGCCGCTGGCCTGGATCGGCATCGCCTGGTCGGCGATCGTGATGCTGTACATGACCGTGCCCGCGGTCAACCACGTGGCCGGCGAGTACACGGTCTACTTCGAGATCCTCGGGGTCCTCTGGTTCTTCCTGTACCTGCGGCGCCGGATACGGTCGGGAGAGGCGGGCCCGCCGCTGACCGCGCTGCCGTCCGGCGAGGCCGCCGAGGAGCTGAAGATCACCAAGGAGAGCCTGTAGCCACAGCGCTTTCCGCGGAGGGAGGCGTGCGGCGCATGACGGCGCGGCTGCGGGTGTCCGAGGCTGCCCAGCTGGCCGGCGTCAGCCCGTCCACGCTCCGGGCCTGGGAGTCCTCCGGGCTGATCTCACCGTCGCGCACCGGCCGGTACCGCTGGTTCAGCCAGCGGGACGTCAGGGACCTGCAGGAGATCGCGTCGCTGCGGGCCCGGGGGTTCAACGTGGCGGCGATCCGGAGCATGCTCCGGGGCGCCCGGGAGGCCGATCACGGCGGGGAGCGGTCCGGGCCGCCCCCCGGCTTGCCGGGCGGGGCGGGTTCCGGGCCGCCGGGCGGGGCACGCCAGAGGCCGCCGGGCGGGGCACGCCACGGGCCGCCGGACGGGGCGCGCCACGGGCCGCCGGGCGGGGCGCGCCGCGGGCCGCCGGAGCAGCCGCTGGGCGAGAAGCTGCGCGCGGCGCGGCACCGCCGCGGGCTGAGCCTGCGGGAGGCCTCCCGGCTGGCCGGCCTGTCGGTGTCCCACCTGTCGGCGATCGAGTGCGGTACCAGGAACGCTTCCCTGGCCGGCCTGCAGCGCCTCGCCGTGGCGCTGGGGATACAGGTGTCCGACCTGTTCGGCGACGAGCGGCGGCCGCCGCGGCGGCTGGTCCGGGCCGGCCAGCGCCCGGTGCTTGACACCGGCGACCGCCGGGTCCGCATCGAGTCGCTGTCCGTCGGGGCCCAGCTCCTGGAGCCGCACATCTACCTGGTCGAGCCGGGCGGCGGGTCCCAGGGCGCCTACCACCACGACGGCGAGGAGACCGTCTACGTGCTAGAGGGCGAGGTGGAGTTCTGGCTCAACGAGGTGGAGCGGCACACCGTCCGGGCCGGTGACTGCCTGACGTTCCCGAGCAGCCTGGCGCACCGGTGGCAGAACCGCGGCACCGGCCGCCTGGCGATGCTGTGGGTGAACACGCCGATCACGTTCTGAGCCGCGCGGCTCAGCCGGACACCACGATTTCCTTCCAGAGCCCGCCGTTGATGTTGAGGTTGTTCCCGCTGGCCTGGCCGGGGCCGTGGTCCCCGATGTAGGTGTACAGCGGGTGCCCGTTCCAGGTGACCTGCTTGGTGCCGTCGGTCCTGGTGGTCGTGCTGAACGTGCCGGGGATGCCCGGGGCGGCGGACGGCGAGCCGGTCACCGGCGGCCAGTACGCGGCGCAACTGCCGTAGCAGTTCGACTTGCCCGGGCTGTCCGCGGCGAACGTGTACACGGTCAGGCCCTTGGCGTTGGTGAGCACGGTGACCCCGCCGACCTGGCCGGTCTTCAGTGCCGCCGAGCCGCCACTGGGCGGCGGGGCGCCCGCCCCGGCCACGGCGACGAACAGCAGCACCAGGGCCACCACCGACAGCACGCCGATCGCGGGCCGCGCCAGGGGCACGCTGGCCAGCATCCGGGCCAGTCCCTGGCCAGGGCCACGGCTCCCGGCCCGGGCGGCCATCACGGCGAACAGGCCGAGCACGGCGAACGCGGCCACCTCGATGATCCCGGCGACTATGCCCGCCGTGGTGCGGACCTCGGAGAAGCCGAACAGGCCGACCCAGATCGACAGCAGGTAGCCGCCCAGGGTGGCCACGGCGAACCCGGCGCCCAGTGCGGCCGCGACCGGGTTGCCGGTGGCCAGCACGGCGACGGCCAGGGCGAACCCGGCGATGATCTGGAGCAGGAACAGCCAGCCGATGGTGGGGATGTTCTTGAAGCCGGTCAGGTACAGGTCAAGGTGGATCGACGCGGTCGCCGCCAGCAGCCCGGCCCCGGTAATCCGGAGCACCGGCTGGAGCCAGCCACCGCGCACCGCCGCGTGTGCGCTCTCCATAACTTGATCACGGTACTCAGCCTCGCCCGGTTCAGCGCGCGAATCGGCGCCGTCCCTGCTGGGCCCGGCGCGCCGCGTGTGGTGGGGTGGCCTGGTGGATGCGATAGACCTGGCCCGGCGCTTCGGCCTCGGCGGGGCGGCGCGGCTGTCGGACGGCCCGGTCGCGCGGGGCAAGCAGGGACTGGTGTGGCGGCTGGACACCGCGGACGGCCGGTGGGCGGTGAAGGTTCCGTTCGACGCGTCCGATGAGGACGAGGTGCGCTCGGCGGCCGCGTTCCAGGAGGCGGCCTGCGCCGCCGGGGTGCCGGCGCCGCGGGTGCGGCGCACCACCGAGGGACGCGTGTTCGCGACGCTGGACGGCAAGCAGGTCAGGGTGTATGAGTGGGCCGACCTGCTGGCCCCCGACACCCAGCTCGACCCGGGCCAGGTCGGCGCGGTGGTGGCCGCCATCCACCGCGTGCCCGCCGCGGACTCCGGCCCGGTGGACCCGTGGTATCACGAGCCGCTCGGCGCCAGGCGCTGGGACCAGCTCGTCGGGCAGCTTGCCGAGGCGGGAGCGCCGTTCGCCGGCCGGCTGGCCGGCCTGCGGGATGAGCTGGTCGCGCTGGAGTCCTGGATCGAGCCCCCGCGGACGCTCCGGGCCTGCCACCGCGACCTGTGGGCCGACAACGTGCTGCCAACCCCGGACGGCGGAGTGTGCGTCATCGACTGGGAGGACAGCGGCCCGGCCGACCCCAGCCACGAACTCGGCTGCGTCCTGTTCGAGTTCGCCCGCACCGACCCGGGCCGGGCCCGCGCGCTGGCCCAGGCCTACCGGCAGGCAGGCGGGCCGGCGGCAGTGAACCGGCCCGGGCACTTCTCCATGCTCATCGCGCAACTCGGGCACATCACCGAGGCCGCCGCCACCGACTGGCTCATGCCCAGCCCCCGGTCGCCGCGGCGCGCCGACGCCGCCGCCTGGATCAGCGAGGTCCTGGACGAACCCCACAGCCGCGAACTCCTCCAGGCCCTCCTGGCGGCGGCCGGTCCCTGACACGGTCAGCGGCGCCGGCGTGCGGCATCGGCCCTTCCGCGGGTCAGCGCGTCGTCCAGGGCCGGAGCTTGTCGGGGTTGCGTATTGCCCAGATGTGCTTGATCTGGTCGCCGGCGACCTCGAACGCGAACACCGTGACGGTGACGCCGTCTTGCTGAGCGACCAGGCCGGGCTGGCCGTTGACCGTGCGCTCCAGGATCGTCACGTTGCTGGGTGCCCGGCTGGCAAGGTCGATGACATAGCGCGCGATCTGCTCGCTGCCTTCGATCGGGCGCAGCGCGGCGCTGGCGAGGCCGCCGCCGTCGGCGATCACCGTGGCATCGGGATCAAGCAGGCCGATGAGGGCGCCGATGTCCTTGGCTTCCCATGCCTGCTTGAAGTCCCTGACGAGGCCGGCCTGCCGGGCTGTCGGGGCCGCGGGGGCCCGCGCGGTGCGGACCCGGCGGCGGGCCGAGGAGGCCAGCTGGCGGCATGCCGCCGGGGTACGGCCGACGATCTCGGCTACTTCGGCGAAGGAGTAGCCGAAGACATCGTGCAGGATGAACGCGACCCGCTCGGCCGGGGTCATCGATTCGAGCACGACCAGGAAGGCCATGTTGACCGACTCATCCAGGGTGACCCGGTCGGCCGGGTCGGCGGTGGCGCCGCCCGGCCGCCCGCTGGCCCACTCGGTCGGTGCGGGCAGCGGCTCGGGGATCCATTCGCCCACGTAACGCTCCCGCCGGGCCCGTGCCGAGCCGAGCAGGTCCAGGCAGATGCGGCTGGCGACCGTGGTCAGCCAGGCGCCGGGAGATTCGATGGCCTCCCGCTGCTGCCCGGACATGGCATACCAGCGGGCGTAGGTCTCTTGCACGGCATCCTCGGCCTCGGCCAGCGAGCCCAGCAACCGGTAGGCCAGATTGATCAGCTGACGCCGCTCACTCATGATCGCGCCCAGGCCCGGGTCGGGCCGGCCGCCTCCTGGCCCGGATCGGGTGGTCATGGTGCCGCCCTTCCTTGGTCGCTTCTGCCCTCACCAGTCCGACGAAACAGCGCGCCGAACTGTGAGGCCGGCGCGCCGCCTGACATTCCGGGGGGCCACGTCGTCGTCCTGCTGAGAAGAACACACCATCCAGCGGGCCACCGGCCCAGGGCGACCCGCAGGAACGGCAAGGAGATGACGATGGACGCCCGTTTCGATTACCTCAGCAGCCCCCTGGCGATGAGGTTCCTCAAGCACCTCAACTCGGCGGGGCGCGCTCTGCATGATTCGGCCCTGCCGGCCGCGACGCAGGAGCTGGTGCGGCTCAGGGCCAGCCAGATCAACGGGTGCGGCTTTTGCACCGACATGCACACCAAGGACGCCCTGCACGCGGGGGAAAGCCAGCAACGGCTGAACCTGGTCGCGGCGTGGCGGGAGGCGACGGTGTTCACCGAGGCCGAGCGGGCCGCGCTGGAGCTCGCCGAGCAGGGCACCCGCATCGCCGACGCCGCCGGGGGCGTCACCGATGAGGCCTGGGCGACCGCGGCCAAGCACTACGACGACGACCAGCTCGGCGCGCTGGTGGCGGTCATCGCCGGGATCAACGCCTGGAACCGCATGAACGTCATCACCCGGCAGCCCGCCGGCGACTACCAGCCCGGCCAGTTCGGCTGACCACCGGCCCGCCCCCGGCGGCCGGGAAAGCACCACAGGGGACCGCCAGTCCCGCGAACCCCGCAACACCGCCACAACCACAGGTGAAAGGCAGGAAAACCGATGAGCGACCTTGCGGCCATCGCCGACCGCGTCGAGATCGAGGCGCTGCGCGGCGAGTTCACCGACGCGGTGATGATGAACGACCACGACCGCCTCGCGACACTGTTCACACCCGACGGCGCCGTGCGGATCCCCCTCGGCAACATCGAGGCCACCGGCCCAGAGCAGATCCGCGCCCTCGGCGAGCGGCGGCAGGCTCTCACGGACTACTTCCTGCAAACCACCCACCCGGGCACCATCCAGCTTGACGGCGACACCGCGACCGGCCGCGCCTATCTCAGCGAGCTCGCCCACGGGCGCGACGGCAGCTCACACCTGAACTACTTCGTGTACCACGACCGCTACCAGCGCACCCCGGACGGCTGGAAGTTCACCGAGCGCGTCGCCGAGTTCAGATACCTCGACACCAGCCCGCTGGCAGGCTCGGCGCCCCACACGGCGGGGCACGCCCGCTGACCCACCGGGGACTCGTGGGCGATTCGGGTCAATCGGAGCTGGCAGAACGGGCTCCCAGCTCGCGCAGCCAGGAGACGACGTTCTCCTGCCTGGTACTCGGCCCGCTGGCGGCGTCCAGCGGCGTGCCGTGGGCATAGTCGGGTTCCCAGTTGAGATCCGCGCCGCGCGACAGCAAATACTCCGCGGCCCGGCGCTGGCCGGCCGTGCAGGCATGCCAGAACGCTTTCGACACCTCCTCCGCTGGCGGATCGCTGCCCAGGAGCGCTTCGAGGCGGCCAAGCATGCCGAGCGCGGTCGGCCGCCGCAGCGGCAGCCGTTATCCCAGCTCAACGGCTGACCGGCGGTGAAGGCCGCCATTGCGCAGGGCCCGCCCCGGCAAGCCCGTCCGGGGCCGGGCAATGATGGGGCAATGGCCCCTGACCGTAATGCCGCCCTGGATCTGATCGACTTCGTCGATGCCTCGCCGTCGCCTTACTACGCCGCCGCCGAAGCCTTGCGCCGGCTGGCCTTGGCGGGCTTCACTCAGCTTCCGCTGGCCGGGGACTGGCCGTCTGATCCTGGCCGCTATGCCGTGGTGGACGGCGGCTCGTTGTTCGCCTGGGTAGTTCCGCCGGGCTCGGCGCATCATGCACCGTTCCGGTTGCTGGGGGCGCACACCGACAGCCCGGCGCTGCGGGTGCGGCCGCGCCCGGACACGGGCCGGGCCGGGGTGCGCCAGCTCGGCGTGGAGGTCTACGGCGGCCCGCTGCTGAATTCCTGGCTCGATCGCGACCTCGGCCTCGCTGGCCGTGTCGTTATCCGCGCACCGGACGGCCCGCGGGCCCGGCTGGTACGGGTGCACCGGCCGGTGCTGCGGGTGCCGCAGCTGGCGATCCACCTCGACGGTGACCTGCGTACCGAAGGGCTGAAGCTCGATCCGCAGCAGCATCTGGTGCCCATCTGGTCGCTGGGCGCCCCGCAGGCCGGTGCCTTCCGGGACTTTCTCGCCGCCGAACTGGACGTCCCGCCCGGCGACGTGCTCAGCCATGACGTGGTGACCTATGACCTGACCGGCGGCACCCTCGCCGGGGCCAGCGAAGAGTTCGTCAGCTCGGCACGGCTGGATGACCTGGGATGCGCGCACGCGAGCGTCACGGCGCTGGCCGCGGTGGCCGGCCAGCCCGCGCCGCGGCACATCAGCGCGCTGGTGCTGTTCGACCATGAGGAGGTGGGCAGCCAGGCGGTGACCGGTGCGGCCGGTGCGTGGCTGGGCAGGCAACTGGAGCGCACCGTGCTCGCCCGCGGCGGCACGCGCGATGAGTTCCTGCGTGCGGTCGCCGGCTCGGTGCACGTCTCGGCGGACATGACTCACGCGACGCACCCCAACTATCCGGACCGGCACGAGCCGGACCACCAGATCGCGCTGGGCGGCGGCCCCGTCGTGAAGGTCAGCGCCAACGTCCATTACGCCACCGATGCGCCGACCCACGCCGCGTTCCTGCTCGCCGCCGAGCAGGCCGGCGTGCCCGTGCAGTACTTCGTCAACAAGAGCGGCGCGCGCTCCGGGTCCACGATCGGGCCGATCGTCACGGCCGGCCTGGCCATGCCCACCGTGGACGTGGGCATCCCGGCGCTGGCCATGCACTCGGCGCGTGAACTCTGCGGCACCGCTGACTCCGGGATGCTCATTGCCGCACTAAGCGCGTTCCTCACCCCCGCGTGACGTCTTCAACGGTGACAACGACAGCCTGGCGCCGTTGCCGGTCCTGCGGCGAAGCCTCGCCCGGGCAGCGCGTGTGCGGGAGAAGCGCATCTACCCCGGCGGCAACCACTTCGCACCTTGGGTGACGCGGGAACGCCAGGCTGCGATGCTGGCCGTCATCCCCGGCTGAAGGGCGCGTGTCGCCAGATTCACCAGCGCCGCGTATTCCATGGCAAGCTGATCGCAAGTGATTTAGCAAGCGCGGGGCACGCTCGAGGTGACGGGTGCGCCGCATGGCACAGCAAGAAGGTCAAAGATGGCGCAGGGCACTGTGAAGTGGTTCAACGGCGACAAGGGCTACGGCTTCATCGCCGTCGATGGTGGCCAGGACGTGTTCGTGCACTTCAGCGCGATCACCGGTGATGGCTACCGCAATCTGGAGGAGGGGCAGCAGGTCGAGTTCGACATCACCCAGGGCCAGAAGGGGCCCCAGGCGGAAAACGTCAAGGTCATCGGCTGACCCACCGGCACCAAGGCCCAGGTGTTTGGTTCGCCGCACCGGGCGGGCATGACTGTTCTGCCGGACTGCAGGCAGCGGCGCAGGGCACCGCGATGGCTGTGGTGCCGGTTGCGCGCAGCTGTGAAAGTGCCCGTCCCAACGGAGGAGGCCTCCATGGCTGACAAGGCGGCAAAGCCGGAAGGCCCCGCAGACAGGGTGAACCCTGGGAGGGACCTGGATTCCCCGGATCAGGCAACCGCCGCCGGACCGGCAAAGTCCGGCAACGGTGCGGGTCAGCGGGACTCAGCCACCTCCCGAGATGAGGTGCAGCCCAAATTCCGCGAGGCACTGGAGCGCAAGCGTGCCAGGGAGGCAGGCACCATCGGCGCGCCCCGGGGCAAGGACGGCGGGAAGGTTCACGGCGCACACGGCCCGGCCAGGAACCGCCGCCCGTTCCGCCGCAAGAGCGGCTGAACGGCCGTGATCATGACTTTGGTGGTGTCAGGGCACCACCAAAGTCATGATCACGATTCTGGGTGAGCGCGCTGGCGGCCATGATCACGGGAGTTATGCCGGTGGAAGGGCCGGATCGGCATGATCATGGTCAGCCCACGGGCATCGGGCGCGCTAGGCCGGCACGATGGCCGCCAGCTTGCCGAGGGCCGAGTCCCAGCCGGGGCCGACGTTCTCGGCGACCTGCGGCATCGCCGCGGCGAGCACGTCGAGGCGCTCGTGCACCAGGGTGAGCATGGTGCCGCCGTCCGGTGCCTCGCGCAGCGTGACGGTTAGCAGCGAGTCGAAGGACGGGCCGGCCGCCCGGTCCGGCCCGACGAAGCCCCAGCGGAACATCAGCCGCTCGTCCGGGACCAGTTCGAGCACCTCGCAGTCGAAGCCGCCGATCTCGGTGCCCGCGTCCGCCTGCCAGATCCGGTAGCGGCCGCCCGGCCGCTCCTCCACCTCGGCCCGGGTCACCTCCAGGCCCCCGGCGGCCATCCAGCGCCGGAGCAGGCTTGGGTCCAGCCAGGCCCGGTAGACCTGGTGCGGCGTGGCGGGGATGGCGCGCTCCAGCCGGACGGTGGCTTGTGCTGAGGTCTTGGCGGTCATCACTACTCCCTTTCGTTGATCGGTTCGGTGCCGGGCCCCGCCTGGAAGAGGTCTCCGAGTGCGTCGAGCCGCTCGGTCCAGAAGCGCTCGTAGAAGCGCAGCCAGGCATAGGCCGAGGCGAGCGGGCCGGCTTCCAGCCGGCACACGTGGCGCCGGCCGTCCACGGTGCGGTGCACCAGGCCCGCTCGCTCCAGCACCTTCACGTGCTTGGACGCCGCGGCCAGCGTCATGGCCAGCGGCTCGGCGAGCTGGCCGACGGTCAGCTCGCTATCCGCGAGCCGGCCGAGCATCGCGCGCCGGGCGTCGTGGGCCAGCGCATGGAACACGATGTCCATGCCGGTCAAATCCTCAACCATGTGGTTAACATAACGGCCCGGCGCCGCGACTGTCAACCTTTTGGTTGAATATCAGCGCTTGGCGCGGAAGGCGGGCGAGCACCTCAGCGCCGCACGGCGCCGAGCACCTCAGCGCCGCACGGCGGACGGCGCCGGGGCCCTGGGCCAGGACCGGATAGTGTCCTTGGTAGGGCACGCAGGCCGGCCGGATGAGGGGATGACAATGACAACGCCGTCTGCGGGGTGGGACTCGGCTTACCAGGACAGCCGTCCGACCTGGGACATCGGCCGGCCGCAGCCGGCCTTCACCCGGCTGGCCGACAGCGGGCTGCTGTCCGGCCGGGTGCTGGACGCGGGCTGCGGCACCGGGGAGCACGTCCTGCTGGCGGCGGCCCACGGCGCGGCGGCGATGGGCGTGGACCTGTCCACGGTCGCGATCGAGAAGGCCCGCGCCAAGGCGGCCGAGCGGAGCCTGACCGCCCGGTTCGAGGTCGCCGACGCGCTGCACCTGGACCGGCTCGGCGAGACCTTCGACACGGTGCTGGACAGCGGGCTGTTCCACGTCTTCGACGACGCGGACCGGGCCAGCTACGTGCTCAGCCTCGCGGCCGTCATCGAGCCCGGCGGCACCTACTACATGATGTGCTTCAGCGACAGCCAGCCGGGAGTCTGGGGACCGCGGCGGGTGCGCCGCGAGGAGATCGAGCACGCGTTCGCTGACGGCTGGGAGATCGTGAGCCTCACCCCGGACGCGTTCGCGATCAACCCGCTCCAGGGCACCACCGAGGCGCTGGCCTGGCTGGCCGTCATCCGCCGCCGCTGACCACGGCCCCGGGCCCGGCGGGTGGCCGCGCCGCGGCACGGCGGCGAAGGGCGGCGGCCCGGCGCGGGCGAGCGCGCCGCCGGTTACCAGCGGTGGTGGACCTGGGCCCGGATGCGGCGGTCGTAGATGTCCTCGATGCCGCGCAACTGCTCGCCGGTGAGCGGCGGCAAGGCGGCGGCCGCGGCATTCTGCCGGGCCTGCTCCGCGTTCCGCGCGCCCGGGATCACCGTGGTGACGCCCGGCTGCTGGATGATCCAGCGCAGCGCGGCCTGGGCCGGGGCGGTCCCGGCCGGCAGCAGGGCGGCGAACTCGCGCGCCGCGTCGACACCGGTGTCGAAGTCCACGCCGGAGAAGGTCTCCCCCACGTCGAACGCCTCGCCATGCCGGTTGTAGTTGCGGTGATCGCTGGCCCCGAACGAGGTGTCATGGGTGTACCGGCCCGACAGCAGCCCGGAGGCGAGCGGGACCCGGGCGATGATGCCCACCCCGGCGGCCCGCGCGGCGGGCAGCACCTCCTCGAGCGGCTTGCGCCGGAACGCGTTGAAGATGATCTGCACGCTGGCGGTGCCCGGACGGGTGATCGCGGCCAGCGCCTCCGCGCAGGTCTCCACGCTGACTCCGTACGCGGCGATCCGCTTCTCGGCCACCAGGGTGTCCAGGGCGTCGTAGACCGCGTCGGTGGAGAACACCGGCGTCGGCGGGCAGTGCAGCTGGACCAGGTCCAGCGTGTCGGTGCCCAGGTTGGCCCGGGAGCGGTCGGTCCAGGCGCGGAAGTTCGCCAGGGTGTACTGCGCCGGGTCCTGCGGCACCCGGCGGCCCATCTTGGTGGCCACCGTCACCGGCAGGCCCGGGTTGGCTGCCAGGAACTTCCCGATCGTGCGCTCGCTCCGGCCGTCGCCGTACACGTCGGCGGTGTCCAGGAGCGTGACGCCGGCCTGCGCGGCCGCGTCGAGGACGGCGAGCGCGTCGGCCTCGGAGACATCGCCCCAGTCCGCGCCGAGCTGCCAGGTGCCCAGGCCGACCACGGATACGGAGCGGCCGGTACGGCCCAGCATGCGTTCTTCCACGGAAAGTGATCTTAACGCCGTGCGCGGCCAGGCACCCGGCCCGCCGGGTGCCTGGCCGCGCGTCCTGCCAGGGCTCAGTCCCTTACCGGGGCGGCGGTCAGCCGGAACACCGGGTGGCGGTCCGCCTCGGCGACGAACCGCTCCACCGCATCACCGGCCTGCACGTCGAAGAACGGGGCCGTCACCTTCACGTCGCCCAGGTACTGGCGCAGCACCGGCCCGGCCTCGGCCGGGGCCGCCTCCTGAACATGGAAGTGCTCGGTCCTGCGGCCGCGGCGCAGCGACAAGTCCGGCCGCGCCCGGAGGTTGCAGACCCAGCTCACCGTGCCGTAGGGCGAGATCAGCCAGCGCTCACCGGGGTTCTCCACGAGGATCACCGGCGTGGTGCGCGCCCGGCCGGTCTTCCGGCCGGTCGTGGTCAGCAGGTAATAAGATCCGCCGCCGGCACCAGCGCCGATCATCGCCTTCATGAGCACGTTGATGGCCTTGCGTGCGGGCCCGAGCCGGTAGGTCCTGGCCATGTCGCCGCCTCTCCCTTTCTGCCGGGCGACGCCGCCGCGCTGTCGCCGGGCGGTGCCCGCAGGCTCCCGCCCGATGTTCAGCGTGGCGTACCCGGTCCGGGCGGTGAAGGGCCATTGGTCCCCGCGGGCACACCCAGCGCCGTGGCGCCCGCGCCGCGCGCCCGCCGGACCGGCGGCTCAGCTCAGCGGGCCGCTGAATGTGGCGCCCTGGGCCCCGGCGGAGACCTGGTCCCCGGCGGGCAGCGCAGCGGGAGACGTTCAGGAAACGTTACGGCGCGGCCGACCGGAATGCCGGCATCCGGCTCTCGGTGTGACCTTCGCCCCTGGACGGCATGCCCGTCCTGATGCAGACTCGCTCGATTGCTAGGGAACGGAGCGCGCACATGGGCGGTTACGCGGAGGCTTTCCGGCGCAGCCTCGACGATCCCGAGGGCTTCTGGGGCGCGGCGGCACAGCGCATTGACTGGTACCAGGCACCGGCCGCGATCCTGGACACCTCGAACCCGCCATTTTACCGGTGGTTCAGCGACGGGGTGATCAACACATGTTTCAACGCGCTGGACCGGCACGTCGCCGGCGGCCGCGGTGACCAGGCCGCGCTGATCTATGACAGCCCGGTGACCGGCGTCACGCGCCGGTACAGCTATGCCGAACTGCTGGACGAGGTCGCCCGGTTCGCCGGGGTGCTTGCCGGGCTGGGCGTGGGCCGCGGCGACCGGGTGGTCATCTACCTGCCGATGATCCCGCAGGCGGCCGTGGCGATGCTGGCCTGTGCCCGGATCGGGGCGGTGCACTCGGTGGTGTTCGGCGGGTTCGCCGCGCACGAACTGGCGGTCCGCATCGACGACGCACAGCCCACGGCGGTGGTCTCGGCATCGTGCGGCATCGAGGTCAGCCGGATCATCGAATACAAGCCGATCCTGGACCGGGCCCTAGAACTGGCCACCCACCAGCCGGCGCACTGCGTGATCCTGCAGCGCCCGCAGGCACGAGCGGCCATGACGCCGGGCCGCGACCTGGACTGGGACGAGGCCGTGGCCACCGCGCGCCCGGCCGGCTGCGTCCCACTGGCGGCGACCGACCCGCTGTACATCCTGTACACCTCCGGCACCACGGCGCGGCCGAAGGGGGTGGTCCGCGACAACGGCGGCCACGCGGTAGCGCTGCGCTGGAGCATGGACGCGATCTACGACACCCAGCCGGGGGACGTCTTCTGGGCCGCCTCCGACGTCGGATGGGTGGTGGGCCACTCCTACATCGTGTACGCGCCGCTGCTCGCCGGGTGCACCACCGTGCTGTACGAGGGCAAGCCGGTCGGTACCCCGGACGCCGGGGCGTTCTGGCGGGTGGTCGCCGACCACAAGGTCAAGGCCCTGTTCACCGCGCCCACCGCGTTCCGCGCGATCAAGAAGGAAGACCCGGCCGGCCTGCTGGCCCGCCGCTACGACCTGTCCAGCCTGAAATACCTGTTCCTGGCCGGGGAGCGGCTCGACCCGGAAACCTACCGGTGGGCCGGCGACCTGCTGGGCATCCCGGTCATCGACCACTGGTGGCAGACCGAGACCGGCTGGCCGATCGCCGCCAACCTCCGGGGCCTTGAGCCCATGCCCACCAAGGCCGGCTCCCCCAGCGTGCCGGTACCCGGATACGACGTGCGCATCGTCGGTCTCGATGGCGCCGACGTCCCGGTAGGCCAGACCGGCGAGATCGTGATCCGGCTCCCGCTGCCGCCCGGCTGCCTGCCCACCCTGTGGCGCGACGACCAGCGGTACGCCGACTCCTACCTGTCCCAGCACGACGGCACGTACGTCACCGGCGACGGCGGCTACCGCGACACCGACGGGTACCTGTATGTCATGGGCCGCACGGACGACGTCATCAACGTCGCCGGGCACCGGCTGTCCACCGGCGAGATGGAGGAGATCCTGGCCAGCCACCCCGCCGTCGCCGAATGCGCGGTGATCGGTGTGCACGACGCGCTCAAGGGTCAGATCCCCCGCGGTTTCGCCGTCCTCAAGGCCGGCGTTGCCACCGACCCGGACACCATCGCCGGCGAACTGGTCCAGCTGGTCCGTGACCAGATCGGCGCCGTCGCCGCACTGCGCCGGGTGGACGTGGTGGCCGCCCTGCCCAAGACCCGTTCAGGCAAGATCCTCCGCCGGACGATGCGCGGCATCGCCGATGGGCACGAGGAGCCCGCCCCGTCCACCATCGAGGACCCTGCGGTGCTCACCGCGCTGCGCCCGGTCCTCACCAGCCACGACTGACCGGCCACGGTGGACGGGCCACGGCGGATGCGGGCTGGCGGATGATCGTAATGCACAATCCCTGGCTGGCTGGCGGCGGCGGAGAGCGGGCGGACCGCGCTCGCCGGGTCGCCCGCGCCCATGCCGGCTTCCTCGCCGGCCAGGCGCCGGACAGCCCGGGACTGCGGGACGTGGTCGCGGCGTCGTGGCAGCGTGCGGCCGGGGCGAAGGTGGACCCGGACGGCGGGCCGCCGGTCGTGCTGGCCGACGATGACCTGGACGCCTACCGGGACGCGCACCCCCTGGCCTCGGTCATCGGCGTGCTGCGTGAGCTGGTGGGCGGCGTCGCCGAGGAGGGACAGCACCTGATGGCGGTCGGCGACGCGGCCGGCCGGCTGCTGTGGGTTGAAGGCCATCGCAGCACCCGGAGGCGGGCCGAGGCGATGAACTTCGTCGAGGGCGCGGCCTGGGACGAGCCGCACGCGGGGACCAACGCTCCGGGTACCGCCCTTGCCCTCGGCCGGCCGGTGCAGATCTTCTCCACCGAGCATTTCCTGCACGCGGTGCAGCCGTGGACCTGCGCGGCGGCCCCGATCAGGAACCCGGCGACCGGGCAGGTGCTCGGCGTGATCGACGTCACCGGCGGCGATCCGGTCGCGCATCCGCACAGCCTGGCCCTGGTGCGGGCCGCGGCCAGGGCCGCCGAGGGCGAAATCGGCTGGCAGCGGGATCCGCGCTCGGGGCTGCTGCGGCTGGCCCCACTGGTCCCGGACCGGCTCGAGGTACTCGGACGCAGCGACGGCCTGCTCCGCACCGGCGGCCAGGACGTCAGGCTCGGCCGGCGGCAGGCGGAGATCCTGTTCGTGCTGTCCGCGCACCCGCTCGGTGTGTCCGGGGAGCAACTAGCGGACGCGCTGTTCTCCGGCGGCACCGGCCCGGCCGCCGTCCGGGTGGAGCTCACCAGGCTGCGGCGGCTGGCTGGCGACCTGGTGGAGTCTCGCCCCTACCGGCTGGCACGGCCGCTGGACAGCGACTACGCCGACGTGTGCGCGGCGCTGCGCCGCGGCGACGTCGCCGCGGCGCTTGCGGCCTGCCCCGGCCCGCTGCTGCCCAGTTCGGAAGCGCCGCACGTGGTGGCACAGCGTCGGTGGCTGGATGTGCAGCTACGGTCCGCGGTGCTTGCCAGCGGCAGCCCGGGGCTGCTGTCGGAGTGGGCCGAGCGGTTCGGCTTCGAGGACCTCCAGGTGTGGGAGCGGCTCACCGCCGTGCTGCCCGCCTGGTCCGGGCAGCGGGCCAGCGCCGCGGTCCGGGCCAGGGAACTGCGGGCGGAGTACGGCCTGCCCGCCGATGTTGCGTTCACGTAACGTTGCCGCTTCTAGCGTGGCCTCCAACCGCACGGCCGCCCAGGTCGCGGGCGGCCTGCCCGATTCACGGAGGTCTCCATGACCCGCTTCATCGCGCCGGGCCAGCCCGGCGCCCCCATGTCCTACCAGCCGCGCTATGACCACTGGATCGGCGGGGAGTTCGTTCCCCCCGCCCTGGGCCGCTACTTCGAGAACCCGACCCCGGTGACCGGGCAGCCGTTCTGCGAGGTCGCCCGCGGCTCCGCCGAGGACATCGAGCGCGCCCTGGACGCGGCGCACGGCGCCGCCCCCGCCTGGGGGCGCACCTCCCCCGCCGAACGGGCCGCCGTCCTCAACAAGATCGCCGACCGGATGGCCGGCAACCTGGAGGCCCTGGCGGTTGCCGAGACGTGGGAGAACGGCAAGCCGGTGCGGGAGACGCTGGCCGCCGACATCCCGCTGGCGATCGACCATTTCCGCTACTTCGCCGGCGCCATCCGCGCCCAGGAAGGCAGCCTCGCCGAACTTGACGACGACACCGTCGCCTACCACTTCCACGAGCCGCTTGGCGTGGTCGCCCAGATCATCCCGTGGAACTTCCCGATCCTGATGGCGACCTGGAAGCTGGCTCCCGCCCTGGCCGCGGGCAACGCGGTGGTGCTCAAGCCCGCCGAGCAGACCCCGGCCTCGATCCTGTACCTGATGAGCCTGATCGGGGACCTTATCCCGCCGGGCGTGCTCAACATCGTCAACGGCTTCGGCGTCGAGGCCGGCAAGCCGCTCGCGTCCAGCCCACGGGTCGCCAAGGTCGCCTTCACCGGTGAGACCACCACCGGGCGGCTGATCATGCAGTACGCCAGCGAGAACATCAAGCCGGTCACCCTGGAACTGGGCGGCAAGAGCCCGAACATCTTCTTCGACGACGTCTCCGGCGCACGCGACGAGTTCTACGACAAGGCGCTGGAAGGCTTCACCATGTTCGCGCTCAACCAGGGCGAGGTGTGCACCTGCCCGTCCCGCGCGCTGGTGCAGCAGGGGCACTACTCGGAGTTCCTGGCCGACGCGGTCGCCCGCACCGAGAAGGTCGTCCAGGGCCATCCGCTGGACACCGACACCATGATCGGGGCCCAGGCGTCCAACGACCAGCTCGAGAAGATCCTGTCCTACCTGGACATCGGCCGGGCCGAGGGCGCCAAGGTGCTCACCGGTGGCCACAAGGCCGACCGGGGCGGCGAACTGTCCGGCGGGTACTACGTCGAGCCGACCATCTTCGAGGGCAGCAACTCGATGCGGATCTTCCAGGAGGAGATCTTCGGCCCGGTCGTGTCGGTGACGTCGTTCGCGGACTTCGACGACGCCATCAAGGTCGCCAACGACACCCTGTACGGTCTCGGCGCCGGCGTGTGGACCCGCGACATCAACACCGCCTACCGGGCAGGCCGGGCGATCCAGGCTGGCCGGGTGTGGACCAACTCCTACCACCTCTACCCGGCGCATGCCGCGTTCGGCGGGTACAAGGGCTCCGGCATCGGCCGGGAGACACACAAGATGATGCTGGAGCACTACCAGCAGACGAAGAACCTGCTGGTCAGCTACGCACCCAAGGCCATGGGCTTCTTCTGATGAACCCGCCTGAGGTGTCCCGTGTCGCGGTGACACCGGCAGCCGCCGGGCTGTTGGCCGAACTGTACGCGGCCCACGGGCCGCTGATGTTCCACCAGTCCGGTGGCTGCTGCGACGGCAGTTCACCGATGTGCTACCTGGCCGGTGAGTTCCGCACGGGAGCCTCGGACGTGCTGCTGGCCGCGCTGCGGATCGACGGGGTGCCGGAGCCGGTGACGTTCTGGATGTCGGCCGCGCAGTTCGAGCGCTGGCGGCACACCCACCTCACCGTCGACGTCGTGCCCGGCCGGGGCAGCGGATTCTCCCTCGAAGCACCAGAAGGGGTCCGGTTCCTCATCCGGTCCCGGCTGCTCACCGCGCAGGAAGACCTCGCGCTCAACGCCTAGCCGAGCAGGACCCGGTGCCGGCGGCCACGACCCGGCCGGGGTCACCGGCGGGCTACCACCGGGCCACTGACCCGTACGTGCGCTACGTTGGCGGTGGCGCGGGAGGGCGCCGCCGGGTCCGCGGGAAGGACTGAGTCCCCCTCCGTTTTGCCGCGAGTGCTCTGCTGCCGGACAGGTGGACGTCTTCAAGCGAGCCGGAACGCGGGCCCAGGCTCGGTGAGGAGACCCGCCATGGCCCAGCTTCCCGATCGCCCCGACACCGATCAGCTCCGCCGCCAGGCCCGCGAGCTGCACCGGGCCGCCCTGGCCGGCGACACCCGGGCACTGCGCCGGCTCCGCCAGGTTTCCGGCAAGGTCACCCTGTCGGCCGCCCAGCTCGCCGTCGCCCGGGACTACGGCTTCCCGAGCTGGCCGCGGCTCAAGGCCGAGGCGGACCGGCGCCGCACCGAGGCCGCCCGGGCCGGCCACGACGCCCCGGCCGACGGTCACGACCAGGCCCAGGCGGGCGAGCTGATCGAGGCCCAGTACGCCGACCGCCCGCGGTTGCGGCCGGTGCTCGACGCCGTGCTGGCGGCGCTGCCCGCGCTGGGCCCGGTGACGGTGCAGGCCCGCAAGACGATGGTCAGCCTGGTCGGCCCGCGCCGCACCTTCGCCGTGGTGCAGGCGACCACGAAGAACCGGGTGGACCTCGGCCTGCGGCTGGATTCTGAGAAGCCCGGCGGGCGCCTGCTCACCGCCAGGGACATCGGCGCGGCCACGCTGCGGATCCCGCTGACCGGGCCCGGGGACCTCGATGAGGAAGCCCTCGGCTGGCTGCGCCGCGCCTACGACGAGAACGCCGCGCCGCCGCCACCGCGGCGCCCGGCCCGCCGCCCGGGAGAGGTACTGGGGCAGCTCACCGTGGTGATCGAGGGCTTCGACCTGCCCGGGCTCACCTGCCGCCCGGAGCCCGGCGGGCCTGGCCATCGCAACGTCCACGTCGCGCTGTCCGGCAGGAGCAAGGACCGGACCGCCCTGGTCGTGCCGGACCGGCCCCGGCTGGCCATCGAACCCGTGCCCGGTGATGCCGAGTCGGCACGCTGGGAGCTCCCGGTCACCGTGCGCCGCGACTCCGGCGGCCTCGACTTCACCGGGCCGTTCGTCGGGGGCACCCGCGACGACCGCAGCCTCGGCCTGGCCTGGGGCGATGTGCCCGGTGACGGAACGTTGCGGCTGTTCCGCGGCGCCAAGCTCCGGCTCGTGGACGTGGATCCCGCACTGATCGAGGAGGCCATGCGCCCCGGCTGCCGGCTCTTCGCCCGGATCCGCCTCACCGATCCCCGGGGCAACCCGGTCTGCGCCCGGGTCCATCCCCCCGCGCTCGTCTGGTCGGCCGGGCCCGCCTGATGGCCGGCCGGGCCGGGCTGACGGCTGAGGGCTGAGCCGGCCCGGCACGGGCGGGGCCGGGCCGGGCCGCCGGCCGGGCCACGCTGCCGGCACGTCAGGACGGGCCGGGGAGCCGGATCTCCAGGCTCGACTCGTCGTTGCCCCGGACGATGGTCGCGATCACGGTGCCCGCGCCCGCCAGGCCGTCGAGCAGCAGCGCCAGCCCGGTGCTGCTGATCACCGGCTGGCCGTCCAGGCCGGTGAGCAGATCGCCGCGCTCGATCCCGGCCGCCGCGCCGGGGCTGCCCGGCCGGACGGCCGCGACCAGCAGGCCCGGCCGGTGTGCCAGGCCGACGGCCTGGCGGCGCTGCTGGGCGAGGTGCGCGGGCTCCAGGGCCAGCCCGAGCCGGCCGGCGGCCGCCGAAACGTCCGTCTCGAAGGAGGCAAGCAGGCGGCGCAGCAGGCCGGCCAGGGCCAGCCGCTCGTCCCCGGACAGCGCGGCGAGCAGCCGGTCCTCGTTGGCCAGGTGCACCGGGGCCACCTGGTCGAACAGGTCCAGCCCGGCACCGGTGAGCCGCACCAGGGAGCCCCGGGCGCTGGCCGGGTCGGGCTCCCTGGTCACGATGCCGCGCCGGGCCAGGCGGTCCAGGCGCACCGACACGGTGCCCGAGGTCAGGCCGAGCGCGTCCATCAGCCGGGCCTGCGGCATCTGGTACGGGGCGCCACTGCGCCGCAGCGTGACGATGACCATGAAGTCCGCGGCGGTCAGCCCGAACCGGGCGAAGACCGCCGCCACGCCCGCGTCCAGGTAACCGCGGACCCGGGCCAGCCGGGTGACCACCGCGACCGGAGTGAAATCAAGGTCGGGACGCTCCCGCGCCCAGTCGGCCAGCACGTGGTCCACGCTGTCCCACGCGTCACGGCAGCCGGGCACACCGTAGGGCAGGGACTCCCCTGCCGCCGCTTGTTCACTCACGGCCGAAGACTACGGTGCCAAATAAGGTGGACACAATGCTTGGATTCAAGCATTGTGTCCACGTCAGCCCCGCCCCCACGGGAAGGACCGCACATGACCCGCATCGGCATCATCGGCTCCGGCAACATCGGCGGCAACCTCGCCCGCCTGTTCACCGCCGCCGGGCACGACGTGCTCGTCAGCTTCTCCACCGACCCGGCCAAGCCGGCGGAACTGGCGGCCGGCATCGGCGCCACCGCGGGCACCCCGGCGCAGGCCGCCGCGCACGGCGAGGTCGTCGTGCTGTCCGTGCCCTGGGGCCTCTTCGACGAGGCGCTCGAGCAGGCCGGTGGCCCCGGTGCGCTGGCCGGCCGGACCGTCATCGACACCACCAACCAGTTCGGCCAGGTGGACGGCCGGTTCGGCGTCCTCGACCTCGGCGGGCAGTCGGCCGCCGCCCGCAACGCGGCGAAGGTGCCGGGCGCGGCCTGGGTGAAGGCGTTCAACACGCTGACCGCCGGGTTCCAGGCCTCCTCGGCCGGGCGCACCGGCCCCGACCGGGTCGTCATGTTCTACGCGACCGACCACGACGACGCCGCCCGGCTGGCCGAGGAACTGATCACCAGCGCGGGCTTCGACCCGGTCCGGACCGGCACGCTGGCCCGCAATGACGTCGGCCACCAGGAGCCCAAGGGCGACCTGTACGGCGAGGAGTTTCACCACGATGACGCCGTTGCCGCCGTCTCCCGCCTCCGCGGCACTCCCCCGTCCGGCAAGGGCCGCCCGTAACCAGGCCGGCCCCGGCTACTCGTCACCCCGGCTCCGCCGCAGCCGCTTGATCTGCGACGTGCGCCGCTTGGCCGCCAGCCTGCGCTCGCGGGCCGCCCGGCTGGGCTTGGTCGGCCGCCGCGGCCGCGGCGGCGCGGCGGTCGCCTCGGTGAGCAGCGCGGACATGCGCTCCGCCGCGGCTTCCCTGTTGCGCAACTGGGACCTGGTCTCGGACGCGGTCACCGTCAGCACGCCGTCGGCCAGGCGCCCCTCAAGAGCCCGCAGCGCACGGTCACGGTAGACCGGCGGCAGCGCGGTGGAACCGGCCAGGTCGAAGGAAAGCTCGACCCGGCTGTCGGTGGTGTTCACCGACTGGCCGCCCGGCCCGGCCGACCGGGAGAACCGCCAGGACAGTTCCTCGGCCGGCACGGTGATGCCGCGCACCGTGACGTCCAGGCTCATCGGGCGACCGGCCCGGCGGTAAGCGCGGCGAGCACGTCAGGGAAGACGGCGTCGGCCCGTCCGGCCAGCTCATCGCGGGACAGCAACTGGACCGGGTGCGGGATGTAGGCGACGCGGGCGCCGGGCATGCCGAGCAGGCGTGCCTGGGCCACGGCTTCGTCGGCGAACGGCGCCGTGGCGATGCCGACGGCGGGGATTCCCCGGCGCTCCAGGTGAACGAGGTCGCACAAACTGCACGACGTGCACGAGCCTCAATCGGCGAGGGCCTCCACGACCAGCCCGCCGCCGCTGGCGATCTCGTCGATCAGGCCAAGCGCCGCCGGTTTGGAGAAGATCTCCTTGGTCACCCGCGCGGTCGTCGCGCCGGCCCCGGTCAGCAGCGTCTCCACCCGGTCGAGGAACTCCGCCCCCCGGTTCTTCCTGATGTCGAGCAGCACCACCCGGCACCCGGCCACGCTCGCCGGGCGCGGGGCGATCGGCTGGACCGCCGTGACTCGCTCGTCGAACGGGCTCACGTAGTCAGCGGCCACGCGATTCCACCTCCCGGGAGACGATCTGGGATCCCATGCCGGTACACGGGCCGAGGACAGCAGAGTAACGTCCGGCCTCACCACCGGCCACGAGCAGCACGATGGCCTCCGGCGACGCCCACTTCGGCACCAGCGCGCCGGGGTCGGCCTGATGCACGGCCGGGGTTGTCTCGCCCCGGAGCAACAGCCTGGCGGGCCTGCATACCGCATCGAACATGAATTGCCGCAGCCGCTGCTTGGACCAGCCGGCCTCGCGGAACATCTGCGCGTGCTCCGGGCAGATCACGAACACCGACGGCTCCGCCAGCGGCCACCAGTGCGTGCTCCAGGCGCTGGCCGCCGCCCAGGCGAGGATGTAGGCCAGGTCCTCGGGGGTGCGGCTGCGGTGGTCGGAGATGGACTGCGGCGCGTCGCTGCCGATCACCGTGACCACCGACCGGCCAGCGTCGAAACCGCGCTCCACGTGCAGCGGCTCCCACGGGCTGCCCTCCTCGTCCTCCGCGATGCAGAAGCCGAGCTTGCCCATGTGCCCCAGGGTGGCCCGGTCCATCGCCCCGGGCATCGCCCCGCCGGTGAGGCTGACCAGCAGCCGCAGCGCCCGGCCGATGGTGAGGTTGGCCCGGAAGCCGGGGCCGAGCGCGCCCATGCCGCTGTTCAGCCCGATGGCCTCGCGCACCGGCCCGTTGACCACGACGAGCTGCCCGGCCGGCTGGGTGGTCACCGCCTGGCCGTGCAGGTTGAACGCGGGGTCGAGCGCGGCCCGCGCGGCCGCGGCCACCACGGGGAAGTACGCCGGGCGGCAGCCGGCCAGCACGGCGCAGGCGGCCACCCGCTCCAGCGTGGCCTCGCCCATGGCCGGCGGGACCAGGCCGAGGGACTCGCCACCGTCCCGGCCGCCGAGCATCGCCTCGACCCGCTCCGGCGTGGGCGGGATCACCGGCAGGCCGTCGGTCCAGCCGCGCTCGTACATCTCCTCCAGCTCGTCACCGCCGCCCGGGCCGGACATCGCCGCGGCCAGGCCGGGGTCGAGGACGGCCTTCGAGGAGCAGCCCGGCTTGACCGGCGGCCCGGTGCCGGGCGGCACCGGCAGCCCGGCGCCCAGCCGCGCCGCCGCCTCCCCGAGCAGGCCGGTGAGCGCCCGCCGATCCCAGCCGGCCAGGGCACCGGCGATCCGCCCGCCGCTGCCGACGAGGACCGCCGTCGGCACCGTGGCCACCTGGTAGGCCCGGGAGGCCGGGTACGGCGGCTCCTGCGCGGCCACCTGGCCGGCCCAGCCGAGCCGCCGGGCGGTGCGGATCGCCACGTCCAGCGGGTCTTCGAAGATGGCGATGGCGGTCAGCCCGGCCCGCTCCCAGGCCGGGCACAGCGGGCCGAGCAGGCGCAGCGCCAGCGCCGAGGTGGGGCAGTGCTCGGACACGAAAACCAGCAGGGCGCCGCCGCCCGCGGTGAGCCCGGCGATGGTGACCGGGGTGAGCCCGGTCCCGTGCACGGACAGCTCCGGGGCCGGGCTGCCGCCCTGGCCGCCGTCCGCGCGCTGTGCCGGCTCCATCGGCCAGGTCAACCGCGCGCGGTACCGCGGCGATTCCCGCTGTGCCCGCCGGGGCCGGCGCCAACGACGGCGATCACACCCGCCGCACCACGCGCAGCAGGTACTCCTCGCGGTTGAGCGGGTTATGGTCGGTCCGCGGCCGGGACGGCACGGCGCCGCGGACCTGCTGGTAGCGGCCGAAGGCGGCCTCGAGCACGCCCTCCCCCCGGGTCAGCCCGGGCAACTGCTCCTCCAGCTCACGCACCTGGGCCGCGGGGATCTCCCCGTCCAGCAGGCACAGCGACCCGCGCATCAGCGGCGCACCGGGGACCGCCCGCAGCCGGCCCAGCGCCGGCAGCACCGGCCCGTAGCAGTCGGCCGGCATCTCCAGGTGGAACCGGTGCACCGGCTCGTGCACCGTAGTGCCGGCCCGCCGCAGCGCGCTCATCAGGATCAACGGCGTCAGGAGGCGGAAGTCCCCGGCGGTGCTCGACATGCTCTTGTCGAAGTGGGCGTGCGCGTGGCTCTGCCGCGGCCAGTAGCCCGAGTGGGTCATGCTGACCACGCAGTCGATGACCTGCCAGCCGTGGATGCCCTGCCGCAGCGTCAGCGTGATGGTCTCCTCGACCGCCTTGAAGAACGCGAACGGCATCGAGCCGAGCTCGACCTCCAGCCGGAACCGCACTCCCGAGCCGGCCGGCGCCGGGTCGATCCGCAGCCCCACCGTGGCCAGGAACGGGTTGGACGGCGTGCCGATGATCTCGTAGGCCGCGCCGCTCCCCGCGGGCCGCTCGACGCAGATCGTCGTGGAGGCGCTGAAGCCCGCCTCGACGCCGTACTCGCTGGCCAGCGTGGCCTGGATGACCTCCTTCTGGACCTCGCCGTAGAGGGAGAGGAGCAGCTCGCCGCGGACGTCGTCGCGGCGCAGGCCGATCAGCGGGTCCTGCTCGGCGAGCTGGGCAAGCGCGGCGTGCAGCGCCCCCTTGTCCGCGGGGCGCCGCGGCGTCACCACGGTCTCCAGCGTGGGCGGCGCGAACCGGTGCCGGGCCCGGCCCTCCGGCGGCGCGCCGATCGTGTCCCCGATCTGGACGTCGCGCAGCCCCCAGAGCTTCCCGATCTGCCCGGCGCGGACCTGCCCGCGGCGCACCGCGCTACCGCGCTCGTAGACGCTGATCGCGGTGATCTTCCGCGCGCCGTCCCGGCTGGCCGGCAGCCGGGAGCCGCCCCGGTCCCGGTCGCCGCCGGCCGGCAGCCGGTCGCGGACATGCAGCGCGCCGGAGAACATCCGGACGTAGGCGATCTTCTCCCCGGCCGGGCCGCGGTCCACCTTGAACACCGTGCCGGAGACCGGGCCCGCCGCGTCGCCGCGGGTGGCGGGCAGGAGCCAGGTGAGGCCGGTGGTCAGTTCCGCGACCCCGGCCCCGGTGATCGCCGAGCCGAAGAACACCGGGTGCACCAGGCACCGCCGGGCCTGGGCGGCCAGTTGCCGGCGCAGCCGCGGGTAGGACAGCCCGGTCTCGTCGGCGACGTAGTCGGCCAGCAGCGCCTCGTCGTGCTCGGCCAGCACCTCGGCCAGCCGCGCGGTGAAGCCGGCGTCGTCCGCGCCGTAGGGCCGGAACTCGCAGCCGGGAGTGCCCAGCCCGGTCACCGAGCCCATCGCCACGACCGCCGGGGTCAGCCGCTCGGCGATGCCCGCGAGCACCCGTCCGGTGTGCGCGCCCGCCCGGTCGGTCTTGTTCACGAAGATGACCGTGGGGATCCGCAGCCGCCGCAGCGCCCGCATCAGCACCCGGGTCTGCGCCTGGACGCCCTCGACCGCGGAGATCACCAGCACGGTGCCATCCAGCACGCCGAGGACCCGTTCCACCTCGGCGATGAAGTCCGGGTGGCCGGGGGTGTCGATCAGGTTGACCGTGACGTCGCCGACGACGAACGACACCACGGCGGACTTGATCGTGATGCCGCGCTGCCGTTCCAGCGCCAGCGAATCGGTCTGGGTGCTGCCAGCGTCGACGCTGCCGATCTCGTCGATGACTCCGGCGGAATGCAGCAGCCGCTCGGTCAGGCTGGTCTTACCTGCGTCAACATGGGCCAGGATCCCCAAGTTCAGCGTTCTCACAAAGCGTCATGTCCTTACGCATGGGCGTGAATTCCTTTCCGGGTGGACATGACAGTTGCACGCATGAGAACTCCAAACGGGTCGGCCGACGGTTGCTGAGGAGTACAGCATGGGCCGGCCCGCGAGGGCAACGCATTAATTCATGCGATACGACGGCCCGTGGTGCCCTGGGCCCGTCACAGCCGGAACGCCCCGCCATGCCCGGGTAACCGGCCGCCATGCCCGGGTAACCGGCCGCCTTGCCCGGGTAACCGGCCGCCATGCCCGGGTAACCGGCCGCCTTGCCCAGCAGCGGCAGCCCCAGCAGTTGCCCGGCGGCTTTTCACCTACCGGGCGCGCGTCATCTGCCGGGCGAGCGCGCCCATCGGGTCCCAGGCGGGCAGCACGATCGGCGGGGTGTCCAGCGCGGCCTGGAGCTCGGCGGACAGCACGGACCGGCGCGCCGCGATCTCGAAGACGTACTCGTCGAACCACGAGTCGTTCATCGTGTAGAAGCCGTCCTTGCCCTTGTCCGCGCCCCAGCTGTTCTCCACCCGCCACTTGCGGGTGGCGCCGTCGAGGACGTCCACGCCGGTGAACAGCATGGCGTGGGTCATCTGGGTCTCGTGGTACAGCAGCCGGTCGGCCTTGCCGAGGGTGAAGGCCGTGTCGTAGACCGCGGGGAAGTCGTACAGCCCGGCGTCCCAGACCCCGTACTCGCTGCTCATCATCTTGCCGACATCGCAGCCGAACCAGACCGGCTCGCCCGCCTCCAGGGTCCGCGCCGCGATGTCCTTCATCATCGGCATGGGGATGTTGAGGTAGGTGACCGGCGGGGCACCGAGCACGTTGCCGAGGTATTCCACGGTGAACGTCCGGCCCGCCGGGCTCGACGGGCGCGGGTCGTGGACCAGGCAGACATACTCGCCGAGCGGCAGGTCCACGTAGCGTTCCGCGAACTCCCGCGGGGTGAGCATCCCGTCCCGGTGGAACTCGCGGTCGGAGTCGGTCCACTGCCAGTCGAAGCGCTCCGGCGGGGTGCCGAGGTGGATGCACAGCACCCGGTAGACCACCCGGAGGGCCTCGGCCTTGGCGGCCCGTGCCGCCTCGGCGCCCCCGGCGGCGTACGCCGCGCGCACCGACTTGGTGCCCTGCCGCAGCAGGTTGCGCAGGGTCGTGTTCATCGCGCCGGTATCGCGGGAACTGTTCGTCTCCGGCATGAACGCCTTGGGCACCAGGCCGTGCTTGGCCACGATGGCCACGAACATGTTCCACTGGCCGCCGTCCTCGGCCGGCGAGTCGAGGAGGTAGCCGACGGTCCGGTCGCCCAGGTCGCGGCCGGCCGTCTCGATGATCGCCTCGAGGAAGTAGTTGGCCCGCTCGACCTTGTCCCAGAACATGGCGTAGTTCTGGGAGAACTCGAACTCCTTGAGGCCCATCTTCCGCATCGCGCCCACGCGCAGCAGGTTGAGCCCCGCGAACAGCCAGCACCGGCCGCTGCGCTCCTGGTTGGTGACCTTCCAGTCGTCCAGCAGGGTGGACAGGAAGTGGTCGGTGTTGTTGATGATCTCCCGGTTGATGGCCACGTCATCCAGGGCCACCCGGGTCACCGCGTTCTGCGCCAGCCGGTACGCCGGGTTCGCGGAGAAATCCTTACGGAACACCTCGAGGTCCCCCGCGCTCAGCGCTCCATCCATACCGGGCATCTCCCGCTCTCTAGGCCGTCTCTCCCCTACCGTCATCAAAGTACCCCAGCGGCCCGACACCCGGCCTTCGCGGCGATCCGGGGCTGCCCGTCCGGAGCGCGGCCTCCCGGCTGCCGGGCGGGGGCGATAGCCGGGTGACTTCGGGGTGTCGCCCAGCGGCCCGGCGGCGCATCATGTTCAGCAGGGAGGGAACCTTCTGGCTGGAGGTGCCCATGGGAAATGAGCGAAGCGACGGGGCTCACCGTTTGCGGCGGAGCATGCCCGCGGTGGGCGCAGTCCTATCCGCAGCGGCGCTGGCGTGCGGGGGCGGCCAGGCCATCGTCGCGGCTTCGGCCGCACCGCCAGCGCCCGCGGCCATGACGGCCGGGGACATCTACACCATCGCCGGGGGCGGTGGCGACGGCCTGGGTGACGGCGGCCCGGCGGTTCGCGCCCAGCTCTCCGACCCGGCCGACATCGCGCTGGACCTCCAGGGGAATCTGGTGATCGCCGACGCCGGGCACGTGCGGGTCCGCGCCGTGGCGGCGAAGACGGGCAGGTTCTACGGGCGGGCGATGACCGCCGGGAACATCTACACCATCGCCGGGAAGGGCGGCGGGGGTTT
>WNGG01000237.1_pt1 | contig 56556 bp, 58 predicted proteins | sample 5400661 | NCBI WGS metagenome assembly WNGG01 (sample SAMN13153372, study PRJNA577476) | soil metagenome | isolation source: 100 cm soil or saprolite under Garry oak tree replicate 1 | place: USA:California | collected 2016-06-15
CACCTCCCGATCCGCCCGCAGAACTTGGAGTGCCAGGGCATGGTCGCGGGCGGAAAATGCGGACTCTGTGTCCCCGAGCATCTTGGCGAATACGGAAAGCATGTCGCCCAAGTCTCTCAGGTCCTGCATGTCGAGGCGGGCTCGCACCGCGTCGGCCCGGGTGGCGAACGAAAGCAGCAAGTCCCCGATGCGCTCAAGGTCGATCATGCACTTCAGGCAGGCAAGCTTCTCGCGGACTTGCTCGACTCCGGTGTTGACAAGCTCCACGGCCACGCGTTCGTCAATTTCGCGGTCCAGCTCATCGAGTTCGCGTTCATACGCAACCACTCGTGGCAGCGCCGAGCTGGCGCCAAGGATCAGGTCTGCAGCACTCTGCGCGGCGGCAATTGCCAGCTGGTAAGCCCTGCCGGTCAGCGCGATCAGAGCCTCGCTATGGATCATCTCTTCTTTTTTGGCGCAGGAACTATTTTGTGGCATTACTACCGTCCGCACAGGCCTGCTGACTGACCCGTCAAAGTGGGATGTCCTGAGAGAGCTTTCGAACTATCTTCATTGCAGACATTGAAGACCAAAACTGTTTACAGTTGTGTTAATAGTCGATAAATGTATGGGGTGAGATCCAGGTGTCGCGGACGCGGTCCTAGCACGGTATGCAAACCGTGTGAGCGTTTAGACTAGAGTCTTGATCGGCATCCCCGCATGAGGATTGAGATCGCAATGAGACTAGGCTCGCACAAGACGGTGCTAATACTGGGAATCTTGTTCTTCACTCTCACGGCACAAACCCAGACCAACCCTCCGGCGAACCCAGCCAAAATTCAAGATCCGTCGCAGATTATTCAGTTTCTCAGCAGAACCATCTCCTGGTACCGGGAGCTGGCAGTCGAACAAAAGGTGGCGACCGAGCCCTCAGATCTCACCTTTGTGCAAGAAGACCGCCGCATTGCTGATCAGGTGGTGCAACTCGCATTCGAGTATGCGAGAAATCAGGCACAGCTCCAGAGAAAGCCGCAGGCTGGCCAACCGCAACCGCAGCAAGGCGACAACTCGGAGCAAAATCAGGGGCTCTCGCGAGCCCTCCAGCAAATTGAGCAAGAGATCCAGGACACGCAGTCCGAATTGCGCACAACTCGCGAGAAACTTGCCAGCGCAGCTCCCGCGAGACGAAACGCGTTGCAATCGCAGAGTGACGAACTCCAGAGCGAACTAGGCCTGCTCGAGGCCCGCAGAGACGCCCTTCAGAGCATGGTCGAATTTGTGAATACCAGCAGTGCAGGAACCAGGGGAGTAGGACTCCGGGCGCAGATCGAAGAGCTGGCACGCTCCGTACCTGCTGCGTTGAGCCAGAGCCAGGGTACGACCCGGGGCGAATCCACAGCCGAGCCTTCTTCGTCGGGCAGTAGTGGATTTGCCAGCAGGCAGCAACCCTCGGGTATTTGGGGCCTGGCGGCGGACCTGATTCGCTTGTCAGGCAAGAGGCACACCCTGGAAGGTGAGCTTGCAGCTACCGCTGGGCTGGAAAATACCGCTAAGCAGCTTCGTGCGCCGCTCGTCGATTATCTCAGTGGCTTGATCAGCCAAGGCGATCAGCTCTTCGCGGCGGCCGACACTGCCAGCCCCGCCTTGCTTGCCCAGCAGAAACAGAAGCTAGACGCTCTCACCGCACAGTTCAAGCAGGCCTCTGCGGCATTACTACCGTTGAACAAAGTAACCGTGCTGTTGGCAATCTATGAGACGACCCTCAAAAATTGGCGGGAATCGGTCCGTGACGAAACCCACGATGAGCTGCGTGAGTTGTTGCTAAGAATTGGCGTGCTAGCGGTTCTGATCGCGGCCGTCTTCGGAATCGGGGAGATTTGGCGCAGAGCCAGCTTGCGCTATGTCCACGATGCACGGAGGAGGTATCAGTTTCTCCTGCTGCGGCGAATCGCGATGTGGACTGCGATTGCCGTGATCATTGTGCTTGCGTTTGCCACGCAACTGGGGTCGGCGGTCACCTTCGCCGGTCTGCTCACGGCAGGGGTCGCAGTTGCGCTGCAGAATGTGATCGTCTCGGTCGTCGGATATTTCTTTCTCATCGGCAAATACGGACTTCGGGTTGGAGACCGGGTGCAGATCTCGGGAGTCACCGGCGAAGTGGTCGAAATCGGCTTGGTCCGGATTCATCTGATGGAACTGGGTGGGCCGGGTGAATCCCAGCCCACCGGACGGATCGTCGCGTTCTCCAACTCCATTGTTTTTCAGCCCACCGCGGGCATGTTTAAGCAGATTCCGGGCACGAATTTTGTTTGGCACGAACTGAAACTTACATTAGCCGCGGAAACCGATTACCAAATAGCCAGAGAGCGAATCACCCAGGCCGTCGATTCGGCGCTGGCCAGTTACCGTGAACATATGGAGAACCAGCGCCAGCTTGTGGAGACCAACTTGACCTCAGTTTCGGCTGCTGAACTCCAGCCCCAGGTGCGATTGAAATACACTTCGTCAGGAATTGAGGCCACGGTGCGCTTTCCTGTGGAACTCGGGAAGGCCGCGGAGATGGACGACCAATTGATGCGAGAGTTGATTGCCGCCGCCGGTAGCGAACCTAAATTAAAGCTGGTCGGCGCGGAGATGCCGGCGGCCCAGGCAGGAGATTAGGCGCCACCGGGGAGCGAGAACTATTGCAAGGTGCTGGCGACGTTGGAGAAAGTGCTGTTGGCGTTGGTACCGATCAGTTTGATGGTGCCGACTACAAGCAACAGGATTACCGCGAGCATGACCGCATACTCTGCAATGTCCTGGCCTTGTTCGTCAGCCCACAGCCTGCGAAGTAAGCGTTGCATATGTCACCTCGAACCGGTTCCGAAGGCCATGATGAACGGATTGGCCTCGGTTGTCAAATCATTTTGCACCCAATTTGGTGCAAAATGCGAGTCCCGCTATCGCAACAGACCCACAGACCGACCCGCATATTCTAGCACTCGACCGGGCAGCACTCCCAAATAGATCGTTGCGGCAAGACTGAGCGCGAGGGCAACGCCCAGCCCGGCAGGGATCGGCGAAACCGTGGCTTCCTCACGCGGCTCGCGCATGTACATGAAGATAATGACGCGAAGGTAGTAGTAGGCCGCAACCGCGCTGTTCAGCACGCCAATGATCGTCAGTCCTACCAAGTTGGCCTGCAACGCCGCGCTGAAGACGTAGAACTTTGCAAAGAAGCCGCCCGTAATCGGGATTCCGATCAGCGAGAGCAGGAAAATGGTCAGGACCGCTGCCAGCAGGGGAGACCGCCGTCCCAGGCCGGAATAGTCTTCGAGCGTCACGTAACGCTCACCTGCGCCGGCAAAATGCCCGATCACGGCGAAGGCCCCGACGTTCATGGCTGCGTAAGAAGCCGTGTAAAACATAGCCGCCGGAATACCGTTTGCGGGCAGGGCAGCAAATGCGATCAGAAGATACCCCGCGTGTGCGATGGATGAATACGCCAGCAGGCGCTTTATGTTGTCCTGCACCAACGCGGCGATGTTGCCAATGGTCATGGAGAGAGCGGCGGCAACCCAGATCAGCCAGATGCGGCCCGGTGCATGCGTTTGAAACATGATGCGAAGCAGGACCGCGAACACTGCGGCTTTCGGAGCGGTGGACATGAATCCCACGACCGGTGACGGCGCGCCTTCGTAGACATCCGGCGTCCAAATGTGAAATGGAGCTGCGGCAACCTTGAACCCGAGGCCCACAAACATCAGCGCAACGCCAAGATATGCCAGCAAGGGACCGTGGCCGGTTTGTACGTAGGGCCGGAGTGAGGAGCTGATTATTTCAATGCTGGTCGAACCCGTGGCGCCGAACATCAATGCGACGCCGTAAAGAAAAAATGCTGTAGCAAAAGAACCGAGCAGGAAATACTTCACCGACGCTTCGCTGCTGATGGCCGAGCGTCGCCGGAATCCCGCAAGGATGTAAGTGGAAATCGAGGAAATCTCCAGTGCGATAAAAATCAGCACCAACTCCACCGCGGAAGACATCAGCGCCATACCGACCGCGCCAAGGAGTATCAGCCCGTAATATTCGCCGGCGCGAATCTGCTGCACTTCCATGTATTCATACGAGCTCAGGATCGCGAGGATGGTGACGGCGGCGACGACAAAGTGGAAGAAAATGCTGAAGGCATCCACTTTAACCATTTCCCAGAAGCCTAATCCCCAGAACTGAGGCTGAGCTTGGTAGATGGTTGCGGCCAGAGCGGTAATCGCTCCGATCAAAGCAATTCCGCCGAGCGTCCGCTGGCTGCTGCGCTCGTCCATGATGGGGTCGAGCAGCATGATGACCATGCCGAAGACCGACAACACGATCTCCGGCAGGATGCGAATGTAATCAGCAGATTGGGGCAGCGCTTGCATGATCTCGAGAGCTGCCATTATTGCCCCATCGCCTTGGCAGCAAACTGAGTGAATGGCACTAGCACGTTGTGGACTGCCGGATCAATCGCGTTCAGCCACAGCAGCGGCGCAACTCCCATTGCCAGGGCCATAATTGCAGCCGGCCAAAGCGCGGCGCGCTCACGGAGGTTCAGGTCGGGCAGGGAACTGTTTTCTTCATGCTTCACTATCCCGAAGAACACGCGCTGGTACATCCAGAGCAGATAGCAGGCGCTCCAGATCACGCCGGTGGCCCCGACGACTCCCCACCACATCTTGGCCTGGAAGGCCCCACTCAGAACCAGGAACTCACCGATGAATCCGTTCAGCAGCGGCAGTCCGACCGATGCCAGAACCACAAATAGAAAGAACGTGGAGTAGACCGGCATAGGAGTAGCGAGCCCGCCGAACTCCGAGATCTCATAAGTATGGCGGCGCTCGTAAAGAATTCCTGCGAGCATGAACAAGGCGCCAGTAGAAATTCCGTGCGCCAGCATCACGAACATCGCGCCATTCAGTCCAGCCTGCGTGAAGCTGAAAATCCCCAGCACCACGAAACCCAGGTGGCTGATCGACGAATAAGCGATCAGCTTCTTCATATTCGGCTGCACCATCGCCACCAATGCGCCATAAACGATGCCAATCAGCGCCAGCACTACAATCCATGAAGCGTTCGCTCGTGATTGTTCCGGGAACAGTCCGAGATTGAATCGCAACATGCCGTAAGTGCCCATCTTGAGAAGCACTCCCGCCAGCAGCACGGAACCTGCGGTAGGGGCCTCAACGTGAGCGTCAGGCAGCCAAGTATGGAAAGGGAAGAGCGGTACCTTTACCGCAAACGCGATGAAGAAACCCAGGAACAGCCATTGCGCTGCCGCCGCAAAATCCGGGACCATGCCATTCTGAATGGCGGTCTGAATGGTCACAAAATCAAAGCTACCGGTCTTGGCATAGAGCCAAAGAATCGCAGCCAGCATAAAGACTGACGCGATCATGGTGTACAGAAAAAACTTAATCGCTGCATACACGCGGCGTCCGTGACCGTACATACCAATCAAGAGCGCCATGGGAATCAGTGTGGCTTCCCAGAAGAAATAGAACAGAAACAGATCGAGCGAAACGAAGACGCCGATCAGTCCCGTCTCCAGCGCCAACAGCAGGATGAAAAATTCTTTGACGCGCTCGTGGATGGATTTCCAGGAAATCAACACGCAGAGTGGAGTCAGAAATGTCGTGAGCACCACCAGCCAAAGCGAGATCCCGTCGATGCCCATGTGGTAGCGGATACTGGGGGTCGGAATCCATAAGATGTCTTTCACATACTGAAAGCCTGTCTGGTCGCGGTGAAAGTGTGCCGGCAGATGAAGAGATAACACAAATGTGAGAAGGGAAATGACCAGAGAGAACAATCGGATGTCACGATCCCGCCGCGGAAAAACCAGTAACAGCAATGCTCCCGCGGCAGGAACGAATGTCACCAGCGTCAGAATTGCGTTATCCAGTCCGTTCATCGCATGCCCACCCAAACCATGTACGCGATCACTGCGGTCGCCCCAATCGCGATCCACCCGGCATAAGAGCGAACATTGCCGGATTGCATGTGCCGCAGGTTGTCGGAAAGTTCGCGAGCACTATCAGCGCTGCCGTCGAGGGTCGCGTCAATCACGCCCTGGTCAATTCCTCGCCAAAAAACGATGCCGGAGATCGCGATTAGAGGCTTGACGAAAATCCACGCGTAGAGTTCGTCAATCCAGTACTTGTTTGCGACCGCGGTGTAAAGACTGTGAAGGGATCCTGCGATCCGGTCTGGAAGTTCAGGCTGGCCAAGATAGAGGAGCCAGGCCAAGAATAAGCCGAGCCATCCGGCAGCGACGGAAATTCCAGTGAACATCAATTCCGTCGCATGCCCGGTCTTTGGCTCAGGGCCCTCGGTCTCTTTCTCAGGTGGAACAGCTTCGCCAGGTGGAGCATGCTCGGCGTCCACGGCGGTCGTAGTGCTGTGGAACACGGGCCCAAGAAACTTATCGAAATAATTGTTTCCGCCCAGCGATCCGGGAATTCCCACCCAACCGCCGACGATCGAAAGCGCTGCCAAGATCACGAGCGGCACAAGCATAACTTTCGGGCTCTCATGAATTCCGCCATGCCCGTGCCCGTGTGTTGCGGACGCCCCCGGCCGCGAATCCTCGTGTCCATGCGAAGTCTCCATCTCTCCGCGGTATTCCCCAAAGAACGTCATAAACCACAGCCGGAACATGTAAAAGGAAGTGATGAACGCAGTAATGAGCCCGACCAGCCAATACACCCAGCTGCCATGCGGGCTGGAGTAAGCACGCCACAGAATCTCGTCTTTGCTAAAGAATCCGGCCAGCGGCGGGAATCCCGCGATCGCAAAAGTCGCAATCGTCATTGTCCAGAAGGTCCACGGAATGTGGGTGCGTAAGCCGCCCATCTTGCGCATGTCCTGTTCGCCACCGACTGCGTGAATCACCGAACCCGCTGCCAGGAACAGCAGCCCTTTGAAGAAAGCGTGAGTCATCAAATGAAAAATTCCCGCCGAGAATGCAGCCACTCCGCAGGCCAGGAACATGTATCCCAGTTGGGAAATCGTCGAATAGGCGAGCACCTTCTTGATATCGGTTTGCGCAATTCCAATCGTCGCGGCAAAGAACGCCGTCAGAGTCCCGATGATCGCAACCACAGTTAGCGCAGTCGGAGCGCGCTCGAAGATGACGTGCGACCGCGCAACCATGTACACGCCTGCCGTGACCATGGTTGCTGCGTGGATCAATGCTGAGACGGGTGTTGGACCTTCCATCGCGTCTGGAAGCCAGACGTACAGTGGAATCTGCGCCGACTTTCCGCACGCCCCGAGCATGAGCAGAAGCACGATGGCTGTGAGGAATCCAGCGCCGGCGGTTTCAGCTCCGTAGGGCTTTACTAAGTCGAATACGCGTTGAAAATCGAGGGAGCCGAAGTGCTTGATGATCAGAAATAGCGCGATCAAGAAACCGAAGTCGCCGATGCGATTGACAATGAATGCTTTCTTGCCAGCTGCCGCCGCAGAATCCTTGGTAAACCAGAACCCAATCAGCAGATACGATGCCAGTCCCACGCCTTCCCAGCCGATAAACATGAGCAGGTAATTGCTGGCGAGGACCAGCGTCAGCATGAAAAACATGAACAGGTTCAGGTAGCTGAAAAAGCGGTAGTAGCCGCCCTCTTCCCACATGTAGCCGACCGAATAGATATGGATGAGGAAGCCGACGCCAGTTACGACCAGCAGCATCACGAGCGAGAGTTGATCGAGGTAGAAGGAGAAATCCGCATTAAAATCGCCGGAACGTAGCCACGTTGCTGCAGTCTCTATATGTGGAAGCGACAGGGAAATGAACCGCGCGGCGATCCACAGCGCCATCGCAAACGCCGCACCGCAAAAGCTCAGCGCAACCGCGGCCACCGTCGGCCGCGAGAAGCGCTTGCCAAAGAGGCCGTTAATGGCGGCGCCAATGAGAGGCAAAATCGGAATCAGCCCGAGGTGCAGGTTCGGCGTCATAGTTTGAGCAAGTTCACCTGATCAATGTTCAAAGTCTCGCGAGTGCGGAACACGGCAATGATGATGGCCAGGCCAACCGCTGCTTCTGCCGCCGCCACCACCATCACGAAGAAGACAAATACCTGACCGCTCAACTGCTGCCACCTGGCCGCGAACGCAACGAATGAAAGATTCACGCCGTTGAGCATCAGCTCAATCGACATGAAAATGGTGATGATATTGCGCTTGATCAAAAACCCGGTCACTCCACACGCAAACAAAATGCCGCTCAGCACCAGATAATACGAAAGCGGAACCAATCAGCCCTCCTTCTTCGTTTCCTGCTTGGACTCAGGCCTCGCGGCCAGCACCACCGCGCCCATGATTGCAATCAGCACCAGGATTGACGTGACTTCAAACGGCAGCAGGAATTGGTGAAATAGCAACTGCGCAATGTCGGCCGGAGCTCCGGGTAGTGCTCCAATTACGGCGCTCCCGGCATCCGAGTGCCGCAGAAGCGCCCAGCAAATGATTACCGCTCCAGCCAGCATTCCCGGGATGCCTATCAGCCAAGCTACGCGACTGCCGCCGGTGCGCTCCTCCTCGCCTGCGTTGAGCAGCATGATGACAAAGACAAACAAAACCATAATCGCGCCGGCATAGACGATGACCTGGACAGCGGCGACAAACTCCGCCCCCAGCAGCAAATATTCCACGGCCAGCGATCCCATCACGACGATAAGAGACAAAGCGCTGTTAATGGGATGGCGCTGCACCAGCAGGTTGACTGCGCCCGCGACGCAGACCAGACCGAATGCCGAAAATAAGATCAGGTGAAGTGAAATTGCCATCAGCTGTGTGCCATTACTGTGGACAACAACTTACGCCTTCCAGGCCACGACTAATGCCGTGATCACAAGATTTGCAATCGCCAACGGCAGCAGGACTTTCCATCCAAATGCCATGAGCTGGTCATAACGGAAGCGGGGCAGCGTGCCACGCACCCAGATATAAATAAAGAGAAAGGCAAAAACCCGCAGCACGAACCAGAATAATGGCAGGACTTCCTGCAGCAAGTCCGGACCAAACACGGGGCCGCGCCATCCTCCGAGAAAGAGCAGTGACGCCACGCAGGCCACGGTGATCATATTGGCGTACTCGGCCATGAAGAACATCGCAAACTTCATGGCGCTGTACTCGGTGTGATATCCCGCGACCAGTTCGGTCTCGGCTTCGGGTAAGTCGAACGGGATACGGTTGGTCTCGGCGTAAGCGGCCATCAGATAAATGAAGAACGCCACAAACTGACCACGGAAAATGAACCAGCGCGGAATGAATCCCCAGAAGTGCCCGGCTTGTGCGTCCACGATTTGGCGGAGGCTGAAACTCTCCGCCATAATGAGAACACCGATCAGCGACAGTCCCAAAGCGATTTCATAGCTGACCATTTGCGCGCTGGCCCGCAGCCCACCGAGCAGCGAGTACTTGCTGTTCGACGACCAACCGGAGAGCGCAACTCCATACACCCCGACGGAGGTGACGCCAAGAATTATCAGCAGGCCGATGTTCACGTCGGTAATTTGTAGCGGCGTCTGCACTCCACCCACTGTGATCCAATTACCCAGTGGAATGACTGCGATCGAGAGCAGCGCGCAAGTCACCGCAATCATCGGCGCGGCTATATAAAGTGGCCGGTATACGTGCGGAGGCGTCAGGTCTTCTTTAAACAGAAACTTGATGCCGTCGGCCATGGGCTGCAGCAGGCCGAATGGCCCTACTCGGGTCGGGCCCCATCGATTCTGAATGTGGCCTACCACTTTACGCTCCAGCCAAACCGTGTACGCGACCGCTGTAAGAAGCACGAACAGCGCCAGCGCAATCTTGATGACTGAAACGATGATGAAAGTTGTGATGGGCAATGCGTCCGTCTTTCCTAATTCCTCAACCGCGAACGACACGAAGCTTTCACGAAGGGAAACCTAGAAACGAAATCGTGTTTCCTTCGTGTTCGTTGTGGTTATTGCTTTTAGTCCGCCGGAACTTCTTCAGGCTCAGGGTTCTTGTTCTCAATCACTGAATTCAAAGCTTGGGAGTACCGCCCCAAAGTTCCCGAACTGAAAAGACTATTATTTGCTGGAACAATCAGCTCCGGACTGTGAACGATTCCGGCTCCCATCTGCGAAATCGAAGTGTGTTGGTCGTTTCCAGCCATTAACTCGATGCGTGAGACACCGTAACCCGGCACCAGGCGCTGGATTTCATCGAGCATCGCCATGGGATCAAATGGGCTCATCTTTGGTTCCAGGCCATTCGCTTCAAGCCACACGCTGTGCTGGTCGGCTTCTCCGGATTGCGCTCCTCGTGATTGGCCCATGTCGGAGTGAACTCCGCGGCCGAACGGAACCAGCTTGCGAACATCGAAGCCCATCGCATCCGCAATACGCACGATCATCTCGAAGTCAGGCTTGGTCGTGGTTACTTCGCCCGCCTTCTTCAGCATTTGCACGTCTCCACAGGTGTTGGTGAATGTTCCAGATTTCTCGTAGGCGTTCGCCGCGGGAAGGACGACATCAGCCAGGGTCGCTGTTTCGGTGAGGAACATATCCTGAACGACCACAAATGTGTCTTTCAAAGTGGCAGGACCGACATCCAAGCGCCCAACGGGATTCGCCCCGACAACATAGAGTGCCTTGAGCTTGCTCGATTTTGCCGCGTCAAACATCTGTGGAATGTTCAGGCCCGGAGCGTCCGGCAAGCCTCCCCAGTCGTCGCGGAATTTATTTGTGCCCGAGACAGGGAAGTAGCCCGGCAGCAGATCGGGATAGAGGCCCATGTCGGCTGCCCCGCGCGAATTGGCATAATCGCCGAGGCAGAGTAGCTTTGCGCCGGCAATGCCGGAAGCAAACTTCGCCAGAGCACTAACTCCCTTACCGAACATTTCTGAGCCAAAGATGATGACGAGGTTTTGTTCGGTACGTAGTTTGTCTCGAATCGCCGTCCATGTTTCGCGGGCTTCCGGAGAGTACGGGAACTGTTCATCGCCTGCCAGAAACGACGCGAACAAAGTTTGCGACGGCGCGAGTACCTCAAGAAAACTCGTTGCCTGACGCCGCAGCTTGATCGCATCCGAATTCACCACATAGAGTCTGGCCTGATGCAGACGCACGTTATTGCGAATTTGCCAGGCCAGGAGCGGATGCTGATTCGTGGGGTCATTTCCAATCAGCAGAATTGCCGGCGCGTCGTACACATCGCGCATCGAGGCTGTGGATCCGGCCTTTCCGTGAAGCGCAGCAGCCAAAGCGGGGAAGTCGGCTGTGCGGTGGTGATCGATGTTGTTCGTCTTCAGCTCAACACGAGCGAACTTTTGTAGCAGATAATTTTCTTCATTCGTGGTGCGCGTGGAGCCAATCACGCCGATCGCTTGCCCGCCATCACGATCGCGAATTTCAGCAAAGCGCTTCCCGATCAGGGCAAACGCTTCTTCCCACGTGGAAGGCGTGAGCCGTCCATTCTTGCGGATGAGCGGCTGGGTCAAACGGTCTTCATGGTTTGCAAAGTCGAATGCGTATCGACCCTTGATGCAGAGAAAGTCGCCGTTCATTCCGCTCTTGTCGCGATTGTCGCCGCGCACGATTTCCATGCCAGTGTCGGAGCGCCGCACGCCCAAAGTTGTCTTGCATCCATCGGCGCAATGCGTGCAGGTGGTGCCTACGTGCTTCATTTCCCACGGACGCGTCTTGTAGCGGTACGCACCCGAGGTCAGAGCGCCGACCGGGCAAATATCAATGCACATGCCGCACTCTTCGCATTCAAGGTGGTCTTCTTTGTTAGGCACAATGGTCGAGACCACGCCGCGGTTCTGGATTCCGAGCGCCGAAACATCCATGGCTTCGCCGCAGACGCGCACGCAGCGATAACACAGAATGCAGCGCGGGCGGTCGAAGTACACCACCGGCGACCACTGCTGCTCATCGCGATGGGTTTTGAGGTCGATGTACTTGGATTCAGCCGCGCCGTAGGAGAACGTCATGTCCTGCAGTTCGCATTCGCCGCCGGCGTCGCAGACCGGGCAATCCAGCGGATGGTTCCCAAGCAGCATCTCGACCGTGCTCTTGCGCGCCTGCTTGATCTCGTCACTCTCCGTGGTGACGATCATGCCTTCGCCGATGACCGTGGTGCAGGCAGTTTGCAGTTTTGGCATCTTCTCGATCTTGACCAGGCACATGCGGCAGGCACCCTGCAAAGAAAGGTTCGGGTAGTAGCAGAACGACGGCACCTCGATGCCGACGGTTTTGCAGGCCTCAATTAAGAGCGTACCGGCGGGTGCCGTGACGGGCTTACTGTCAACTGTGAGATTCACGAGTTTTGGAGCAGAAGACATTGGGTAATTGGGAAATTGAGTAATTGGGTAAATTGAAACCCTACAGTCTCGATCCTCTCTTAGAAGTTTGTTGCGAAGCCGTGAAAATCGCCGCCAACTCCTTTGCTTCAATCAATAGTTCACATGCTTTTTCGTGCCCGATCACGCCGGAGTCAATCAGAAGCTCCAGCCACAGTACGGCTTCATCCGCTTCCTCAGCGACAATGCCAATTCGCGCGATGAACTCAGCTTTCGAACGCGCCCGACAAACAGCCCGATAATTAGCCGCGACTGAAGTTCCACATCGCAACAGTTGCTTGCCTAGAACTTGGGTATCGTCTTAAACGGTAAAGACCGAAAAAGGCGGATTACCCGCAGAGCAAACTTCTTGCTACGATCGCGAAGCTCCTCGGGCCTGGAACTCATTGGGTTTCAATTTTCCCAATTACTCAATTCCCCAGTTACTCAATCCTCTCATGCAAACACGGGCAACTGTCTCGCCGCTCCCGCTTTCTCAAACGGGCACGGCTTGCCTTCCAAATGATCTTCAAATTCTTTTCTGAACTTCTTCACAATCGAAATTGTCGGCAAGGCCGCCGCATCACCCAGTGGGCAGAACGTGCGCCCGAGCATGTTCTCAGACAAATACTGAATATTGTCGATGTCTTTTCTAATTCCGCCGCCCGCGTGGAACCGGCTCAACGTCTTTTCGAGCCAGTCGGTGCCTTCACGGCAGGGGATGCACCATCCACAACTTTCGTGCCGATAAAACTTCATGATGCGCAGCGCGAACTTCACCATACAAGTTGTATCGTCAGCGACGACCAGTCCGCCTGATCCAAGCATGCTCCCAGCTTTCATCAAGGAGTCAAAATCCATGGGAAGATCAATTTCGTCGGCGGCCAGCAATGGACAGCTCGATCCGCCAGGTACGACGGCTTTCAACTCGCGCCCATTGGGAATTCCGCCGCCCACGTCATAAATCATCTTCTTTAAGTTGTATCCCATCGGCAGTTCGTATACACCCGGCTTGTTCAAGTGTCCGCCCAGGCAGAAGAGGCGAGTTCCGCCGTTCTTTGGTGTGCCCAGATTTGCAAACCACTCAGCACCGCCGAGAATAATGTGAGGCACACTCGCCAGCGTCTCAACATTATTAATGACCGTCGGCCCACCCCACAGTCCGACCACAGCCGGGAACGGAGGCCGAATGCGCGGAATACCGCGTTTGCCTTCGAGCGACTCCATGAGCGCGGACTCTTCGCCGACTTCATACGCGCCCGCTCCGCCGTGCCAATAAAGGTCAAAATCACGCCCGCTGCCGAAGATGTTTTTCCCGAGAAAGCCCTTCGCGTAAGCGTCGGAGATTGCTTTCTGCGTAATCTCCAGCAGATACCGATACTCGCCGCGAACGTAGATGTAACCAGCCTGCGCTCCAACCGCGAGTCCCGCGATCATCACGCCTTCAATCACCGCATGGGGATCGTGCTCGAAGATCAAACGGTCTTTACATGTGCCCGGTTCACTCTCGTCCCCATTGCACAGAATATATTTCGGTTTGGCCGACTGTTTGGGGACGAACGACCACTTCATGCCGGTGTTGAAGCCAGCGCCGCCGCGTCCGCGCAATCCCGAATTCTTGACTTCGTTGATGATCGCGTCTGGCTGCATGGCGAGCGCCTTCTGCACGGCCTTGTAGCCGTCGAGCGCGAGATAGCGGTCAATGTTCGTCGCGCCTTGACCAAAGCGCTTCGAAACGACGCGCACCTCATCGTGATGTGAAACGAGAGTAGCCATTCTGAGATTGCAGACTGAAGATTCTAGATTGCAGATTGTCGAACTTTCTCAAGCCAAGCTTTTCAATCTGAAATCTAAAATCCTCAATCTGAAATTATTGCATTCCTTTGTTCTTGTACCTGTCTAGTACCTCGTCCATCTTCTCCGGCGTCAGGTTCTCATGAAAATCGTAGTTCACCTGCACCGCCGGAGCCCAGCTGCATGCGCCGATGCATTCGACTTCTTCTAGCGAGAACAGGCCGTCGGGCGTTGTACCCTTGTGTCCAATGCCGAGTTTTTTCTCGCAATGTTCTAAAAGTTCTTCGCCGCCGCGCAGCAGGCAAGCGATATTCGTGCACACCTGGACGTTGTATTTTCCACGCGGCTTCGTGGTCAGCATGGAGTAGTAACTGATCACGGTGCGAACATCGAGTTCGGTGAGTTCCAGCCGTCCGGCAAGTTCTGAAATCACTTCTTCAGAGAGATAGCCGGCTTCATCTTGCGCGTAAAGCAATGTCGGCACCAGCACCGATCTCTTCGTCGGATAATGTGTGAGCATCTCCGAGAAGCGCGATTCGAATTGTTGCGAGAACTTCATGCGCGGTTTCTGTCGCCTCTCCGGGGCTCCGTTTTCTTGCTCTATGCTACCCGGCACTTCCGCGCCGGGCTTTCACATGGCGCCCCTTCGGGGCTGGTTTGATCTTGGCCAACGACGAACCATGAATGACCAACGATCAGCGACGAACGACCAACGACCAAACACCAACGACCGACGACGCGTTACCTATCTATCTCCCCCAACACAATATCTATGCTCCCAATCGCCGCCACCACATCTGCGATCAAGTGGCCTTCGCACATACTGGGCAGAGTCTGCATGTTGGCAAGACACGCCGAGCGCATGTGCACGCGGTAAGGCTTCGCGGAGCCATCGCTCACAATGTAGTACCCCATCTCGCCTCGCGGAGATTCGACGGCCTGATAAACCTCACCTTCCGGAACCGCAAATCCTTCGGTGATGATTTTGAAGTGGTAGATGAGGGCTTCCATCTCCGTCTTCATCTTCTCTCGGTCGGGCAGGACGACTTTCGGAGCGTTGGCTTTGATTGGGCCTTCGGGCATTCCATCCAACGCTTGTTTCACGATTCCGATGGACTCGCGCAATTCCTGCACACGACACATGTATCGTGCAAACACGTCGCCGTCTTTGCTAATCGGCACTTTGAATTTGAAATTCTCGTAGCCGGAATATGGCATGTCGCGCCGTAGATCGATGTCCACGCCGCTGCCGCGCAAGGTCGGTCCGCTGGCACCGAGAGCAATCGCATCTTCGGCGGAAAGTTTCGCCACGCCTTTGGTCCGCATCACCCAGATTGGATTTCCGGTGAGCAGTCCTTCGTATTCGTCCACCTTCGATGGGAAGCGTTTCGCAAAATCGCGAACACGGTCGAAGAACCCAAGCGGCGGCTCCAGTGCCACGCCTCCCACTCGGAAATACGACGTCATCATCCGCTGCCCGCTGACCGCTTCAAACAGCCGCAGAATGTCTTCGCGCTCACGGAAGCAGTAGAGGAAGACCGTCATCGCACCAATGTCCATGGCGTGTGTGCCCAGCCAGACCAGGTGCGAGTTGATGCGGGTCAGCTCATTCATCATTACCCGCAGCCATTGCGCTTTCGGTGGCAGTTCCAGCCCCAGCAGCTTTTCCACCGCCAGCACGTAGCAAAGGTTGTTGGTCATCGGGCAGAGGTAATCGATGCGATCAGTCAGCGGCACCACTTGCTGGTAAAACTTGGCCTCGCAGGTCTTCTCAATCCCCGTGTGCAGGTAGCCGATATCCGGCAGCATCCGCACAACGGTTTCGCCATCAATTTCCAGAATCAATCGCAACACCCCGTGTGTGGACGGGTGCTGCGGCCCCATGTTCAGGATCATGGTCTTGTCCTGACCGGGTTCTAGCGCGGGCGTGGGCGTGAGGTGGGCCATAGAATAAAGAAGAGCTTACCGATAACCCTCCACCGGATAATCTTTCCTCAGCGGGTGGCCTTCCCAAGCTTCCGGCATCAGCAGGCGGCGCAGATAAGGATGCCCGGAGAAACGCACTCCAAACAGATCGAAAACTTCGCGCTCGAAATAATTGGCTCCCGGCCACACGGAGGTCACGGACTCCAACGCGGGCGTCTCTCCACTAAGCCGCACTTTGAGCCGCACGCGTTCTTTCTTAGGAATGGACAACAGGTGATAGATGACTTCAAACCGCGGCTCCGAAGGATACCAATCCACGCAGGTGATGTCGGAAAGATAATTGAATGGACAATTCGCGTTGTCGCGCAACAAAGCGCAGGCCTCGCGAATGGCCGACCGCTCGACGTAAATCGTCATCTCATCGCGATCAAACTTCACGCCCTGCACGGATTGCGGATCCCACGAAATGAGCCGAGAAATCGCCGGATGCTCTTTGAGTTGCTCGAGATCAGTGACTGCCGGAACCAGCGCCATCAGAGCTGACTCCTGCCGGTGATGGTGAGTCCCCAGTCGAGTACGCCCTTTTTCCAGATGTAAAAGAAGCCGACCAGCACGATTGCGATGTACACCAGCATCTCCCAAAAGCCAAACATTTTCAGTTGTCTTAGAATGATCGCCCAGGGATAAAGGAAGACCGCTTCCACGTCGAAAAGAATAAAGAGCATCGCCACCAGGTAAAACTTGACCGAGAAGCGTTCGCGGGCGTCGCCCACCGGCGTCATGCCACATTCATAGGGAGACGATTTCGCCCGGCTCGGCTTGCGGTAACCGATGATCCACGAAAGCAGCACAAACGCGCTGGCCAGAGTGACCGCCACCAGAAAATGGATCAATAAAGGCAGATAGTTGGCGAAATAATTGTCGGGCATAGGGGAGCTATAAAATTCGCGCCAGTGTTTTCTTAAACGTTCTAGATTAGAGTTCAGAAGAAGTAGTGTCAAGCGAGGGTGCAAGGGTTGCAAGGGTGGATGCCTGAATCACAAATTACTCGAATCAAAAAGGCGGATCAGGCCGCCCAAGATTTCATTCAGCTGCCTAGGGATATTCGGCATGAGACTGAGCAGACGGACGATCCCGACTTGCGCGAAGAATTGCTGGCCAGCGCAGATGGATTTGAAACTGAAGCAAGAAAGCTAGCTGACGCCTTACGCGAGTGGCGGAAAGACATTCCCTAGGACACGTCAGTGCCGCAGGCACGGTATGGGAAAGCCCGGCATGGCAATGCCGGGAGAGCACAGATCCCCGAGTCCCTTCAGAGACGGCACCCACACCCACAACATCCGGCACGGACGGTCACGAAATTGGAATCGTGCGGGCGGCGTTCGTGACAATGTTCCAAAAATTGCAATGGCGTTCTGGCACGAGTGCCGTCCCTTCGGGACTCAGGTTGTGGTGGATCGCCCACCCGGCACTTCCGTGCCGGTCTTTCCCATGCCGTGCCTGCGACACTGGTGTCCTGTAAACGTGCGCGATGTGACATTCGGCACGGACACATGGCCACGAAATGTGAATATTGGCCGGATGGCCCACAAATATCCCAACATTCTTATCCATTGCGTCTTCAGCACCAAGGAACGAAAAGCCCTCATCCCTGAGGAAACGATTCCTAGGCTCTGCAAATATTTCGCAGGCATTGGCGCGGAACCACGGTATTCCAGTACTCGCCGCCCGAGGCACTTCCAACCATTCGCATTTGTTGATTGCGCTGCCGGTAGATGTGCCCCCTGCCAAAGCGATTCAGGTTTTGAAAGCCAATTCTTCGCGCTGGCTGCACGAGCACGGGCTTGAGTTCAAATGGCAGGAGGGATACGGAGCTTTCAGCGTAAGCAGTTCGAACAAGGACGCCGTCGTTGATTACATCGAGCATCAGGCGGAGCACCACAAGAAGCGGTCCTATGAGGCAGAGTTTGAGACGATGATCAGAAAATCGGGGATAGCATTTGATGCGGACGACGCTTTTGGGTAAGGGGTTCCGTCCCTTCGGGACTCGGGTCGTGCTGGACCAGCGATCCGGCACTTCCGTGCCGGGCTTTCCCATACCGTGCCTTCGGCACTGGTACTCGGCGATCCAAGCTGCGCCCTCGCGCTCCGTGCCCATCCGAACTTCCGTAATCATTGCGCCTGACCCGATTTTCGACGACACTGTTTATTCACAAATCACATGATTTTTGGCTTCAATACCGACATCAAGCACGAAGACACGGTCTATCACGTGCAGAGCGAGGCGCGCGAAGGCGAGATGCTCTTGCAGACCCAGGTTTTTGTGCGCGGACGCTGCATCGGCAAGCGTGCGACTCCGTATGCCGAGCAGGCGCAAAGTCCGGACTTCACCGACCAGAAAAAAGAGCAAATCCTGCGCGAGCAGCACCGCGTGGTGCTCGACGCCATCCGCGATGGCCGCCTGGAGCAAGTTTTTGACAAGCGCGAGACTCCTGAGACCCTCGCAGCGGAGAAGGAACTCGATATCCAGTGGCTGAACTCGGAATCCGTCCACTCCGAAGACAAGCTTTCGATGAGGCTGCGCGCCACCGAAGCCGGGCAGGGAATCGCCGGTGCCCGCATGACCGTCCGCTTCGCCCGCGCCAACGCCGACCCGTTCTACACCCAGGTTACAACCGACGCTTCCGGCGATGCCGAACTGGTATTTATGGTCGAGGAAGCCGCACTCACAGAAGCGTCGGTGCTGGTGCAAGTGAATTCCGGGGGACGAACGGCAACGAGGAAGTTCCAGCTAAGAAAAGTTTGAGCTCAGGCGCGAGTCCTCCCATGAAACTCATCGTCAACGGCGAAGACCGCGAATTCAGTTCGGTATCCACCGTATCCGCTCTTCTCGATCAGCTTGGCATGAAGCCCGACCGCGTCGCGGTCGAACTTAACGGCGACCTCGTTCCCCGCGAGCGCTGGGATAAAGTACAACTCTCCGACGGCGACAAGCTGGAGATCGTCCATTTTGTGGGCGGCGGATTTTGATCGTGTAGGCCCAGACGCCCTCGTCTGGGCTCCGAAGGATAAGGCTTTGGACAACGCCTGGAGCTTCGCTCCGACGGGCAGGTGAGGGCACCCGCCACTACGTGTTCCTTTCGTGAACTGACTCCCTGGTAACTCCATTAGTTACCTCCTTTTCCACCATTACCTGATTGATTTCCCACAACTTCGGCCTAAAATGTTTCAAACGTTTTGTATCTTTGATGTTTTAAACATTTGCAGGCTGAAATGCAGGAAACATTCACATCACAGGACGTCATCCGGCTGACCGGCATCACCGCTCGCCAGTTGCAGTGGTGGGACGAGCGGGGAATCGTCGTCCCTGCGCGTCAAGGACATCGCCGAATCTATTCATTCGAGGATCTGACTGAAGTTGCCGTCATCTGCGAGTTGCGCAGCAAAGGATTTTCGCTACAGCGCATGCGTAAAGTCGTGCGTTTTCTGCAAAAGGAGTTCAGCAAGCGGCTCGCCGAAACGGTGGGCGGCTCATCCAGCTATCACCTTTTGACCGATGGCCGCACGCTGTATCTCGAAACATCGCCGCAGCAAATTGTGGACATCCTAAAAAATTCCCGCCAACCAATGTTTGCGATTTGTCTGAGCGATACCGTGCGGCAAGTAAAGGCGATTATTAGTGGCCGCAAGCAGCCGGGGCGATGTAGGCCAGAGAACATTCGCAGAGCCGTTCGTTCAGTAGGCAAGGCCAGATTGAGTTCTTAGCAGAAGATTTGCCCGCGAGGAGGGGAAATGGTTGCAGAACTCGAAATTCTGAGCGAGTGGATCCCGGAACACATGCAGCCGGGCACGATCTTTGTGCTGGAGAATGCCGGGCACATCGGCGAAAAGGAAGATCCCTACTGGGCCGTGCTTTCCTGCCCCAATTGCGGGACGCTCGGCCTGATCACGCGGAAACAGATTGCCGGCTTGCTCGCGGTGATCTGCGGATCGGGAAAATGTTCAGCGCAGTTCTTCATTCGCGACAGCGAAATTGAGATACGGAAACCCTTCTGAGGGGATCTTGCTTTGTAAGTTCTTGAACTTTCCGCAGGTCATGTTCTTTTCCGTTCCAGGGCCACTGGGACCTGCTCGACAATTTCAATGTCAAACCCTTCGAGCGCGACAACCCTACGAGGATGATTCGTCAGCAAGCGAATCCGCCGCAAGTTCAAATCCGAAAGTATCTGGGCGCCGATGCCAATCTCTCTTTGGGTCTTGCGCTCGCTTTCCGGCAGCGAAGGTGAAGTTCGCTCGCGGTGGAAAGAAATCGCGGTCTTGTCGCCGATGGTTTCGACCGAAAATCCTTTGGATGACTGGTGCAAATAAATCAGTGCGCCGCGACCTTCTTGCGCAATCGCCTCGAGGGATCCTTCAATAGTTTCGCGGCAATCGCACCCCGATGAACCGAAGACGTCGCCGATCAGGCAATGAGAATGCATCCTCACCAGCACCGGTTCGTCGCCCCTGTCAAAGTCGCCATGCACCAGGGCGAGATGGGAGTCGCCGCCATCCACTTCGCTCTCGTAAGCAATCACTCGGAATTCCCCGTAACGCGTACCCACGACCGCCTCACCTACTTTATGTACGTAGCGCTCGTGCTGCATGCGGTAGCGGATCAATTCCGCCACAGTCAGCATTTTCAGACCGTGAGCGTTACAGAACTCAATCAGATCTGGAACCCGGGCCATGGTGCCGTCTTCACGCATGATCTCGCAGATGATTCCTGCGGGGACTAGTCCCGCCATACGTGCCAAATCCACCGAAGCCTCAGTCTGACCAGCTCGCACCAACACGCCGCCTTTGCGCGCGCGCAGCGGAAACACATGTCCAGGACGGGCCAGATCAGATGGCCGGGTTGCAGGGTCAATAGCCACGCGAATCGTACGGGCACGGTCGAAGGCGGAAATTCCCGTGGTCACACCCTCACGCGCATCGATAGCTTCGCAGAACGCCGTCCCGTAATTGGAGGTGTTCTCGGTGCTCATCGGTCCGATTCGCAGATGGTCGAGGCGCTCCTCGGTCAGCGTGAGGCAGATCAGGCCTCGGCCATATTTCGCCATGAAGTTGATTGCCTCGGGCGTGACTTTTTCCGCGGCAAGCATGAGGTCGCCTTCGTTCTCGCGATCTTCATCGTCCACGATCACGATCATGCGGCCGTCGCGGACTTCCTCGATGGCGGCCGGAACATTCGTAAATGGCGGCTTGGGGGTCATTATCAGAAATTGTAGCAATAATGGTGCAATGTCACGCCGAAGAAAAAACACAAACCAGAGCAGCCACGGATTCGAACGGATCTCCACGGATACACCAAGTGAAAATTAAGAACAAAGAAATCAGATCGTTTCTTTCATGCTTGTTGGTTTATCCGTGTAACTCCGCGGAAATCTGTGGCCGCTGTTGAATTTATGGCTTTAGCCTCTCTTCCAGCCGGGCCTTCACTTCCGGCCATTCCGTATCCAGGATGCTGAAGTAAACCGAGTCGCGCTGACGACCATTCCAGGTCAGCATGTGCTTGCGCAATGTTCCTTCTTCTTTCGCGCCCAGCCGGAGAATCGCCTGCCGGGAACGGTGGTTCAGTGCATCGGTCTTTAATTCCACGCGCATGCATTTCCAGGTTTCGAATGCCTGACCAAGCATCAGGTACTTGGCTTCGGTGTTGACAACCGTGCGCTGCCAGCGCGGCGCGATCCAGGTCGAGCCGATTTCCACCTTACGGTTCGGCAGGTCCATGCTCATGAAACGGGTTGTACCGACTATCTGATTCGACTGGCGTTCAAAGGTTGCGAAGGGAATTGTCATCCCGCGCTCCTGCTCTTCCAGTACTTGCCGGTTGAATTCCTGGAAATCCTTGAGAGAGCACAGCCGGTAAGGAATCCATTGAAAAAGATCTTGGAGATTGTCTTTCGCGATCTCCCACAGCGGCGGAGCATGTTCCGGGCGAAGTGGGTCCAGGCGCACGCGAATGCCTTCTAGTGAAAAGAGCGAGGTAACCGGATTTGCGCTCAAGGGTGTGACTCCTGAGGACTTCGCACGTCTATTATCTTTATATCTTGCATCCCGGTGCAGGTTTCGTCATCTCATCGGAAGAGCGAGCTGTTAGCCTTAAGTTTCTAGCGTTTAGCCCAGTGGGAGTGGCCATGAACTCTCTGTGGTCTCACTTGGCTAATCGCCAAGAGACAGTTCTAAGGACACTATGACATGTCGAATCCAACTCTGTTGGAGAGATTTGCGGTGAATTCTCACTGTCTTCCATTCCGCCAGATACCGCATAGCACTCGCCTTTTCCTCGATTACCTCGAATTCACTCCCGATATTCAGCGGTTTTACCGACGTCCGACGAGCTTTCTTGATTGGGCCAAAGACGAAAGCTCCCTCGTTCAGTATCCGGCAGAACGGAGGGAACGAGTTGCAACCATCCTCGAACGGCAGAACCGAGCGTTGGCAGCGCCTTCGCAAACCTTGGAAAATATTGCGAAGTTTCGCGCTGGAGCCTATGCGCTGGTGACCGGCCAGCAGGTCGGACTGTTCGGCGGACCTGTGTTCTCGATTTACAAGGCATTGAGCGCCGTCAAGTTGGCAGACGAAGCGAGAAAACTGGGCATCAGTTGCGTACCGATTTTCTGGCTGGCGACGGAAGATCACGACCTTGAGGAAGTGAGCCAGATCCGAATCCCAACTCTGGAAGGGCAGGTGGAGCGACTGGTAAGCGCAACCCATGCCAAAGCCGATGTTCCCGTCGGAAGCATCGCCTTCGGGACAGAGATTTCGGAAGCGGTCAGCCGCGCAGCAAATCTGCTGGGTGAATGCGAAACCTCCATATTGCTCGCGGAATGTTATCGCCCTGGGGAGACTTTCGGAACTGCGTTCGCAAAACTCTTCGCGCGGCTATTCGGCGACTTGGGAGTGATTTTGCTCGACGGCTCAGACCCGGAACTGGATGAAATTGCCGCTCCGCTCTACCGTCAAGCGATCGAGCGGGCCCCGGAAATCAATCGGCTCTTGCTTCAGCGCGATCGGGAATTGCAAGCTGCCGGATATCACCAGCAGGTTCGGATAACGAACTCGTCATCGCTCTTCTTTGTGATGCGCGAGGGTTCGCGGATCCCCGTTCACGAAGTCTCACGAGGTCAATTCCTGATCGGCGAAGAAAAACGTTCGCAGGAACGGCTAGCGGAAATGGCTAACTCTGCTCCGCAATCTTTCAGTCCCAATGTGCTGCTTCGACCGGTGGTGCAGGATTACGTGCTACCGACGCTGGCTTACGTCGGAGGCGCTGCCGAGGTCGCGTATTTTGCGCAAGCCGGTGTCGTCTACCAGGATCTTCTGGGCAGGGTAACTCCGATTCTTCCGCGATTTTCTGCAACACTCATCGAGCCAAAGTCTCAAGCCTTGTTGGAAAAGTATCACTTGGCATTTGCGGATGTGTTTCATGGCCCGGAAGCATTGCGGGAGAGAATCGGCGCCCACATGTTGCCAGCGAACTTACAAACTTGCTTTGACCAGGCAGCCGCGGTGGTCGAGCGTTCGATGGCAGCTATCCGGGAATCACTGGCGCAACTGGATAAGACTTTGGTCGAGTCGGCGACCCATGCCGAGTCGAAGATGCTTTACCAGATCACGAATCTCCAATCACGTGCGGCGCGCGCCGAGTTGCGACACAGTGAAGTGGTGGGCCGTCATGCCGAAGCTCTCAGCAATTCTCTTTATCCGGACAAGACTTTGCAGGAACGAGAGTTTGCCGGCATATATTTCCTGGCTAAGCATGGGAGGAAATTGCTGAACGACCTTCTGGGTACGATTCATCCGGATTGTGTGGATCACCAGTTGATCACCCTGTGACTTGAAACCGATTGTGTAGGGACGGGTGCCCTCACCCGCCCACCACGGACGAGGGCCGTCCGCGGCTACACAATCGCCGGCTGCTGCTGGGTCATGCAGTGGACCGCGCCGAAGCCCCAGATCAGGTCTCCGCAATATATTCCGACGATTTCACGGTCCGGAAAAATGTCGGCAAAGATATCCAGCGTGACGCGATCATTGGGATCATTAAAAACCGGAACGAGCACGAGGCCGTTGGCAATATAGAAATTTGCATAGCTCGCGGGAAGCCGGCGACCTTCGAAATACACCGGAGCCGGCATCGGCAGATCGATAGTTGCCAGCGGCTTGCCGTCTTCTATGGTTGCGTCACGCAGGCGGCGGATGTTCTCGCGTAGCGCTTCATAATTTTCGCTGGAAGGATCGGCCTCAACGCAGGTGACGACCGTATCTCGGGAAACGAAGCGGGTAATGTCGTCCACGTGGCCATGCGTGTCGTCGCCGACGATGCCCGAGCCCAGCCAAATGACGTTGGTCGCCCCTAGATATTCGGCGAAAATCTCCTCGTACTCAGCCTTCTTCATTCCCGGATTGCGCTGCTGCACTCGACTGAGCAGACATTCTTCGGTAGTAACTAGCGTGCCCCGGCCGTTGACTTCGATGGATCCGCCTTCGAGCACGACGCGGGTCTTCCTGAACGTTGGCTGAAATTCTTGCGCACTAGCAGCCTTGGCCATCCGGCTGCCGATTTTTTCGTCATGTTTCCAGTTGGGATACTTTGCCCAGGCATTGAAGCGCCACTTGACCGCGGCCAGCGGACCGCGTTCTTTCATGCGGTTCCCGTAAACAGCTTTTGGGTGGAGCATGGCCTCTGGCCGTGCATTTAGCGCTCCAGAATAGATCTCGGCTTTAGCCCCCGAAGTGCTTTCGCGGGCGGGGGCGCCCGCGCCACACGAGCACACAAAAGCACAGCCTGAATCCCGCGTCCAGACGCGGTTTGTGCGCCAGCGATGGAACCGGATGTTGTCATTCAGCGCATGCGCGCGCTTGAGTGTCTGGCGCGCCAGCTTCTCAGCAGCTGAATCGTTCACGATCAGTTCTACGCGCTCGCACCGGCTCAGGTAGCGAATGATTTCAGCGTAAACCCACGGAATAGGTTCGAATTTACCCGGCCAATCGCCGCGAAAATGCGGCCAGGCAAGCCAAGTGGCAGCATGCGGCTCCCATTCGGCCGGCATGCGCAAAGGGCAAGCAGAGTTTTCGGTTGAAGCGACAGGCTTGCGCATGGTTTCTAATCAATCAGCCGGCTGGTAAGCGGCCCGTAGCTATCAATTCGACGGTCGCGCAAGAACGGCCAGTTGCGGCGGATATCTTCAAGTGCCTTCAAGTCCACGTCTGCGATAAGGATCTCTTCCTTGTCATGCGAGGCTTGTGCGATCACCCGCCCGAAAGGATCCGCAACAAACGATCCTCCCCAAAACTCCAGTCCCTTACCAGGCGCCTTGTTGCCGCGAATATCTCCTTCTTCAAAGCCGACACGATTCACGACTGCAACGTAAACCCCGTTGGCGATTGCGTGGGCGCGCTGGATGGTCTGCCAGGCATCGTGCTGGGCCACGCCCCACTGTTCTTTTTCTGCGGGATGCCAGCCGATTGCCGTGGGATAAAAAAGTACCTGCGCACCCTGCAAAGCCGTGAGCCGCGCGCCTTCCGGATACCACTGGTCCCAACAAACGAGAGTGCCAACACGTCCCACGTTTGTATCAAACGCTTTAAAGCCGAGGTCGCCGGGGGTGAAGTAATACTTCTCGTAATAGAGGGGATCGTCGGGGATGTGCATCTTGCGGTAGATGCCGCGCAGACTGCCATCAGCGTCGATCATCACAGCGGTGTTGTGGTAAACCCCCGGCGCTCGCTTTTCGAACAACGATCCGATCAAGACAATGTGCAATAGTTTCGCGGCTTCGGCCAGTCTCGTAGTAGCCGGCCCGGGGATCGGCTCGGCGAGATCGAACAGTGCCGCATCTTCCCTCTGGCAGAAATATTGTGTTTGAAAAAGTTCCGGCAGGCAGATGATCTGCGCGCCTTTCGCCGCAGCCTGATGCAGACGATCAATCGCGCGCTGTAGGTTCTTGTCCGGATCGGGCGTCGCCGACATCTGGACGAGTCCTACGCGGAACTTGTCTGGCAAATTCTGCTCCTTGCGAAGGAAATAGCATAACAACAGCTGCTAGCCGCTAGCTACTAGCTTCTAGCAAGCACGTGTAGGGCGGACGCTCTCGTCCGCTACATTTTCGTCGAAAGACGCGTCCGCGCGCCTGGTAGGCAGTAGCTCGCAGTTAGCTGTTCACTGGCACGATCCCTTCAGGCTCTAGTAAAGTAATCCTTCCGAGTCAGAAGTAGGGGGACGCTATGAAGCACGGCGACGATGACGGCGCAGGAATCGACCGAAAGCTCCACAATCCCATCGAAGACCGCTTGATTCCGCTGGAGCCGCTGGATCTTTCCAGCATCCGCTCGATTGATGACCTGGTGCGGGCGATGTCGAAGACCGCATTCACCGGGCGCCAGGTCGGCGAAGCCGCCGACGTGCTCGAAACCATGGCTCGCGACAAAGATTGCTTTGTTGTCATGACCCTCGCCGGCGCGATGACCGTGGCCAAGCAAGGCCTAATCGTTGCGGAACTAATTGATCGTGGGATCGTGAACGCGATTGTTTCTACCGGCGCACTCATGGCGCACGGACTCGTGGAGGCGACCGGCCGCTCGCACTTCCGCTACAACCCCGAGGTCTCAGACACTGAACTATACGAACAGGGATACAACCGCGTCTATGACACGCTCGAGCCGGAGCAGAACCTTGATGACGTTGAACGCGTAATGTCAGCGGTGCTGGAGGACTGGGACCATTCCGAGGTGATGTGCTCGTACAAGCTAAATCACGCCATCGGCGCGCACCTGGCGAAGCATGCCAAGGATAAAGATCAGCGCGGAATTCTGAAGTCGGCTTATGAAAAGGGCGTCCCGGTCTTTGTGCCCGCCTTCACCGATTCCGAGCTTGGCTTGGACGTGGCCCTGCACAATCGGATGCGCGAGAGTTCGGGAAGGCACAAGATTCGCTTCGATCCATTCGAAGACCTGGAGCATTTCGCCTCAACGCTCCTTCGGCAGACCCGGCTGGGAATTTTTACGATTGGTGGCGGAGTTCCGCGGAACTGGTCGCAACAGTTTGGGCCGTTCATCGAATTGCGCCATCGCCGCATGGGCGAGAACCTTCCCCTGAAGCGCTATCACTATGGCGTGCGCATTTGTCCGGAGCCGGTGTATTGGGGCGGACTTTCTGGCAGTCCTTACAGCGAGGCGATTTCGTGGGGGAAATTTGTGCCGCCGTCCGAGGGGGGGCGTTTCGGAGAAGTGTTCGTGGATGCGACCGTAGGATTGCCCCTGATCGTCGCAGCAGTGCTGGAGCGGCTGGGAAAGCACAAGAACGCGAGTGGGAAAGCAAAGACGGGAAAAGTAGGGGCGAGAAAGTAGTTTGTTGGTCTGCTCACCTGCGGAAGAATCGCCGCGGCCTCGGGCTTTTTCTTGATCGATCGTCGGGGCGGCGGCAAGCCGCGCACTCTCATACCCAAGCCGGGCTACGCGATCCTCTGATTCTGTGAGGGCGCGGACGCAGTCAGCGGGAGGCTGGTATCTTCGCCGGAGGATCCGCTAGCTTCGCGTCCCGCCTGGGGATCCGCTGTGATCGCAGCACTCAGAAATGCTTCTGCCCAGCCCTGGACGTTATAGGTACGAACGATTTCGCGCATCAGGTGCATGCGTGCACGCTTTTCTTCCACCGGCATCACGCAGGCACGGTGAATGGCCTCGGCGATCCCTGCCAGGTCGTTGGGATTGATCACGATCGCGCCATGCTGTAGCTCGGCTGCGGCCCCCGCGAATTCGCTGATCACGACCACGCCGCGTTCATCCACCTGGGCGGCGCAGAATTCTTTGGCGACCAGGTTCATTCCGTCTTTCAACGAAGTGATCAAAGCGATATCGGCGGCGCGGTAATAAGTGAGCAACTGGGTCCGGGTGAGACTGCGATGCATGTAGTGAATCGGGACCCATCCGGCCTCAGTGAATTCGCCATTAATCTGGCTCACCAGCAGCTCCACTTCCCGTCGCAACTGCTTGTACTCACGGATCTCTTCTCGGCTGGGGACCACGACTTGCACCATGGTGACTCGATGCCGTAGTTCCGGATACCGCTTGAGGAGAATTCGAAAAGCCTTCAATCGCTCAGGGATGCCTTTGGTGTAATCCATCCGGTCCACGCCCAGCACTACAAAATTGTTCATCAATTCCCGCCGGAGCTGAATCGCTGAAGTCTCCACTTCGCGGCCCGCGGCGTGGCTGGCAAACTCGTCAAACGCAATGCTGATGGGGAAGGTATCAACTTTGGTCCGTCGGCCATCGAGGACCACGACGTTGTGAGATTCGTCCCGCTCAGTAATGGCTTCGGGGACAATCCGCTCCAGGCAGCTCAGGAAATTGTAGCGATCGCGGTCGGTTTGGAACCCCAGCAGGTGATATTGCAGCAAGGACCGCAAAATGGACTTTCGCCACGGTAGTTTCTCGAAAACATCCGGCGCAGGAAATGGAATATGCAGAAAAAAACCGGTGCGAGCGCGGCATCCCGCTTCCCTCAAATAACGGCCCATCAGCATCAGGTGATAGTCATGGGCCCAGATCAGGTCTGCGCGGGTCGTCGTTTCGACCGCTGCCTGGGCGAACTTCCGGTTCACACGCTGATAAATTTCCCAGTATTCGGGATCGAAATTGCAGCGTGAAGGCATGTCGTGAAATAACGGCCAGATAATTTCGTTGGCGAAGCCAGAGTAGAACTTGGAAACCTCTTGCTGCGACAGGGGTACAGCCTTGAGCACGTATGAGCGTCCGCGAGCAGCTTTCTGCAGAAGACTGGTGGCGATCTCCGAATCCGCAGCCCCGGCCCAGCCGATCCATATCCCGTGATGGTGGCGCCAAATGCTATCCAGCGCTGAGGCAAGCCCTCCCGCGCTGGGAGTAAGCCGCGGATGGCCGACACGGGTCTTGATCTCCACCGGCAAGCGGTTAGAGACATTGATCAAACGACCTTCAAGCAGCTTCATATTTCCGCTCCACAGGCCAATAGCCAGTCCCGCAGAAACCGACCCAATTCGTCAGGAGGCCGCAACCACACGTCGGCCATAGTTGGCCGAGGTTCGGGGCGAACCAAAACGGCAAGTCCCCGTCCTTTGATGGCACGAAAGGCATTCTCGTCTGTCTGATCGTCGCCTAAATATGCCGCGGCAACTCCCTGGCCCGCCTCAGCCAGGATAGCAGCGACAGCATCTCCCTTGTTCTTGCCGGGTGCGCGCAGCTCGAGACCGCCATCAAACGGCAGCAACTGCAAGCCGTAATCGTTCACCAGCGAGGAGCAGAGGTTTCTGACTTTGTTCTCAATTGCGGCTCGCTCCTCCGAGGACAGACCCCGCCAGTGGATCGCGACCCCACCGGGCTTTGTCTCGGTCCGCGGGCCAAGTCCGCACGATCGCAATGACCGGGAGGCAATTTGTAAGGCGGTCCGCTGCTCGGGCGGTGGGGCTTGGACTTCATAAGAACCGTCGGGAAGGAGCCGCTCCGAGCCGTGACTTCCCCAGATTTCGGGATGAGGATGAATGCCGCTCAGAAAGAGCAACTCGGTGGCCGGACGTCCGCTGATGAGCACCACGCGCGTCCCCTGCCGCATGATTTGGGAAACCAGCTCCGGAATTTCGCGATAGGGAAATGCACGGTTGCGGTCGGGCGTGAAAGGCGCGAGGGTGCCGTCATAATCCAGAAGAAGAGCGCGCGAGCTAGCTCGCCGAACTCGCTGGAAGAAGGAACTGCACACGTCCTGATGTACCGCGACCGTCATTCTCTACCCCGGTTTCGGGCTCGGAAGCCCGGGCGTGAGCTCCTGACCAAACCACAGCCCAGAGCTTTAAGGTCACAGCTCAAACTTCATGCGTGCGCGAAGAAGCGGAAGAACCTTCCGCGGACCGGACTAGCACTTGCAGCACTGACGCGGACGAAGGGCAACCCAGCCGCTGAGAGCGCCGCAAATCTGCAACCGAGCGCAGCCCCAAACTTATGCGCCACAGTTACTGGACGGAGTCTAGCACGAATATCCAGGGCGAGAGCAGTTGAAAGTACATAGGACAGTTGCGAAATAGTGCACCATAGATGTTTGCCCAAAACCTGTGCTTTCCCCGCAACTATTGAGCCGACAACTGCTTTGCCAGGGCTTCAACCTCCGACACGTCGTAAAAACCGGAGAGGTCCGAGTGCCCGGCGAGGGTCTCCCGCTCTTTCCCGTCGACCAGAATCTTGACCCGCATCAGCTCGGGAATATTTGTTGAGAGCGTTTGAATCATGGAAGCAACTGTGAGTTCTTCGGCCAAGACACCCGATGTTTGCCCGTTTACGAAGGCAGAATTCAGATCCAGGACGGCAATACCCTGATTTACCAGGTACACATCGTGAACCTCAGATCCGGCACCCAGCGGATGGGGCGAGTTCTTCTCCAGGTAGATGTTCAGCAACCCGCGCAAGAGTTCTTCTGCGCGCTGCTGCCGGCCGGAGGATAGAGGAATAGAAATTGACTGCGCACGCAGTTCCCCCGGATCGTCGTAGGCCACATACACCGTAACTTTTTCCATCGGGCCCACAGTTGGCGGACTCACATGTTGTGCTGGCACCGAAGGCTGTGGGTTGAGGGCTTCGCGGCGCCGTAACTGCCACACATACACTGACATCCCGACGGCTAGACTGAAAAGAATCACCGTCGCGAAGGCGAACTGGCGAGGGATCATGGCGCGAACTCCGTCTTCGCCCGGAGCGAGGGAATCAGCGTGGCAATGCCGTTCGCCAGCGCCGCCGAGATCATCTGTTGATAATCGGCTGAAGCCAGTTGCGAGACGTCACCTGTTGTGGGCGCGATTTCAAGGGCCAGAGCGGGCACCGTAATGTTATTCAGGGGACGGAGCGGAGCAGCCAGCGATCGGACCGGAAAACCCGTCTTCTGGACCGCTGCGACAAGTTGTCCTTGGGCCCATCGGCTGTGGGCTAGTGAGGCTGATTGCGCAGTCTGCCAGTCCACAAATGGCCCGCTGTTATCACCACCAGCAGGGAGCATAGCGGTGTAGATTCGCATACCGCTACCTTGGGACGTGGCGTGAATACTGATATAGAGGGCTGGCTGAGCAGCATTGGCAAGTGCGGCCCTCTGGTCGGCGGAGAGTATTCCATCGGAATCACGAAGAAGTTGGGACTGAATGCCACGCGTGCCTAGTTGCTGGCGCAACCTCCGGGCGAGGGCCAGGGTCACATCTTTTTCCAGAATTACGGGATTCAGAACCGCACCGGATTCGGTGCCTCCATGCGCCGGGTCAATCATGATCAGCAAGGTGCGCTGTCCAGTAGCCGGTTGGGCCGCCGCCGGAGGTTGGTTCGCAGGAGCCTGATTTGCAGGAGCCAGGCTTGGAGAAGCATGGGTTGGAGAAACCTGGGTTGGAGACACTTGGTTCGGAGGAGCAACCGGAGCAGGCGTAGCCTGACCAAACAGCAGCCACTGCAGCGAGAGCGCTAAGATGGCTGCGACCAGCAAATGCGCGGCGCACCGGATTCTGCGGCCCTGGTGAGTCCTATTCCAATGCATAGATGGTCAAGCCGCTGAGCAGCTTGGGATAGAAGTCCGTAGACTTCTGCGGGAGCACTTCGCCGGCAAAAGCAATGTCCCGAATTTGCGGCATTCGCGCCGGATTCATAAGAAACGCCAAATTGGCCTGGCCGCTGCGGACCATAGCCATAGCTTCGCCGGCATCGCGGATATAACTCACATTCTGCTGGTCGCGGATTGCCTCCTCAGAGATTCCAAGCACGCCCTCCAGCAAACACTTATGAAGCTGCACGACGTCAAGCGTTTGCTGGCGGACTGAAAGGTTGCCGAACGCCGAGTCCGGTGCTTTCGACCGGCTGAGTAGAAACACGCGGTCGCGCCCGACAACTAGCAAGGAGGTACCGGTATGCCCTGCCTCGCGAAGCATGGCTGTGGCCCGCGAAGCGTTGATCGAGGCGTCGGCTTCTTCCACGCTGAAAAACTCACTCGCACCCGCGCGGAGCGAATCCACTGAGAAATCTGCCAGCCCATGCACCACCCGATGGGTGGGAAGAATGAGCAGACCCGGGCTGTCCATGTTGACGAACGTCATCATTGCCAGTTCGTAGGGAGCAAGCCCGGAGTGGGGGGGTGGCGCCTCGCCCGCCGAAGCTCGCTGTTCATTCCGATAAGTCAGCGCAGTCTCGTAGCGATGATGCCCATCGGCGATGATGAGCTTTTTGTCATGCATCCTGCTGCGGACTTGTTCGATGGTCCTCGGATCGGAAATCCTCCACACCTGGTGGAGGACACCGTATTCATCCCTCATCTCCATTAGCGGAGCATCGCTCGGAGCCAGGCTGTTTTCTATTTCACCCGCCGGATCGCTATACAGCATGAAGATCTGGCCGAAATGGGCGCGAGTAGCCCGCAGTAGGTCCAGCCTGTCGGCTTTAGGTTTCGCCAAGGTTTGCTCATGCCGGAACACCACCCCGGACGCGTAGTCCTCCAGCTTACCCAGTGCGATAAATCCACGGCGTTCCAGGTGCACGCTGCCGCCGAGTGCTAAGAACTGCTGGCAGTAGCGATAGAGCGAGGGTTGCAGATCTTGCTGGAATATTCCCTCACGACGCCAGTTATCAAAGAAGGTGGCGGCCCGGGTATAAGGATTGTCTGTAGGCCCGTCGTTGGCATTGCGCTTGCCCAGGATAATTCTGACCAGGTTATAGGGACTGGCCGCGTAATAACGATCCTGCATCTCGGGGCTGATTTTGTCGTAGGGCTGGGTGGCCGCCTGGGTGAGCGCAACCCGAGCGGGATCATAACGAAGGGCGCGGAAGGATTCTATGTGTGCCATTTGCCAAGAACCAACCGATTGTACCAAGCGGTCGACGGCCACCCGGAGCGGCCTTCGAAAAGAGAAGAGCCATGCACGGGTTGGGCAAACTTTTGCGCAACATGGGAATCCAAGCCAAGTCTGGGAAATCGGTGACAAACTTTTAACACCACTTCGCCGAACATGTGATAATATCTGCACTCGATTCGAGGATTTTATGGCGCGCCAAAAAGGGCGCGGGTCCTCTCGGCCCCGGGTTCTAATTCGCCAAGTCCCATTCCAAAAACCAACCCCGGTTTCGGCGCGAATCTACCAACCTAGAGCATTTGCTTTTCTTCTGGCACTGATCGCTTCCTTCATTTTGCAAGGCGTACCATCCGCATTCGCGCAGACTCCCGACATGGATGAAATCCACATTTCTCCTCGGATCGAGCCGGAAAAGAGTGAGCAAGAGAATGTGTTGGATACAGTCCGAGCTCATGCTCCGACAATGAAGTCGAAAGTCGATCTGGTCCTGGTCCCGGTGACGGTTACCGACCCGATGAACCGCCTGGTGACTGGACTCGACAAAGAAAACTTCCAGGTATACGAAGGCAAGGAGCAGCAGGATCTGCGGCATTTCTCCAGTGAAGACGCGCCGATTTCGCTCGGCGTGATTTTCGATATGAGCGGCAGCATGAGCAGCAAGGTCGAGCGCGCGCGCGAAGCCGTGACCGAGTTCTTCAAGACGGCGAACCCGCAAGACGAGTTTTTCATGATCGCGTTTGCCGACAAGCCGGAAGAGATTTCCGATTTCACCCAGTCCGTGGAGGACATCCAAGGCAAGCTCCTATACACCGTACCCAAAGGACGCACGGCACTATTGGACGCAATCTATCTCGGCATCAGCAAGATGCGGCAAGCCAAATACCCCAAAAAGGCCCTCCTGATTATCTCCGACGGTGGTGACAACCACAGCCGCTACACCGAGGGGGAGATTAAGTCTCTGGTGAAGGAAGCCGACGTAATGATCTATTCCATAGGTATTTATGATCATTATTTTGCCACCGAGGAGGAGCGGCTGGGGCCGGCGCTGCTGAGCGATGTCTCGGAAATTAGTGGAGGCCGGTCATTTACCATAGACAACCCGAACGACCTGGCCGATGTGGCTACAAAAATTGGAATCGAGCTACGCAACCAATATGTGCTCGGATACCGTCCAAAGAACCCAGGGCACGACGGCAAATGGCATAAGATAAAGATTAAGTTGCTTCCGCCAAAAGGACTGCCGCCGCTCCATGTTTATGCCAGAACTGGGTACTATGCAGCTTCGCAATAGATGTGCCTCAAGCAGAGTAGTCTCTGCCTTCTTATTTCTGATCTTTGGCGGGCTCCTTACGGCCCAAACGTCGGCGCCTTCACAAAGCAGTCAGACGCCCACGCCTCAGAGCAAGGTACAACAACCCAGTCAGGCTCCGCCGCCGCAAACGCCGCCTTCAGGCCAAACGTCCGCAAACCCGCCAGCGGCCCAATCACCCGCGGGCCCTCAAGACCAGGCTTCAAGGGCGGCGGGAGAAGCGCCGGCTAACGACAACGGTGTTTTCGTCTTTCATGCGGAAGCGCAGGAAGTCACGCTCCATGCCACCGTGGTGGACGAAAGAAATCGACTAGTAACAAACCTCGGCAAAAACGATTTCTCGGTGTTCGAGAACAGCCAACCCCAGCAGATCCGCTCCTTCCGGCAGGAAGATATCCCAGTGGCGATCGGCATCGTGATTGATAACTCAGGCTCCATGCGGGAGAAGCGTGATGAGGTGAACAAGGCTGCGCTCAATCTGGTGCGGGCCAGCAATGCGCAGGACCAGGTGTTCGTAGTGAACTTCAGCGATGAATATTACCTGGATCAGGAGTTCACCTCTGATATCAAGAAGCTTCAGGTCGCGCTTGAAAAAGTTGAGGCGCGCGGCGGCACAGCGTTATATGACGCGATCATTGCGTCGGCGGATTACTTGATCCACTCGCCCCTGCAAAGGAAAGTGTTGTTTGTAGTGACCGACGGCGAGGACGACGCCAGCCAGGAAAACCTGGAACAAGCCGTGCATCGGATGCAGCAGGAGAATGGCCCGACAGTCTACGCCATCGGCCTGCTCGGACAAGAGAAGGCGCGCCGGGCCAAGCGGGCCCTGGAAGTCATTTCAGATCGCACCGGCGGCATTGCCTTTTTCCCTCCGACCCTTAACGAAGTTGATGAGATCAGCCGCAACATCGCTCATGACATTCGCAACCAGTACACAATTACTTACACTCCCACCACCCCGAAAAACGTGGGAGGGTTTAGAACGATCCATGTGGATGCGCACGCCCGTCCTTATAAAAAGCTGACAGTGCGGACCCGCAGTGGTTATTATCCCGGCCAGGAGCGCCAGGGCGCAGGCGGCGTGCAGTGACGATGAAGTCGTTGGCCGTTTGCCAGAAGCATTGATCGCTGCGAGGAACTCTAGCTCGTCGATTTGAAGGGGCGCGCCTTCAGGCGCGCCGTAAAACCCTCCGTCAAATCAGCGGTGCGGCGGTAAGCCGCACCCTTTCAAATCCCAGACAATCTGCGAGTTCTCGCTGCCGATTATGCCGTCTGGCCAACGACCAACGGCCGAGGACCAACGACGGTCGTGTCCTAATCAAATTAGGACACTGCCCCAACGACTGCTTCATTGACGCTTCCCGCGCTCTTCCGTACCCTGTAGGGTGCCGATTCTTTCCAACGCCAACCTGCGTGTCGCCGACGACATTACCGAGCTGGTCGGCCAGACCCCGATGCTTCGCCTGCGACGGATGGTGCCGCCCTCCTCAGCGGACATTTTCGCGAAACTCGAATACTTGAACCCGGGTGGCAGCGTGAAAGATCGCGCCGCGATTGGAATCATTCGGCGTGCTGAAAAACAAGGGCGGCTCCAATCGGGCGGAGTGATCGTAGAAGCGACGGCTGGAAACACCGGCATCGGCCTGGCCCTCATCGGCGTGAATCGCGGTTACAAAGTCGCGTTGTTCGTCCCTGAGCGCTTCTCTGAAGAAAAAGTGAAGATTATGCGCGCGCTGGGTGCAGATGTGACCCGCACTCCCGATGAAGAAGGCATGGCGGGGGCAATTCGTCGGGCGCAGGAGTACGCGGCGAAGACTTCTGGCGCGTTCATGGCCGGACAATTTGAGAATCCCGCCAATCCCGATTATCACTACGAGACGACTGCCACAGAAATTTTCGAGCAGATGGAAGGCAGCCTCGATGCATTCGTAATCGGCTCAGGCACAGCGGGGACTTTTACCGGAGTTTCTCGCTACATGAAGAAGAAATTGCCGCACGTGCTCACTGTAGCTGTAGAAACTCAGGGGTCGGTGCTCGGCGGTGGTCCGCCCGGGAAGCACAAAGTGGAAGGTATAGGCGCGAGTTTCATCCCGAAAAATTTCGACCGCTCGGTCTGCGATGAAATTCTTATGGTCACTGACAAAGACGCATTCGACACCGTAAACACGCTCGCGGCGAAGGAAGGAGTTCTCTCGGGTTCAAGTGGTGGCGCCGCCGTGTTCGCGGCCTTAGAGATCGCGAGAAGACTGGGAGCGGGGAAACGGGTGGTGACGATCATTCCCGATTCGGCCGAACGGTATTTGTCAAAGAAGATTTTTGAAGGTGGAATTTGAGGGACCGTCGTTCGTCGTTGGCCATTCGTCGTTGGCAAAAGCTATTGAGGACGGTGACCACACAATTTTCATCAGGAGTTTTTGGCCAACGACCGACGACCGACGACCAACGACGAATTTGCCCCTGATGCCATGACCAAACCCAAACAGCCCGGTTTCTCCACCCGCGCCATCCACGAAGGCCAGGAACCTGATCCCCTGACCGGCGCGGTCAATGTTCCCATCTACGCCAGTTCTACCTATGTTCAGGAAGAACTCGGCAAGCACAAAGGATACGAGTACGCCCGCGTTTCTAATCCCACGCGCGACCGGCTGGAACAGAATCTCGCTTCGCTCGAAGGTGGTGTCGCATCACGCGTCTTTGCTAGTGGCATGGCGGCGATCAACGCCATCTGCGCCATGTACAAGAGCGGCGACCACTTCGTTTGCGGCCACGACCTGTATGGAGGGGTTCCACGACTGTTTAATCAGGTGCTTTCCGGCTACGGCTTTGAATTCACCTATGTGGATACTTCAGACCCAAAGAATGTCGCGCGCGCCATCCGGAAGAACACACGCATGGTGTACGTGGAGACACCGACCAATCCGCTGATGGCCTTGAGTGACATTGAAGCCGTTGCGCGCATCTGCCGCCGCAAGAAAGTCGAGCTGGTGGTCGATAACACCTTCATGTCGCCCTATTTCCAGCAGCCGCTCAAATTCGGAGCGGACATGGTGGTCCACTCGACCACGAAATTTTTGAACGGTCACAGCGATGGCCTGGGCGGAGTTGTCGTCTGCACGCGCCGAGACCAGGCTGAGCGGTTGGGTTTTGTCCAGAAGGCCGCCGGAGCCATTCTGTCACCCTTCGAATGCTGGCTGGTGCTGCGAGGGACGAAGACTCTGGCCGTTCGCATGCTTCAACATGATTGCAATGGCCGTGCTGTCGCGGAATTCCTGGTGCGTCATAAGAAAGTAAAGAAGGTTTTTTATCCCGGACTGAAAGACCATCCCCAGCATGAACTTGCGCGGCGTCAGATGAGCGGCTTTGGCGCGATGATTACTTTTGAAACTGGATCGTTGGCGAATGCGGCGAAAATGTTGAAGCGGGTGCGGGTGTGCTCACTTGGAGAATCTCTAGGCGGAGTCGAAACCTTGATCTCCCATCCCGCCACCATGACCCACGCCGCGCTGGGAGAGAAGGGAAGAAAGGCGATCGGTATCACCGATGGAATGGTCCGCATCTCAGTGGGAATCGAAGATGTGGCAGACATTCTCGCCGATCTGGCCCAGGCACTAGCCTAGAATTTCCGATACGACGGGTTCGATTTACCGAGGCACTTATGTCTGACACCATCCAAAAATACAAAGACTACGTAATGACTGGCTTCGTGAAGTCCGTGGCCCCGATCGTCATTGACCGGGCCAGCGGCGCCAAAGTCTGGGATGAAAACGGGCGCGAATACCTGGACTGCTTCTCCGGAATCTCCGTCGTCAATGCCGGTCATAATAATCCGCGAGTGATTGCGGCCGCCAAAGCGCAGATAGACAAGCTGGTACACTGCTCGTCCTATCTGTATCACGTGCAGCCCGTGGCTGATCTGGCTGAGAAGATCGTACAAATCGCTCCGCAAGGGCTCACGAAGACGTTCTTCGGCAATGGAGGCGCGGAAGCCATCGAAGGTGCAATGAAGCTGGCGCGCCTTTATACCGGCAAGCACGAATTCATCGCACTGCACGGCAGTTTTCATGGACGCAGTTGGGGAGCACTGAGCATCACCGGTAATCAAGGCCGGAAAAAGCGAGGCGGGCCGTATGCGGCGGGGGTCGCCTTTGCTCCGGCGCCATATCCGTATCGTTCGCTTTGGCCCAACGATCCGGACGAATGCGGCCGCCAGTGCGCGAAGTCTATCGATGAGATCATTCGCTTCGCGACCTCCGGCGATGTAGCAGCCTTTATCGCGGAACCTGTTTTGGGTGAAGGCGGCATCCTGGTTCCTCCGAAGAATTATTTTCGCGAGGTGAAGAAGATTCTCGACCAGCATGGAATTCTTTTTATCGCCGACGAAGTACAGTCTGGCTTCGGACGCACCGGAAAGATGTTCGCCATTGAGCATTATGGCGTTGAGCCCGACATCCTGGTCACTGCAAAAGGCATTGCTGACGGATTCCCACTCAGCGCGTTCACCACTCGTCCAGAGATTGCCGCCGCCTACAAACCAGGCGATCATCTTTCGACTTTCGGTGGCAACCCAGTTTCCTGCGCGGCGTCGCTGGCCAACATTCAGTTCATGCAGGATGAGAACTTGCCTGCGCGCGCCGCCGAAACGGGGGAATACGCAATGAAGAAACTGCGAGAGCTGCAGAAGCAGAATCCGCTGATCGGCGAAGTCCGGGGCCTCGGGCTGATGATCGGAGTTGAGTTGGCACGGGACGAAAAGCTCACCCCGGCTAGCTCTGAAGCAGAGGCGATTCGCGATTCTTTGTTACGTCAGGGTGTGCTAGTAGGCGTGGGAGGCGTTTACGGAAACGTGGTCCGCTTCCAGCCGCCTCTCATCATCACCAAAGAACAGATCGACCACGCCGTCGGCGCATTTGCGTCTGCGCTGACCGAGGTGGTGCAGCCAGCAGCAGTCTAGATTTCGTCCTCTCCACGGTTGCCGCCGATGTCCCGAGCCGGGCTGAGCGCGTGTCCATCATTCGCGTGCCGGACATCAATCCTTCCATTTACGTTGTTCAGCCTGATTTGTACGCCGCCGCCACCCAACTCTCCTCGCAAGTCGTGGCCCACGAAACGATGATCATTTGTGTGCAGTCCAAAGCTGTTGTCAATTCCTCCACTCACAGTCGTGGCCTCTATGCTGGCTTTGGCGTCGGAAGGCAGGGTTAAATCAACCGGGCCGTTTACAGACGAAAGCTCAATCGGAGTGGCTTGCAATCGCTCGAAATTCGCGTCGAGATGTCCATTGATCGTCGCCAACCTGGCGCGGCCGGCAAGCCCGCGCGCGGTTAGTTTTCCGTTGATGCAAGAGGCATGCACTTCACCGCTGACGCCGGTGACGTCGAGCGACCCGTTGATGAGTTTGATTTCATCCAGGCGGGCAGTGCGAGGGACGGTCAGAGTGTATTCGACTGAGGCGGGATTGTTCCGCCCATCAAAATAATGGTAATCCTTGTCCCGTTCGCGATACTTGGTTTCAATCGAAATGGAATCCGCGCGGTTTTCAATAAGGATATCCACATCCTTCAACTGATCTTCATTTCGAGCGCGCTTCACCGCATCCACTTTCACTTCGTTGCGGTCCCACACGGAAATGTGAACGGCACCATTGATGTTCTCAAGTTCCATGCGGCCATTCGCAGTCAACGGATAAGTATGGTGAAACTCCTCTGTGACGACCGCCTCGTCATTGTCATTGTGGGAAGCATGGGCCAGTGCAACGTTCAACACCACGGCCAGAAAGAGGCCCAGGATTACCCCCGTCCAAGTGGCAAACCGCCGATTCTGTTCCATATTTCCTCCTTCAGATATCGCTTAGACGAGGCAGGAAGAAAATAGTGAGTCAGAGGAGAATCAGCCCCATACGGAGGCCAAGAGTTACGGCTTCGGTGCGCGTTGAAGCGCCAAGTTTGTCCAGAATAGAGCTAATGTGAAACTTGATGGTATGGTCGGAAACTCCCAGCCGATCAGCAATTTGCCGGTTGCCGAGTCCTTCAGCCAGCATGGCGAGAACTTCAATTTCACGCGGAGTCAGATCCTCATGTGGGGGTTCCATCGGAGATGCCGGGCTGCGAATGCTCTGCACCAGGTTCTGAGTGACTTCCGGATCGAGCAATACGAGGCCCGCGAACGCGGCCAGGATTGCCGGGAGAATTTCCTCGATTCCAGCATCTCGAGGCAAAATTGCTTTAACCCCAGATCGCAGGGCCTGAGCCGTCCAAGACGAGTCTGGCTTGTCGATCAAGGCCACTGTCGGGAAATTTGTCGATCCATTTGAACGGAGTGACGATTCGCTATCGAGATCCGCAAGTATGACGTCGGGCTGTAACTCCACCGCTCGCTGTGCAATCGTCTGAGTGCCTTGCAAGCTCCCGACTAGCTTGAGAGCTGGAGCAGACTTCACCAGCGCTTCGAGGCCGGCCCGGCGAACGGCGGAAGCGGAGGCAAGCAAGACGCGAACTCCACGGCTCCCATTGCCGTTCGCCAAGCTGTGATCCATATGGTTATCTCGCTGGACGCTCCGCCAACTTCACAGAAAGCTCTACCGGTGCTCCGGCACGAAGCACCGTGGCGAGGAGGCTGTCGCCGATTTTTGCCGAGGCCAGCAGCTCACGGATGTTTTCAATATCCAGAGCAGGGTTACCCTCTAATTCGACGATGACATCGCCTAGAACGATTCCGGCATTGTCTGCCGGTCCACTTGCTTCGACGTGCAATACCATGAGCCCTCCTGAAGGTGATGACTTCAGCTTGCCAGCGAGGCTTTCCGGGATTGTGACTGGCTGCATGGCGATTCCGAGATAAGGACGCGCAACGTAGCCCTTTTCGAGCAGTTCATCGACCGTGCGATTGACCGTGGCGACGGGAATCGTAATTGGCCGACCCCGGCCCAGTCCGCTGGTGTTTACGCCCAGAACTTTGCCTTCCGCACTCGCCAGTGGGCCCCCGGAGAATCCCGGATAAAGTTCGAGAGCAAGCCGGATGCTCTGGTCAACGCGACCACCGCGCCAGGTGCGCCATTTGCCGCCGATGCCACCGATGATTCCGGAGCTGGCGACTAGATCTCCCGCGCGTGTGCGCCCCAGAGCAAGAACAAAGTTGGCGAGTTTGAGCTTTGTAGGATCGTCGAACGCGGGCACCTGGGCGTTGCCACCGTCAAGCTTGAGGACCGCCAGATCTGTGCCCGGATCGCGCCCCGCCAATTTGGCTTCCACACGTTTCTTGCTGGGCAGGACGACACTAATATCTTGCTCGCGCTGAATTGTGTGATCGGCGGTGACCACAATGCCTGCGCGCCAGTGAATGCCGCTCGAAGGTGTCCGCCTGCGACCGAATACCGTGATTACTGATTCTCCCGACTGCATTGCGGCCGTAGCCAAGTCGTCTGAAAATTTCGCGATGCCTGAAGCTGCCATTACTTTCTCCTTGGGTGTTTGTTGCGATTTCATCATGCGCCGTGCCGAGCAGCGGCGCATCAGCCGAACGGGCAGGAAACGCACTGGAGGATTGGCTAGTTCGATGGCAGCTTATGGATGCGAGACGATTCGGCTTCTGCGATGACGTAAACGATCAGAATCCCGAGTTCGGGCTCGATGGGATGGCGGTATCGGGGATGCGGAAACACAAAATAGTAAACTGTCGGGTAACACAGAATCAGCCACAAAAACAGCCACGCGCCTGGCTGGCGCTTTCGTAATGCGCGTCCGAGTCCCCAGAATGCTAGTACGGAGGAAGCCAAAAATATGGAATTCTTTAACGGCGCCAGAGCTGGGATTTCAGACGATCGCGGCAGCCCGCCCCAGTAGTAGATAAATCGCTTGATGCTGATCCAGGCGAAGCGTTCGTAGTCGGCGCGTATGAATTCTGTCGCTTCGCGCTTGCGTTCCGCAACGTAGCCAGTTTCTCCCATTTGCTGATAGCGGCGCATTTCGAGAACATTTTGCGAAGGATGGACGTAGGACATCCAGGTGCCATCCGCGCCGGGACCATTGCCCAAGCGAAGCTCGGCCCCGAAGTTCGAGCGGATGAACATGAATTTGCCAAAGGTCTCGTAGTTGCGGACCAGCCAGGGTGCGATCGCGCCGGCGAAGAACAGTGAAGCCAGCATAACTCCTGTGAGCGATCTCTTGCCTTTTTTCCAGCGCCGATACCACGCCCACAATCCCGACGCAGGCAGAAACGAAAGGAGGGAAGTGTTGGTTAGCGCAGCCACACCCCAAAGCAAGCCGAAAGCGATCCATGGTTTTGTGTCCTCAATCTCCTCGAGTTTCAGAGTGAGCCAGAAAATGACCGCCAGAAGCAGGGCCGCGAGGCTGGTCTCCCATACCCAGCGCGTGCACCAATACATGACCGATGGCAGCAAAGCCCACGACCAGGCAGTCCAAACTGCCACTTTGTCGCTGAAGCATTTTCGCGCGATCAGAAAGATGGGAACGCAAGTGAGAGCAGAAAAAAAGCTGTTGATGCTGAGCAAAATCAGAGCCGAAGCGTGCGTGTAGACGCCCGTCAATCTGAATACACCGGCAATAATGTACGGGTACAGCGGAGGCTCCCACGCCGTCAGCCCGGTCTGACCATCAAACGGATCAGCAAAACCATGGCCCGTGGCAATCGCCCGCCCGATACGCCCCATCTCCCATCCGAAGCTGAAACCGTTGTCGTAGTCTTTGAATTTGTAAGTGTGAGCAATGAGCAGGTAGCCAAAGCGGAGTACGAAGCCGATGGCCACCATCCAGAAGAAAGATGTGCGGGCACGGGTCCACCAACGGCGGACTTTTCCAGCTGTTCCCTGGGTCGGGATGGATTGTGCAGCAGGTCGCGCCATCTGGGAACTAGCTTCTCACAAGTCGCGTGTTCTCATGAAAATTCCGGTTGAGAAATGCAGCCATGAAAATTGACACTCCCCTTTTCCAACCCTAGACTGAAACCCGTAAGTCACAGTCCGAACATGCCCTACGTCAAACTAACCACGCAGTCTGAACTACCCGCTGAGGGGGAAGCCAAAGAATTCGAACTTGGCGACAAGACTATTTGTGTCGCTAACGTAAACGGCACTATCACTGCCATGGATAATGTCTGCTTGCACATGGGAGGTCCACTCGGGCAGGGATACATCGAAGGCAACAAGCTCGTCTGTCCGTGGCACGGCTGGGAGTACGATCCGAAGACGGGCGCGGTGGAAGGCGATCCAAAGTCGAAGCTCGCCGTTTATCCAATCAAGATTGAGAACGGGGATGTGATGGTCGAAGTGTAGATTTCAGCCCAAGCTCATGAGCCCGATTACTCATTTCCTCACCGGGTGGGTCTTTGCAAATTGCGCCAAGTTAGACCGACAAGAGCGTGCCTTCGTCACTCTGGCATCGGTTGCTCCAGACCTGGATGGCCTGGGCATCATTCCGGAGCTGCTCACTCGCAATTCCTCTCACCCACTACTCTGGTTTTCGCGTTATCACCATTCTCTGCATACTCTCGTTTTTGCTTTGGTGATCGCCGCCGTTTCGTTCGGGCTGGCAAAGCAGAAATGGAAGACGGGACTTCTTGCCTTGCTGAGTTTTCATCTGCATCTCTTCGAAGACTTGCTGGGCTCGCGCGGCCCAGATGGTTATCAATGGCCGATTCCGTACCTGAAGCCCTTCTCTTCAAGGCTGCAACTTACGTAGCAACGACAATGGCAGTTGAACGCCTGGCCCAATATCTTGCTCGCGGTCGTGTTACTTCTGATTACGCTGTGGTTGGCGTGGTGTCGCGGATTTTCGCCGCTGGAGATGATTTCTGAGAAGCTAGATCACGTGTTTGTTGGAGCTCTGCGCCATCGCTTTCCCGCCAAGGCCGACGGCTGATGGCTAGGTCAAATAAGTCCGCCCGTTGGAAACTTTATGCTGCAGGTTTGCGGCCAGGTGATCGATATCGGTGGGCGCTAGGTTGCCGGCTGAACTCTCCAGAAAAGGTGTGCGATTACTTCCCACCGCATCGCGGCGGAGTTGCACCAACAAGGCCTGCACCGCATTCGGATCAAATTTCTGCGGAGTAATTCTCACAATTTCGCTGAGGGTTGAGCCTAGCGAGATAGGTTCCCGGTAGGGCCGCAGGCTGGTCATCGCATCGAAAGTGTCTGCCAGCCCAATGATTCTCACCTGCATGGGCACGTCTTCGTTTAGAAGCCCATCGGGATATCCCGAGCCGTCGGCGCGTTCGTGGTGCCAGCGTACGATTTCCGGAATCCGCGGCCACGGGAATTGCACGCCGGTCACTATTTGATGCCCAACCGTGGTGTGATCGGCCATCTCCCGGAATTCTTCGGGGTCCAGTGTTGTGGGCTTGCCGAACAGACGTTTATCTACTGCCACCTTCCCAATGTCATGGAGATACCCGGCCGAGCGAAGGGCGGCAACTTCGTTCGAATCCATTCCCATCGCGTCTCCGATTGCAGACGCGTATCGCCCTACTCGCAGAGAATGTCCGTGAATGTTTATGTGCTTTACGTCGATGGCAGCGGCGAAGGCCTCGAGCGCGTTGTCGTAGAAGCCGTGCAGGGAAGCCATGAGCCGCAAATTTTCCGATACCCGCTGCGCGAGAGTCTGAGTGAGCGCATGGTTCTGGACGGCCAGTGCCACGTAGTGGCACAGCAGATCGAGAGACTGCAAGCCTTCCTCGTCGTAGAGAGAATCGCCGTCACGCCGGCCCAGCGCGACTGCTCCTACGAGCTTGCCTGAAACCTTGAGTGGGGCAACGCACCGGAACAGCTCAGGCGCTACGTTTCCGTTCGCACTCAGAAAAGTATCGTAGGACGATTTTGCCAGGAGCACTGCGCCTTGCGTGGAGCTGAGCGCATGAACATGACGCGGCAAAAGAGGAATGACCGAAGGTTCAGGAATCAGCGCAAAGCCATGTGCTGCGATCGAAGTCAGCATCGACGGCTTTTCGATAAAAACGAACAGCACGCCTTCGCTAGCCCCGGCTGCATTCATCAGCGCGGACAGCATGGTTTGCGCAGTTTGAGTAAACTCCCGCTCAGCCGTCATCTCGGGGCCGAGATCGGAGAGAGTTTCAACCGTGCGCAACAACCGCCGGAAATTTTCTTTTTGTGCTGCCACCCGTTCGCGGGAGCAACAAATACCAGAGCAACTTGAGAGTAGCACGCAGGCAAACGATTGTAGCCGCTGGACTTGTTAGTTAGTTTGGTGCGTGGGACTGCTGAAAAGCCAGTGCGTGCAAGCGAGAATACAAGCGTCGCAGAGAAATAAATCCCGGGGAAGAATTTCTCGACGCTTCAGCCGCTAAAATCTTTCTGTGTCGGTAACTCGATGGATCGCACTACTAGTCATATTCGCATGCGTTGGTACCCCGTTGTTCGCCTGGGGACCGGAAGGGCACCAGATCGTAGCCGACATTGCCCGCTCACATCTAACCGAAACCACCAAGCGCCACATTCGAGAATTGTTGGGCAACGATGATCTGACCGCCATTTCAACCTGGGCAGATGAAATCAAGCTCCAGCGTCCTGAAACCTTTGGCTGGCACTTTGTGGATATTCCCATGAACTCGAGTGGCTTCTCAGAGCGGCGGGATTGTTATCGTCCTGATGACAAACACGCTTCGACAAGAGCAGATCAACACAACTGCGTGGTGGACAGGATTCTGATATTCCAGCAAACTCTCAGCGACAACCACGCGCCGCAGTCTGATCGCATTGAGGCGCTCAAATTCCTGATTCATTTTGTCGCAGACCTCCATCAGCCACTGCACGCGATTGGGGAAGCGCGCGGCGGCAACGATATCCAGGTTCATGAATTTGGCTCGTCGCAGTGCGGAAAAGGTCCCTGCAATCTCCATTTTGTCTGGGACGTCACTCTTATCGCGCATACCCACCGCACGGAAGTAGAGTACGTCGCACATCTTGAGCGATTGATTGCACGCCAAGGCTTGGAGCGTGAAGCGGACGGGACTCCGGAAACCTGGGCGAACGAATCCTTTAATCTGGCGAAGAAAGTTTGGTTGAACGACGGCGGCTCAGTTGACGAAGCGTATTACCGGAACAACATTGGAAGCCTCGACCAACGGCTGGCTCTGGCCGGCCTTCGCCTGGCCAGGCTGCTCAATGAAGCATTAGGAAAGTGACTCGCGACCTAATCGCATCCTGGCGTTTTCAGGCAACAGCACATAGAGCGATCCAAGAAACGCGCAGAGGAGAATGCCCGCCCCGCCCCGCAATACAACCTCCGCCCAATATCCCCTCCAAAGGTGTCCAGTCTCAAGCGGGTAGTTTCCGATAGCAGACAGCCAAGTTGGCAATTGTGTGGCACTGAACACAAGCCACAACGCAACGACAACCGATGCCAGAGCGGCAACAGTTGCGACGAATCGAATCGGCCAGGTTGCGTGTACCAGCGCTTCGTGCCTCGATCGCAATTGTGCCTTGCGCCAGACCACACTCACATCGGGCAGCCCGGCCTCGCTGACGTCTTCGGCTTCACTGTGCAGGAACTTCGACACCAGCACGAGATCGGCGCAGGCGGCACACGTTGCCACATGATTCAACAGCTTGCGACTGAGCTCAACCGAGCGTAACCCTTCCAATACTTGCTTTTCTTTGTCACAGCCGAAGTCGTTCATACATTCACCTTCTCTTTTGTGTCAGCTGGATTGCCCCGAAGCATGTTGGCAAGCTTCCTTCGCGCTCGAAACAATAACAGTTTGACGCTGCCGGTTCGCAATCCCGTGGAGTCGGCAATCTCCTTGTGATTCGCCCCTTCGACATACGCCAGCCACAGCAAGTGCCGCTCGCGGGGCTTCAGTTGCTCGAAAGCTCTTCGCATATCAGTTTGCAGTTCTGGGTCTGGTTCCGAGCTGGAGGCCTCAATTGCTTCCGTCGTGACAACATCTTCGCTTCGTCTCCAACGGTCCCGCAACAAGTTGGTCGCAATCCGAAAGAGATAGCTTTTCGTCTGCGTTTCATCCATAGCCGGCAATTTCGCCGAGAGCAATCGGCAGTACGATTCCTGCAACAGGTCATCTGCAATGTGGCGACGTCCCGAAACCTGCAGGAGGTAGGCGAACAGAGGACGGGCAGTACGCTCATAAAACCGGCGAAAGGCGTCCTCATCCATGATCAGGCGTGGTTCCACGGCTTCATCGATGGAACGTGAAATCTCTGCAACTAGTTCCGCTGGCGCCGCCCGAATTCGCGTCTCGGCACGCATTCGGCTGCTTTATGAACGATGAGGCATTGCGCCATTCAGCAGTCCGAAGGACTTCGACAGGGAATACGACACTCCCGCGGAAATCGCAAAACCGATTCCGAGGGTCACAAAGATAGTCCCAAACACCAGGAACCCTTCTTGCGCCCCGGAGACTCTGCCGCGCAGGAATAGCAACGCTCCTCCGAACAGGAACATAATTATGCCTGCCTGGATCGCTCCTATGATCCGCCAATAGGGCGAAGTCCGCTCCACGGTCAACGAGTCCAGAAGCTGTTTTCCAGCGTCGGTTTGCACATAAGCCAGCAGGTCTTGACTGGTGCCAAATTTTTCCACCAGCCTGGCTTGCACATCGGCCTGCAATTTAGCGATTTTGAAACGCCGGATAGTGCTGAAGAGGGTCCAAAACATGAAACTGAACGCGCTAAGGATTACTGGCACGATAATAATGTCTTCGTTCATTTGGGCTCCGTTTGCCCGGGCGATGCTACTCGGCCCGTCACTCTATACAACGCGCGAGAGCAGGAAATGGTTAACAGGAAATCTGGAGTTGGTTTCAGGCCGCAAATAAGTGATACAGCATGAAGTAGATCACCACGCCGGTAACCGATACGTACAGCCAGAGCGGATACGTCCATCGAGCGATTGCACGATGCCGGTCGTAGCGCTCCCGAAGCGCACGGGTGAGGGTGATGATGACCAGAGGTACGATGGCTATCGCCAGAATCGTGTGCGAGATCAGAATGCTGAAATACACGCGACGCGACCAGCCGTGTCCCGGAAACCGCACCGAACCGACATGCCAGTGATAGTAAAGGTAGGAGGCAAGAAACAGCGAAGAAGTCACGACCGCCGTGAGCATCAGCGCGCGATGAGCAGCCATCCGTCCGCGATGAATCATCTTGTGCGCGGTCACCAGCAACACCGCACTGGTGCCATTCAGCGTTGCATTGATGGTCGGAAAGATGGAGTAGTCGTTAGGCATTGGTCGTCAATTATGTTTTCCGCAGGAACGGATTGCTGTCGCGCTCGGCGCCGATCGTCGTCAGCGGGCCGTGGCCGGGGACGACGACAGTTTCGTCAGGCAGCGTAAGCAATTTCTCTTGCAGTGAGCTGATGATTTTATCGAAGGAGCCGCCGGGCAGATCGGTCCGCCCGATGCTGCCGGCAAAGAGCGTGTCCCCGGCGATCAGTTTTTTCTGGGCAGGGAAGTAAAGGCAGATGCTGCCTTCAGTGTGTCCAGGAGTGTGCATCACGTTTGCCAGCAGTGCTCCGGCCTCGACTTTGTCTGACTCACCGAGGCTGTGCTCGATTTCGACTTTTCCAGGAGACTCCATGCCTATCCACGCGGCCTGCAGGTCGAGCATCTTCAGCAGGGTGTAGTCGTTGTGATTGAGCAAAATTGGCGCTCCGGTTGCAGCGCGTAACTTCATGGCCCCACCGACGTGGTCAATATGGGCGTGCGTGATGACAATCCGTTTGATCTGGAGATTGTGTTTTTGGATGAGCGCAAGAATGTCGCCTATATCATCGCCTGGGTCAATGACCATCGCTTCATGCGTAGTCTCGTCACCGATGACGGAACAGTTGCACTGAAGCGGCCCGACCGGCAGGATTTCGTGGATCATAAGCGGCTGGAGCCAGATTATTTCTGTGGCTGCGCAGGCTTTGCGGGAGTCTTCGTCGGCGACGAATTATAGTCCTTCAACACCGAGCCTGGCCCACTCTTACGCGAAGCAGCCACCGATAGCGTGATCGAAGTCAGCATAAAGATGATGGCGCACCAGGTAGTGGCTTTGGTCAGCACAGTGGCCGAGCCGCGGGGGCCGAATGCTGTCTGACTGCCCTGCCCGCCGAACGCGGCTGCGATGTCCCCGCTCTTGCCACTCTGTAGTAGGACAACGATGATTAAGAACAAACAAACAAAGACGTGAACGATAGTGACCAGTATACCCATTGAAAGTTAGGATCCTTTTAGAGCCGGTTGCCAAGTCTCTCTCGAGTTTACTCGAATGTGTGCGATGGTGCGGAAGGGGGGATTTGAACCCCCACGCCTTTCGGCGCCACCCCCTCAAGATGGTGTGTCTGCCAATTCCACCACTTCCGCTTTAAAATCAATAACTTAAGCTCAACCAAGACATCTGCAAACAATCAACAGCCAAGTCCCGTCTTTGCAGATGGTTTATGAGGGAGCTGCCCAACCTGTACCTGATATTGTACCCGATAATCTTCATTCAGAGCCTAAACACCAACGTAGAAAACTTCAAGGATTCCTTGTCTTATCACGAAATACTGTCTAATATTTAGATAGTAAAGATGAAACAATGCAAAGTGTGGAATTGAAGCTCAAACAGGCAAGTGCTGTTCTTGGAGTACCTCCCAAAGAACTGCAGAACCTTGTCCAATTCGGCGTGCTGAGGCCGAAGCGACGTGCGCGCGTCTGCTTCTTCGACGCAAACCTTTTGTTGCAGGCCAAGGTCGCGGGTTACTTGAAGGAATCGCTGGGTACCTCTACGCAATACCTCGTACTGTTTACGAAAGCGCTGTCGCAATGTTCAGGCAGGGAAGTGAGCCGGCGTAGCATTCTCACGCTGTGTGCTCGCTCGGCGCCAGGAAAGACCCCATTGGAAGTTCGTATCCCGATTCGACAGATCATAAAGGAGCTAGAGCAACGATTGCCGCTGGCGAACATCTATCGCGATATACCAAGAGGCCGAAAAAGCAAGGGCTGGAAGGAGGAATTCCTTCGGACCCTGAAGAATGCTGCGAATGAGGTCGGGGATCTGTCGGAAAAGCAGATCATCGAAGCGGTACGATCATATCGTAGCGCGAGTCGCCTCCAGCCAGAGGTCGAGGTTGTCCGCTAGGAAAAGGTCGCGACGTCGTGCCAGCGGTGTTGTCGACACCTCGGTACTGTTGGCAGGAGTAGCAGGAACCTTGGGGCACAACGCAAGCGCCAATTTCTTGAAGCGGTGGGTCAATACTTTCGTCTGGCTCATAAGCGAGCAAATCCTCAACCAGCACGAGGAAATCCTCGCGCGTCACAAAGTCCGCCGGCCGACATCGCCAGCATTCGAGCGCTTGCTGCCCATGCAAAAGATGAGGAAGCTCGCCGCTACTATGAGCAGCTCGACTTTGCCGCTTCTCCCACAGACCCGCTCCATCTCTTTGTGCTGCTGAAAGACATTCGAAGGCACGTTGGCGCGTAACTCTTCCTCATTTAGCATGAGAGCGGACATCGTCATGCAGGATCAAGGGCAGAAATCGGCAGGCCTCATGACTGCAAATCGTTCTCAGAGGTGTTCCTTGTCCTTCTCTCCCAGCGTGCCTTTGCCAATTCCGATAAGCGTTTGCGCCCGGCTGCGGTGATGCCGCCTTTGGCTGGCTTCGGTGCGGTCTGCTTCGCGACAGGATTCTTCGCGCTGGCCTGCTGTGTGACGGCCTTCTTCCGTGCCTCCCACCTTGCCCGCATGACTTCAGCTATTCTCTTTCTTAAGGCTGGGCTCAACTTGCGCCGCCCGGTGCCGGCTCGCTTTATGCCGGACTTCTTTTCAGAGACTTCGGCATTCTTGGCGCACTTTATCTGCGGACGCCGTGGCTTTGACGGCACACAGTCAACAGGCTCCCCGTTGGACTTCGTGTTCTGCGCCATGTCCAAGCCAAAGAGCGCGGAGAGGTCTTCGCCGCCGCCGAGTACCTTGGCTGCCGCCGGCCCATTTTTCGAAAGTGGAAGGTCATTCCCCGCCTTGGCGATCAGTTCCTTTTCGTCAACCTTGTGAAGCCTGAAGAGCAGTTCCGGTTGTTTATCGAGACGGGCACCGATGCCATACAGCACTGCGGCGACATGTTTACACATATCGGCCCAGTCCGGACAACTGCACGAGAGTTCGATCTCATCGGGTGACGGGAAAAGGCCTTTTCTCCGCTGACAAACGCGCTCCATCACGCCCTCGGAGAAGCGTCCCTGCAGAAGCTCGACGAGCGAATCGATGGCGCCGGCGCAGTCGGCGCAAATGGATTTCCAGCGCAGCTTCGACACCGGTACCACGGTCACCGTCACTTTATAAATGTCCGAGCCGCTGACCATAGCCTTGACCTCACCCGGTGCAATCTGGAGGTCGATCACCGAGCCGTTGCGCACGTAGGTCCGTCCGCGCGGCAGGCGGTTTTCAAAGTCGCTGTAGCGCTCAAGGTTGTCGCACCAGGCCTTACCCCAGAAGGTCTTGGCAATGGTGCGGCCCTCGATCACGACGGGCGAGACGGGGTGTTCCTTTCCCCTGAGCTTGGCCATTTCGCGCGTCGCTCGCAGCCGCCGCTCTGCTACGGAGACATAAGGTCTCCATCCCCAGCCGTTGTACATGAATCACGCCTCCTTGAGTGCGGTGTTGATATCGAGTGCGACGAGCTTCAGCAATTCTTCGTCTTCTAACGCTGTCAGCAGCAGCTCAGCGCCGCCGTCGAACAAATCCGTTGATAGTTGCCGCTTCGATTCGATGAGTTGGTCAATCTTTTCCTCGATCGTTCCCCGGCAGACGAACTTGTGTGCCAGCACGTTCTTGTGCTGTCCAATGCGGAAAGCGCGGTCCGTGGCCTGGTTTTCCACCGCCGGATTCCACCAGCGGTCGAAGTGCACGACATGCGAAGCGGCCGTGAGATTCAGGCCAGCGCCTCCGGCCTTGAGTGAGAGGACAAAGAAGCCCACGGCCTCGTCTTCTTGGAAGCGTTGCACCAGATCCTTGCGCTTCTTCACTTCGGTTTCCCCGTGAAGAACTAATCCGGGACGCCCGAAGACCGATCCAAGAAACGCCGCGAGGGGAGCCGTCACCTCCCGAAACTGCGTGAAGACGAGTGCCTTTTCCTGCTTGGCGGCGATAACTTCGGCGATATCGCGCAGTCGAGCCCATTTTCCACTGTCCTCTTCAGCCCATGCGCCATCTCCCAGCCACTGCGACGGGTGATTGCATATTTGTTTGAACCGCATCAAGAACGACAGTACCAGCCCCTTGCGCTGGATACCCTCGGCTTGATTGAGTTGCGCGGCCAAGTCATCGACGGCCTCCTGGTACAGCGCTGCCTGCTTGCGGCTGAGCTGACAGAATGCTTGGACCTCGGTCTTGTCCGGCAAGTCCCAAATAACCGCCTTGTCGGTTTTCAGCCGCCGCAGGATGTACGGGCGCACCAGTTCACGAAGAGGAGCATACGGATTGTGCGGCCGTGCTGCAAGACGCTTGGTGAAGCCCGTGAACTGCTTTGCCGACCCAAGCAATCCTGGGTTGATAAAGTCAAAAATGGACCACAGGTCACCCAATCGGTTCTCTATTGGCGTGCCGGTGAGCGCGAATCTGGATCGCGCATTGAGCTTCTTCGCTATCCTAGTCTGCTTGGCATTGGGATTCTTGATCGCCTGCGCTTCATCAAGAACAACGAGGTGCCATGCGGTTTCTGCTAGCCAGGGAATGCGCAGCAATGAGCCGTAGCTGGTAATGACTAGGTCCACATCCTGCAGTTGTTCTCGAGAAATCGTTTTGAGATCAGACGCGGGCATTGCCGATGGATGCACAATTAGCAACTTCAGGTCCGGAGTGAAGCGATCCACTTCCGACGCCCAGTTGGCCAGCAGCGACGCCGGAGCAACGAGCAGGCTTGGCTGCTGATTCCTATTCGATTGGCTCTTCAACACGCGCAGCAAGGAAAGTACCTGAATCGTCTTGCCCAAGCCCATATCATCGGCCAAGCAAGCGCCGAGACTGAGTTTTGCGAGGAGATACAGCCAGCGAAGGCCAACCTGCTGGTAAGGACGCAGTGTGGCATTTAGCGCCGCTCCGGGATCGACCTGCTCCAATCCCTCATGGCTGCGCAACCCTTTCAGTGTTTCCGCCAACCACGGTCCCGCAACCACTTGAGCCCAATTGGCTTCAACATCGCTGTCGTCATCCCCCGCAGAGATATTGGCTCCGGCGAGCATGCGCATGGCCTCTCCGAAACTGAGGCCGCTCTCTGCCGCGGCGTGCTCAACTTCGCCGAAGCGCTCGATCATGCGCTTCAGTCGCTCCCGGTCAACTTCAACCCATCGCCCGCGAACCAGCGCAAGCCCATCGGATTGAGCCAACAATCGCTCGATTTCAGCCGCGGTCAACGTCTCGCCATCGAGCACAACCTCCATTCGGAAGTCGAGGAGGGCATTCTGGCCAAGTTGTGACGGGGCGCTGCCCCCCAGCTTTGCGGTCACCTGCGGGCGCGAAGGCCGGTTCGCCTTCCATACCGCCGGCATTCGCACGATCACCCCCGCGCTTTCCAGTTGCGGGAGGTCTCTCAACATGCGCGTAGCTTCATGGGGCGACCAGCGCAGCGGGTGGAATATCTCGCCTTCGTCGACCATGGTCTTCAGCCATGGATAGCTCCCGGCCGCTCGTTGCACGGGAAGAAGCAGCGATAACAAACGGTCCTTATTGGCCGCACCCGCATATTCACGCAGAGCTTGTCCCAACGGAAGGTGCTGGGCCTTAGCGTGTGCTGAAAGCCGGGTGGTATAGGTCGCAAGAAACGCAAATGGCGTATCTTCGTCCTTGCGGTTCTCTGCAAGATTGAAATGCACGCGACCGACAAGATTCCACGCGGGGTTGCGGCGCTTCAGGAAATCCTGAACTCCGCATTTCGACTCGGACAGCTCACGCCGGAAAGCGTTGTCCAACTCCTGCCACTGGGCGTGAAGCACCACCGCCGTCAGATACTCGGCCCCGGTCATCGGCGGCGCAACCAACGCCAGCGAATCCAGTTCCGCATCTGACGGCGCCGCAGTGCGCGCGCCCAGTTGCGAAGCCTCCAAATCCGGTTGAGTGCAGACGGCGGTTACATACCGAGCCGCAATCTCCCGCCAATAGGAGAAGACGGGCGGAATCACAGTCCCAACTTCTCCGGCTCCAAGTTGGAGAAGCCCGTGTCCCGACCCGCGCGCGAAGGCATTCTGCAAACGCTGAGCAAGTTCGAGGTCAAGAGGCGCGGCATCATGATCCTGGGTCAAGACGAGATGACCGTGCGGAGTTAGAGCCGGTACAAGGAAGATTGCCCCCACCCAAAAACCTACCAGCTCAGATGGCCAAAACCGCAATGGTTTGGCGTTTGTGAGATTCGAAGAACTCTTACGCTCTCCGGAATCTTTGATCGGCGGGCAATTGAATGCGAATTCGCTATCAGCATGGCAATCTCAGGCGCGTGGACCGCAAAACAGGGCCAGCTTGTTGGGAACTGGAACTTTTCTCCGGCGGGAGAACGGCCGACAATCGCGGCAAGACTGGCGACCTGCGGATTGTCCGATTTCGTCATTTGTCCAGGCCAGTAACTATGTTGGCAGATAATCGCGCCTTGTCAATAACGATTTAAGAAAAGAGCGCTGTCGCATCCACGTCTGAAGCGGCGCATTCGACGTCGAATATTTGGGAGTTTGTCACCTGGAACGTAGAGATGCCGTTCCATCGGCAACTCAATATCGGCGGCGATGTCGGACATTGTCATCACGTCACCGCGTGGTGGCGATTCCCGCACCGCCAGAGCCTTGGCCTCAATCCTTGCAGGATCTCCATGATGCGACGGTTCTCCAGCCAGCTTGAGGCCCAAATGATACAATGCTTACAATAGTTACAATAGGAGGTTCTAGTGAAGCCAGCTCGTTCGATAGTTCTTAGCATGCGCCTGCCAGTGGAAAGTGGAAGACGTCTAAAGCGCATCGCGAATCGGCATGGATGGACACCAAGCGATACGAGTGCGCGCTTAGTGGAAGAAGGTTTAAGGCGGTCAGAATTTGCCTTCCTCGACTTTCGCGATTCACCCGCAGGCCGGCAAGCGTATGTTCAAGGGAGCACGCTCGCAGTGTGGGAAGTGATTTTCCTGCTCCGCAGCTATGACGGGAACGTCGCGGCCGTCGCCAAACATCTCAGGTGGGCAGAAGGCAAGGTTCGAGCAGCCGTGAATTATGCGGAAGCGTTCCCGGAGGAGATCGGTGAGGCGATGGCAGAGAACGATTCAGCGGATTTCGAAACCTTAAAGCGCATGCTGCCCCAGGCGGTCGCCTTTGCTTCCCGGAAGACCAAGCGGCTTTAACATGCTCAAGCTACTTCTGGACGAGCATATTTCCCCGGACGTGGCGGATGGCCTCCGACGTCGCAGTCGGTCGCTGGTCATCCATTGGATGGCGGAGTGGGAGGGTGGCGACTTTCTTGGGAAAGAAGATTCTGCTAGCCTGCTGGAAGCTGCTAAGCACGGCTTGACCCTGGTTACTTATGACCGGCGGACGATTCCTCCATTGCTCAAGACCTGGGCAGAAGAAAAACGACGACACGGTGGTGTAATCTTTGTCGATGAAAAGACAATTTCTCCACCGGACATCGGCGGTTTCGTCCGAGCATTGATCGAGCTGTCTAAAGAAACTGGTAAATGGGACTGGGCCGATCGGGTGTACTTCTTACGGCGTCAACGCTGATCGTGGTTGCGATCCTTCAGAGCCACGTGTAGCCCTTCTCTTGGTGACCCATTTCGATAGGGCAGCATGGTCATGAGCATTCCTGTGTGGGAATTGTGCGGCCAGACTTGGACTCGCCTTTGATCGGATGACCGACTGACGGCCGATCAGTCGGTCCAGGAGGTTCCTTCACCGTTTCTTGGTGAGGTTTGCCTTGCGTTACTGGTCGCAAATAAAACGGAAATCGTTCGATTTTAACTGGGTCCTCGCTAAGCCGATTCTTGAGCCGGTGGAGATTCGTCTCAGTGAAATCTGAAAGGACGCACTAACCCGTGGGTCCCATCGCGACTTTCACTGACGCAGATCGCCCAAACGCGACAATGGGCTGTACCCGTTTTTGTACCCGGTGCAGGCACCGTGGAGCAGTGCCTCATTGTGCTCGACGTTTCAGTACCGCCGCGACAAGTGCTTTTGAATGACAGAGGAAGGCTGAATCTGAAGGGATTAACCAGTGGAGTCGAGAAAGGGCGGTTGCGGATGGTGTGTCTGCCAATTCCACCACTTCCGTCTTTAGAATCAATAAGTTACAAAGCTGTTTCTGGGCTAGACAAAACATCTGCCAAGTATCCATTGCTAAG
>WNGG01001373.1_pt1 | contig 56457 bp, 43 predicted proteins | sample 5400661 | NCBI WGS metagenome assembly WNGG01 (sample SAMN13153372, study PRJNA577476) | soil metagenome | isolation source: 100 cm soil or saprolite under Garry oak tree replicate 1 | place: USA:California | collected 2016-06-15
CCTTTCAGGATTTTCTAAATATGGTGGGAATTTGATTTTCTAAGGTCATGCTGGATGGCACTTAGGTAATATGGGTGGAATCGAATCGATCTGATATGACGAGACGAATGGTGTTTTGGATGAGCTTATTCTATGATTGGCGTAGACATCTAGAAACCTCCCTGCGTCCTTTTTCCAGGCTAAAAATAGAATTCACGTTCATTCCACGCTAATATTAGACCGCACTCTTTTGATACCTTATATGGCCTCTGATGAAAGTCGCACAATAGTAAAATGTATTTTTTCTGCAAGAGGATGGGAAGCATAGTTTTGGAAAGCCAAGTGGGAAGCATAGGTTTTGGAAATCTCCAAAACCTATGGGTAAAATGACACACTTACATGTTACCGGAAAGTAGCTTTGGCAGAGGCGTATGGGAGTCGAACCCACCGGGGACCGCGCCGAGCGACCCCCCAGCCGTTTTGAAGACGGTGAGACCCACCGGGGCCCCTACACCTCCATACTCATCGTGTACTGTATTGTGCCATTCACTCGTATTCTTGTCAAGCTTGTCCAAGGCTACGTACCCGCTCCACATCTACCTCGGTCAGCGACCTCACCATCAACTCTGCCTCTCGCAAACCCGGCAGGTCACGATTACCTGCGACAGCGATACAGCGCATCCCGGCAGCATGGGCTGCCTGTACCCCCGCGACTGCGTCTTCGATCACGACACAATGTATGGGCTCAATCCCCAGCTCCTCGGCAGCCTTCAGAAAAATATCGGGGGCTGGCTTCCCTCGTGCCACCGTCTCGCCTGAAACGAGCACTGATAAATACTTTTCTAATCCCAACACATCGCTGATAAGCTTGATGTTCTCGATGGGTGTCGAGGAGGCCAGCGCCTGTGCGAAACCTGCCTCGTGCAACCAGCGCATCAACTCCATAGCGCCCGGCAAAGGAGCGGCAGTTTTGCGAATGAGTTCACGAAAATAGCTCTCTTTGCGATTGGCAAGTTCCTGTACTCGTTCAGGTGGGAGGAGACCCCAAATTGTGGCGATAATGTCATCGTTGCGCTTGCCAAAAGTGGCCCAGAAGTCCGCATCGGTGAAGGTGATTCCCTCCTCACGAGCCAGGCGTTGCCATGCCTGGCGGTGCTCATCGGCACTATCGATTATCACCCCATCAAGGTCCCAGATTACTGCTTGTATCGAACTTGACATAATATGGATTTGCTCCTGTTGGTTTTTCGTTATCATATCACAGGCCAGTCACAAGATATGCTCTTCATACTTATTTCTCTAGACGCTTCCGAATGGCCGTGGTAGAATATGAGCGGCACTTCCTCACCCTGTACCGCATGTACTCGAGTCATTGCCTTCATCTACTTGATAGAGGCAGTAGAGGCGTGAAGAGTCGATCTAGGCATGATTGGCTCCATTTTGGAGACACATGAGTCATGTACCCTATCGCCTGAACGCGATGGGCTTGTGAAAAGCGAGCCCGAACATGACCAGTCCTAGTCCGGCAACGGACTCCGTTAGGGGTGAATGCACAGGTACCGGCGCGGTGACGCTCCAGCCCGCCGCTCTACGGGCCGCGATTAAACAGGCACACGGGGTTGCAGCCAGTGTCGCGGCCAAAGAAAGGAAACCACCCCATAACATGGACGAGGAGGACATTACCCGGTTAATCCGGAGGCCCGGTCACGGGCTAGAAAGCGGCAAGCATGTCATACGCATTCGTCGTGGATACCAACAAGCGCCCGCTGGATCCCATTCACCCGGGGCAGGCGCGACGACTCCTCAAAGCGGGAAAGGCGGCAGTATTGCGGCGCTCTCCTTTCGTCGTGATCTTGAAAACCGCCCATCCCGAGGCACAGCCGCATCCTGTACGCCTCAAGCTGGACCCAGGTAGCAGAACAACAGGCATCGCTGTGGTGAATGACGAAAGTCAGCGGGTGGTCTGGGCAGCGCATCTGATTCATCGAGGCGAGCAGGTGCTCACCTGGGTAAACCGACTGCTCAGATTCTGCCCCATCGGAGCGATCAGCCTGGAACTGGTCAAATTCGACTCGCAGTTGCTGCAACATGCTGAAATCAGGGGTATCGCCTATCAGCAGGGTGAGTTGGCAGGCTGGGAGGTGCGCCAGTACGTGCTCGCGAAGTGGAACTATCGCTGTGCCTACTGCGGCAAGCAGAATGTCCCCTTCGAGCTGGATCACATCGTGCCCCGAAGCCGTCACGGCTCTGACCGGGTGTCGAATCTCGCGCTCGCCTGCCACGATTGTAATCAGGCCAAAGGGGAGCGGACTGCGGAGGAATTCGGCCATCCTGAAGTGCAAGTCCAGGCCAGAACATCTCTGCGTGATGCCGCGGCGGTCAATACAACTCGGTGGGCACTCTACGGGCAACTGAAGCTGATCGGCCTGCCTCTGGAGACCGGCAGTGGCGGACTGACGAAGTGGAATCGCACGAAACGGGGGTTGCCCAAGACGCATTGGGTGGATGCAGCCAATGTGGGCAAGAGCACACCGGCAACCTTGCACATCGCGCACATCATCCCCTGGCACCTCAAAGCGATTGGCCGCCAGCGGCGGCAGATGTGCCTAATCGATAAGCACGGCTTTCCACGCAGCAAGGCAAAGCACAGGCGAGCCATCCACGGCTTTCAGACCGGAGACATCGTCGAAGCCGTTGTGCCCAAGGGAAAGCGGGCAGGAAGGTACCAGGGAAAGGTGGCGGTCAAGGCCAGTGGCTACTTTTCCATCGCGACCAAATCTGGCACGGTGACCGATATCGCCCATCGCTATTGCCGTCTCGTACATCGGAGCGACGGCTATTCCTATTAGAAGGGAGGGCGCGGCTTCCTCCCCATTCCCTGAAGGGAATGGGGTCCCCGCCGTGCGATTCTTTATGGACTACGGATTTACCACCGTCTCTTGTGAGCTGCTTCCCCTGGAAGTAGGCAGAGACAAGGTTCGTCTGCGCAGTATATTGGAGCCTCTTGATCTGGGCAAATGGCTAGATCTGGGGCCGCGTGGCCTGCGCCTTATTCCCCATGACCCCGCTCTACCCCCAACTTATTTCAATCCCGATGGTTCGGTAGACCTGGTCAACAAAGGTTTATACCTGGATGATGTTATGTCCCACATGGAGCGCATTGCTGCCGCGCTGGGATGCGAGCTTGTGTGGGATATGTAGTAGCACACGGAGGAACCTTCAACGATGAGTGACCGCAAGTATTTCAACGAAGAGATGGAAACGCTTTCCAAGGACAGGCTCAAGGCCTTGCAGTTGGAGCGTCTCCAGGCGATTGTCGAGCGCGCCTATGCGCAGAACAAGTTTTACCGTAATTTGTATGACGAGGCCGGGGTCAAACCGTCGGATATCAGGTCATTGGAGGATATCCGGAAGCTGCCGTTCCTCGAAAAGAAGACAGTGCGTGCAGCCTATCCCTACGGAATGGCCTTTGTGAAGCCAGGGGGTCCTGGTGGTGCGGTAGAGGTCCATGCGACCAGTGGGACTACGGGGAAGAGCGTGCCGGTCTTCGCGACGAAGAAGGATATCGATTACTGGGCAGACCTCAATGCGCGTGAACTGTGGATGACCGGCATGCGCCCAGGCGATATTCTGATGAACTGTTACGGGTATGGCCTGGCCACGGGTGGTTTCGGTTTCCACTACGGTGCGATGGCGATGGACGTGATGGCGATCCCGATGGGTTCCGATGCCCGCCAGTACGATCGCATGATCGACTTCATCGTTGATTTTGGCGTGACAGCCATGTGTATGACCCCCTCAGTTGGTCTCTATGTTGGTGGCAAGGCTCGCGAGCGCGGTGTCGATTTCAAGGATACCAAGCTCAAGATCGGCCTCTTTGGTGCCGAGCCATGGCCCTGGGAGACGCGCCTGAAGCTGCAAGAACTCTTCAACATCACCGCCTACGACGAGTTCGGTATGACCGAGTTTCTTGGTCCCGGCATGACCTGTGAGTGCGAAACTCGCGATGGTATGCATGCCTGGGCCGATGCCTTCCTGGTCGAGTGCATCAATCCCGAAACAGGCGAGTGGGTTGAAGAAGGCAAAGATGGCGAACTCGTATGGACATGGCTCTCTGCCGATGGTACGGCCATGATTCGCTATCGCAGCCGTGACCTTTCGCGCATGTGGTGGGAGGACAAGTGTGCCTGTGGCCGCACACATCCGAAGATTGCCGGTATCAAGGGGCGCAGTGATGATGCCGTCTCCATCCGTGGCCTGATCGTCTTCCCCAGCCAGGTTGAAGCTGCGCTGGTGAAGTTCCCAGAAACGGGTGCAAACTTCCGCATCATCGTTGACAAGCGCAACGGCCTGGACACCTTCGATCTCAAAGTCGAGGTAAAGGACTCCTCTGTCTTAAGTGATTCGGCACGCAGCGCAGAGTTGAGCCGTGAGATGGCAGAGTCGGTCAAGACGGTGACAGGGAACTCTCCGAAGGTGGAGCTTGTGCCGCCTGATAGCCTTCCGCGTGCCTCCGGTGGCGAGTCGAAGACAGCGAGTGCCAGAGTAGAAGATCGGCGAAAGAAGTAAGTAGGAGAGGTTGAACAGGAGATAATTACTGACCTCCCCTGAGAACTGGGGTGCAGGGGGCTGTGCTTCCTGCCGGGCGCGGGGTGTCCCGCGCTCTCTTTTTTCCCCTCTCTCTAAAGAGGGCCGCTGGCCCGACCAAATAATTATGAGGGGATGTCAATGATTACCCTTGACATTGGTCTGATCCATCAGTATCCTTTCAGAAAAGCATTGAGTAGAGTTGAAATGGATGAGTGACAAGCCTATTATCCAGCTGGTTTTTAGCACACATGCCATTAAGCGGATGTTTGAACGTGGTATTAGCAGGGCGGATGTTCGTCATGTGGTGACGACTGGAGAAGTTATCAAACAGTATCCACAAGATACTCCTTATCCAAGTGAGCTAATACTGGGTTGGTGTGGAAATAGGCCAGTGCATGTTGTTGTGTCAACAGATGTACAGGCCCAGAAAATGTATGTCGTCACAGTCTACGCACCCGATCCCAATCGATGGGAGCCGGATTTCAGAAGGAAAAAGTCATGAAGTGTGTCATTTGCAAAAATGGGGAAACTGAACCAGGTACAACCACGATCTTGCTTGAGCGAGATAACGCGACCCTTGTGATAAAGAATGTACCTGCTGAGGTCTGTCAAAATTGTGGAGAGGGATATGTGGATGAAGAAACTACAGAACAGCTTCTGGAAATGGCGGAGGCAGCGGTACGATCGGGTGTACAAGTTGATGTGCGTCAGTACGTGGCAGCATAATAAGACAGTGGAAGCTGTTACGATACTACAAAAATTACCGGTTTCCATGTATGCCCACCATCCTCTGTCTTTATGAGAGGTGAAGAGGAATTAGCTGATCTATCAAGTGCCCAGCCAAGGGCACTTGAAACAAAGCTGATACAGAATACGCTTTCAAAATTTGTACCTGGAGAGATGGCTGTCCAGTGCTGTCCCCCGTCGTTGGTTGCATACAGAAGCTTCCCCTGGTCATTCACAATCCATCCATGGTTCATGTCTATAAACTCTATCGTAGAGATTGTCGCATTGAGACCTGCTGAAAGGTAGAGAGACGTAGAGAGGAACGCTGTACTACTCCAACTTGCTCCTCCGTTGTGTGTCACATATAGATCTATCCCTTCCTCATTTTGACTATTGAATAGCAAGACAGGCAGGACGCCATCCTGGGCACTAAAAAATGTTGGTGGTAAGGTTGCAAATGGCTTGGAGGGAAAGGGTTGTGGCAGTGTTTGTTGGGTCCAGGTAGAGCCGCCGTCATGTGTGACATAGAATTGGATGGGATTGTTTGTCCCGGTATATTGGTATGTGGCCCATCCAGTCGAAGTGTCCAGAAAGCTCAAACCCCATTTAGTTCCGCCGAGTGGGAGATGACCAGGAGCCGTGTCAGGGAAGGCACTCGTACCAGTACTTGATACGTGAGTCCAGGTCATTCCTCCATCTGTTGTGCGGAAAATGTCGATGCTGTCCCCCTGGCCTCCAGTATCGGAGGTGCTAAAGAGTATCCAACCATCTGAAGGGTTGATGAAGGTGATCTGGCTGGCCTGGCTGGCTTCGTCAGCAGGACCGACAGCTGTTTTCTGCCATGTCTGTCCCCCATCAATAGTATGAAAGAGAGCATGGCGTGTTGTAGCTACCCATGCGATAGAGGCAGTGAGGAACTCTGTGCTTATTCCTTCATCGGATTGTTGAGCGGTAGCATACTTCGGTGTGACATCCTTCCAGTGCATTCCCCCATCAGTGGTGTGTAGGACGTATGAGCCTTTCGCATATAGGTGTGGACGAGTAAATGCCCAGCCGGTTGTGGCATTGATCATGTGGATGGATGCCAGGTCTCGGTTTGGTACCGGTGTTTTATCACCTGTGACCTGGGGTGTGGATGTGGAAGTTGGTATCGCTGTTGAGGTTTTGTCTCCTGCATTCGTGTTGTCGGCATTCCCACAACTTGTCAGGACAAGCAGCGAACCAACGAGAAGGGTGGTCAACAACGCCAGCCCCATACTCTGTTGCCATAGTCTTACGTTCTGGAAACTGCGTCTCCGGTGCATGTTGCTCGCCCTTTCTCACTCTCTTGAGTATGCACTAGGGTTGCCCTCCTGGAGCGAATGGCAGCTTATCGTGAGTATAGGTATGCAGGTCTCCTCCTACAAAGTAGTCATGTCCATCAGTGCCGACAAGGTGCCACATTGGGTTTGTGGGTGCATCTCCGCCCCCTTTCCACAGGTGCGCGGGGGAGGAGAGGTCTCGCCAGTGTGGATCAATCGGGAAGAAGATCAGTTCGGGTTGCTTTCCAAAGAGCACGCCGAGGTTGCGCTCGCTCTTTAGTTGAGCCACTGCCATTGTCGCTGAAATGTAGGGAAATGCCTGGTGGATGTAGGGGTTCTTCAGTCCCAGTGCGCCGAAGGAGGAGAAACGCAGGCGGTGGTTAGCTCGATCGTACACGAAGTCAAAAATGCCAACTTCCTGGCTGGATGCATTCTGGACTGAGACGACCCAGTGATCGTCATCGTAGTACTGGATGCCTGTATGTGGACCATAAGCTTTAACCAGCGCCGGGGTATCGAGCGAGGCATAGTTATAGCGACCTTTCATCATGCTAAAGTGCTCGCTCCTGGCAATCGCTGCTGCCACGACACCGGGTGACTCTGATGTGATGGAGACCCAATCGAGGTCATCAGGAGGACAGGCAGGCTCTCCAGCAGTGCCACAAACATGCCTCGGTGCCGGGCTGGAACCCGGAGGTCCACCGCCCGAAGCGCTGGCGGTGTTCCTGCCCTGGCCGATGATGACGATAAGAGCGACGCCCAGAAACAAGGTGAAGATTATCGCAATGCCGAAGAATGTGGCAGCCACAGTTGTTCCCGTAGACTGATGGCGACTTCTAGTCGGCTTTCCGTTATACGAGGAGGCTCTTTTCGGCCGTCTAGTGTTTGACGTAGAGGACCTGGTTCCTTTTTGCTTTCTGGAGTGCGACATGGTTTGCTTTACCTCTCTCGTCCTCAGTTATGCGGCACTAAATTGTAGTTAGTATCAAAAGCGTAGTCGTAGTTGTGGCCGGTAATCGTGTCCTGCTCAATGGTGATGTAGAACTTGCCCCAGTGCGTCTGCTGGTTGTTGTAATTTGGGAAAGGTGGATCGTAGTAGTGGTTCGGGGCACTGGGATCGGGATCGTAGCCGCCATTCGCAGTCGTGCTGTAGGGTTTTGCCCACAGGTAGGATGGACCAAGTGGATTATTGCTACTTGTCTGCTTACTCTTCCAGTCTGCGAAGGACCAGACGGTGTTCTGGTGCTGATTGTAGTATTTGTTCCCGTCGAAGCTCTGATCTGCACTGTTTAACCAGGGGTCCCAGGTATCGATGCCGTAGAGGGTGTATGAGCCACCATAGGAGGGATCAGCGCTGGCATACACACCATCGACAACGAAGGAATGAGCACCCTGGCTGATGGTTACACTGATGGGGTCATTTCGCGTCCCTGGATTGCTTGAGTTGGCTCCCCAGTCGTAGGCAAAATCGCGAGTCGCCTGGTCGTTGTTATTCGGGTAGATGTAGTTGTGGAAGTAGTACCCAGGAGGTGTTTCGTACCATGCACCCCAGGCGATAGCTCGTGGGTCGGTGCCGGAGTCGAGACTGATATTCGCCAGGAACTTACTGCCGGAGGGATGGCCCCAGGCGCTGATAGCCACAGAAGAATTGTTGAGGTCGTTGGCAATGCTTTGCTGGGAGCGTGTGTCATTGCTGTTGTTGTACTTTTTGTAGTCGTATCGGCGAATGGCCTCTATGTTGGCAACGCCGCACCAGTTGTCAGCCTTTTGATACCAATCACTCGTAGCCGCCTGCATCCAGGAGAGGTTTGTACCATAGAATTTGCCCTGGCATGCTCCAGGATTACATGTTTGGGTAAGAGCGCTGGGAGCTCGCGCGGATACGGACTGGATTGGAGCCCAGCCACTGATGGTAAGCATCTCGATCAGCGCTAACCCGACGACTATGCCGACAAGGGTGGAAAAGAGACGAGTTGAGCTGAGTGTCATGACCCTGTAGACCTTCCCGGTGTTTTTTGCGGTCAAGCTTTACGGTGGTCAATGTGTCCGCAAATCCAACGCATCTAAGAGAGACTATATACGGTTTTAGTGCCTTATAAGGTAGACGCTAGAAGCGGAGGTTTTTGGGGTGCAAGTCGCTTCCGCACGACTTATTTTCCCTGCATCGCTAAAACAATTGCCAATGCCCCGATGCCATTATTGAGCGTATGAAGTAACATCCCTGGCCAGATTGCCTTTGTACGCCAGCGCACAAAGGCAAGAGCCAGGCCAATAATGAACAATACCGCGAATGAGCCTGGGTCTCCGTGCGCTATAGCAAAGATGAGGGAGCTGAGCACAATAGCCCAAACGAGGGGCATGCCGCGCTGTAGCCCTGGGAAGACAAAGCCGCGAAAAAATACCTCTTCACAGAAGGGAGCAACGAACACCGCAACGATCAGTAGTGCGTAGGTAGTGAGGGGAGCCACTTTACTATTTTGAAGAATGATCTGGTCGTTTGTTTGCAGGTTCAGATGAAAGACAGTAATCAGGTACTGATAGAGGATATCAATGCCGAAAATTGCGAACAAGAGTATGACAATCAGGGTGGCAGTTTGACCTCCGTGAAAGTCACGGAAGCCGAGTGCCCGAAGTGCCAGCCGCCCATAGGAGGGAGTGGAGCGAAATGCACGGTTGGCAAAGTAGAGCGGTGCGATGAGGAACGCTGCTTCAATGACGAAGGAAAAGATGAAGGTCACGATTGCGCCAACCAGGTCTGCCTGTGGTGGAAGTGGGGTCTTTCTGGGAGAGGAGGTCCCGCCAAGGCTATTCAGTCCGACGACCAGCAGTATCCAGGGGACAAGTGTCAGGACGATGCCAAGAAAGGTTTGTTGTATCGTCCAGGGAGCTTCATCTGATTGCTTTTCGACCAATTGACGCCTCCGTATCTTCGCATGTACTATTATAACACGGTTGATCTGATTTGTCTGTAACGAAGGTCACGCCCATTTCAGGGACTGTATATGGTATACTACCTCCAACGAATCGATTATCATATCGGGAATTATTACATAGTGCAGAATCAACACACGTTTTGGGAAAAGGGGAGAGGCGGGGACATCCCGCGCCCCGGCAGGGGGCAAAGCCCCCTGCACCCCCATTCCCGATCCGCTCTCTTGATTGTGCAATAGGAAGGAAGAATGGTTGGCCGACACACTTGAAACAAACCCGGCAGAAAGCGTGAATTGGCGGAAGCATAAAAATGCTTGCCCATTTTATCGGGAGCGCTGGTTTCCCCATAATGATGTGGCAGCAGGAGAGCCAATGTACCAGGTCTTTTGTATGAAGAATACTCCACCTGTGACGTTAGAAGAGCAGGAAAAGTGTTTACATAGTAAAACATGCTGTTGGCGTCTTGCGAACAGGCAGCGTAGTAGCACTCCTCAAGTATCATCTACTGAAGCCGAAGAAGAGACACCGTCGCGTGCCTCCTAAAATAAAAAGCCAGCAGTCGAAACCACTGGCTTGCTTCTGTTCCTCAAAGTAATTTCCTACTCAGCGTTCATAAACCCATCGTTCTGTATCCGGGGCATAGTTGACCAGTTCCTCCGGCTTGAAGAAGAGATTAATTTCTTTCTCGGCGGTCTCCGGGCCATCTGAGCCATGGATGATGTTGAAGCCGATCTCCAAAGCATAGTCTCCGCGAATCGTGCCGGGGGCGGCTTCAGCAGCATTCGTGGCACCCATAGTGGTGCGTACTACGCTGATTGCTTTGGGACCTTCCACGACGCCTACTACCACCGGCCCTGAAGTGATATGTTTTACCAGGCCAGGGTAGAAAGGTTTGCCTTTGTGGACGCCGTAATGTTCTTCAGCCAGTTCGGGCGTAATCTGAATGAGTTTGAGACCGATTAATTTCAACCCCCGTTGCTCAAAGCGAGTAATAACATTGCCGATCAGTCCTCGCTGAACGCCTTCAGGTTTTACGATGATGAGCGTGCGTTCCAAAGGTAACTCCTTGATCCTAGTAGCTTGCCACCAGCTGTAAGAGTTGTCGGCAAGCCCTTTTCATCTCCAGGCGAACACGTCCAAGGTTGCTACGAGCGTGAGTCGTCACGACCAGAATGAGGTCGCCTACCTCGGCGAGTTGGATGGTAGCATCCTGTGTTTCAATAATAACATGGCGTGTCTCGCCACTGCTGATCTGGGTCGTATAATTGGTAATGGAGCCAAAGGCCGCTGCAGACATCGCTCCCAGTACCTCTTCCTCCTCACTCTGTAGCGTTCCAGCGACGATCAGACCATCCTTGCCGACGAGAATTGCGTCGGAAACTTCGTCTAGATCGGTCAACCGTTGTAGAATGCTTTCCACAATTTGACTCCTTTACCTGTGCTAGTCTAGCCTGGCAGCACCTAACTGCTCTGGCCTTTGGCCTTTTTGGTCATAGTCAGCGCTTTATTATAGGCTTCCATTGCCTGTAAATACTCTCCCTGGCGCATGTAGACATCACCCAGGACACGATATCCTGCTGTATACTTGGGAGCCAGTTTGAGCAGCGCTCGCAGATTGCTAATCACTTCTCCCAGCAGCTCAGGTGCGTTTCTTATAATAATACGATACTCTTGCATAGCCTCATCGTAACTGCCAGCGAGCTGGCATTGATATCCTTTGAGTAAACGATCTCTGTAGCTCAAATGGCTCTCAACTGCCTTGCTTGTTGCTGGATGCTGTCCAGAGCGTCCCTTGCCCGCAGATACGAGTGGAACCTGCTGTGCAATTGGTTGTTGTTGCATTGGTTGTAGCCGGATGGCAGGCCGCTTCATGGTCGTCTCTAGCTCAATTTCATATAATGGCTCGGTCCGATGCGTTGAAGCCATTACGGGTTCTGGCAAGATGTTAGTCCTTGGCTCTGCAACTGGTGTGGGAGCAGGGTTCTGCCGTGCCTGGGAGAAAATGGCAGGCTCTGGCGGAACACTAACGCTGGAACCTGGAGCAGGGCTGAAGATTGGACCCGGTGTAGCAGGCCACAAAGGTTCAATAGGCTGGGGCTGGCTTACTGGAGCATCTGGTGACACGAGTGCTGGAGCGGACAAAGGCGTATCACCTGCATTGGCAAGTTCTTCTACAAAATTGCCAAGTTGAGCTAGAGCGGATGGGACTGCAGGCGTTGGTGTCGCTCCTTGAGCAAGAGTAGAGAGTGCTCCTGGTTCCAGGGGCGTAAATCCTTGCGCATATAAGTCGCGTTCCAGGTTTTCCATGGTGGCGATCACCTGCTGTTCTGGCTGGGGAAGGGATTCTGCTTGAACGGCAGGAGCCTCCGAAGAATCAACAGGAACTGGTTGTGCGTCCGCTTGTGCTGGTGGTGGTACGACTGGCTCTGGTTGGGGTCTGCCTTCCATTGCCTGAGCGCCAAGAGACTTCAACCACTCGGGCCAGCCCATATCTTCTACATCACCGTCATCTGAGGCAAAGGGAAATGGTGCTACCTCGTCCTCCTCAGATACAATAGGTGTGGCAGCGGGTTTCTGTCCTAATGGGGCTTGAGTAGCAGGTGCTGGTTGTGCCTGCGTTGGTGGTTGAGTCGGTGGTGTTACAACAGGTGGTTCTTGTTCAATTGGCGGGGGAACAGGTAGTGGTGGTATAGCTCCACTTGGTTGCCGTCGCTCACCTTTAGTCAGCATATCAAGCCAAGCCGGTGCTGCTGGTGACTCTGCGCCTCTTTCACTGCTTGTCATACTCCAGGAATCTGCTGATGAAAGAGGAGCCGGATCATTTACACTGTTCCATGCATCCACTGGTGCAGGCACTGGTTCTGCTGACTGATCCGCATGATACCACGGCTGTTGCTCAAGCAGTGCCTGGTCATGGGCAATTGCGGCATCCACATCATCTTCACCATCGTCTTGCCCTGCTTGCCAGGATTCAGACGCAGGTACAGGCTCACCTCTGATTGGTTGACCGGGTGCCCATGGGTCAGGTTGTGTTTCGCTCCTGACCGACTGACCGAATGCCCAGGGATCAGCCTGCTGTGTTCTGTTGCCTGGTAACCGGGCAAAAGCGGAAAAATCCTCCAGAGGCTGGTAGCTCTGAGGCGCTTGAGGCACTTCTGTGAGAGTATCCAGGCTGCTCCAACTCGTGAAAGCATCTGAGAGAGCAGGAGTACTGCTTGAGCCATTTGCCGCGGTGGAGTGGCTCTCTGAGAGAGATGCTGGCTTCCCATCAGAGATCTCTGTTAGGACAACCGGGCCTTTTTTGAGCAGTGCCACAAATGGGTCGTTAGGCTGACTTGCTAGCAGATCGCTAAAGAGTTCGTGTGCCATGACCAGTTCGGGATCCAATCCCTCGGCTCGCTGTATGAGTTCTGTAGCCTGGTGGATATCATGGAAGGAAGTGACGTAAGCTATGAGGAGCAGGGCCTTCAGACATCCGGGAACGTCTTCAAGGATGCGGGTTGCCAATTGTTCTGCCTGCTCATAGAAGCCCTCACGCCAGTAGGTTTCAAGCAATCCGAGACGTGCATCCAGGCGGTCGGGACTGGCGTTGAGCACTGCTTCCCACTCAAGCAGAGCCTGTGGAAGAAGATCTCCACGCATATACAGGCGTGCCAGTCCGGCTCGTGAAAACATGAAGCCTGGTTGTCCAATCTTTGCACTCAATTGATTGAATTCCTGGCGAATCTGACGATTGCCTCGACTAAGCTCGTATGCCTGCTGATAGCAATCCAGCGCAGTGTCGAAATCCAGCATACGTTCGCTGATGAGAGCACGGTTGCAGTAGGCGAGAACATTCTCCGGGTCACTTGTTAATATCCAGTCGAAGGTCTGTTGTGCCTCTTCGAGATGACCCTGTTCCAGGTAGATTTCACCAAGGAGGCGCTGGGCCTCAAGAGACTCTGGAAAATATGAGAGAATATGCTGACAGTTAGTCATAGCCTCGTCGATGTCACCAGAGCTGATAGCATCTTCTGTAGCTTGTAGATAATCACGAAATGTTGTTTGTACCATAAAACTGGGTCTCCTCTCCCCGTTTACATGCTCTTGAGCAACTTGCCGAAGTGCTCGGCTCTCTGTGGATCATATGGACCAATGATGACCAGGCGACGCCATTCAGGGGAAAAGCAGGTCTCTGCCACACGCTGAATGTCCTCTGAGGTGACAGCATCGACGTGTGCGATCATCTCCTCCACTTCCAGCACTTCATTGCGTAGACTTTCTTGACTACCAAGCCAGGAAGCTACCTGTTGTGTGCCTTCTAATCCTAAGAGAATGCCCCCCCGTACATAGGCTTTGATGCGTGCGAGTTCGTCCGCCGGAACTGGTGTGTCACAAAGTTTCGTGAGCTCACCAACAATGGCTCGGATAGCTGGTTCAGTCTGTGAGGGGTCTACTCCTGCACTGACTACCAGGCTCCCGGTCTCGAAATAGCTATTGAAATAGCTTCCAATATCATAGGCCAGGCCTTGTTCCTCCCGGATCGTCTGGAAGAGCCGAGAACTCATTCCATCCCCCAGAAGCGCATTGAGTATCATAAAGGGATAATAGTCAGGGGATGAATGCGCTATCCCCAGGGTTGCCAGGCAAATGCTGGTTTGCTCAGTGTCTTTGTTTACAACTGCCACGGGAACGACATCTCGCTGTGGCAGGCTCGGTGTCCATCCTGCACGCTCCTGTGCTTCCCAGTCGCTGAAGAGGCGTTCTGTGAGAGAGATAACCTCTGCCTGATCAATATTTCCCGCAGCGCTGATAACGAGTGCGTTGGGTCGATAATACTCGTCCATGTAGTTGAGCATCTGTGGCCGCTGTATCTGTGAAACCGTCTCCTCAGAACCGGCATCATCGCGTCCTAAGGGGAGGCCGGGCCACATGACTTCATCAATCAGCAAACTGGCCCACTCCTGGGGGTCATCACGGCTAGAACTTAGCTCCTCGAGAATGACAAAGCGCTCCTTTTCAAGCTCAGTAGGGTCGAAGAGTGGTTGTCGTACCATCTCTGCCAGGACATGCATTACAACAGGTAGGTGTTCTCCTGGCACACGGGCAGTATAGCTGGTGAGTTCTTTGCCTGTACTCCCATTAAAAGCGCCACCAACTCCCTCAATGGCCTCTGAGAGCAGCCGGGCCGTAGGGTACTCTTTCGTACCCTTAAAGAGCATATGCTCGACAAAGTGCGAGATGCCTGCAATAGGTCTTGGTTCGTAACGTGAGCCGACACTAAAAAAGAAGGCAATGCTGGCGGAACGCATGCCAGGCATCGGAGCAGTAAGTAGACGTAGCCCATTGTGCAGCGTTGTTCGCTTGTAATTCATCAAAATTGGACTTCCTTGGTTAACCAGTGTTGCTAGTGTAGAATAAAGGGAGATTTTCGGGGGACACCCCCGAGCCCCCGGCAGGGGACTTCGCCCCCTGCACCCCTTTCCCGAATTGCTCTCTTGATTATGCACTAGCAACTGAAACCGCAATCTTTCTCTGTTTAGGGACGGATTTGTCTCGCAGTATTATAGACGGTTTCAACTTGTGTCGCAACAAGCGAGTAGGAGAAAAGGGTGGGGAGTAGCCAATTTGGATAGTGGATGAGTTCAGATCAGCGATGCCCTGGTAGCACGCATGCGTGCTACCAGGGCATCGCTGATCTGAACTCGCACCTGATCCTTAGAGCAGCCCGACATCGTTAGCTATGTCGCCGAGACCTCCCAGCATGCCGCCGCCATTATCGTCATCGTAGTTTTGATGGTGGTGATGATGTTCCAGGTTGTTCAAGAGCATTTCTCCACCGATAACGGCTGCCGCGCCGCCAAGTGCTCCCATGGCATATTTGCCACCATCACCCTGCATGAAACCACCCAGCCCGCCCTGCTGGCCCTGGGCTGGCATGTTGGCAGGTGTGGGAACAACTCCCGCCAGGCTGGTGTGGCAGCTTACACAGTTTGCTGTGCCCATTGGGGCCATAGCCATACAGACGGGGCAACGCAGGACCATGGGTGGCTGACCCAGCATAGGTTGTGGTTGATAGCCACCCTGCGCATATGGCTGCGGGTATTGTGGTTGCCCGTATAGTTGTGGTTGAGGGTATTGTGGCTGTCCATACTGCGGTTGCTGTGGTGGATACTGTGTATATTGAGGCTGACTATATGTCTGTGGCTGTTGCGTATATGGCCCGGTCACTGCTTGTGCAGCAGGAGCATTGAGTTGCCTGCCACAGCTAGCACAGAAACTCACACCGGCAGCGTTCTGGTGTCCACAACCAGGACAGTAACCAGCGGTGGCGGGTGCGGATGCATTCATATTCTGTCCGCAGTTGGTGCAGAAAACCGTTCCCACAGGAATTTCGGTGTGGCAAGAAGGACATGGTCGTGTTAATGGCTGAGAAACGGCAGGAGCCACAGGAGCCACAGAAGCTACCGGAGCCGCAGTCGGGACTGCTGGCTGGGCCTGTGCACTCAACGATGAGCCACAGTGCATGCAGAAGGCAGCTCCTGGTTTAACTTCTCCATTACAACGGGGGCAGGTGCTCATACTTGGTGAAGCTGCGGGGGTGCCTGTAGGTTGTACGGGCGTTCCGCATTGTTGACAGAACTTTTTTCCGGTGACGTCGCTACCGCAGGATGTGCAAGTTGCCATAAGTCTAACTCCTCGTATCTATGTATGCTACTCAGTACTATCTCGTACACTAGACGAAGTTTAGCACAGTTTGGAAGATTCGTCGAGATATGTGATGTGGCGATCAGGGCGATTTACAAGTGCTCTTTTGCCGCACGTGTATGGATTACCCACATCATGACCCGATTCACTCACATCGTGTCTACAGCCTCCAAGCCGTTGAGAGGCCGCCTCAACCACCATGGTACGATGATGAGAAACCAGGTGATGATGATGGTAATCCATCCTCTCCCCCGGAGAGGGTGCTCTACAGGCGGCGAAGAGGAAGAGATGAAGCGAGGGCACCTCGCGCTCCGGCAAAGGGCTGCCGCCCTCTGCACTCCTGCTTTGTGACGACTTTTACATCGCCACACAAGGCGATGTGGCAGATGTGGTGGGTTCTACCAGGCAGAGGTCAGAGAGGTGTTAGGCGGGTACTACCTCCCCCGGATTCCTGGATGCTCCTGTGCATATTGAGCCCGTATTGCATCAGCTCGTGCCTTCAATTTGAAAGCTTTGGCCATCTCTTTTGTCTTCTGCAGCAGCGTGGCGTAGTTCTCCAGAAACTGAGCAAGGTCGGGATGATAAGGTCCAAGGGTCCGCTCACCGATCGCCAATGCTCGTTCGAAGAGGGGCTTCGCCCTGATATACTTCCCTTGTGCCGTGTAAAACGTTGCCAGATTATTGAGGCTGACAGCCACATAGGGATGTTCTGGCCCCGGAACCTTCTCACAGATGGTCAGGGCGCGTTGATAGAGATGCTCTGCCTGCTCATACATCCCCTGGCCATCGTAGAGCATAGCCAGATTACTCAGGCAGTTAGCTACATAGGGATGTTCTGACCCCAGTAACCACTCATAGATGGCCAATGCTCGCTGGTAGAGGGGTTCGGCCAGGGTGTGCTTACCTGTATTGTGGTAGAGTAAAGCCAGATTGTTGAGAGTAGTGGCAAGATCGGGATGCACTGGCCCCAGAACCCGCTCGTTGATTGCCAGTGCGCGTTGGTAGAGCGCCTCCGCCTGGGTATACTTCCCTTGCGCACGGTAGAGTCCAGCCAATGCGTTACAGCTTTTGGCCACATCGGGATGGTCAGGTCCCAATATCCGTTCACGGATCGCCAGTGCTCGTTGAAAAAACGGTTCGGCCTGTGTATACCTCCCTTGCAAACGATAGAGTGTTGCTAAGTTGCTGAGGACCGTGGCTACATCTGGATGATCTGGTCCTAAAGCCTTCTTCCGAATCTCTAGCGCTCGTTGGAGGAGAGGTTCGGTCAGGATGTACTTCCCCTGTTCACGATAGATCACTGCAAGGTTATTGAGGCATTGAGCTACATCTAGATGCTCCGACCCCAGAACCTTCTCTCGTATCGCCAACGTACGCTGATAGAATGGCTCTGCCTGGGCGTATTTGCCCTGTTTCTCGTAGAACAACGCCAAGTTGCTGAGGAATAGAGGCAGGTTAGGATGATCCAGCCCCAGGAGTTTCTCTCTAATCGTTAAGGCCCGCCGGAGGAGAGGCTCGGCTGGCTCATACTGTACACGTGCCTGTAGGTAGTCTCCAGTCTGCTCTAGCAATCTTGCGGCATCTGGAAATTCCATGTTCCATTGCTCGATCGATGTAGCACAGACCAGCATATGTGGAAGGAAGCGATGGCAATGTTGCCATACCGCAGGCTCAACGCCTGGAAATGCTTGCTTGACAACTCCTACAGCTTGCCTTGCCCATTGATCTTGCATTACCTGGCCCATGCTCTCCCGGAGAGCGGCTTGTAAGAGACGGTGGAGGGTAAGCGTGGAGTTACTTAGATTGCGCTGTATAAGTGAATATCTGCGGAGTTCTCGAATCGTCTTGTTGAACTCAAACCAGTCAGTAAGGACGGGCCGAAGGATTGAACCGAGTTCGGAAGCAGCATTGGTGAGCATCTCTTCGGGAATGGCATCAGGATGAAGGAAAGCACAGAGACGCAGCAATTCGGCGGCGGCAGGATTGACACGTTCGACTCTCTCCAGGGAGATCGCCAGGGTGGTGGCGACAGGTTCAAGGTAATCAGGCATAGAGCCGCCTTGCTGTTTCAGGACTTTGGCCTTTTCCTGTTTATAAAGGTTGAGATAGCCAGCCAGGCTGCATTGAACTTCACCGATGTATGCTCCAGCCAGGTCGAGTGCAAGAGGGAGGCCATGCAAGGCCAGTGAGATTTCTCTGGCCTTCTCATGCTCTGCACGAGAAGCCGCTCCGAGCGGAGCATCTGGAGCAATAATTCCTGCCCGCTTTAGGAGAAACAGTACTTCGTTCGCTGGTTCCATTTTGTGAATCTCGATGTTCAGAGCAAAGGTTCGCGGGACCAGTTCGCGAGTCACCATCAGGATATGGCCCCTGCCCCTCGTGGGGAAGAAGTTACGTACCATTTCTATATCAGAGACATTGTCCAGGATCAGCAACCAGCCAGCAGAAGTTTGTAACTGGTGCCTGGCAGCGTTCACAGCGATGTTTTGATTTTGTTTGTCCTTCTCAGGCAAGTCTAAAATTTCTGCGATTCTTGCGAAGTCCGAGGCCAATATCTCGCGGGAATCGGCATTGACCCAGAAAACGGCCTCGTAGTCGTCGCGATACCGATAGGCATATTCAAGCGCTATCTGCGTCTTGCCAAATCCATCAATGCCGCTGATTACTTGTGGTTGTGTTGAGGCTGCCGCTCTATTCGCTGTGGGCTTGTTGTGCAAATATGTGAGGATGTTCTCACGACCTGTGAAGAAGGGATTGCGCCGATAGGCTACGTTCCAGATGGGCTCCTTGTCAGAACCTGCAGACTGACCTGCTGTCGAGAGCTGTCGGTAGGCTGATGAAGGATCCAGGTTTGGCGCTCTTGCTGCCGCTTCGATTCCTCTGGCAACATCAAGGAATGCCTCTTGAAGACTGATCCAACTGGTGATAGGTTTGCCACAAGCAGGTAGAGCTGGGAACCCGGCAAAAGGAGTATCTTCCCAATCAACTGGACGCAGAATGACAGGGATGAGGCAAGTCTGACGAGTCTCATGCCTTTGTATTGCATGTTTCATCTCAAGGCTGTAGCAATAATCTGAGTTGACAAAATTGGGGCTGACGAGCAGCAGAATGATCTGAGCTGCGTCCAGGTAGGGATCGATCTCTTTTAACCACTCTTTCCCCAGGCTGATGTTACGCTCATGCCAGTCAGTGATGACACCTTGCCATCTTAAATTGCCCAGGTAGGCTGCCAGTTCGTCTCGCAATGGTTCGTCTCTGGAGGCGTAGGAGAGGAAGACGTTCATGGTCATCGTGTTCTTCCTTTTTGGGTTCGGATGTAATAATATTGGGTTGAATCAGGTCGATCAGGTTATATATATGATACGGACTTTCGTTCGTTTACAAAATGTATCACGTTACGAAGTACAGCCTCGTTGTATTGGATAAATAATTCAAATATTCAGCATCCAGACTACAAATGAGTGGCGTTAGGGACTATGTGGAAGGTCGGGCAGTTGGCTCATCTCCCCTCAGAGAACGATCCGCACGTTTATGTAGTAAAGGGGCGAACTTGATGCACCAGGGGTACCATGGCCGTTGCTCTTTCGAAACTCTTCATTATATGTGTCAGTTAGCTATGATTATTATACAACATTGCTGGTTTTTGTACTGTAATGGTTGCATCCGTACAGGGCTATTTACAAGTGCTCTTTTGCCGCACGTGTATGGATTACCATCATCATCACCTGGTTTCTCATCATCGTACCATGGTGGTTGAGGCGGCCTCTCAACGGCTTGGAGGCTGTAGACACGATGTGAGTGAATCGGGTCATGATGTGGGTAATCCATACACACGTGCTGGATAAATCCGCACTCTACAGGCGGCGGGGAGGAAGGAGTTGTGCGAGGACACCTCACTCCTTTCAGACCACCTGGGCGAAGCCAGAACGAAGTTCGTTGGTGGTCTGAATATCACCTCGCGCGAAGGCTTCGGGCGGCCGCCCTCTGCACTCCTGCTTGTGGCCGATCTTTCAATCGCCTCGAGCAGGGAGGAGGAAGGAGTTTTGCGAGGACACCTCGCGCTCCGGCAAAGGGCGGCCGCCCTCTGCACTCCGGCTTGTTGGCAACTTTTACATCGCCCTGGCATCCGTATAGGGGGCGTTATGATTTTTTGCATATCAACAAAGAAACCAGGACAACCATTGCGGTTGCCCTGTTTTCTTGCTCGCTTTATTTAGATAGAACTGCTCATACACACTCCCGCAGAGCGACTTTCCCACTTATACTGCGTAACTTCATCAGGGCGACAACTTCGAGCTGACGGACACGCTCTCGTGAGATGCCAAGTTCTTTGCCGACCTCGAGCAGTGTGCGACTGCGTCCATCGCCGATACCATAGCGAAGGGTAATAACTGATCGCTCACGAGGAGTGAGCAAGGCGAGTGCGCGGTGAAGTTCTTCACCAAGCAGATGCTGGGAAGCGGTTTCTGAGGGGGCAGGCGTAGTACTGTCTTCCAGGGTATCGGCCAGTGAATAGCGTGCCTCATCATCCACTGGCGCATCAAGGGAGACCGGTTGCTCAATCACGCTGAGCAAATCTTTGACTTCGTTGATATCAATGTTACAAGCGGCAGCGATCTGCTCTGGTTGGGGATCAACACCGCTCTCTTGCGAGAGTTGCGCTGCAACTCGTCGTACTTTGCGTAAACGTGTTGCTACATGCTCCGGAAGGTGAATCAGGCGCGATTGCTCACCGGCTGCACGACTGACTGCCTGACGGATCCACCAGGTGGCATATGTCCCAAAATGACAACCACGCCGGTAGTCGAACTTCTCGGCAGCACGCATCAAACCGAGATTGCCTTCTTGTATGAGATCATTGAGGGGGACACCTGTGCTGGTGTAGCGACGTGCAATAGCAATAACCAATCGCAGATTTGACTCAATGAGTTTCCGGCGTGCTAATTCATCACCGGCAGCAGCTCGTTGCGCTAGATCAATTTCCTCGGCATGGGTAAGCAAGCCAAGCCCGCGAATATCACGCAAATAGCTCTGAAAGGCGTCTTCCGCACCTGTCGCCTGACGGGTAGCCGCTGAAGACCCGCGACGTGCACGCACTGGTTGCTCTTCTAATTCATCTACATCGTTTACATCTTCCCCAGCAGCATCAAGTAACGAATCAGGTGTCTCATCTAGTGACGACTCCATCTCAACCCACGATCCAGGAGTACGTTTCAAAGGTGTTTTGACCAACGCTGTATCCAGGTCCATCTCGAAATCAACTTCACCAGGTTCAGACGTGATGGTAGGAGGGAGTACCGTCGTTGATGCAGGACGTTGGGTCAACAATGCTCTCCGGGCATCACTGACAGGATCAAGAATTGCCATAAATCCACGCTCCCTTCGGGAAACTTGCCGACAAAATCAGCTGCCGACTTCCGCATGGCCCCGTGGTCAGCACAACAGGCCGATCTACTATGGCGGTACTGTATATGCTTCTCCATTCTTTCCGTTTATTTCTATTTTAAAGAGTGGATTAGGCCATGACATCGGGTAATTACCCTAAATCAGATCAGGTTCTAACCGTATCTTCTTTTTAACATGGTTTCATATGGTAATACGATGCAGGGTGTCAGAAGGTTTAGAAAAATATGAGTGCTTGTTTCTCCTCTCCGGCCTGTTTCTAAGAGGGTTGATCGGGATTCAGCTCGTCAAATGGATCATGGATTCCATGTCCACGATCATAAAAAAGTTGGAGTGGGTCCCCAAGGTGAGCTTTATAATCAGGTCGCTTCTCCCACTCCATCTGCCTGGCTTCGTCGAGACTCAGGCTCAGTTGCACACGATCGTTTTCGACAGCAGCAATGGCGCTGTAGGGAAAGTAGCGATCCTTGGAGAATAAAAGGCCCTTGCGTACAAGAAAAGAATCTTCATAGACTTCTGCCACATGTCCCACTTTCTGATTATCGGAAGAATAGACCTGCATGTGTGGATGCAGATCTTGCTGGCTCCAATCTGGCATAAACCCCTCTCTCTCTGTCTTTTTGTTCTGTATGGCTCTCTATATTCGGTTTCACGAGTTGTTGTAATAAAAAGTTTCAGCGCACCGCTACTAATAGAACGTAGGCCTATCCTTGTTTCGTCTCGTTTTCTCTACGAAGTAGATAACTTTGTATATAATCATGCGCAAAGTTATCTATTGAACAATATACTATACTATAAATGTGTGCAGGAATGCATCTTTTCTTATGTCTGGAAATTCCCTTCTGGCAGTAGGGTTTGGAGGTGTTGTGTGGAAAGTGTGGTGGAAAGTGTGTTTATCCATCCAACGGCAGCAGTTGCAGCAACTGCTCAAATCGGTAGAGAGACATGCCTCAAGAGATTGTGCTTGCAGGTGATGAAGCCCTCCTGGTCCACAAACCATAGATCAAAGATTGAAGGAAAATTTTGATGATTTCTATTGCGCGTCCCCTTCTGGGCGCTGAGGAAGAAGCAGCCATTCTTCGGGTTCTCGCCTCTGGTCAGTTGGTGCAGGGGGAGCAGGTTGCCGCTTTTGAGCGGCATTTTGCTGAGTTATGCAATGTGCGAGAGGCTGTAGCGGTTTCTTCGGGAACAGCAGCGCTCCATCTTGCTTTATTAGCACATGAGATCGGTCCCGGTGATGAAGTGATCACGACTCCTTTTAGCTTTGCCGCGACGGCGAATGTCATTCTGCTTGTCGGGGCTACACCTGTTTTTGTCGATATTGAGCCAGGTAGCTGTAACATTGATCCCTCGTTGGTGGAAGCTGCAATCACCTCTCGTACCAGGGCGATCCTGCCCGTCCATCTCTATGGCAATCCATGTAATATGCCTCGTTTAGAGGCCATAGCGAGAGCCAATCACCTGGTGATTATTGAAGATGCCTGTCAGGCTCATGCGGCGAAGATAGATGGGAAGCCGGTTGGTGGATTTGGTACAGGCTGCTTCTCCTTCTATCCCACCAAGAATATGACCACTGGTGAAGGCGGGATGGTTACGACGAACGATCCGGTGATTGCAGAGCGTGTCCGCCTCTTGCGCAATCATGGACAGCAAGAACGTTACCACCATGTAACCCTGGGCTACAACCTGCGCATGACAGAGATTCAAGCTGCTCTTGGCGTCGTGCAAATAGGGAAGCTGGAGCGGTGGACGGAACAACGTATTGCTAATGCTGCTTTCTTGACGGAACGTCTCAAAGGCGCAGTGCAAACACCATTCTCTCATCCTGGCTACCGCCACGTCTATCAGCAGTATACCATTCGGGTTCCTGTCAACCAGGATCGGAACGAATGGATGAGAAAACTGCAGGCATGTGGTATCGCTACAGCAATTCATTACCCCCGTCCAATTCATCAGCAACCTTTCTATCGAGAATCAACAGCTAAGTTTCGTGTTGTGAGTTCACTGGAAACGGCGAACACAAGGCATACGACGAGTGAAGGGCGATTGCCGATTGCTGAAGCGGCTGCAAAACAAGTGTTGTCGCTGCCAGTGCATCCAGCATTGAGCAAAGAAGACCTCGCCACTATCGCCAGGGAGGTGCTTAACTTATGCGCTTGAAAGTTGCAGTTGTCGGTGCAGGATCGATGGGGATGAATCATCTACGAGTGCTCAGAGATTTCAACGAGGAGCAGGTTCAACTCGCTGGAGTTGCAGAAACGCACGAGCCAACCTTGAAGCGGGCTATGGGTCGATTTCATGTAGCAGGCTACCCAGATTACCGCCAGATGATTGAGGAGGTGCACCCTGACCTTGTTGCCGTGGTTGTGCCCACCTATTTACATTTTGAAGTAGCATCCTACTTGCTGGAGCAGGGTATCAATGTGCTGCTCGAGAAACCGATCACGAACACGATTGAGGAAGCTCTTACACTTATTCAACTCGCTCGTGTCCACGGGGCCAAGCTCGCTGTAGGGCATGTCGAACGATTTAATCCCGCCATTATGGAAGTGAAGCGACAGCTTGTGGCAGGTGAACTCGGCCAAGTGTTTCACCTGCATGCGCGAAGACTCGGCCCTTTTCCTCCGCGCATCCGCGATGTTGGTGTCACGCTCGATCTTGCAACGCATGATATCGACGTAATGCGTTACCTGGCAGATGCAGAGGTGGCGCATGTGTATGCGGAAACTCAGCGTCGTATTCATACCAGGTATGAAGATCTGCTCCTCGGTGTTCTGCGCTTTAGCAACGATGCAATTGGCGTCCTCGACGTGAACTGGTTGACTCCGACGAAAGTACGGGAACTGAGCATCACTGGTGAAAAGGGTATGTACCTCGTCAACTACCTGACCCAGGACCTGTACTTTTATGAGAACGATTACACCCCCACGACCTGGGATGCATTACGCTCTCTGACCGGGGTAAGCGAAGGCACAATGACCCGGCTCAAGGTTCAAAAGGTAGAGCCGTTGCGCCTGGAATATGAAGATGTGATAACTGCTATTCACAAGGATATCCTGCCCACGGTCTCGGGTGAAGATGGCCTGGCGGTCTTGCAGGTTGTAAATCAGATTATGGGGGTGACAGCGCAGGCGGAGGCCGAAAAACAAAAGGTAAAAGTGGAAGTGGGGGTGGAGGCATAACATGCAGAACAATTCACGAAACTTTTCCCTTTCTTCCTCAACGGTTGCCGTTGTTGGCCTGGGCAAAATTGGCTTGCCACTCGCCGTACAGTATGCCCGACATGGGTATCGCGTTATTGGTTGTGATATCAATCCCCAGGTGGTGGAAACGGTGAGTGCCCGGCGCTCGCATGTCCAGGAGGAGCCTGAGCTTGCGACCGAAGTTGCCGACCTGGTAAACAGGGGTTTGCTCTCTGCAACACTGAATACTACTGAGGCAGTATGCCAGGCAGGGGTTGTCGTCGTCATTGTCCCCCTGGTCATCGATGTTCAGCATGAGGTGAACTTCGAGGCCATGGATGCTGCTACTGTTGCTATTGCTACAGGGTTACAACCTGGGACGCTTGTGATCTATGAAACGACCGTGCCTGTGGGTACAACGGCGCAACGATTTCGCCTTATTCTCGAACGCACTGCGAACCTGAAGGCTGGTGTGGATTTTTATCTTGCCTATAGCCCTGAGCGGGTGTCTTCTGGATCTATCTTCCGCGACTTGCGTACTTATCCCAAAGTAGTGGGGGGGATCAACGAGAAGAGCACAGCAGTTGCGGTCTCTTTTTATCGCTCGGTACTTGGTGCTGAGATCATCCCGATGGCCTCAGCCAACGAGGCCGAATTTGTCAAACTCATCGAAACAACCTATCGCGATGTGAATATTGCCCTGGCTAATGAGTTCGCGTGTTTTGCTGACGTTCATGGCCTTGATGTTGCTGCTGCAATCGCTGCTGCCAACACTCAACCATACTCGCATATTCACTCACCGGGTGTTGGGGTCGGTGGACATTGTATCCCTGTTTATCCCTATTTTCTTCTCGCGGGAGTAGAGGAGCCTGGCCTGCTTACGTTGCCACGCTCTGCCCGCCACATCAATGATGCAATGGCCGCATATGCTGTAGAGCGGATTGAAGCGGTGACGGGATCGTTAGTTGGCTGTTCGGTGCTCATTCTGGGGGTGGCCTATCGTAGCGATGTGCACGAAGCAGCGTTCACCAGTGCGAAGTTGCTGCAGGATGTTCTCTTAGAGTGTGGAGCGGTCGTATATGTCGATGATCCGCTCTTCAGTGAGGCAGAGTTACGTGGGTTAGGATTTACTCCTCTGCCTTCAGGACTAAGGGACGAGGTGCGGGCTATTATTCTACAAGCTGCGCATCGCTCTTACCAGTCATTCGATTTTAGCCAGTTTGCATATTGCCAGGTTGTCCTGGATGGACGCAGGGCGCTCCAACGTGAAAGCATCGAGTCGTTGGGCATACAATACATCGCTATTGGTGATGGCGACCAGGGGACATTTCGAAGCGAGAGTTTTGCCCCTCTCCTGGCCGCTTCTGGTATTTCTGGAAGGGAGCAGAAGTAATGCGGTTAGTAACGATTGCAGGGGTACGTCCTGAGTTCGTAAAGCTTGCGCCGGTAAGCCGCGCATTGCGGCAGTGGCACGAGGAGTGTATCGTCCATACTGGTCAACATTACGACTATTGTATGTCGGCCCAGTTCTTTGATGAACTCGCTATTCCCGCCCCAGACTACCACCTTGAGTGCGGTTCAGGCCTTCATGGTGTACAGACAGCCCGTATGCTCGAAGCAATCGAGCAAGTCCTTCTGGAGGAGCACCCAGACTGGGTTATCGTGTTTGGAGATACAAACTCTACGCTTGCTGGCGCTCTAGCAGCTGCTAAGCTGCATATCCCCGTCGCGCATGTTGAGGCTGGGCTGCGCAGTTTTAACCGCGCCATGCCGGAGGAGATCAATCGGATTGTTACTGATCACCTCTCGGAGCGCCTGTTTTGTCCAACAGAAACGGCTTGTCGGCAGGCGAACAATGAGGGTATCACTGAAGGTGTTGAACTGGTAGGTGATGTCATGTACGACATAGTGTTGCAACTTCAACCCAGGATTGAGGCTCGCATGCAGTCACTTCTGCCCACCTTGAATATCGTGCCACAGGGTTACGTGCTGGTGACAGTGCATCGACCTGCCAATACCGATGAACCTGTGGCCATGCAGAATATCGCTTCCGCGCTGAATAAATTGGAATTGCCTGTTATTTTCCCCATTCATCCGCGCACCCGCGCATGCCTGGAAAACTACGATATTGCCTGGGGGAAGAACGTTCGGTTTATCGAGCCTGTAGGGTACCTGGATATGCTCACCCTTGAGCGGGCAGCATATCGCATTCTTACCGACTCCGGGGGGATACAAAAAGAGGCATTTTTCCTAAGAGTGCCGTGTGTGACTATGCGTGAGGAGACGGAATGGGTCGAAACAGTTGAGGCCGGGTGGAACGTACTGGTTGGTAGTCGGAGCGAGGATATTCTTGCGGCAGTCCACCTACCAGAGCCAGAACCTCCTCGGCAGAATCCTTTTGGTGAAGGGGATGCAGCAATACGGATTGCACGAAGTTTTGAAAATGAGTGAAATAAGGCTATAAAGGAGAGAATTCATGTCCCGTATCCTCTTTATCTCACCTTATTATCCACCGGAGAAAGGGGCGGCTGCGGTATGTGTGAGTGAAAATGCGAAGCGCCTGGCAAAGCGGGGACACCAGGTGACCGTCTTGACTACTGTGCCAAACTACCCAAGTGGAATTGTTCCTCCGGAATATCGGGGGCATCTCATTCAGGAAGAGATGCTTGATGGAGTTCGTGTCGTTCGTGTATGGAGCTATACCAGCCCGAACAAAGGCTTTCTGCGCCGTATCCTTGCGCAGTTTTCGTTTGCGCTTTTGGCTCCATTGCTTGGTGGGAAAGCAATTGGTCAGCCAGATATGATTATTGTGCAATCTCCGCCACTCTTCGATGCGATTGCGGCGCGTCTGCTAGCACGGTGGAAGCATTGCCCTTTTATTTTCATGGTTTCCGATCTCTGGCCTGAATCGGCTGTGCAGTTGGGGGCATTGCGCAATCGGGCGTTGATCTGGATTGCCGAGAGGCTTGAGTGGTCAACCTATCAACGCGCCAGCCTGGTTTGGGCTGTGACGGAGGGAATACGGGATACACTTCTCCGGCGGGGATTGGCTCCCAGCCGTATTTTGCTCTTGACCTATGGAGTCGATACCGGCAAGTTCCACCCGTTGCCAAAGGCGCCAGCCCGTGCTGAGCTTGGTTGGGATGAGCGGTTTACCGTTCTCTATGCAGGGACCCATGGGCTTGCACACGGATTGACCACCGTGCTCGATGCAGCAGAGGGACTGCAGGGTCAGAGTGATATACATATCGTGCTCGTCGGCGATGGTGCGGAGAAGGCTGATCTAATTGCAGATGCTCGCAGGCGTGGTCTCAAAAATGTTACGTTTCTCGATCCTTTTCCGCACAACCAGATGCCACAGCTTTTAAGTGCTGCAGATGTTTGCCTGGTCCATGTGCGGAGAATCTCTTTATTTCAAGGTGCCCTCCCCAGCAAAATGTACGAAGCGATGGCCTGTGCTCGTCCCATTTTATTAGCCCTGGATGGTGAGGCACGTCGCGTTGTGGAGCAAGAGGCTGGTGCTGCTCTGTACGTCGAACCGGAGAACCCGATTGCGCTCGCAACTGCTATTCGCTATCTACAAGAGCACCCGGAGCAGGCTGAGTTGCTAGGAAAACGTGGACGTGCTTATGTGAAGGCCAGATTTGACTATGACCAGCTTGTGGCAGAGCTGGATACAAGATTTGAGGAATTGTTAGGAAAAGCTATATCTGTTGCTCTACCAGAAGAGGTGAGAATTTCAGTGACAGCTAATGCTGGTAGCGAGAAGAAAGTTTAATGCATCTACCATATCTCACTCTGTTGAAGAAGCCCTTGTTATTTTGATGTTTCGGTATACTGAAGAGTAGCAGACAGGTGAAACATGCAAGTAGCAAAAAATCGGGTGAAGTAGAGGGAGAGGAGGAAGGCGAAACGTGCAACCTGATCTCAAATATGGCGAACCAGAACTATCCCCTCAGAATTCTTCTGGCATCGAGGTGATATCTGCGAACAGTGGACACTTATCGCATAAAGTCACGGTAGCAGAGGTGGTGGAAGAACATCCATCGATGGTCAATAGCCCAACTGATCAAGAGAGGAAAGCAGGAGCAGTCCCCGTCGTAACCCTGGAACCATCGCAACAAATTGCTAGCCTGACCGATCTGGAGGCGTATGAACGCACAAGTGGCAAGATTCCCGCCGAACGCATTGGTGAGCAATGGTTTGTAGCGTTACCATCTGAGCGTTCCCTCTCTCTGCTGTACCGATGCTGGTATAAAGGGATAGATCTTATTTTTGGGTTACTTGGTTCGATTATACTACTCCTGACCTTGCCTATTGTGGGCTTGTTGATTTACCTGGACTCGCCTGGTCCAATCTTTTATACCCAGGAACGCTTAGGATACCAGGGACGGAAATTCCGCATCCTCAAATTCCGCTCAATGCATATCAATGCTGAATCTGCCGGGCAAGCAGTCTGGGCAGCTCAGGATGATAGCCGGGTGACGCAGATAGGACGATTTCTACGTGCCACACACATGGATGAGTTACCACAGGTAATCAACATCTTACGTGGTGATATGAGCCTGGTGGGCCCTCGACCAGAGCGACAAGAGTTTGTTACACAACTAGAAAAAGCCATCCCGTTTTATTCCTCTCGTTTGAGTGTCAAACCTGGCCTGACTGGTTGGGCTCAGGTAAAGTATGCCTACACGAGTACAGATCATGAAGCAGTCATAAAGTTACAGTACGACCTCTACTATATCAAACACCGGTCCATTCGACTTGATCTTGTGATCATCTTGAAAACGGTGGTTGAGGTATTGCTTTGTCATGGTCGCTAATGAACTTGGAGAGATAGAGAATGACGTTTGAACATTACTGGTCTACATTGGTAAAGCAATGGAAACTGATCCTAATCTGTTTCCTGGTGGTAGGGATGGGGACATATGTTGTTAGTAGACTGATGACTCCACTCTATCAATCTGTCGTCCTGATACAGGTTGCTATCCATTCAGGGAACAACCAGTCCGATATCAACAGCTTGCTTGCAAGCGACCAGCTCGTGCAGACAGAGGCACAGTTAGCGGTAAGTGATCCGGTGTTTCGTGAGGTGGCTTCGCACCATCCTGACCTGACCGTTGACCAGCTGTATAAAAATGTTTCCTCGACGCCAAGACTCAACACACAGCTTTTTGAGATTGCAGTCTTGGACCCCAAACCGCAACGTGCAGCAGATATTGCTAACGACATTGCCGCCACATTAATCAAGCAGCAACAACAGGTGCTTGATCAGGAGAATAGTCAGTCTCAGCAACAGATTCAGCAAGATATTGAGCAAACCCGGCAGCAGATAGATGTACTCACGAGCAAAATTTCTGCCTTGCAGGCAAAAGGAGGCAACCAGGAGCAAATAGCCCTCTTGCAGACACAACTGAGTGGCTTACAGCAACACTATGACCAGTGGCAGACGGCCCTGGCCCAGCTTGAACTGGCGCAGGCGCAAAGTGGCGATTTTCTACGCGTAGTTCAAGCTGCCCAACCTGCACTGGCTCCTGTCCGACCGAGTATCCTGCTCAATACCAGCGCCGGACTGGTAGGCGGCCTGTTCCTGGGAATATTGCTGGCGGTGCTCTTCGAGCAATTAGACACACGGGTTCGTACTCCAGAAGCGCTCACTCAACTGCTGGACTGGCCAGTGCTCGGCACGATCTTGCGGGCACGTACTCGTGATGGAGAAGAGGTGATTAACCCGTCGGGGCACAATGCGAATGTTGAATCCTATCGTATTTTACGCACGAACATCGGGTTCTCTGGCGTAGACAAACCTCTGCGTTTCTTGATGGTCACAAGTGCGATGCCTCGTGATGGAAAGAGTACCATAGCCGCCAACCTGGCGATTTTTTTAGCAAAGGCTGGTAAAAATACATTGCTGATCGACGCTGATCTGCGTCGGCCAACGGTACATGAAAAGTTCGGCCTTGCCGCCGATAAAATGGGCTTGAGCAATGCGATTCTGGCTTGCGCGATGCCTCCTGCAACCAGTTCATCTTCTCACCCTCAGTTTATAGTTCCCAGGTCACCTACACGCCCACCGGGTGCCTCGTCAATGGGGAATGTCTCCCTTGAGCCTTTTATGCACGCGCTAGGCATTCCCAACCTGCGCATCATGCCTTCTGGGCCGCTGCCTCCAAACCCTTCGGAGTTGCTCGACTCGAAAGCGATGCAGCGCCTCTTTACAGCGCTTGAGTATTCTGGCGCCGAGGTGGTTATCTTTGACACCCCTCCCCTCATAGGCTTGTCAGACGCCAGTATCCTGGCATCCAGGGTTGATGGGACCATTGTAGTGTTCGATATCGATCGTGCCAATAAGGGGAACCTCACACAGGTGAAAACTTTACTCACACAGGCCAACGCACATGTTCTTGGTTGCGTAGTGAATAAGCAACGTCGCAGTCGCCATCACACCTCCTATTCCTACTATTATTACTACCATCGCCCTGAGGAACAGGGTGGTGATGGTGCCCATCATAGGTCGAAAGATGCTAACTCTGCTGCGCCAGCAAATATCCTCAGCGCTGCGAAGGTGGCTCTGCTCGACAGGAAGAAGGGTGAGTAGCGTGAAAGTGAGATCTAGACACAGCAGCGGAGGCATTCCCGTAGTGAGCCAGGGCGACCCTTCAGGTCACCCCTACCTTAGGCAGCATGGCCTGCCAAGTCGATATGTTGGGGTGGGCAGATTTACTCGTAGACGCCCGGTCAGCTACCTGCTGATTTTTGCTCTTCTTCTCTCATGTGTAGCGGCATCGGTATTCTCGATCTTTGGCTATCAGATGTACAATGCGAGCTATCGTCACTCTCTGAACATTGCACAACAGGGGATGCAGCATTTACGAAAGGCAGAGACCCTTTTAGGGTCTCTGCCCCAGCATCCTTTCGATGCTCGGACAGTACAGGAGGCGCAACATGAGTTTACTGCCGCATCGAGTACCTTTAATCAGTTGAATGATAGGTTGAAGTCGCTGCCAGGGATAAGTACTCTTATTCCTATCTATGGTGCCAGGCTGAGTGCTGCTTTGCACCTCGTGCCTCTTGCAATTGGCATATCGCAAGCAGGGGTGGCGGGGTGTAATATCCTGGATTTGCTTATTACAAGGTTTCATGATCCACTAGGTGGCAAGGGACAGGAACTCACATCAGCCGATTTTGCCATTATCATCCAGAATTTCAAGCAGATCAAAACGGACTTTCACCTGGCAGTTGAGCAAGCCGATCAATTAGGGCCAGGTGACTTGCAGTTTGACCCGCACCTGGCCAAGTTATTTGCCTCTTTTCGTAAAGACGTGCCGACGTTACAAGAATGGCTCAACTCTGCCGGGAGCTTGCTTACCGTTGCCCCAGCACTGCTTGGGGTTGGCGAGCCAGCGAACTATCTGATCGAAATACTCGACTCGACTGAACTGAGACCTGGAGGTGGCTTCATTGGAAACTATGGCATTGCAACTTTCTCAGGAGGACGCCTGGCGGCTGCTAACATTACCGATGTTGACTTGCTCGATAGACCTTATGCGAAGGCTGGTCATCGTATCCCGTATCCGCCAACTTACGCCTGGTTTGGTCACTACCTGGCTCCGGAGAGCTGGAGTCTTCGCGATTCCAATCTCGACGCAGACTTCCCAACGGTGGCACGCAATGCTGAACTTAACTATGTGCGGGAGGGTGGCAATGTTCCTGTCCTGGGAGTGATTGCGATTACACCAGCACTCATCCAACATGCTCTTGAAATTACCGGGCCAATAGTTGTGCCAGAGTATCACGAGACGGTGACTCCACAAAATCTGGTTGATCGCATCCATTATTACCAGCTAGTTCGGACTGGAGGCCCTGATTACGTTCCCTCATCTGACGGACATTCTTCGCTGCGGAAACACTTTACGGCACTGTTAGCCGACCATTTTCTCGAAAGTGTTCGCCACCTTTCAGCCACTGCCCTTCCCAGGTTCTTTCAGTTGATGCTCCAATCGGTGGGTTCAAAAGATATCCAGATCTATTTCAATTCGAGTTCGGCAGAAGCTGTTCTCCAGCACTATCATCTTGACGCGCGGATTCAAGCGCCCTTTGGAGATAGCCTCTTCGTGGTGGATACAAACGTTGCGGCCAATAAGGCAAATGCCTTTATTGTCAGTACATTGGATGACCAGGTGACGCTTGATGCGCAGGGGAATGCTGTTCATCACACAACCATTAGCTATGCCTGGGTAATCAATGGCCAAACTTATGGCCGCCCCCACTACCGGGACTATGTCCGTGTCTATGTACCACCGGGCAGCGTGTTACAAACGCAGGAAGGCTGGCAGCCTCTTGGCACGGATGAAGCCTTTGGTCGCCAGGTCTGGACAGGCTATTTCTCACTCGACTATAGTCAATCCCGTGTCGTCACCCTCGTGTGGACGGTACCCCATGTGGCTAACCGTGATGCACACGGTTGGCATTACCAGTATCTCGTTCAGCGCCAGGCAGGGGCTCAGTGGACATTGCACTTGCAGATAACTCCGCCCGCATGTGCAATCCCAACCAATGCTCATGGAGGACTGATAGTCAAGGGGAAGCAAGTTGCGTCACTGACGCGGCCCCTGGATGAGGATCTGAATCTTGATCTGGACTACAATTGTTGATCCATAAGGGTCGAATTGCGAGGAGGTTGGAGAGTGGGGTTGGGACACTTGGGAGGGCAGTTCCACAGCTGTCCCAATCTGTCTGAATTTGATACCCCTGGGTGATTCCTGGTGGCCGACCTGGGGTGGAGCTATCAGAGGAAAAAGAACGTGATCGATACACATCTGCATATCTTACCCGGCATCGATGATGGGCCGGAGACAATTGAAGAATCGATAGCCCTGGCGCGGGTGCTTGTGCAAGAAGGTATTCATAGTGCCTTTGCCACACCGCACTATAACGATGAATTTCCACGGCGCTCAGCTATGGAGATTCAGGCTCGTGTCAATGATATGCAGCGGGTGCTGGATGGGCAGAATATTCCGCTCCAACTCTTTGCCGGTCACGAGGCGCTTATCGGGCCTGGGCTGATCGAGGATATTCAGGCCGGGCGGCTGGCGACACTCAACGGAAGCCGGTATTTGCTGCTAGAGTTATGGAATAGTTCCTGGCTGCCTGAAACGGAGCGGGTGATTTTTGAACTGAGGGCCTATGGCATTGTTCCAATCATTGCCCACCCTGAGCGCTATCGTGCGATTCAAAAGGACCCAAACCGACTTGCCACGCTGCTCCAACAGGGCGTATTAGCTCAGTTGACGGCCAGTAGCCTGATTGGAATGCAGGGAAGCACCACAAAGCACTGTGCCGAGGCCTTGCTCAAGAAGGGGCTGATCCATATTATCGCCTCCGATGCTCACGGCCTACGAACGCGAATGCCCGCTGTCAAACTCGGCTTGCAATCAGCTGCAAAGTTCCTCGACAAAGAATATATCCATAGAATGATCGAGACACAGCCAGCCGCGATTCTTAATGAGGGTTAGAGGAAATAGGGATGATAAAAAGTAACGTATGGAATAGGAAAATTTCGGAAGACGGACGATCAGGTATACTGTCGGTCTCTTTAATTTTCTCATTGGCAGCGATAGCGATAGCACTACTTCTGGCAGGAGTCGTCGGAGTATTTGACCCTTCTATATGGTGTTTTGTCCTTAGTGCCATAATCACAATAGTCATTCTTCTGCTGCGCCAGTATGAATTAGCAGCGGTAGGTGTTCTTGTAGTCCAGTTGTACGTTGACTGGTACTCAGGACTACATATTGTGGGGGTGGGGGGAGCTCTCGTGTTGTTAGTAATCTTTTTCTGTGCTCGATCTCCGCAGTATCCCTGGGTAGCGCCTCGTGCTTTATGGTTATGGGGCCTGTTCCTTCTTCTGGCTATTCAGCCAGCCATTGAGGGGGCTAAAACCCGCTATGATCTTGCATACTACTATCCCAATGTTATTTTCGGAGCGCTACTCATGTTCTGGCTGGGGATGGTAATCGCTAGAGATGTTGCCTCTGTTCGACGCTTTTTCCAGATTCTTGCTGTCGTTGGTGCCTTCCTTGCTGTAATTACTATTATTCAGGCTCAGACGGGGACGTTATGGTTTGCAACATCTCGTTTAGATGCCTCTCTTGCAAAGGTATCTAACTATGAATTGATCCGGGGGAGTGATATCTATCGCCTCGGATCATTCTTCATAAATCCTGACTGGAATGGTACCTTCTTTGCTGTCATACTTTTTATTCCCCTGGGTCTCTTTCTGGAGAGTTCATCCTTTTTAGAAAAAGTCCTCTACCTCGTCGAAATGTTTATCATCTTGCCAGCTCTACTTTTCACCTTTAGCACGGGAGCGTGGCTAGCCGCTATTGCAGGCATTATTATCTTTGCGGCATTGGTTGGGCGGGTGAACTACCGAATCCAGATCTCTATGTTTATAATCGTCGCTGTAACAGTGTTACTTCTTGGCTTCTCTTCAGAGATTAGCCACCTGTTCCAGCATGGGTCAAATTCTGATGCACTGGCTCAGCGTAATGGTGCCTGGAGTACGGCCATTCGAGCGATCCAGGCTCACCCACTCACAGGCATTGGCCTGGGACTGCAAAATTACCTCCAGCGTGCTGAGCCGTATCGAGTGCCTTCACAAGTGATTCCCTTAGCGCATCCTCACAATTCCTATCTAGAATTGGGAGCTATGGCTGGTCTCCCGGTACTTGGTGTATTTCTTGCGCTCATTTTATTTGCCCTCTGGCTGGCTTTACGCAATTGGGCGCAGGCCGATAGGAGAAAGCGTTCCCTGCTCTGTGGAGGCATTGCTGCCGTTATCGTGTTGACCATCAATAGTTTGAGTGTCAACGGGTGGACACTTCCTCCACTTGCGGCAACTGGCTGGCTCATTCTTGGCATGATTTCATCGCCCAACCTTGCGGTAAGCCTAAATAGCAAAGATGAACCGAAATAGCACATGTATGAACGTATCTGAAAACAAACAAAACAGTGCCCTCGGTCTCCGGGAGCTTAATGAGAGTACCATCGACCAATTACCTACACAGGTCGATCTGAAGGCACTCCATAGTTGGGATGATCAGGATGCCTGGGCTATTGATAAGATGACGACCTGGATCCTACCAGCCATTAGCGTACCCTCTGTTACAGGCGCGATAACAACATCTCAAAAGGCTCTTGTTTCCAATGGAGAGCGCCCTGTTGCGCTTCTACGTAATCTTATGAAGAGTTCGGGGATTTATGCGATAGCCTCTGTAGCTCTCCCATTAGTTTCTCTGGTGCTCACACCATTTTTAACGAATTACCTTTCTCCTGCGGATTATGGTATTCTGACAATTTTGACTACTCTGATTAGCCTGGGAGCAGGAATCACACAGCTAGGTCTGACCTCCGCATTTTTTCGTGCATATACCTACGACTACACCTCGCGCCAGGAGCGGTCTGTTGTTCTCTCAACGGTGACTATCTTGCTCTGTTTTATTTCTGTGACAACGGCTATAGTCGTGATCATCATGGCACCATTTCTGGCAAATCTTTTATTTGGTCGGCCAGCACTAGGCAGTCTTGTTGCTCTAGCTGCTGGGGTGTTGCTTGTACAAAATCTCACTGTTCCTGGATTTGCCTGGTTGCGTGCTGAGAATCATCCACTTGTTTATTCTTTACTCTCGGTCTGCAATCTGCTCATCACACTGTTCACCACTATTTTCCTGGTAGCTGGGCTGCATCTTGGGATCGCTGGCTCGCTCATTGCAACTGGTAGTGGGTATATGTGTGTTATGGTCTGTACAATACCCTTCATTATTCGCCGGGCAGGAATCAGTATCCGTATTGACATTGCACGAAGTATGCTGGCTTTTGGACTTCCACTCGTCCTCAGTTTTCTTTCTTACTGGGTGCTGCAACTCTCAGACCGTTACTTGCTCAGTCTCTTCGGCTCGCTCGAACAGACGGCGAAGTATGCCGTAGTCTATACCCTGGGATCAGCTATGGCGGTTGTTGTCCTGGGTCCCTTCACACTGGCTTGGCCAACGGCTGTATTTGCAATTGCCAAGCGTACCGATGCCGCACTGTTATTTCGCTTGGTGTTTCGCTGGTTTGGCCTGTCCCTGCTCTTTGCAGCCTTCAGTTTATCTCTTGCTGGCACTTTCTTACTTGATCAGCTTTTCACCGTTGCCTATCATTCAGTTGCTCTTATCATTCCAATTGTGGCCGTATCCAATACTTTTTACGGCATTTACTATGTTTTCACAGTTGGAGCAAATGTCAAGCGCAAAACCTGGCTGGTTGGTCTGTTTACGGCACTGGCTGCTCTCATCAATGTTATCCTTAATCTGTTTCTGATTCCTCATTACCAGGCGATGGGCGCAGCTTTCTCAACGCTTCTCGCATACATAGCCCTGGCTGCAGTAGCCTATATCGTGAATCAGCGGCTCTATCCGATTCGGTTTGAGATAGGTGTCTTTGTTACTGCTTTGTTGGTCGGGATTACTCTGTACATAGCCAGTGATTTCCTGGCAAAGGGTCAGCAGGCGTTTGCGGCCTGGGGTATACGTTTGTGTATTCTTGGTCTCTATGGTGGATGCCTTGCTTTGCTTGGAAAACTGCTAGCTCGCAGGGAAGATAGCGCAAGGGTTGCTCTTACCCAGCCTCTAATGGGGAACTGGTTCCGTCGTCCTTCGTAGGATTACCCTTGCGGCCCCTACCAACTGACATAAAGGAGAACTCCTTACTATGAAAACACTAACCCATCCTTCAATAATAAAAGAAACCATGAACATGTCATTCCCTCTTAAGGTAACCATGCATGTCTTAGGGGCTGCACGAACTGATGTGAGAGTAATGCGTGAAGCTACTGCCCTCGCAGCAGCTGGAGGTGCAGTCTCGATTATAGATGTTGAGTCTGGAGGTAACCTGCCGGTTGAAGAAGAGCTTGAAGGCATTTCTTTGAAACACATCATTATGGCTGACTCGTTTAGTGCTACACGCTTTACTCGCTGGCCTCTGCTGAGAGCCTTACAGCTGCTCATTCGCAGTGTACTTCGCCTCGTACAAATACCGACCGATATCTATCATGCCCATGACGTGAGCGCGCTTCCAGCATGTTATGTCGCAGCACGCTTGCGACGTAAACCCCTCATCTTCGACGCTCATGAGTTGCCCCTGCCTGAAGAGATAACGATACGCTGGCGCTGGGTACAGATGCTCGTGGCGTGGATGCTTCATCACATTGTACCCCGCTGTGCGGGCGTAATTACGGTCTCTCCCCCTATCGCGCAGGAGATACAAAAACGGTATCACATTCCGGAGGTGGTACTACTTCGGAATGTTCCTGCCTACCGAACAGTGTTGAAAAGTGATAGGTTGCGAGACTATCTTCAACTGGATCCAGGAACGCGCATCGTTCTGTTTCAGGGATACTTACAAGCTATTCGCGGCCTTGATCGGCTGATCCGGGCGGCAAAATTTCTTGATGACAATATCGTACTTGTGCTGATGGGCAAAGATATGGGAGGAGCAGTGTCTCAACTCATGTCTCTTGCTGCCAGTGAAGGAGTCGCCGAGCGTATCAAAATCGTTCCCGCTGTGCCCTACGCTGAGCTTCTTGAGTGGACTTCCTCTGCAGATATAGGGGTAATCATCTATCAACCGGACTCCTCGTTGAACTTTCGCATGTGCCTGCCAAACAAATTCTTTGAATATCTCATGGCTGGACTGCCCATCCTTGCTTCACCACTGGATGCCATCTCAGAGGTTATCAGAACCTACAGTGTTGGACAGATTGTGCCTTCGCTTGCTCCTGCCGATGTTGGAGCTGCCATTAATACTATGCTGGTGGATACTGTTGCTCTTGCCGCTATGCATCACAATGCCCTTGATGCAGCGCAGGAAGAGTTCAATTGGGAGAAGGAGAGTCAACAGCTCACTCGCCTTTATTCCGCGATTCTGGCAAGGCGAGGGGCGAAATAGAGTGTGGCGGGATGCATCGGAGTGGAACAGGATTTTGTCCAACCTCTATAATGTAGAGAGAGGTGCCTTCACCTCATAGATAGGGTTGATGTTCAGGTGGTAGGAGGAGTATATTGCAACATTCATTGAAGACAAAAATAAAACACACGATTCCCCCGGCACTACTTAACGCACTTCTGCTTCGCTTCCCCTCTCTGTACCGGACGGAGCTTGTGTTCTACGAAACAAATCTCCGGGCAGGTGGTGGAATAGACGAACTGTTGGCCCAATTGGCGATGGTTCTCAACGTCGAAGGAGAGATCATCGAGTGTGGTAGTTCGAGATGTGGCGCAAGTATTCTCATGGCGAAGTACCTGCGTGCCCAGCAGGTAAACAAGAAAATCCTGGCGTGCGACTCCTATGAAGGATTTGACCGGGAGGAACTGAGCCGCGAACAACAGGCCGGGTTGACGACCGCAACGAGCAGCGCCTTCACCTCTACTTCATATCAGTATGTGCAAAAGAAAATCGCTGCTCTGGGCCTCCAGAACACAGTTATCCCACTAAAAGGCTACTTTCAGGACAGTCTGCCAAACATACCCGGTCCTTTTTGCCTGGCACTGATCGACTGTGATTTGAAAGATAGTCTGCTCTATTCGGCTGAAGCTATCTGGCCGAAGCTTTCGAGTGGTGGGCGCCTCCTCTTTGATGACTATCTGGATTCTGAGTTTCGCGGCGCGAAGCAAGGCGTGGATATCTTTTTGGAGAAACACCGGGCTGAAATCTCCGAACATGGTCTGCTTAACCGCCTCTACTACGCTTGCAAAGGGTGAGACAACATAAATTATCCCAACTTTTGGGCATCCAGGGACAATGCCCCTGGATGCCCAAAAGTTGGGATAATTGGTGCTATTTCCAAGAAATGAGGAACGAGTTGATGAGTTCATCCAATCGAACGATAAAAGGAAAACACGTACTGGTCACAGGGGGTGCTGGTTTCATCGGGAGCCACCTTGTTGACCTGTTAATATCGGAAGGGGTAAGACAACTTACCATCATTGACAATTTCTTTTTGGGAGCGCCCTCCAACCTTACTATGGTATATCGCCAGATGCCGGATCTACAGGTTCTGCACATTGATGCCTCGGATGATTGCATGGTACGTGAAGTTTTCTCAAAGTTGAAAACAGTGGATGTGGTATTCGATCTTGCAGTGATCCCCCTGCCTACTTCGCTGGAACGCCCACAATTTTGTTTTGAGACAAATGTACGCATCACATCAGTGCTCTGTGAACTCCTGCGAGAAGGTCGCTTTGAGACACTAGTACATTTCTCATCATCGGAGGCTTATGGCTCAGCACGAACTATCCCTATGGCCGAAGATCACCCACTCGAACCACTCACACCCTATGCAGCCAGTAAAGCCGCAAGTGATCACCTTGTTCGTACGTATGTCACCACATTTGGTGTAGATGCCCTGGTGGTACGTCCCTTCAATAATTACGGCCCTCGGCAGAATGATCAGCAGTATGCAGGAGTTATTCCAGTTATGCTCCGCTGTGCATTTGAGAGGCGTGTTTTTGCTCTCCTGGGTGATGGGCAACAGACACGCGATTATATTTACGTCACCGACACAGCGCGTGCTGCACTGGATCTATACAGTTGTGTTCAGGCGCGTGGACAAGTTGTAAACATCGGCTCCGGTCAGGAAATCAGCGTTCTTGATCTCAAAACAAGGCTTGAGCAGATCCTGGGACGTGCCATCCCCACAGAGTATCGCAGTCCGCGCCCTGGTGACGTTCGTCGCCACCAGGCAGATATTACGCTGTTGAAGAACCTAGTTGGATTTACGCCACGCATCTCGATTGATGAAGGTCTCGTAAGGACTGTGGAGTTCTATCGACAGCGTGCTGAGCATGCCATGGCAGGAGGACACTGATGCGAGTACTAATCACAGGAGCAGCCGGGTTTCTCGGTCGCAATGCTCTTCTTGCCGTCCCGCGCTCCTGGCAGGTGGTAGCGCTGTATCGGCCAGGTAACGCGAATTTCCTGACTTTCATGGAAGCTCACCAGCTTCATCATGTTCAAGCAGTAGCCTGCGATCTGACTGATAAGCACCAGGTCGAGCAGGTAATTGGTCGGGTTGGAGGAAGCTTTGATAGCTGCCTTGCTCTCGCCAGTAACACCTCTATCCCAGGCTCAATCGAGCGACCAATCCAGGACCTGACAGCAAATGTCATTGGCTTGCTACATATGCTTCAGTGCTGCTCGTTCGACCACTTCGTCTATCTTTCGTCCGGCACTGTATACGTTGGGCTGGTCGGTCGCGTCGGACCGGCATCTCCCGTCTCGCCTACCATACCTTACGCAATCTCAAAGCTGGCTGCAGAGCAGTACGTCCGGACGTTCGTTGCCCACTATCAAACAATCAAGTGTGCCACGATAGTGCGCTTCTTCGGTGCCTATGGGCCTTACGTGCCATCGCACAAGCTCTACTCGAAACTTGTGCACCGCTTCGCCTTTGAGCGCAATCCACATTTCACGGTGATAGGCAATGGAGAGAATTACGTCGACGCCATGTACGTCGATGATGCGATTCGGGCACTCCAGGCAATTTTGATCTCACCTCCTTCAGAAGGGGTTCGCTGCATCGACCTTGGAGTAGGAAGTGGAGAAACTGTCAATCAGGTCGTCACTCGTGCCGCTCATGCATTTGAGCTGGAGCCTCAAATCAGCCACGAAGGCACTCTTGCCGAGTACCTCCGTGTTGTGATCGATCCTCAGCCATTTACATCAATCTACCAGTTCACCCCGACCGTCCCACTCGAAGTTGGCCTCAAACGCTTCGCCGCCCATCTTGAGCAGGAAGGTGTTGGAATGAAAGGAACTCGGCGAATATGAGTTTAACCTGGTTATGGCAGAACTGGCGCGAGGAACGAACAAAGCCCTGCTTTCGCATGCTAAGGGAAAGCCCCTCTCGTCCTGACCTGCTCCCTTATCCTATCGATATGTTTCCCTTGCTAGATTTGCCACCGGGTACCCTGGATGAAGCAGGAGTACTTTACAACGCAGCTTTTGGTACGATTCCGGCAGGATATCATCCTGGTAGTATCGCCCAATATGCCCTTGTCCATTGGAATGCTTATCTTGTGACTGGAAGTGATGAGCATAAAGAGGCGTTCATAACCCAGGCCACCTGGCTCCTGACCCAGGAGACACCCCTCTCCAACGACGCAGGGGGCTGGCCCCTGCCGTTCGCTTTGCCCGCTTATCATGCTCCCGAGCTCTGGTTGTCTGCATCGACTCAGGGTAACGTTCTCTCTGTTCTCGTGCGGGCATATCAACTGAGCGGTGAGGATGCCTTTTTGCAGGCGGCTCGACGCGCTGCACGCAGCTTTGAGTTGGATATTCTCGATGGCGGAGTCAGTGCCCTTGTGGGAGAAAACGGCATTTTCTTTGAAGAAGTGGCTACCTATCCTGCCGCGCATATCCTCAACGGATACATCCTTGCAGTACTTGGACTCTACGACTATGTAGCTCTCACACAAGATAGCAAGATCAAAGCACTAATAGAGCAGAGTCTCACCGCTCTGCATGCTCTAATCGATGCATTTGATGCTGGTTACTGGACGCGCTACGACCTGCTCCATAAGCGTCTTGCCCCATGGTTCTACCACTCGTTGCATGTCGTCCTGCTCAAAGCACTCGCTAACTATTCTGGCTGTGAACATTGCGCAGCATTGGCGGTACGCTGGGCCGGATACCAACACAACTTCGGATGCCGCTTACGCTATCTGGTCAACAGCCGTCTCAGTGCCTTTTATCACTGCTGGCTGAAACCGAGGATGCATCGCCTGATCTTCAGAACCGCCAAGACAACTGACACAGGTAACCGGTCCCTACTTCAGCATGTTTGTGTCCCGATCACTGGATTTCCCATCCCAGGCGGCATGCGCAGCGTTCTCGCTGGTGTTGCGCAGGCGATGGGTGATCAATGGCAGATGACTTATCTCACACATCAGAAAGGGCAGGATGCAGAAGCGCGAGAGATTGAGGTATTTGGCAGCAGGAGAACCTCTCCCTGGAAATTTCCTGATGTCTGGCTCTACTGCTTAGCTGGCGGGCACAAACTCCTTAGTCTGTTACATCATGGTCCTGGCTATAGCATCATCCTGCCACAAGATGGGATCTTTACCGGCGCTTTCGCAGCGGTGGCAGGCAAACTGGCCGGAGTACGTGTGATCTGTATGGACCATGGAAATGTAGCCTGGCTAGAAAATCCCTCGTTCCAGGTGGCCTGGAGAAAGGCATTTAAGAAACGATCATGGCATCGACGAGTTCTTTTTCGTCTGGGATTAGCCTGTTATTCATCATCGCTGAGTCTATTGGCACGGATCATGGCTCGTTACACCGATCAATTTCTCGTTGCTGGCGATCAGATAGAAGCCGTCTACTGCAAAATCCTTGGCGTTCATCCATGCCACATCACTCGTTATACCTACATGGTTGACGTTGCTCGCTTTCCTCTCCTTTGCAAAGAGGTCAGGGTAAGCATGCGTGCCGAACGGGGGATTCCTGAAGAAGCAATTGTTGTGACGATGATCAATCGCCTCGCATCTGAAAAGGGCTTGTGCTTCGCGCTGGAGGGAATAGCTTTCGCCCTCTCAGCACTTCCACCCAATGTACGAGTGAGAGTACTCATAGCCGGAGACGGACCATTACGTTCAGAGGTCGAGATGGATATTCAGCGATATGGCCTGGAATCTACTTGCACTCTGCTGGGTGAGACTCATCCATCTGATATCCCAATGCTTCTGGGTATATCGGATATCTTCCTCTATAGTGGGACGCGGGGCACAAGTTATTCTGTGGCCATTCTTGAAGCCATGGCGGCCGGCTGCGCAGTTATTGCCTCAACAATTCCCCAGGCGAATGCGAAATTGCTTGCTGAGGAGCGTGGCATGCCCATTATGCCTGGTGATGCAAATGAAATCGGCAATGCCCTTACTCGCCTCTGCCGTGATCCAGAACTTTGCCATAAGATGGGACAGAGGGCGAGAGAGTAGTCCAGGGCAGTCCTATTTCCCAAATGTCTACCTCTTTCTTTACTATTGGAAAAGTGATTGTGCTTCTCACTCAAAATCCAGCTTAGCCTGAGTAGTTGCTCTAAACATAATCAGTCCCATCACCTGCGGCAGTCTCAGCGTATAAACCAGGCGTGAGTAAACGCTGGGAAACCAGTGCAGCAGTTTGGGAAGGCAATATCTGAATCTGGTGGGAGGATCTATGTATCTGAACTCGACCTCCCGGAACCCGCTTTGCGCGAGGGTTCGCCTGAGAACTCGAATGCTATTGAGGCGGTAAGCCGTGGGAAAGTGGTACGAATCTCTTACTTGAGCACCTATCAAGCGCTCGAGGAGCCAATCCTCAATACCCAGTGATGCGCTTAATTTTGTTGCCATCCCAAAGTAATGCCACAAGTTAGGAGTGATGCCAAACAGCATCCCACCTGGTTTCAAAAGAGAACAGCAAGCCGATAGGAAAGCATGGGGCTGTGTTACGTGTTCAAGTACATACATTGTATAAAGACAATCGAAGCCTGGATCGTGCCGCTGCGCAAAATCTTCAACCGAAGCCTGGTGACGCTCGTCCAGGTAAGGATTCTGCATGATAGTAATATCCGGATCAACGCCAACGAGCCAGCCCGCCTTTTGTCGGATAAGCTCAATATACCCGGTTTTGCCTTTTCCCGCGCCAACATCTAACACAACTGAAGTCGCATCACAGTGCTGAGCAACCCACCTGGAAAATTCGTTCAGCAAATCTGTATCCGCTGGAAGAATGGAAAGTCGAGTTGGGATCATTTTCCTCCACCACATCATCATTATCATCAAATCTTTTCGTGTTACTCAATGAGAAGGCTCTTGCTTATTATGAGCCTCCACTCCTCAGTATACCGAACTGTACAAATCTAAGAAGAACCGGGACATGCTCATTTGCTCTCTGGGAACGTCTTCGTGACGTTTGGCAAGATAATTATAATAGAATGCGAAAAAAGCACTTTCCATTCTTATTATTCTTCTCGTTCTTGCTATTGTGTTTCTGACCGTATTCAGTGCACTCCGTAGCCAGGAAAGCGCTTCAAATGAGTTTTACAAGACGCATATTATCGGCGGGTTCAGTATAGATACCCCTGACCGGGCCGCGAGAGCTGCACAGGATGGTATCCAGGTAGTGTTCAATTATAGTCAACCTCCTTCTGGGAATAGTGCATTGGGGCAAAAGCTTCAGTCCCTACATATGATGGTGATAGATGGCTATATTGCAAGCTATCTCCATTATTATGAGTGCCACCGTACAAAGGCGACAGCACCCCCTGCGGCATGGATACACTATTGTCACTCTGATTATTATCCATCGTTGACGGACGAAAATGCCTTTCTGTCAGCTATTGCTGCCCATTTGCAGCAGGTCAAGGGTAATCGGTTGATTATAGGGTACTGGGTGCTTGATGACTGGGCAGGATGGGATGCGGGAAGCGCACAACAACTCCTCATTAAAATTCATAACTTGATCGGGCAATATACTCCACAGCGTCCGGCAATTTGTGGATTTGCTGGTAGTATAGGAGCAGGTACTACCTATTATTGGAGTGATCGGGTGGCTGATAATTTTTCTTCTCAAGGGTGCGATAACGTGGGGCTTTATATCTATGCCTCATCTCTGCCCAATACAACTCCTGCACCTCCTCCCGATACGTATAACTGGCCCATGTCAGGATTACTGCCCACGATTTTCGCCAGCCTGAAGAGACGTGGATGGGATATTGCCAAAGAACCGCTTATTGGTATAGCTCAGGCATTTGGAGGACCTAGAAACGACACCGTTAGTTACTGGATTACACCTGATGCAAAAGATATTGAAACGCAAAGCAGAAGCTTTTGTGAGCATGGAGCAACCGGACTTGTCTTTTATGGCTGGGATGATGCGACGTTTGGCTCTGCAGCGCAAACACCGATGACCAATGCTGGAGTAGAAATGGGTGTCCGCAATGGCATAGCGGCATGTGAACAGTATTGGCGTACCCATAATGAACATTAACAAATGAAGTGCTACTGAGGACGAGATCCTTCGCTTCGCTCAGGATGACAGGGCGGCAGCACGTCACCAGAGCGGATGGGACGCACATTTGTTAATGTTCATCATGATGTCTAAGGAAGTGATAGCGAGTTCAGCCACCTGGCGTATTCTGCCAGGTGGCTGAAGACTGGTTTCCGTTTAGGGATAGCAGAGCACTGCTGCTAGTAGCTAAATGCGCTTGCGGATGCGGAGCCAACGATGATTCGCGCATTTATTGGCAGGCCAGCTGAATTGGACTGGGTGACATGGATGTCGAAAGCGATCACATTTTCCACTGCGCCTGACGAATTGCTACTGCCAAACTGTTCATTCACTATTACAAAGCCAATACCTGGAAGATCGATGCGCTGATTGGGGAGCGGAGAACTAGGCAAGACTTTTCCGCCCGCCTTTCCATTAAGCAACGTCGTCGAGCCTGATCTGAAACCTTCTATACCGTTCCAATCTGCGTTGGCTACAACAGTTACCTTGTCTGCCGAAATCAAGAAAGACAACAGTTTCAGGTTTGATATAGTGCTTTGACCTGTTGCGGTAGCACCGCTTGAGGTGATCTTTCCGAAAGCGCTGCTGTTTACAGTCCCCGACTTGCCCAGAACAGGTGAAGTGAACCCGTTTGTGCTATTTTGGTCAGACCCACCTGTACAGGCAATCCGTACGGGTGATACCGGGCCGTACGAAGCCGAGCCGGGTCCGGCAAGACCATTGGCATAGAGGCCAAAAGCATTGGCATTTACGACGACCGGCTGGGCAGTGCGTGTCTCGCTGCTATTAGCATGTCCAATCACAATGTTGGTGCCAGCAAAGGGACCAACTGTGAGGTGAACATCGATCGCATTGACGCTGATACTGGTAGCATCGGGTCCATTTACAGGCCCAATCTGCTCGTTCAATATGACGAAGCCAAGGCCCGGAAGTTCCTTGCGGGTATTAGGTGCTGGCGTATCGCTTATAGATTGACCAGCGATACTCAGGCCGGAAAATGTTGTATTGTTGGAACTTGTCGCACCTGCTGCTGTGGCCGTGCTGGACACCGCTACGTGGATTCTGGCTGACCTGATCGAGCCATTGAGAATAGTGAGGTTCTCGACATCTGAACTTGCCACAACGGTGGCGCTTGTCGCGGTGTCACTGATCGTGATCATAGTCTGCACGTTACCGGAACCACCCAATGAACCCAGTGATATACCAGTGGAATTTGTTAGAGTGGTTGGTGTTGGTTTACAATCTGACCCAACTGGCGCAGTAGGACCGATGATGGTCTTATTTGTGCTAGTAATTGTGGTCGCATAGTTACCGTATGCGTATGCCTCAGGAATGCTTGGAAAGCTGCTGGAAGCACTAGCAATGTATGTCGGCAACAATAAAAGGGCAAATAAAGTGACGAGCAAAGGGGTGATGCGTTTCACAATAGTACTCCTTTCTGAGAATAGTGTGACGACAAACGGAAATGTTGACAGTCCCGGCAGTTCTTCAGATCCTCTCTGAATGAGGCACCGCTGATAGTAGTGTACTCCTCTCTGTGAAATGGCTAAAAGCCCGACAGGTTGACATCCTGGCGAGGGAGATTCTGCTCCGGATACTTACAATCGGCAGATCGAAAAGCAACTTAAGGGGAAAGCAGGAACCTATTTTCCAAAAATTACTGCTTGCCAGGTTATGAAAATATAACAATGCTTGCTTGCTTCTCAACCGCATCTTTACTGATCCTCCATTATTTTGTGACTCGCGCCTGTTAGACTATGCAGCATAGACTTATGATTGGTTCATTTTTAACAACGCGTAAAAATGAAATTTAAAATTTTGTAATGCGATAAGCATCAAGCATAATTTATAGAATTTCTATTTAGTCCGTCAGTAACTATTCAGGAGGGCTAGAAAGAAGGTGGCATTCTCCTCTCGGAGCAAGATCAGTTCTTCTTCTGGTTTCATGTTCTTACTGTGGACCTTTACGCTCCATCTGGCGAGTCTTAATGAACATGAACAAAGGAAGTACGACTGAGGACGAGATCCTTCGCTTCCCCTTCGCTTCGCTCACGGCTTCGGCTCACTCAGGATGACAGTGCAGCAGCGCAGCGAAGCACCAGAGCGGATGGGACTTCCTTTGTTCATGTTCATTAGGACTCCTGAATAATCACTGAATTTCTATGCATTGATGAAAGCTTGGCTTTCATATCCACTTCTTAACGGGGGGTAAAAATGAAACAACAGTATCTTCTCAGTCCTTTGCTCCTGCTTTTGTTCCTGGCAGGAACTGCCTTTAGTACAGCAACTCCCAAGTCTATTGAAAGTACTTCCGCAGCGAGTGTAGTTGCTCCCACGACAGCCAGTATCGCATTCCCCATCGATGGGCAGGGACTCTATGAGTCATGTCCGCTGAGGAGTGTGGCGAGTTGCCTGTCGCATTTGGATCAGATGGCTGCAGTAGGTTTCAAACTGGTGATGAACTATGCCGGACTTCGGGGGCACGCGAGCGACCTGCTGACCTATGCCAACCATACCAGGAGTGTCGGTATGCGGGTGATCTGGTCGCTGCAGGACCTGCGCATCTGGAACGGCAGCGATTTTTCCGCGGTTTATCCAGAGTTGACTGCCGATAGTGGGTGCGCGCATACCGATGATGTCTGCCTCACTACCTACGTCGTCAACCTCGTGAAGGGCTTACCTGGAACCTGGGGCTACTATGTTGGTGATGAGGTAAACCCTTCACTCCACAACCTCCTGAAAGTCCACACCGACCTCATCCACCAGCTTGACCCCAACCACCCACGGCTGTTTGTCGATGGAGTCAGTCATTGGACTCCCGTCTCCATAGCCAAAGGCACCAGCGTCTTCCACGATGTTTCCGACATAGTTGAGTCGAACTACTATCCAATCGGGTACTACTCAGGGAATTCCATCAGTGATGTAGCCACATACGCTAAGGGGATACAAGCCTATGCAAACCACTATTCCCTACAATCGGCCATGGGTCTACAAGCAGTGAGTTGGGCCGAGTACTATCCACCCGCCAGGTGCTCTCCCTTTCCAAGTTGTGCACCCTTTCCTACAGCCCAGCAGATGCGCTCTATGCGCGACCTGGCCCTGTCGAATATGCACCCGCGCCTGCTGCTCTGGTACAGCTACTTTGATGTGCTGCGCTCAGACAACCCCATCAAAAATTGGGTCGACCTGGCATATGCTGCTAATGGCTGAAGTACACATTCCAGGCCCTGGCATTTCAGCTTGACATCCTGTACCGTAAGCGTGTATAGTTGTTGTCAAGAGAATAGAAAAGACTTTGACCGGGCGGAGTAAAGGGAACCGATTCGCCAGAGAATGGGGGTCACCGGGTGAAAGCCCCCTTCGGACACGCCCCTTGAACGTGGCTCGTTCGTCGAATATTCGAACCATTTTATGGCAGTAGGATATTCCGGCATGCAGACCGTTAGCACTGCTGTGAGGATAATCTGTTCAGGTCTCGATCCGATAGAGGATACTGCAATTTGAAAGTGGCTCGGAAGCAGTCAAATACTGGAAGCCAACTTGCGTATGCGATAGAAGCTCCAAGGATAACCTATCCTGACTTCGATCCGTCGTAGGATACTGCAAGATTATCAAAACAAGGTGGTACCACGAGTAGCGCTGCCCTCGTCCTTGAGATGAGGGCGGCGGTTTTTACTATTATAAGGAGTACCACCACTATGTTAAGCAGTCGTTATGACTTCCACGAGGCAGAGCCAAAATTGGCTCGTCTCTGGGCCGAAGCCAGCCTCTATGCGTTTGGCGCCGCTGGCTCAAACAGCGTCTTCAGCATTGACACGCCCCCGCCGACCGTCTCTGGTCAACTGCACATCGGGCACTGCTATTCCTACACGCAGACGGATGTGATTGCTCGTTACCGCAGAATGCGTGGGGACCGTGTCTTCTACCCGATGGGCTTTGACGACAATGGGCTGGCAACGGAACGATTTGTTGAGAAGACCATCAAGCGTAAAGCGACAGAGATAGGGCGTGAAGCCTTCATCAGGGCATGCCTGGAAATCACGCACCAGACTGAAGACCGCTTCGAAGCGCTCTGGCGGCGACTGGGATTGAGCGTTGATTGGGACTATCGCTATTCAACGATTGACCCGCAAGCCAGGCGTGCCTCGCAGTGGTCGTTCATCCTGCTGTATAAGGATGGGCGAGCCTATCCGCAGCTGGCACCGACTCTCTGGTGTCCTGAGTGCCAGACGGCCATTGCACAGGCCGAAGTTGATGACATCACGCTGCAAACGCAGTTCTCGACACTGGCGTTCCGTTTGCAGGATGGGAGCATTCTTCCTATAGCCACGACGCGCCCGGAATTGTTGCCAGCCTGTGTTGCCATCTTCGTTCATCCCGCTGATACGCGCTATGCGCATCTCATCGGTACCACGGCACGTATCGAGAGCGAGGCGTTCTCTCAGATGCCAACAATCGAGGTTCCTATTCTGGCGGATGAATTGGCGGACCCCAACAAGGGCAGTGGGGCCGTTATGTGCTGCACTTTTGGGGATTCGACCGATGTTCGCTGGTGGCATACGCACCAGCTTCCATTGCGGGCGGCAATTGGACGCGATGGACGTATGACCCAACTGGCTGGTCCCTGTGCTGGCTTGACGGTCGAAGAGGCACGGGCACGTATTCTGAGTTCTCTGGCAGCCAACGGGCAAATCCTTCAGCAGGAGACGATAGAGCACGATGTCGGGACGCACGAGCGCTGTGGCACGCCTGTTGAGTACCTGCATACCCGCCAGTGGTTCATCCGCGTTCTGGATCAGAAGGAACGTCTACTGGAGGCCGGGCGCAAGATTCACTGGTATCCTGAGCACATGCGCACGCGCTATGAGCACTGGGTTGAGAATCTGCAATGGGACTGGTGCATCTCGCGTCAGCGCTACTTTGGCGTTGCGTTCCCGGCATGGACCTGCCGGGCGTGCGGCGAGACGATCCTGGCCGAGTTCGAGCAGCTGCCGATTGACCCACAGATGACCGGGCCATTGAAGCCCTGTGCATGTGGCTCAACTGATTTCGAACCGGAACCGGATATCATGGATACCTGGGCCACCTCGTCCTGCACACCGCTGATTATCGGCCATTGGCTCGATGACGCCCCCTGGTTCGCGCAGCACTTCCCAGCTAGCCTGCGTCCACAGGCTCACGATATTATCCGTACCTGGGCGTTCTATACCATTGTGAAGTCGCTCTATCACATGAATGAGATTCCATGGAAGTCAGTCATGATCTCCGGTCATGGGCTTTCGGCAGACCGACGCAAGATCTCCAAGTCGAAGGAGCACAAAGAGGTCGGGCCAATGGAGATCATCGAACAGGAGTCAGCCGATGCCCTCCGCTACTGGGCAACGACTGGCCGAACGGGTGCGGATAGTCCGTTTAGCCCGGAAACAATCGCCAATGGCCGTCGCCTGGTCACAAAACTCTGGAACGCGAGTCGCTTCGCTGAGGGACGACTGGAAGACCTTGAAGCGGAAGCCATAGCCTCTGGAGCCTGTCCCTATGAGCTACTGCCGACCGATCGATGGTTGCTCTCTCGCCTGGCACGGACAATTGCATTTGCGACGCGGGAACTGGATAGTTACGAGTACGCGACGGCGCGTAGCGAAGTCGAACGCTTCTTCTGGTCGGACCTGTGTGACAACTACCTGGAACTGGCAAAGACTCGCTTATATGGAAAGCAGGAGTCTGAACGACGAGCGGCGCAGTGGACGCTCTACCAGGCGCTCCTGGCCGTTTTGAAGTTGTTGGCTCCCTACCTGCCCTACATCACAGAAGAGATCTACCAGGAACTCTTCCGTAAATGGGATGGTGCAGCCTCCATTCACCTGTCATCCTGGCCCAAAGAGCGTCCAGAGTGGATTGACCCGGAGGCTGAGGCAATAGGGGAGACGTTACTCGATCTGTTGCGCCAGGTCCGGCGCTACAAAGCCGAGCATGGATTATCCGTCGGCGCAACGCTGGAGGCTCTGCATATCAGCGTCTCACCAGAACAATATGCACCACTTGAGGCCGCACTCATCGATCTCAGGAGTGCAACGAGAGCTCAACGCATTGTTCTCGCAGAACCTCCTGGGAATGGAGATGCGTCACAACCTCAGCGTGAGAATGTACTCATTCTCAGCCTTTAACGTCAGGTGATCGAGTTACTGCAAGGACTGTGTACGCCGTCCCTGCAGTAACTCGATCACCCAAACTACCACACAGCAATCACTGCGAAAGCGGCACCATAAAGTAAGGTGATGCTGAAGAAAATAAAATTTGATAGTGGATCATGTGAGCTTATCCCAATAGCAGCATTCTCGAGAATAGCTGCTATACATGCTCCTCCTGTTACTCCGAATAGCCACAGAATCCGTGTTGGCCAGCGTAAACGCGGAGGTTTGTGCCACACAAGCACAACGACGAGAATGATGATGCTTACGATCAGCAGGGCGAATCCAGAGACAAGTGCAAGCCCTGCAGCTAAATCACTGCTGCCAAGGGTCAACAGGGTTCCAAACAAGCCAAAGGCAGCAATAAAAGCTCCCACCAGGTAGAGGATAGTTCTTATGGATGTGCCTATGAATGCCCCGGTCTTAGAACGAGGCGAAATTCTTTCTCCTATTACTTCCTGTGGAGGAAAAGTATAGGTACTAAAGTTGCTATAACCTGGTGGTGGAGATGGTGGTGCTGTATAGTTGTCTGTGGGCAAGGCATACCCACTCTGAGAGGACACATTGTATTCTACAGTAGATGCGATGAGCTGCTCATACTCCCGTGGAGAAGGTGTGGTGTGTTCTAGCCCGGAGGAAGCGTATTGCGTAGGGTTCGACAGGAGTGTTCCACAGCGCTCACAGTAGGTACTTGCATCAATATTTTCTGTGTCACAATGAGGACAGCGTTTCATCTCAGGCTCCCAAATTGGCAACTGATTTCGGCTGGCTTGAGTACTTAGAACAGCAAACAGCCAGGTATCATAATGTTATCCCTGGCTATTATACCTGAGAAAGTATCGGGAGTCGAGTCTAAATCAATTTCCATGCTGAGATGACAATTCTCCCCTGTCCAGCCTTCACCCTCTGCTGCAACACCCGTCCACCGACCTGCACAATAATCTCGTACTCCTCGCGTTGCGGTTGATAGGCGATGTGCTGCTCCTCAATCTCCACGATGGCAACGTCGTTGTTCACGTGGCAATTGATTGTGGTCAGGGCAAATGCGCCATGCAGATATGCCTGTGTGCTGCCATCATCTTCATATAGCGTGTAGCTGGTCTGACCGTCGGTTGCCATGTAGCAGGTGAAGGTCAGAGGATCGGTCAGGCGCTGATCTGTATATTGCATCAGTGGCCCGGTGGGAATGATACTATTACCTCGCACGAAGAGTGGCCAGCGATCGAGTGGTGCAGGAATATCGCTCCATCCTGAGCCGGGATACTCAGTACCGTCCCAGTAGTCGAACCAGGTACCTGCTGGCAGGTAGACACGATGACTGGTTGCGCCTTGCTCGTAGACTGGGGCCGAGAGTAAGGCATCGCCCACCAGGAATTCATCCTGAACGTTGCAGGCTTCTTCATCCGAAGGGTAGTGATAGTAGAGGGGACGCATGATAGGGGCTCCACTGGTAGCGGCTTCGTGAAAGAGCGTATACAGGTAGGGCATGAGGCGGTAGCGCAACTCGATGGCCTTGCGGTAAACGCTCTCGAAAGGTTCCCCAAAGGCCCAGGGTTCCTGGTCTGGATTGTGTATGGCACTGTGGTTGCGGCAGAGTGGCAGGAGTGCTCCAAGTTGGGCAAAGCGTGCCAGCAATTCGCCGTTGCTAGCATTCCAGAAGCCGCCAATATCTGCCCCAACGAAAGGAACACCACTCATGCCGAGGTTGAGGCACATCGTCATAGCCATGAAAATGTGATCCCACTGACTGGTGTTGTCACCTGTCCATAGTGCTGCATAGCGTTGTATTCCAGCCGTACCGGAACGACTCAGAACGAATGAGCGGTTGTTGGGATGCAGGCGCAATAATCCCTTGTATGAAGCGCGTGCCATCTCCATACCATAGGCATTGTGGAAGAACTTGTGAAGTGTGGGAGGGCCGTCGGGTCCGGTTGGCTGATCTCCTCCTGCGCGATGCAACACGTCATCACTCATTGTTGTTCCGTGCATGGGAGTCTCATTTTCCAGCAAGATGTTCGTCAAAGCGGGTTCGTTCATATCGTTCCAGATGGCATCGACACCTTGATCGAGCAGCCCCTTATAGAGATTCCCCCACCACTCGCGTACCTCGCTCCTTGAATAATCAGGCAAGACACAAGCGCCAGGCCAGACGCTGCCTGTGAAAATTTTCCCCTTCTGATAGCGACAGAAGTAATCGCGTTCCATGCCCTGCTGATAGACGAAATAGTTGTCATCGATCTTGGTCCCTGGATCAATAATGGTAACAAGGTGGAAGCCTTCTGCATGCAAATCCTCTGCCATCTTAGAGGGATTGGGAAAGGTCTCGGTGTTCCAGGTGAAGTTACGGAAGCCCTGCATATAGTCAATATCCAGCCAGATGGCGTCGCAGGGATGGTTTCGCTCCCGCAGCCGGGCAGCGAGTTGGTGAACCTTTTCCTCAGTATCATAGCCCCAGCGACACTGGTGATAACCGAGGATCCAGCGTGGTGGCAGTGGCATCCGCCCGGTAAGTTCGGTGTACTGTCGAACCACATCTGCCGGTGTGGGACCAACGAAGAAATAGGCCACCAGGCTATTGCCCTGCACTGTGATCTGGACTTCTTCTTCGGAAGTTTTACCCATATCCATCTCGACTCGTCCGGTATGATCGATCAGTACTCCATAGGTCCTGCCGCTATTTCTGTGAAGGCCAAGGTAGAAGGGGATGGAAGTATACATGTTTTCTGTTTCTGGTCCATGGAACATAGGTGGATCAACGTTCCAGATAGGGAATGCTCTGCCTCGCTTATTCATCTCCCCGGTATGCTCCCCCAGTCCATAAATATACTCTTCGCTTGCAAGTGGACGTCCCAGGCGCATCTCTGTAGGAGAAAGAGCAAACCCCTGAAGGTATGGTTCCAGTATTGTGCGTTCCTCAGCCTCGCCTACCAGAGTGGCCCATTGCGCATCGCCCTTCGTGATGATCCATGAGTGGTAGGGAAGCGTTCCGGCTCCGCCATCAGTCAGTAGATAGCGAGCCTCATCAAACTGTGTGCCGCGCAGGAAACGTATACGTACTATCTCGGCCCCCAGGACAGCCCCGGCAAGCAAGCAATCTTCGCCTGCAGTCCAGATATGCTCGCGTTCGCTTGTTCTTTGGTAGTGGAGTTGAGTGACAGCGGTGAACATTTGTAAATGCCCTTCTTTCTCTAGAAAAAGGTGTAAATGTATTTTTCTTAACCTGAATCCCCATATTTGGATAAATCTTCACAATATCATAACAGATTATCAACCGTATGCACACCTCCAGCGACTATTATAACGGTGGGGGATGAAATGTAATCATGGGGGATGTCCTGGGGGGGACATACGTGATTCAGCACATGGGTTTACCCTGGGGGAACAAAAGGGGAGAGCAAGAGCTCTCCCCTTTTGCTTGCCTATTACGGGCGTTTCTGATCTTTGATATGCAATGCTATATTTGTTCGTCTCCTGGGATTTTGTAGCCATCTTGCATTCATCAACGTGCCAGAAAGTGATACAATTTAGAGTAGACATCTCACCTGGGTTTATGGCAGAGCCTTTGGAGCCAGGGCATTACCTATCCCTGTCCCAATCGCGATGAATCGTCCGGTGTGAGGTGAGGATGTTGGATTAGGGGTGTACCACGTGACGTGACGTGCTCGATAAATCGGCACTCTACCGGTTGTCCTCACATCCAACAGGGCACAGCAGCTGTAATGTGCAAGGGGTGATAGTATTCGCCCCAGACATGAGGTAAGGAACCTCGTATTTTACGATAAGGAGATGTTCTATGGCATTTGAACTTCCACCACTGCCGTACGACTACAATGCATTGGAGCCGTACATTGATGAGCAGACGATGCATCTGCATCACGACAAGCATCACCAGGCCTATGTCACCAATCTGAACAATGCTCTGGCAAACCAGGGCCAGCTCGCCTCCCTCTCGGTTGAGGATCTGCTGCGGCACATCAAGGAGGTACCTGACAACATCCGCACGGCTGTGCGCAACAACGGGGGTGGACATGTGAACCACACCATGTTCTGGCAGATTATGAAGCCCAATGGCGGCGGTGAGCCGACAGGTGCACTGGCAAGCGCAATCCAATCCGTCTTTGGCTCGTTCGACCAGTTTAAAGCCGCATTTAACGATGCAGGCGTCAAACGTTTCGGTTCAGGCTGGGCGTGGCTGGTGCTCGATCAAAGTGGCAAGCTCCAGGTGATCTCCACTGCCAACCAGGACAGCCCATTGATGGATGGCCAGTACCCGGTCATGGGCAACGATGTCTGGGAGCATGCCTACTATCTCAAGTACCAGAATCGTCGTCCCGACTACCTGGCTGCCTGGTGGAACGTAGTCAACTGGGATGAGATTGCCCG
>WNGG01000242.1_pt1 | contig 56321 bp, 51 predicted proteins | sample 5400661 | NCBI WGS metagenome assembly WNGG01 (sample SAMN13153372, study PRJNA577476) | soil metagenome | isolation source: 100 cm soil or saprolite under Garry oak tree replicate 1 | place: USA:California | collected 2016-06-15
AGACCATGGCCACGATCCGGCGGCCGCTGGCCACGGCCATCCGGTAGTGCGCCGAGTCGACCGCGGGGATGGAGGCCATCCCGGGCAGGGTCATGCCGAGGGCCTCGGCGGCGGAGGTCATCGTCGAGGCGGTGCCCATCGTCATGCAGTGGCCCGGTGACCGGGCGATGCCGCACTCGAGTTCGGCCAGTTCGCAGTCGCCGACCAGCCCGGCCCGCGCGTCGTCCCAGAACTTCCACATGTCGGTGCCGCTGCCCACCGGCTGGCCGCGGAAGTTGCCGCGTAGCATCGGGCCCGCGGTCACGTAGATGGCCGGGATGCCGGCGCTGGCCGCGCCCATCAGCAGGGCCGGCGTGGTCTTGTCGCAGCCGCCCATGAGCACCGCGCCGTCGGCCGGGTAGGAGCGGAGCAGCTCCTCGGTCTCCATCGCCAGCAGGTTGCGGTACATCATCGGGGTCGGCTTCTGGAACGTCTCGCTGAGGGTGGCCACCGGCATCTCGACCGGGAAGCCGCCGGCCTCGAGCACGCCCCGCTTGACCTGCTCGGCCCGCTGGCGCAGGTGCATGTGGCAGGGGTTCAGCTCGGACCAGGTGTTCAGGATGGCGATGAGCGGCTTGCCCAGGTGCTCCTCGCCCTCCACGCCCAGCTGGCGCATCCTCGACCGGTGGCTGAACGCCCGCAGGCCCGAGGTGCGCTCGCCGCCGAACCAGCGGTAGCTGCGCAGCTCCTCCGGCTTCTTCACAGCATGCCCCAGCCGGTGAGGAGGGCGCGGATCTCGTCCTTGACGGCGGCCGGGAGGGGGCCGGCGTCCCTGGCTACGGCGGCGAACGTGCTGGCGTCGCGGACGCCGTACTTGACGCCGACGACGTTCGGCGCCCGGTCGGCGAGCACGGCGATGTCCGCGCCGGCGATGCGCTCGTCCCTGACGTAGAGCACGATCCCGAGGTCAGGAACTGCCGCGGCGATGGCGGCGTGGTACTCGATCCAGCCTTCCCGGGAGACGTAGGGGTGCACCGGCTGGTGGATCATGATCATGCGGGCGCCGTGCTCCCGGGCGTGCCCGGCCGCCTCGATCGCGGTGGCGATGTCGTGGCCGACGCCGGCCAGCAGCTCGGTCCCTGGCTCCGGTCCGCGGCAGGCGCGGGCCGCCGTCTCCACGACCTGCCTGGCCTCGGCCTGGGTGAGCGCGTAGAACTCGCCGGTGTTGCCGTTCGGGGTGATGACCGTGATCCCGCCGTCGGCCAGGCGCCGGGTCAGCGCGGCGTAGCCCTCCCAGTCGGGGCTCCCGCCGGCGTGCAGCGGCGTGACCGGCACGGCGACTACCGTGGCGAGGGCGTGCCGCAGGGTTTCCGCGACGGCCGGGGTGAAGCTCATCTGCTGTGGTTCTCCTGTGATTTAAGGAAATTTCGGCTGACGAAGGCAATGATGTGGCGGCGGAGCAGGGTGGCCGCCCGTTCGGCGTCACCATCCTGCGCGGCCTGGAGCACGGCCAGGTGTTCCGCCGCCTCCCGCTCCCAGCTGGGAGTCTGCCGCCCGCCGGGCTCGTGGCGCCAGGCGGCCACGCTGACCAGGGCCGTCTGATCGCGCAGGTCGTCGAGCATCTGGACCAGCAGCGGGTTGCCGCAGCCGGCGTAGAGCTCACGGTGGAAGTCGCGGTTAGCCAGGCTGCGTTCGGCCTGGTCGCGGGCGCTGTGGGCGCGATCAAGAGCCTGGTGCGCGGGCCGCCAGTCGCGGCCTGCGGTTACCGCGCGGGCCAGCGCCTCGGGCTCGAGCAGCAGGCGGACGTCGTACAGATGCCTGGCCTGCTCGTCATCGACGATGCGGACAGCCGCACCCTTGTACGGGTTCATGGTCACCAGGCCCGCGCCGGCCAGGGTCTTCAGCGCCTCGCGCACCGGGGTCTTGGATACGCCGAGCACTTCGGCCAGGTCGGTCTCGACCAGCGGCTGCCCGGGCTTGAGCTCGCCGGCCAGGATCGCGTGCTTGATCGCCCCGAGCACGGCGACCGTCCGGGACGGCAGCGCCCCCGCTGCCCCGGTCAGGAACGCGGGACCGGGCATCGCGGTCGTGCTGGGCGGGGACGTGCTCGGTGTAGACATCATGTATCGCATCTCATATATGACCGGCTCCGAGCGTACGCCGAGGCGACATTGGGTGTCAATTAGGGATAGTGGATCGTTACACCCGCTATGACAGGTCTGGCGATCCACAATGACGCGAAGGCCGCCGGGGCCGCGGAAATGTCGGTGGGGGGTGGTGGGATAGCAGGTATGGAGACGTTCACGCTGGTCCCGCGGGGGCCGTTCTCGCTGGCGGCCAGCATCAGGTTCCTGGAGGGGTTCACGCCCGCGTCGTACTCGGGGGCGGCGGCGGGCGTGCTCGAGCTCGCATTCCCCGTGGAGGGCAGCTGGCGGACCGTGGGGACGCTGCTGCTGCGGACGCGGCTGGAGTACGAGACCGGCGAGATCACCGGCAGGCAAGGTCACGCCGGACGGCCCCAGATTAGTTAAACTGGGGTTAGCACGTGGTTGCGCCTAGGGTTCCGCTGGCTGTCCGCGCCGTGACAAAGCGCACGGCACAACGACAATCAGGGCGGCAGGGACTGGACCGAGCGGCGCCGCGACCTGGCTGAACCGGCTGGCCCTGACCTGACTGGCAGGGTGCAGGCAGGGAAGCCGGGGAACACCTGACGGGATAGAAGCCCTGAGGGCTCCTGTTCAGCCTGCCTGAGGAGCCCCGTTGGACCGGTCGACCACCCTCTCCCTCACCGTCACGCTCGCGGTCCTGGCCGCCGCCGTCACGCACGCGACCTGGAACGCGATCGCGCACGGCATCAAGGACCAGACGCTCGCGTTCGCGCTGATCGGCGTGGGCGGCATCGTGATCGGGATCCCGCTCGTCATCGTGGCCGCCATGCCCAGGGCGGCCTGCTGGCCGTACCTGCTCGCCTCGGTCGCCATTCACGTCTTCTACAACCTGCTGCTGATGCGGTGCTACCGGCTGGGCGAGTTCGGCCAGGTCTACCCGCTGGCCCGGGGCACCTCGCCGCTGGTGGTGACGATCCTGGCGGCGATCTTCGTGCACGAGCACCTGGCGCTGCCCCAGGTGGCCGGGGTCCTGGTGGTGTCCGCGGGGCTGGCGGTGCTGGTCCTGGCGGGCCGGCGGCCTGGCCGCGCGGGGGGGTCTGGGGGGGTCGTCCCCCCTGGCATGCAGCGCGCGGCGTTCCTGGCCGCCGTCGGCACCGGCCTGACCATCGCCGCCTACACCACGGTGGACGGCGTGGGCGTGCGGCTGTCGGCCAGCCCGGTCGGCTACATCGGCTGGCTGATGGTGCTGGAGAGCCTGGGCGTGCCGATGTTCGCCCTGGCCCGGCGCCGCGACGTGCTGCTGAAGCAGCCGAAGCGGATCCTGCTGGCCGGCCTGGCCGCCGGGGCGCTGAGCGTGCTCGCCTACGGCCTGGTGCTGTGGGCCCAGACCCACGGCGCGCTGGCCCCGATCGCCGCCCTCCGCGAGACGAGCGTCATCTTCGGCGCCATCATCGCCACGCTGGTCTTCCGCGAGCCGTTCGGCCGCACCCGCATCGCCGCCACCGTGCTGGTCGCGGCGGGCATCGTGCTGCTGAACGCCGGCTAGCGCCGGGGTCAGCCGGCGGCGGGTCTCGCTCGTCTCCGGGGGGCTCGTCTGCGTCGGGGCGGTAGCGCTGATATCCGGGCTGCTGCCCGGGTTCGTTCGGTACAAATCCGAGGCCGCATGACTCCGGCGGACGCCGGGAAACCGACCCCGGGAAAGGGGGGTGCCCGGCGGCGCAGGGTTCCGCCGGGCACCGGGCCGATGGGGTCTTAGGTCGGCCTGTTCCTACCCAGAGAAACGGCGTGAATGCAGAAATGGATCGAAAAATACTGCCCCACGTAAGCAATACGTCACAACTTGACATCACTGGGCGCTCACGTCACCCGGGTATCACGGTCACGGCCCCCGTCGTATGATCCACGCTCGTATGATCCACGCAGGGAGCCGCAGATATGACCGAGAAGATTTCCGCGACGATCGAGATCGCCGCCGCACCGGAGCACGTGTGGGCGGTGCTGGCCGACCTGGCCAGCTACCCCCAGTGGCACCCGGTGTTCCGCGAGGCGTCCGGGCAGCTTGCCGCCGGGAGCAGGATCACGCTGGTGAGCTCGCAGCCGGCGACCGACCGCACCGTGACGGCCAAGGTCAAGGTGCTGACCGTCGAGCCGGCCGCCGAACTGCGATGGGCCTCGAGCGTGCTCGGGCTCATGACGAGCGAGCGCAGCTTCACCCTGAGCCCGGCCGGCGGCGGCACCCGGCTGGTGCAGGCCGGGACCTACCGGGGCCTGTTCTCCCGCTTCCCGGCCAAGACCCTCAGCCGCATCCAGGACGGCTTCGAGGCGATCAACCAGGCCATCAAGCAGCGGGCGGAGGACCTGGGGTAAAACTGGGGAAACAGCGCCCCGAAGGGACGGTCATGATCGAGCCCTACCAAGCCATCGGCCTGGTGCCCACCATGCGCGGCATCCGCCACCGCGACGAGATCCGCGTCAACATCGAGCACATCTCGCACCTGATCAAGGCGGCCTCATGGCTGTCCAGCCTGGACCTGCCGGTGCGGCTGATCGCCATCCCGGAGGGCGCCCTGCAGGGTTTCAACGACGAGGTGCTCGACCTGGATCACGAGACGTTCGCGCGGGAGTGCGCGATCGACATCCCGGGTCCCGAGACGGATGCGCTCGGCGCGCTGGCGCGGCAGTGGAACGCGTTCCTGATGGGCCAGGCCAAGGCCCGGCACCCCGAGTTCCCCGGCCGCTTCTTCAACGTCGGCTTCGTGCTCAGCCCGGATGGCGACGTGATCCTGCGGCATCACAAGGTGGTGCCGCTGCTGCCCGTCGAGCATTCGGTGACGCCGCACAACGTGTGGGACAAGTGGATCGAGCTGTACGGCCGCAACCTGGACGCGTTCTACCCGGTGGCCGACACCGAGATCGGCCGGCTCGGGTTCCTGATGGCCAACGAGGGCTCCTACCCGGAGAACGCCCGCGGCCTGGCCATGAACGGCGCCGAGGTGGTGTACCGGGGTCCCTACCCGCACCCGCACGTCGGCAACGGGCTGTTCGAGGTGCAGAACCGCGCCCGGGCGCTGGACAACAACTTCTACCTGATCGCCTGCAACGTCGGCACGTACTACCTGCACACGGACTCCGACGTGCCGATCGACACGTTCGGCGGCGGCTCGGCGGTGATCGACTACCGGGGCCAGATCGTCGGGCGACACGACTACAGCGCGGGTTCGTCCTGGGTGGCCGGGACCGTCGACATCCAGGCGCTGCGTAACTTCCGGGCCAGCGCGCAGTGGGACAACTGGATCAAGGACCTGACCACCGAGCAGTACCAGCTCATCTACGAAGAGCCCATCTACCCGAAGAACCTCTACCTGGACCGCGCCCCGTACACGCACGCCGAGTACCGCCGCGAGGTCATCGACAGGCAGATCGAGCTCATGCACGAGCGCGACGTCTGGCGCCGCCCCGACAAGAGCTAACCCGGCATGGTGGGCCGGCACGATGTGGCAGCGTGCCGGCTATTACCGGCTCAACGTCACATCGTGCCGGCTGGCGGGTGCTCGCCGAGTGTTACCTCAGCTGCCGATGTAGCTCATGACGTGCTTGATGCGGGTGTAATCCTCGAAGCCGTACATGGACAGGTCCTTGCCGTAGCCGGAGTGCTTGAAGCCGCCGTGCGGCATCTCGGCCACGATCGGGATGTGGGTGTTGATCCACACCGCGCCGAAGTCCAGGCGCTTGGCCATCCGCATCGCGCGGCCGTGGTCCTTCGTCCATACGCTCGAGGCCAGCCCGTACTTGACGCCGTTGGCCCAGCGGACCGCCTCGTCCTCGTCGGTGAACCGCTGGACGGTGATGACCGGGCCGAAGATCTCGTCCTGGATCATCTCGTCGTCCTGCTGCAGCCCGGCGATGACGGTGGGGGCGTACAGGTAGCCGCGCTCCCCCACCCGGTGGCCGCCGGCCACCACCTCGGCGTGCGCCGGCCTGCGCCCGACCATGCCCTCCACCCGGGCCAGCTGGTTCGGGTTGTTCAGCGGGCCGAAGTAGGCGTCGGGCACGTCCAGCCCGCCGGTCGTGGTGTTGCTGGCCTGCTCGGCCAGCGCCGCGGTCAGGTCCGCGGCGATGCCCGGCCCGGCCAGGACCCGGGTCGCCGCGGTGCAGTCCTGCCCGGCGTTGAAGTAGCCGGCCCCGGCGATGCCCTCCGCGGTGGACGCCACGTCGGCGTCGTCGAACACGACCACCGGCGCCTTGCCGCCCAGTTCGAGGTGCACTTTCTTGAGGTCGTCGGCGGCCGCGCGGGCCACCTCCATGCCGGCCCGAACCGACCCGGTGATCGACACCATGCTCGGCGTGGGGTGCGAGACAAGCTCGCGCCCGGTGTCGCGGTCACCGCAGATGACGTTGAACACGCCCGGCGGCAGGAACTCGGCCGCGATCTCGGCCAGCAGCAGCGTGGACACCGGCGTGGTGTCGGAGGGCTTGAGCACGACCGTGTTGCCCGCCGCGATGGCGGGCGCGAACTTCCATACCGCCATCATCATCGGGTAGTTCCACGGGGTCACCTGGGCGCACACGCCGATGGGCTCGCGCCGGATCATGGAGGTGTGATCCTTCATGTACTCGCCCGCGCTGCGGCCCTCGAGCACCCGGGCGGCGCCCGCGAAGAACCTGATCTGGTCCACCGCGGGCGGGATCTCCTCCGAGGCGGTCAGCGCGACCGGCTTGCCGGTGTTGCGGGTCTCGGCCGCGACGATATCGTCAGCGTGCTTCTCCATCGCGTCGGCGAACCTGAGCAGGGCCAGGCTGCGCTCGGACGGGGTGCTGTCCCGCCATCCCCCGAACGCGTTCGCGGCGGCCTGCATGGCGGCGTCCACGTCCTGGCGGCTGGATACCGGAGCCTGCGCGTAGACCTCACCGGTACTCGGGTCGATTACGTCACTGGTACGTCCGTCGCTGGCGTCGACGAACTTCCCGTTCACGAAGTTCTGCAGCGTGCGGTCTGTCATCCCGCGCCTCCATCCGCCGGGTCAATCTCTGCGACGAGCTTCGCAGAGATGAACTATCTCCACAAGTGATTCAGTTGCTATCTTTACTTATACCTACGAAATCAGTTGACTGGTAGGGCATAACCCGAGTCCGGGAGAGGAGACGGCGGTATGGCGCGTAGCCCGAGGACGCTCCCATCCCAGAACCCTGGTGCTGTCGTACCCGATGATGTCTCTAAGCAAATCATCGAGCAGCTGCAGCAGGACGGCCGGCGCTCCTACGCCGCGATCGGCAAGGCCGTCGGGCTGTCCGAGGCGGCCGTCCGGCAGCGCGTGCAGCGCCTCCAGGACGCCGGCGTGATGCAGATCGTCGCCGTGACCGATCCGCTGACGCTGGGCTTCCGGCGGCAGGCCATGATCGCGATCAAGACCGACGGCGACCTGGAGAAGGTGGCCGGGCAGCTCGCCGACATGGAAGAGATCGACTACGTCGTCATCACCGCCGGGTCGTTCGACGTGCTGGCGGAGGTCGTCTGCGAGGACGACGATCACCTGCTCGAGATCCTCGGCCGGGTGCGCGCGGTGCCGTTCGTGACCAGCACAGAGACATTCGTCTACCTCAAGCTCCGCAAGCAAACGTACTCATGGGGAACGAGATGACATCCTTCGACGCCATCGCAGACTCGCAGGAAGCGGCCAAGCGCAATCTATGGCTGCACTTCACCCGGATGTCCGCCTACGACGACAGCGACGTCCCGGTGATCGTGCGCGGGTCCGGGGCCTACGTCTTCGACCAGAACGGCAAGCGCTACCTGGACGGCCTGTCCGGCCTGTTCGTCACCCAGGTCGGCCACGGCCGTACCGAGATCGCCGAGGCCGGGGCGCAGCAGGCGGCCGAACTGGCGTACTTCCCGCTGTGGTCCTACGCCCACCCGAAGGCCATCGAACTGGCCGCCCGGCTGGCCCAGCTGGCGCCAGGGAACCTGAACCGGGTCTTCTTCACCACCAGCGGCTCGGAGGCGGTCGAGTCGGCGTGGAAGCTGGCCAAGCAGTACTTCAAGCTGACCGGCGAGCCCGGCCGGTACAAGGTGATCAGCCGGGACATCGCCTACCACGGCACGTCGATGGGCGCGCTGGCCATCACCGGCCTGGCCGACATCAAGCACCCGTTCGAGCCGCTGCTGCCCGGCGGCGTCCGGGTGCCGAACACCAACTTCTACCGGGCGCCTGACTTCCTGGCCGGGGACGAGGTGGACTTCGGGCGGTGGGCCGCGGACGAGATCGAGCGGGCGATCCTGCGCGAGGGCCCGCAGTCGGTCGCCGCGGTGTTCCTCGAGCCGGTGCAGAACTCCGGCGGCTGCTTCCCGCCGCCGCCCGGCTACTTCCAGCGGGTGCGGGAAATCTGCGACCGGTACGGCGTGCTGCTGGTATCCGACGAGGTGATCTGCGCGTTCGGCAGGCTCGGCTACTACTTCGGTTCCCAGCGCTACGACTACCAGCCGGACATCATCACCTTCGCCAAGGGCGTGACGTCGGGCTACTCGCCGCTCGGCGGCATGATGGTCAGCGATGCCCTGATGGAGCCGTTCAGCTCGGGCACGGCCACGTTCCTGCACGGCATCACGTTCGCCGGCCACCCGGTGTCCGCCGCGGTGGCGCTGGCCAACCTGGACATCTTCGAGAAGGAAGACCTGCTGGGGAATGTCCGGGCCAACGAGGCCGCGTTCCGCGCCACCCTGGAGAAGCTCTACGACCTGCCGATCGTCGGTGACATCCGGGGGGCCGGGTACTTCTACGGCATCGAGATGGTCAAGGACAAGGTCACGCGCGAGACGTTCAGCGGCGACGAATCCGAGCGGCTGCTGCGCGGCTTCCTGTCCCAGGCGCTGTTCGACGCCGGGCTGGTCTGCCGGGCCGACGACCGCGGCGACCCGGTCATCCAGCTCGCCCCGCCGCTCATCTGCGGCCAGGAGCACTTCGACGAGATCGAAGGAATCCTGCGCACCGTCCTCACCCAAGCCTGGACCCGCATCTGAGAGAACATTCACCGGATGGCGGAGCCGGTCATCCCGCTCCGCCACCTGGCGTTCACTGACCGGCGTTATGTTCTTGTTATGCCGGAGAACACAGCAAGTGCTCGGTCGTCGCGCTGGCCGATGTCGCGCCGCCAGGTGCTGGCCGGCGCGGGCGGCACCGGCCTGCTCGCGGCCACCGCCGGCACGGCCAGGGCGGCCATCCGGACGCGCCGGTCCCGGCCCGACGGCACCCCGGAGCAGATCCATCTCACCTGGGGCGATCACCCGGCCACCGGCGTCGTCGTCTCCTGGGCCTCGCCCGGGCAGGCAGCCAGGCCGCGGGTGCGGATCGGTCAGCGGGTCATCCCGGCCGAGTCCCGCCCGTACACCGACGGGATCAGCGGCGAGACGGTCTGGACCTACCACGCCCGCGTCGGCGGACTGCGTCCCGGGGCCACCTACGCCTACGCGGTGACCGCGGACAACGACAGCAACGCCGCCGACCCGTTCAGCGCCACCTTCCGCACCGCCCCCGCGGGCCGGGCGCCGTTCCGCTTCACCAGCTTCGGCGACCTGGCCACCCCCAACACCGCCTGGGTGCTCTCCTACGGGCAGAGCGCCTGCGCGGTCGAGGCGGTCGAATCCTTCCAGCCGCTGTTCCACCTGCTCAACGGTGACCTGTGCTACGCCAACCTGAACCCCACGGTGCAGCCCGAGGTTTGGCGCGACTTCGGCAACAACAACCAGACCTCCGCGGCCAACCGGCCCTGGATGCCGTGCCTGGGGAACCACGAGGTGGAGTTCGACAACGGGCCGCAGGGGTTCGACTCCTACCTGGCCCGCTACACCCTGCCGGAGAACCGCGTGCCGGGCTTCGGCGGGCGCTGGTACGCCTTCCGCGTCGGCTCCGTCCTGTTCGTCTCCCTGGACGCCGACGACGTGGTCTACCAGGACGCGGCTGCGTTCGTGGCGGGCCCCGCGGCGCTGACCCCGGCCGCGGGCACCGGCCACCCGCCGATCAAGCCGGGCACGTCGTTCTACCTCAGGGGCTACTCCGGGGGGGTGCAGACGGCCTGGCTGGAGCGGACGCTGGCGGCTGGCCGCCGAGACGAGGCGGTGGACTGGATCATCGTCCAGATGCACCAGTGCGCTGCCTCGTCCTCGGCCACCGGCAACGGCTCCGACCTCGGCATCCGCCAGCAGTGGCTGCCGCTGTTCGACAGGTATCAGGTGGACCTGGTGCTCAACGGCCACGACCACGACTACGAGCGGTCCTTCCCCGTGCGCGGGGCCGACGCCGACGCGGGCCGCGAGGTGACCACCGGGGCCGTGGTCAACACCTTGCGCCCGCGCCCGGTGACGACCACCGACAGCGGGGTGTTCGACACCAGCCAGGGCACCGTGCACCTCATCCTCGGCTGCGGCGGCACCGACGCCAACCTGGACGAGTACGGGACGGACACCGCCAACGGGCAGCGCCAGGCCAAGGTGTTCACCCGGGCCAACCGGCCCGTCCCCACGGCCACGCCGGACGTCTACGCGCGCGCGGCGGCGGACGCGGTCGAAGACGCCGTCTGGTCGGCCCGGCGTGACACCTCCACCGGCTACGGCATCGCGGTCTTCGACGTCGAGCCCGCCGGGTCGGTGGCCGGCGGGCAGGCCAGCATCAAGGTCACCCACTACCACGCCGTGGGCGCCGACCCGGTCAACCCGGCCACCGGCGCCAAGGGCGCGCCTACCCCCGACTACACCGAGTTCGAGACGTTCCGGCTGGTGCGGCCGCGCTCGTCGTAGGGCCTCGCCCGGGCCCGTCATCACGCGGGATACGGTCGGCTCATGGACGTTCTCGTAATCGGGGCCGGGGCCGTCGGCCTCACCACGGCGATCAGCCTGGCCGAGGCCGGGCTCAGCGTGACGATCAGGACGGCCGCGCTGCCTGGGCAGACCACGTCGGTGGCGGCCGGAGCGGTCTGGGGCGCGGTCAAGGCGGGCCCGCCCGACCGGGTGCTGGAGTGGGCCCGGGCCGGGCTGGAGATGATGGCCAAGCTCGCCGCCGAACCAGGCACCGGGGTCCGGATGGCGGCCGGCCGTGAAGTCTCCCGCACCCCGCTGCAGCCGTACTTCTGGACCCAGCTCCTGACGGACCTGCGAGCCTGCGAGAAATCCGAACTGCCCGACGGCTTCACCGACGGCTGGCACTACACCGCGCCGCTGGCCACCATGCCGGTCTACCTGGACTACCTGCGCGCCCGGTTCGAGGGGGCCGGCGGCGTGCTCGAGGTGTCCCCGGTCACCTCGCTGGCCGGCCTGGCCGGCACGGCCCCCGTCATCGTCAACTGCTCCGGCGCCGCCGCCCGCGACCTGGTGCCCGACCCGGCGGTGGTGCCGGTCCGCGGGCAGGTGGTGATCGCCGCCAACCCGGGGATCGAGGAGTTCCTCATCAACCGGGACCCCGAGCCGCCGTGGATCGTGTACATGTTCCCGCACGGGGACACCATCCTGCTCGGCGGCACGAACGACGAGGGCAACTGGGACCAGGACCCGAAAACCGAGGTAGCCGAACGGATCCTGGCCGGGTGCTGCGCCATCGAACCTCGCCTGCGCGGGGTGGAGATCCTCGGGCACCGGGTTGGCCTGCGGCCGTGCCGCCCCGAGGTACGGCTGGAATCCGAGCCGCTCGGCGACGGCGTGCTGTGGCACAACTACGGCCACGGCGGCGCCGGCATCTCGCTGTCCTGGGGGTGTGCCGCCGAGATCACCAGGGCCGTACTGGGCTACTTATCCAGCTGGCTCGCCAGCCGGGCGGGCGCGATGACCCGGTAGGCGTCCTGGCAGAGCTCGGCGATCTCGGTCCAGTCGACGCCGCCGTCGAGGCGGACGCCGACCCAGCCCCGGCCGCCGACATAGGGCGGGCGGAAGAACCTGTCCGGGTCGGACGCGGTGAGCTCCTGCTGCGCTCCCGGCGGCGCCGCGCACCACAGGTGCGGGAACTGGTTGCCGTGATGGCCGTCGGCCCACAGCGTCACGAACGAGCTCTTTCCCCGGACGAACCAGGTAGGCGCGCCGTGGCTGGGCCGCTCGGTGACCTCGGGCAGGGCCAGGCAGATAGCGCCGAGGCGTTCGGCCAGGCTGGCGTTCGTATCGTCCACCGGAACGATTCTGGCACCAGCCGCCCCCGGTACGCTGCTGCCATGAAGTTCGCGATCGCGATCCCCCAGTTCTACGGCGACGCCGAGTTCGACCCCGCGGCCTTCCGCGCCTACCTGGCCCGGGCCGAGGAACTCGGCTTCGACAGCGCCTGGACCCAGGAGAAGGTGCTCGGCCCGGGCGCGCAGCTCAGCCCGGTCGAGACGATGACCTACGCGGCGGCGTGCACCGAGCGGTTGCGGCTGGGGTGCGTGGTGTTCGTGTCGACCCTGCACAATCCGGTGCACCTGGCCAAGAGCCTGAGCACGCTCGACCAGCTCAGCCAGGGCCGGATCGAGATCGGCGTCGGCACCGGCGGGCGGGCCCGCCCGTTCCCCGCCTTCGGCGTGGACCCGCATCGGTACGTGGCGCGGTTCACCGAGGGGGTCACGGTGATGAAGGCTCTGTGGACCGAGCCGAGCGTTACCTTCCACGGCGAGTTCTGGCAGCTGGAGAACGCCGCGATGGAGCCCAAGCCGTTCCAGAAGCCGTACCCGCGGCTGTGGTTCGGCGGGGCCAGCGAGCCCGCGCTGCGGCGCGCCGTGCGCATGGGCGATGGCTTCTTCGGGGCCGGCTCCTCCCCCACGGACAAGTTCGCCGAGCAGGTCCAGATCGTCAGGGCGGCGCTGGCGGAGGCGGGCCGGACCGCCGGTGACTTCCCCATCGCCAAGCGGGTGTACATCGGCATGGACGAGGACGCCGAGCGCGCGCGGAGCCGGATGAACGCGGCCCTGGAGGGGATCTACGGGTACCGGGTGCCGGCCATCGAGGCGGCCGCGGTCACCGGTCCGGCGGCCGACTGCGTCCGCGAGGTCAGCCAGGTGGCGGCGGCCGGGGCCGAGCTCATCTTGTTCACGGCGCTGTTCGACCAGCGCGAGCAGATGGAGCAGCTGGCCGCCGCGGTGCTGCCCAAGGTCAGCTGACGCCGGGTCCGGTGCGCGGCGGGATCATGGCCTTCAGCATGTCCGGCACCCTCGGATTCGCCACGCCGCGCCAATCCGGAGCCAGCAGGCCGTAGCCCCCGGCCCTCTCCATCTGCGCGGGCATGCCGGTCACCCCGCGGGGCGGCGGGCCAGGGCGGCGATGTGCGGAGGCAGCGGGATCCCCGCGGGCAGCACCGGGTCGGGATCGGGATCCTGCCAGGCAGCGGTCAGCGGCAGCACGCCGGCCCAGACGTCTCGGGCATGACTGGAGTCTACGAGGGCGCCCATTTCGCAAGGTGAGCAGCAGCAGCCTAGGCCAAGGCACGCGCCATGGCCGTTCGGCTCAAGGATCTTGTGCATAGGGTGAGGTCATGAAGATCGGATTCGGTGCCCCGGTCGCGGGCGCGTGGGCCACGCCCGGGCATCTTGCGGCCTTCTCGGAGCAGGCCGAGGAGGCCGGGTACGCATCACTGTGGACGTTCCAGCGGCTGCTGGTACCCGAGGGATCCGGCATGGAGCCGGTGTACCGCAGCGTGCTCGACCCGATGGTGGCGCTGGGGTTCGCGGCCGCCCGGACGTCGCGGATCAGGCTCGGCGTGGCCATCCTCAACATGCCGTTCGTCTCCCCCGCCTACCTGGCCAAGCAGGCGACAACCGTCGACGTGCTGTCCGGCGGTCGGCTCGACCTCGGGCTCGGCATCGGCTGGATGCCGGAGGAATTCGCGGTGACGGGCGCGTCCATGGCCGGGCGCGGTGCGCGGGCCGAGGAGTACCTGGCGGTGCTGCGGACGCTGTGGGCCGACGAGGTCAGCTCGCACGGCGGCGAGTTCTACGCGGTCCCGGCGGGACGGCAGGACCCCAGGCCGGTGCAGAAACCCGGCCCCCCGGTGCTGCTCGGCGGCATGTCGCGGCCGGCCATGGAGCGGGCGGGGCGGCTCGCGGAGGGCTGGATCACCTCCAGCCGCGCCGACCTGACCAAGATCAGCGAGGCGGTGGGCGTGATCGGAGCGGCCGCCGCTGCCGCGGGCCGGGACCCGGCCGCGGTGCGCATCGTCTGCCGCGGCGTGGTGCTGGCCGGGGCCGAGGCCAAGGGCCCCGACGGCGGCCGCCGGCTGCTCTCCGGCAGCTACGGGCAGATCCTCCAGGACGCCGCCTGGCTGGCCGGGCAGGGCGTCACCGAGCTGTTCTACGACCTGAACTGGGACCCGCAGGTGGGCAACCCCTCGGTCGCGCCGGAAGCCGCGGCGGAGCGGGCTGGCGAGATCCTCGCCGGACTCGCCCCGCGCTGAGGCTGGTGATCTTCTCGACCCAGCCGTTCCCGCGGATCGGGAGCGTCCTGGGGAACCGGAGATCAGCGTCCTGAGGACTGGCTGACCAGGCCCTCGCGGTGGGCGATGGCGGCGGCTTCGGTGCGGCTGGCGGCGCCGAGCTTGCCGAGGATGTTGGACACGTGCACGCTGGCTGTCTTCGGTGCGATGAAGAGCACGGAGGCGATCTCCCTGTTGCTGCGGCCGGCCGCGATGAGCCGGAGCACCTCGCGTTCCCGGCTGGTCAGCGCGGCCAGGACCGCGCCGTCCGCGCGCTGTTCCGCGGTCCCGATCCTGGCCCGGCGGGCGAGGTCGTCGAGCGCCCGGCGCAGCGGCCTGGCGTGCAGCTCGTCCGCGGTGCGGGCCGCCAGATGCCATTGTTCCGCGGCGTCGTCCCGGCGCCCCGCCTCGGCGAGCGCCTCGGCCAGCCGCCACTGCGTCCTGGCGATCTCATAGACATAGGCCGGGCCGAACCCGTCCAGGACCGCCTGCCAGGCCCGCGGGTCGTTCTCGCCGCCGGCCCGGCCGTACTCCGCCTCGGCCCGGGCCAGCCAGCCGCGGCCCTCCGGGCCGAGGACGAACTTGGGGCGCTTGGGGAACGCCGCGCCTTCCCTGGCGATCCGCAGCAGCTCAGCTGCCGCCGCGAGTGCGGCGTTCGCGGACTCGTCGTCACCGGCCGCCCGGGCCTGTATCGCCCGGTCGGCCCGGGCGCTGATGGCGATCGCGGCGGGCCGGATCACGGACGGGTGGTAGCCCCACGGATCCTCGAAGGTGACGTCGATCGCGGCCCGGGCCTCGGTCAGGGCCTGCTCGAGGTCGCCCTGCCAGAGGGCGTGCTCGGCGAGCAGGCCGCGGGCGATGAAGCCGTCGAACGCGTGAGCCGACAGGAAGGGCTCGATCCAGGCGCGCCGCTCGGCCACCGCCGGGTTGCCGCGGGCGACGTCGATGAACAGGGCCATGGAGGACAGCGACGCCTCGGGCACGCTGGTCACCCGGACCGGGAACCCGTCGGCGATCTCCTGGGCGTGGTCCCACTTGCCGTCCGCGAAGTGGCACTGGAAGTGCAGGTGCTGCACATCCCAGCCGAACGGCGCCATGTTGAGCCCGGTCTGGTTGGCCCGCTTGGTTCCCTCATGCGCCACGGCCGCGCCGAGGGCCAGGTTGCCGAGCTCCAGGTGGGCCTGCGCGAGGTGATATGCCGCCCGCAGTTCCACACCGAGGACCTGGGCCTGGCGGGCCTGCTTGTGCGCCTCTGTCAGCAGCTTGATGGCCTCGTCGTTGCGGCCTTCGCGGTTGCTGATGAAACCCAGGGTGACCAGCGCGTCGGCCTGCACCCACAGCGCGCCGGCCGCCTTGGCCGCGGCGAGCCCGCGTTCGGCCTGCTCCCTGGCCGGGGTGAAGTCGTTCTCGATCAGCAGGGTGTTGGCGTAGGTGGAGATCGCCCGGGCGTGCTGCCAGGTCGGCGGCTCGGCCGGAGTGGCGTCGACCGTGGTCCTGGCCACCTCGACCGCCTCCTCCATGGCCTTGCGGTCTTCCGACAGGAAAAGGTAGGAGGCCAGGCGCTCGCCGATCCGGCTGGCCAGCAGGATGTCCGGCTCGGCCTCGCCGCGTCCGGCCTGGGCGGCGAGCGCCTGCCGCAGCCGCCGGAGCAGGTGCTCGGCGCGCTCGTAGTCGCCGCTGTCGGCCGCCGTGGTCGCGGACATCAGGCCGAGCTTGCCGCGGGCCATGCCGGCCGTCTTCTCCGGTTCCGCGACCCGTTCCCACAGGGCCAGGGCCTGGTCATAGTGGCGGTGCGCCTCGGCGGGTGCGCCCAGCCGCTCGGCTTCCTCCCCCGCTCGCACCGAAGCCGCGAACGCGCCGGGGATGTCATGGCTGGCCAGGCAGTGCTGGGCGAGTTCGGCGGTGGTCCCGGGCACGGCCAGCCGCTGCTCGTCGGCGAGCAGCGCGCTCATCGTGCCGTGCAGCCTGGTCCGCTCCCCGGGCAGCAGGTCACCGTAGACGGCCTCGCGCAGCAGGGCGTGCCGGAAGACGTAGCCTTCGGTACCGTCGGGCACCAGCAGTTGGTGAGTGACCGCCTCGCGCACTGCGGCCTCGTATTCGTCGGCCGCCAGGCCGGAGGCGGCGCGGACGAGCTCGTCGTCGGCCCGGCGGCCGGCCACCGCCGCCGTGCGGAGCACCCGCTGCGCGGCATCGGACAGCTGTTCCACCCGGCTGAGCAGCAGCGCGGCCAGGCCGGCGGGCAGCGAGTGACGGTCGGCGGGATCGCCGCCGACCGAGGCGGCGAGCAGCTCCTCGGCGTAGTAGGCGTTGCCCTCGGCCCGGGCCACGATGTCGTTCAGCGCGGTCGCGTCGATCCGGCCAGGCGCCGCGGCCTGCTGCCCGGCCAGCGCCGCCGTCAGGTGCTCGGCGAGGGCCGAGGGATCCAGCGGGGCGAGGTCGACCGCGATGACGCTGGGCAGCCGGAGCAACTCGGCGACGACTGGCCGCAGCGGGTGCCTGCGGTGCAGGTCATCTGTCCGATAGGTGCCGATCAGCGCGACCCGTTCCCGGTGCAGCATCCGGGACAGGAACGTGACCAGGTCCCGGGTGGAGGCGTCGGCCCAGTGCAGGTCCTCGAGCACCAGCAGCACCGGGGCCGCGGCCGCGAGCTCGGTGAGCAGGCCGAGCACGGCGCCGAACATCTGCTGCCGGGCCAGGCCGGACCGGTCCTCGTGGACGAGCTGCCCGTCGCCGCCTTCCGGCAGCAGCCGGCCAAGCGCGGGGCGCGAGCCCAGCGCGTCCCGTACCCCAGTGGGCTGGGCGGCACCGCGCAGCGCGTCGGCCAGCGGCAGGTACGGCACGCTGTCGCCAAGCTCGGCGCACTGGCCCGACAGCACGGTGAAGCCACGTCCCGCGGCGAGCTGGCTCACCTCGCTGACCAGCCGGGACTTACCGACCCCGGCGTCGCCGCTGACCAGCGCCGCCACCGACCGGCCGGCCTCGGCGTCGTCGAGCAGGGCCAGCAGGCGGCCGAGCTCGTCGTCACGCCCGACCATCCGCCCGGCCGGCACCCGTAGCACCATGACCACGAGTATCCCATCAGGCAGTGACAATTCCGATTGGTTAAGCTCCTGGCTATGGGTAAGGACTCCAGGCCGGCCGCGCGGTGAGCCTGCGCCTGATCCGGGCCGACTCGCTCTCCTCGGCCACCGCGCAGACTGGCGGGATGGTCCGGTCGGCCGCCATTTCCGGCGACATGGTCGGCGCGTCGGCGCTGTGGATGGGGCGGACCGTGGTGCGGCCCGGCACCTCGTCCGGCGACCACCACCACGGCCCGTCGGAAACGGGCATCTACGTGGTGTCAGGTAACCCGGTGTTCGTCTTCCGCGACCCGGACAGCGGATCGGAGGTCCGGCTGGAGACGTCGCCGGGAGACTACGTGTGGGTACCGCCTCATGTCCCGCACCGGGAAGAGAATCCCTCCCCCGATACCGACGCCGTGGTGGTGATCGCCCGGTCGACCCAGGAGGCCATCGTCGTCAACGTGCCCTCGTTGTGATCGGGGTCAGAGCCACGACGGGCCGGGCCTGGTCAGGGCGGGGCGGGTGTGGAGGGCGCGGAGTCTGGCCAGCCAGCCGGCGATCCCCGCGGCGCCCTGCATGAACCCAGGTTCCGGGGGCAGTTCCGGCGGGGTCCTGGTGTGTTCGGTGTTGGACCAGGTGATGCCCTGCGGGTGGACAGGGCGCGGCCGGCGACGTCCGCGGCCAGGGTGCCGGCCCAGTCGAGCAGGACGGTATCACCGGTGGCCTGGTAGCGGTCGAGCAGGAGCTGCCCGACGCCCGCGGTGCCGCGACCGCCACAGAACCGATCCAGCCGAACGCACGACGGGCCGCGTCCGCCCAGTCCAGTCTGGCTTCCACGGGTCAGTCGGGATTTTTAGTGTCGAACCGGCGGGCGCGCTTGATCGCGCCGCGGTTGCGCTTGGCCTCCAGTCGCCGCTCGTTGGCGCCCCGGCCAGGCCTGGTCGGGACGCGCGGGCGCTGCGGCGGGGCGACCGCGTCCCGGAGCAGGCTGGCCAGCCGGGCCCGGGCCGCCTGGCGGTTGGCGAGCTGGCTGCGCTGCTCGGAGGCGGCCACGGTGAGCACGCCGCCCGCCAGCCGCCCGGCCAGGCGTTCGGCGATCCTGGCCCGCGCCCAGTCGGGGAGCGCGGCCGACTGCCCGACATCGAACGAGAGTTCCGCCCGGCTGTCGGCGGTGTTGACCGACTGGCCGCCAGGTCCGGACGACCGGGAGAAACGCTCGCGCAGCTCGCTGCCCGGTATCAGCAGCCAGCCGTTGACCGGCAGATCCTCAGGCATCAGACCAGGCTGGCTACCAGCTCGCGGACGGGCTTACGGCGGCCGGTGAAGAACGGGATCTCTACCCGGGTGTGCAGGCGCGCCTCGGAGCCCCGCAGGTGGCGCATCAGGTCCAGGATCCGGTGCAGCTCGTCGGCCTCGAAGGCGAGTATCCACTCGTAGTCGTTGAGCGAGAAGCAGGGGACGGTGTTCGCCCTGACGTCCGGGTACTCGCGCGCCATCATCCCGTGCTCGGCGAGCATCCGGCGGCGTTCCGCGGGATCCAGCAGGTACCACTGGTACGAGCGAACGAACGGATACACGCTGACGTACGCGCGCGGCTTCTCGTCGGCGACGAAGGCGGGGATGTGGCTCTTGTTGAACTCCGCCGGGCGGTGCAGCGCCATCACCGACCAAACCGGCTCGCTGCAGCGGCCGAGACGGGTCCGGCGGAACCGCACGTACAGGTCCTGCAGGTCATCCGAGCTCGACGCCACCCACCAGAACATGTAGTCCGCGTCCGCGCGAAGGCCCTGGATGTCGTAGCAGCCGCGGGTGACGATGCCCTTGCCCGCCGCCTGGTCGAGCAGTTCGCTCACCTCGGCGGTGGTATTGCCGAGGTCGCCTGCCTCGAGCGCGACCCGGTCGGTCACCCGGAACACCGACCACATCGCGTAGCGCACCAGCTCGTTGAGATCACGGGCCTTCGGCCTGCCGGCCGTCTGAGGTTCGTCAGCCATGCCACCATTGTCGGCCACCGCGATCACCGGACCGAACGGGCGTCGTCAACGAGCCGCCGGCCTGGCCGCGAGGAACGCCAGCACCTGGCCGGCCGCCGCGCGGGCCGTCGCGACGCAGGCGGGTATGCCCACCCCGTCATACGCCGCCCCGCAGACCGCGAGTCCCGGCTGGGCGGCCACCGCCGCGCGAATGGAGGCCACCCGGTCCAGGTGTCCCACCGTGTACTGGGGCAGCGCGCCGCCCCAGCGCGTCACCCGGCTGGCGGCGGGCGCGCCCCGCACCCCGGTTGCCGCCGCCAGGTCCGCCGCGGCCAGCGCGGCGAGCTCGTCGTCGGCGCGCTGCAGCAGCGCCTCCTCCCCGATGCGGCCGACCGAGCAGCGCACGATCTCCAGGGGCTCGGCACCGGGCGTGGCCGCTTCGGCCAGGTGCGGCCACTTGACCGTGGAGAAGGTGACGGCCTTGACGGCTCGTCCGTCCACGGCCGGCACCAGGTACCCGCTCCAGCCGAGGGCGGCGAGGCCGGGCCGGGGAAAGGCGGACCGCGGATAGGCGAGCGTGACGATCGCCATGCTCGCGTAGCTGATCTCGCCGAACGCCGTGACCGCGGCAGACGCGCCCGGGACGGCGGTGAGCAGGCGGCCCGCGGGCCGCGCCGGGATCGCGAGTATCACCGCGTCGGCGTCGACCTGCTCGGGTGCAGCCGCCGACCCCAGGGTGAGCCGCCAGCCGCTCCGGGCGGGAGCCAGCTCGCGGACCATCGCGGCGCTGCGCAGTTCCGCTCCGGACGCCTTCGCCAGGTAGGCCGGCAGCATCCCGAGTCCCTCGGTGAGCGTGGTGAACACGGACCCGCCCGCCCGGGTGCCGGAGGCGGACGCCCCGTTCTGGCCGCCAGCCGGGCCAGGGGCCGGCGCAGCGGCCGGAGCCAGCGGCGGCAGCAGGGACCGCACCGCCTCGGCCAGGGACCGGTGCTGCCGGGACGCGGCCGCCAGCGCGGGCAGCGTGGCGTCGAACGAGAGCTCCGCCGAGCGTCCCGCGTAGACCCCGCCGAGCAGCGGGTCGACCAGCCGGTCCACGACTTCCTCGCCCAGCCGCGCCCCGATGTACCCGGCAACCGGCACGTCACCGTCGCGGGGGGTGGGCGGCAGCTCGAGGTCCTGGCCGGCCCGGGCCAGGCCCTCGTCGGACAGCACGCCGGACCTGGCCAGTTCGGCCATATCGGACGGCACGCCCATGAACTGCCGGCGCGGCAGCGGCCGGAGCGCGCCCAGCGTCCAGATCGCCGACGAGGTGGGACCCGGGGCCGCGCGCTGGTCACCGAGCCCGGCCTCGGCGATCAGCGCGGTGCCCTCCGGGCGGGTGACCAGCAGTGCTTCGGCTCCCTCGTCGACGGCGACGCCGGCGATCTCGGACACGGCCAGCTTGCCGCCGAGCCGCGGCGACCCCTCGAGCACGGTCACCCGCACCGCCGTGTCGCGGAGGAAAAACGCCGCCGCGAGGCCGGAGATCCCGCCGCCCACGATCACCACGTGCGGCCGCGCGTTCGTACGCTCCATGCCTCCAGCGTGGCAGACGCCGCCCGGTGCGACGCACCGGAGGGGTCCCGTCATCAGGCCATGGGGTGCACTGGTCACGATCAGCGACCGCCTGCGCGCGGCGTGACCTGGGCGCGGCCGGGCCGGTGCGCGATCGTGACCGCAGCCGCGGAACCGCGCGGTTCCCGGCGGCCGTCACAACGGCATGCTGAACACAGGGAGTCTGACCCGCCGCGCCACGCGGTCGGGGCGCACGCGGCCCGGCGTCATCGCCGGCGTCATGATCGGCAGCGTCCTGCTCGGCGGGGGCATGTTCCTCGCAGGATGCTCCGCCAGTTCGGACAGCTCCGCCAGCTCGTCCGCCGCGGCCGCGGGTACGGCCGGGCAGGCCCCGGCCGGCACGCCGGAAATGGCCCAGGCGCCCAGCGCTGCCGCCCGGAGCAATCCGGGCGCTCAGCGCAGCGCCGGCACCACGGCCCGGCTGGTGCCGGCCAGCAGCATCATCTACACCGCGCAGCTGACCGTGCGGGCGGCCAACGTCAGCTCGGCCACCGCCCAGGCCACCCAGATCGCCGAGGGCGCCGGGGGCTACGTGTCGAGCGAGACCGCCTCGGTCAACCCCGACCACCCGGCCAAGGCCACCGCCAGCGTCCAGCTGAAGATCCCGGTCGCGTCCTACCCCGCCACGCTCGGCCAGCTGGCCAGCCGCCTCGGCACCCAGCTATCCCTGCGGCAGCAGGCCCAGGATGTCACCCAGCAGGTGGCCGACGTGAACAGCCAGGTCACCTCGGACGAGGCGGCCATCGCCCAGCTGCGCGCGCTGCTGTCGCACGCGGGCTCGGTCAGCGACCTGCTCAGCGTCCAGAACCAGATCAACGAGGAGGAATCGGCCCTGGAGTCCATGCAGGCCCAGCAGCGCGCCCTCAGCCACGAGACCAGCTACGCGACGGTGACGCTCACGCTCCTCGGCCCGAAGGCCAAGCCGGCGGTACACCACCCCAAGGCACCGCCCACCCTCGGGGGAGGCCTCGGCGCCGGCTGGCACGCGCTGCGCATCACCGTGTCCTGGACGCTGGCCTTCCTCGGTGCGATAGCCCCGTTCGCCGCCATCGCGGCTATCGCCGGATTCGTGATCTACCGCGGCCGGCGCCGGCTGGCGCGCCGCAGGCCGGCCGGCCCGTCCGCCTCCCCGGAAAGTTAGGGCGCCTCCACGGAAAGCTAAGGCCGCCTCCCGGCCGGCCGGGCACCGGTCCCCGGGGCCTGGGCCTCGCTCAGGCGGCGGCGCGAACCGACTCGACGTGCACTAGGTCAGCGAGCCTGGCCAGCACGTCCGGGTCGGTTTCCGGCAGCACGCCATGCCCGAGGTTGAACACGTGCCCCTCGGCGGTGCGCCCGCGGCTCAGCACGTCCCTGGCTCGCTCCTCGATGACCTCCCAGGGCGCGAGCAGGATCGCCGGGTCGAGGTTGCCCTGCAGCGCCTTTCCCGGCTCAACCCGCCGGACGGCCTCGTCGAGCGGGATGCGCCAGTCGACCCCGACCACGTCGGCGCCGGCCTCCCCCATCAGCCCGAGCAGTTCCCCGGTTCCGACCCCGAAGTGGATGCGGGGCACCCCGCCCACCTCCTCCGCGCCCGGAGGGCTCCCGCCCCCCGTACCCCCTGGCCCAGCCCCCTTGTCGCCGAGCGCGGCGAAGATCCGGCTGGTGTGCGGCAGGATCGCGTGCCGGTAATCGTCAGGGCTGACCGCGCCCACCCACGAGTCGAAGAGCTGAACGGCCGAGGCACCCGCCGCCACCTGGATCTGCAGGAACGAGATGGCGATGTCGGCCAGCCGGCCGAGCAGCGCGTGCCACAGCTCCGGGTCGCCGTACATCAGCGCCTTGGTCTTGTCGTGATTCTTGGACGGCCCGCCCTCCACCAGGTAGGACGCGAGCGTGAAGGGCCCGCCCGCGAAGCCGATCAGCGGGCGTTCGTCCAGTTCGGCCACGAGCGCCCGGACCGCCTCGGTCACGTAGGGCACGTCACCGGGATCCAGCGCGCGCAGCCGGGCCAGGTCCGCCGACGTCCGTACCGGAGTCTCGACCACCGGCCCGATCCCGGCCTTGATGTCCACGTCGATGCCGACCGCGCGCAGCGGGACCACGATGTCGCTGAACAAGATGGCCGCGTCCACGTCGTACCGGCGCAGCGGCTGCAAGGTGATTTCGGTGATCAGGTCCGGCCGGGTACACGAATCGAGCATCGAGATGCCCTCGCGCAGCCGCCGGTACTCAGGCAGCGACCGGCCCGCCTGCCGCATGAACCATACGGGCGTAAAGGGAACTGGCTCTCTCCGGCAGGCTTGCATGAAGGGGGACTTCGCCCGGGACACCGTCACGTCAGGGATCGTCTCACATCACCACACGGTAGCCGCCGGGAGACACGCCGTCCGAGATCCCACGAATCAGCGCGAGAGCGTGCCACTATCGGCATCAACCCCGTCAACCCCCGCAAGCCCCGTGACGCATCGCATCGAGGAGGTCGCCAGGATGACGCAGCTGAGCAGGCACTGCGCCGGATGCAGCGAGGAGCGGCTATTTGAGCAGTTTCACGCGGAGCCTGCGAGCTGCCCCGATGTGCCGGACGGCGACTGCCGGGAGTGGGCCTGCACGATATGCGGCGACGCCTTGATCATCGGCCTGCCCGGGCCCGCGTACATCAGCAGCGACAGCACCATCAGGGCCGCCTGACCAGCCAGCCAGTTCAGCACTGAGCAGCTCAGCGCTGTTGCCCGGGCGCATCCGGGACGACATTCAATCCGACAATCGGCATGAAACATTGGTGTTTCGGCATGAATCTATACGGCGCTGCGTGAGAAGCGATGACCGACACGTACGCTCGGGTCATGAGGGCGACTGACGGGCCGGGGGATCGGCGCGCGACGCGATCACGAGCGCCGCGACGATCGAGGGCGGTGTCCGCCTCTGCCGCAGGCACCCCCGCGGTGACGGAGATCAACGGGAGCGCGAGCGGCGTGCCCACGGCGGCGGCGGCGGCCGTGCCCACGGCGGCGGCGGCGGCCGTGCCCACGGCGGCGGCGGCGGCCGTGGCCGCGGCGGCGGCGGCCGTGGCCGCGGACTCCCCCGCCGAGGCGATGTTCACGGCGGCGGCGGCGGCCTTCATGGCCGGCCGGGACGCGCAGCGCCGGCGGGACCTCGTGTTCGAGGACGTTCCGGCGCCGAAGCGGCTGGCGCCCTACGCCACGGCCATCGCGGCGACCATCCAGCGGGACGACACGGACGTGGCCTGGGGACGGCTGGTCCTGCTCTACGACCCGGACGGCCACCAGGGCTGGGACGGCGTCTTCCGGCTGGTCGCCTACGTCCGCGCCGACGTGGAACCGGAGATGGCGGCCGATCCGCTGCTCGGCGAGGTCGGCTGGAGCTGGCTTTCCGAGGCCCTGGACGCGCACGTGCCGGGGTACGCCGTCCCGAGCGGCACGGTCACCAGGGTCATCACCGAGGGATTCGGGGCCAAGCACGACGAGATTCCGCTGACCGGGTTCGAGCTGCGCGCCTCGTGGTCCCCGGTCGGGCCGCCCGGCCCGGCCGGTTCCGCGGATTCCGCCGGGGTGAAGGGTTCCGCGGGGGCGAAGGGCCCGCGCGGATCCGCCGGGATCAGCGATCTCGAGGCCCTCGACCTGTCGGCGCACATCGCGGCCTGGTGCGACTGCCTGTCCGTCGCGGCCGGACTGGAACCGCCGGGAACGCGGGCCCTGCGCCAACCGGGGCACGGGTGAGCGCAGGCAGTGAGCGGCCGCGCGGCGGCTTGTCCGACGCGCGCGCTCCGGCAGGTACTGAGGCTGGCGGGATAGTCCCACTGCTCGAGCCCCGCGACGGCCTGCCGCCGGTCGTCGCGACGGACGTCGCGCTGGCCGAGGTCACCAGCAGGCTCGCCCGCGGCGAGGGACCCGTCGCGGTCGATGCCGAACGTGCCTCCGGTTACCGCTACGGCCAGCGGGCCTACCTGGTCCAGCTCCGCCGCCCCGGAGCGGGCACGGTGCTCATCGACCCGATCGCCTGCCGTGACCTGTCCGGCGTCGATGCCGCGCTGCACGACGCCGAGGCGGTGCTGCACGCGGCGTCGCAGGACCTGCCGTGCCTGGCCGAGATCGGCTTCCGGCCGCGGCGGCTCTTCGACACCGAACTGGCCGGGCGGCTGCTCGGCTACCCGCGGGTTGCCCTCGGCACGCTCGTCGAGGAGGTGCTCGGCTTCCACCTGGAAAAAGGCCACTCGGCGGCCGACTGGTCGGCCCGCCCGCTGCGCGAGGAACTGCTCCGCTACGCCGCCCTGGACGTGGAGGTGCTGATCGAGCTGCGCGACGCCCTCGCGGCCGAGCTTGCCGAGCAGGGCAAGGCCGAGTGGGCCCGCCAGGAGTTCCAGGCCGTGCTCGCCGCCCGCCCGGCCCCGGCCCGGCCGGACCCGTGGCGGCGCACGTCGGGCATCCACCGGGTGCAATCCCGCCGCGGCCTCGCCGTGGTGCGTGAGCTCTGGGCCGCCCGGGACCGGATCGCCCAGCTCGCCGACCTGTCTCCGCGCCGTGTCCTGCCCGACACGGCGATCATCGAGGCGGCCAGGTCCTACCCGGCCAGCCACGCCCAGCTGGTCAAGATCAGCGGATTCGCCGGCCGTCAGGCCCGGCGGCACGAGAAGGAGTGGCTGGCCGCGGTGGCGCGGGCGCGGGCCAGCGCCGACGACGAGCTGCCCGAGACCACCGGCGGGGCGATACCGAACGGGCCGCCGCCGGCGCACCGCTGGGCCGAACGCGATCCCGCCGCCGCGGCGCGGCTGGCGGCGGCGCGGGCCGCCGTGACGTCCCTGGCCGCCGACAGCAGGCTGCCGGTGGAGAACCTGCTGTCCCCCGACGCGCTGCGCAGGCTCAGCTGGGATCCGCCGGAGCCCTGCGACGAGCTGGCCGTGGCGCAGGCGCTCGCGGGCTACGGCGCGCGGCCATGGCAGATCGAGCTGACCGCCGAACCGGTCACCCGCGCGCTGCGCGATGCCCCGGCGCACGCCAAGGAGGCGGCTATGCTGGATGGCTCCGCTGAACCCGAGGGGTGACCGTACCAGTGCTGATGACCGCCGCGGCGCTGGCGAGCAGCCCGCCGCCGCTGCCCGGCTTCCTTAACGCCCTCTCGTCACCCCTGCAGCACTACGGAGTCTGGGCGATCGGCCTCCTGATCATGCTGGAGGACTTCGGCATTCCGGTGCCCGGCGAGACGATCATGATCGCCGGTGCCATCTACGCAGGCGCGGGCAGGCTCAACGTCGTGGCTGTCGGCGTCGTGGGCTTCATCGCGGCCATTGTCGGCGACAACATAGGGTTCGCCATCGGGCACTTCGGTGGCCGCGCCCTGGCCCTGCGTTGGGGCAAGTACGTGTCCTTGACCGAAGAGCGACTGGACAAGGCCGAGGACTTCTTCGACCGGCGCGGCGCCATAGTCATCACGTTCGCGCGCTTCGTCGAGGGCCTGCGCCAGGCGAACGGGATAATCGCCGGCATCACCGGCATGCACTGGCTGCGTTTTCTCGCCTTCAACGCCCTCGGCGCCGCTTTGTGGGTGGGGACCTGGGTCAGCCTCGGCTACCTCGCCGGAGACCACATCAGCACGATCTACCACTACATAACGCTCTACTCCTACTACCTGCTCATCGCGCTGGCGGTGCTGCTCGTCGGCTATATCGCCTGGCGCTTCCGGCGGCGCCGCCGGCGCCGCACGCTTGCCGCGGCCACCCGAACCAACGAAACGGATGAGACCAGAAGGACCAGGCAAGCCGTGGAGATCGCGCCGAGCGAGGACAAAGACACAGAGATCACGCCGGACGAGCCCGAAGCCGCGGGGATCACGCCGGACGAGCCCGAAGCCGCGGGGATCGCGCCGGGCGAGCCCGAAGCCGCGGGGATCGCGCCGGGCGAGCCCGAAGCCGCGGGGATCGCGCCGGGCGAGCACGCCGCGGGGCAGCACACCCAGGATCGTCACGCACCAGACCCGTCGTAGCGCTCCAGGGCGGCCAGTTCCCCCGGAGCGGAGTGCGCGACCCAGAATCCGCCCTTGGACAACGACGGATCCGCGGGCAGCGTGGCGGGCGCGGCGAGCGCCGAGCACAGTTCGGCGAGAACATCGGGAAGGTTCTCCCGGTGCAGGCACAAGACGGCCGGACGGCGATCGGCCACCAGGCCGGAGAGCAGCCGCCGGAGCGCGTCAGCCAGGTCCGTTCGGGATGAAAAAAGGGTGGTGCGGCCGTACGGGACCAGGCAGGCCTCAGCCTCGACGGTTCCCCCGAATGTCGCCGCGAACGGGCGCACGGTCTCGGTGCAGCGCAGCGCGGGCGAGCTGATCACCCGGGCGACCGGCGCGAAGCAGGCCAGCAGGCTGGCCAGCGCCCGCGCGTCGGCCACCCCGCGCGCGTCGAGCGGCCGCGCCTCGTCCTCGCCGGGCCAGTCTGCCTTGTGCCCGGCCGAGGCGTGTCTGACGATGATCAGCGGCACGGTCTGGTGTGGCCGGAAGGCGGAGATCACCGGGTCATCGTGGGTGCCGGCCAGCTGCTCGCGGGCCTGCGCCAGCGGCAGCCAGGACACCGCGTCGATCTCGTTGCCGGGCGCGGCCTCGGACCCGGCGCCGAACGCCGACCAGTAGCTCACCCGTTTGGGCTGGCCCCAGCTGATGTACTCCACGGTCGGCAGCCGGGGACCGAGCACCGGCCGCACGCAGGTCTCCTCCCACACCTCACGCACCGCGGTGAGCAGGATGTGCTCATCCGGCTCGCTCTTGCCCTTGGGCAGCGACCAGTCGTCGTACTTGGGCCGGTGCACGAGCAGGACCTCGGCGCCTCTGGCTCCGGGTCCCCGGGGTTCTTGGGACTCTTGGGACTCGTCTGCCGCGAGCCGCCAGATCGCCGCGCCTGCCGCGAGAGTGGCATCAGTCATCTGCCGGACGGACCCGCCGCTCCCTGACCAGGGTCTGCTGCACGTCGCGCAGCGGATTGCCGTTCTCGTCCCGGCTGTGCCGCACCCAGTACTCGTCCGCGTTCAACCACCACGAGGAAGTCCCGTCGTCCATTCCCATGTCGAGAAACCGGCGCAGCCGCAGCTGGTGGCCGGGGTCGTCGACCCGGACGAGCAGCTCCACGCGCCGGTCCAGGTTCCTGTGCATCATATCGGCGCTGCCGATCCAGACCTGGCTGTCTTCGTCTTCTCCGGTGCCGTACGAGTAAATCCGGGAATGCTCGAGGAACCGGCCGAGCACGCTGCGGACCCTGATGGTGCCGGACAGCCCGGGGATGCCTGGCCGCAGCGCGCAGATGCCGCGCACCCACAGGTCGACCGGGACTCCCGCCTGCGACGCCCGGTACAGCGCGTCGATCACCACCTCGTCGACCAGCGCGTTGGTCTTGAACACGATCCGGGCGGGCTGGCCGGCCCGGCTTCGCTCCGCCTGCCGGTCGATCCGGCTGACGATGCCGGCGCGCAGCGACTCCGGCGCGACGAGCAGCCGCTGGTACGCCCCGGTACGGCTGTACCCGGTCAGGTGGTTGAACAGGGCAGTGACGTCCTCGCCGACGGCGGGATCGGCGGTGAGCAGCCCGAAGTCCTCGTAGATCCGGGCCGTGGTCGGGTGGTAGTTGCCGGTACCGAGGTGGCAGTACCGGCGCAGCGTCCCGTCGGGTTCCTCGCGCACGATCAGCGCCATCTTGCAGTGCGTCTTGAGCCCGACGAAGCCGTAGACGACGTGGCAGCCCGCTTCCTCGAGCTTGCGCGCCCAGGCGATGTTAGCGCGCTCATCGAACCTGGCCTTGATCTCCACCACCACCACGACCTGCTTGCCCGCCTCGGCCGCGTCGATCAGCGCGTCGACGATCGGCGACTGGCCGCTGGTCCGGTACAGCGTCTGCTTGATCGCGAGCACCCGCGGGTCGTCGGCGGCCTCGTCGATCAGCCGCTCGACCGACGCGGCGAACGAGTCGTAAGGGTGCTGGACGAGGATGTCGCGTTCGGCGATGGCGGTGAAGATGCTGTTGTCCTTGGAGACCGCCCGGGTGGACGGGACGAACGCCGGGTACCTCAGCTCGCCGATGTTCAGCTCGGCGATGGCGAACAGCCCGCTCAGGTCGAGCGGCCCGGGCACCCGGTAGACGGCCCGTCTGTCGATATCGAGCTCGGTGACCAGCTTCTCGAGTACGTCGGCCGACATCGTGTCCTCGACCTCGAGCCGGACGGCCGGCTCGAACCGGCGCCGCATCAGCTCCCGCTCCATGGCCTGCAGCAGGTTCTCGGTGAGATCCTCGTCTACCTCGAGGTCCCTGATGCGGGTGACGCGGAATGCGTGCTGCTCGATGATCTCCACGTCACCGAAAAGGTCGGTCAGGTGCGCGGCGATGACGTCCTCGATCGGCACGTACCGGTTCTGCGACAGGGCGAGGAACCTCGGCAGCAGCGGAGGGACCTTGACCCTGGCGAAGATGGTGCCGCCGGTCCGCGAGTCCGCGATCATGACGGCCAGGTTGAGCGACAGGCCGGAGATGAACGGGAACGGATGGGCCGGGTCCACCACCAGCGGGGTGAGCACCGGGTAGATGCGCTGCCGGAACAGGTCACCGAGGGTGCCGCGTTCGGCCGCGGACAGTTCCTTCCAGCGCAGGATCTCGATCCCGTGCCCGGCCAGTTCCGGGTTGATGCGCTCGCTGAACGCGCGGGCGTGCCGGACGGTCAGCTGGCCCGCCAGTTCCAGGGTGTTCTCGAGCACCTGCCTGGGCAACTGCACGCCGGTGCCCTCGACCGGGAAGCCCGCCACCATCCGGCGCACCAGGCCGGCCACCCGGACCATGAAGAACTCGTCCAGGTTGGTCGCGAAGATGGCGAGGAACCGCACCCGTTCCAGCAGCGGGACCGACTCGTCCTCGGCGAGCTCGAGCACCCGCTCGTTGAATCTGAGCCAGCTTTCCTCGCGATCCAGGTAACGCTCGTCGGGTAGCGCGGTTTCGGCGCCCGCCTGCGCACCATCGTGATCCTCGTGTCCTGCGGCGGCGGGAAGGCTTATCTGGCTGACGCTCATGAAGTCCATTGTCCCCGACCGGTGCCAGCCGGGGAAACGCCAAGATCTTTAAGACCTTTTCTCCCGAACGGCGTGGGTGGCTGTTCCCGGTCGCCGGTGCCTGTTCCGGGCCGCCGATGGCTGCGCCCTGGTCAGGGCGTCATGGTGTAGCCGGGGACGCCCGGCCGGGCCTGGATGGCCTGCACGCTCAGCGACACGTGCCCTTTCTCCGAGCACACCGGGATGTGTACCGGCACGAACGCGGCCCGGCCCTGGCTCGGCAAGGTGACCCGGAGTTCCTCGGCGGTTACCAGTGCGCAGCCCGCTGGCCGGCTGGCGGCGGTGACCAGCAGCACGGCGTGCGCCGTCGCCCCGGGCGCGAGCATCACCGGCTTGGGCCGGACCGTGGTGTCGCGGGCCGCCGCGCTGCCGATCTGCCCGCCGGTCACCGGGCTGGCCCGGTAGGCGGCCACCTCCGGGTAGCCGAAGAGGCGGCAGGCGCGATGCGAGACGTTGGTGAATTCCAGCGTGTAATAGGTACCGGTCGCGGGGCGAATCCTGGCGGTGCTATTCCCGTCGGTGCCGGTCCTGTCGGCATCTGCGGCGCCGAGCCCGAGCCACGCCTCGAGCCCGGAGGTGGCGCACACGCGGCCGGAGGTATCTGAGGCGAGGGAGGCGTCACGGTGAACGGGGGCGCGTGTCAGCGCGACGGCGAGCGCAGCCGTACCGACAAAGGCCGCTACCGCGGCTATACGCCATCCGATTTGGCCGTACCATGTCATCGCGGTCCCATCTGGCGATGATTGAGCCTTTCCCCGTGCCGGGTACCGCTAACCCTGTAAACGCGCTTTTGGCACGAATCAGGGGGATTTCCGCGCGCTTGTTTGTCGCACTTATTGCGCACGTATTGTGATGTCATGAGCGTTTCCGCGGGCGATCCCGGCGGCGATGACGGGGCCGCGGCGGTGCTCCCGCTGCGGCGCAACCGGGACTTCCAGCTGCTCTGGGGCGGATAGGCGATCTCCCTGCTCGGCTCGCAGACCTCGAAGATCGCCTATCCGCTGCTCGTGCTCGCGCTGACGGCGCCGGGCCCGCCGAGAGCCGGACCATCAGCGTGGCCCTGCAGATCGCCTGGGGCGTGATCCCGCTGGGCTCGCTGCTGGCCGGCTTCCTGCTGCAGGCGCTGTCGCCGTACGCCGCCATGACCGTGGTCACCGCGGGGATGGCGGTCACCGCAGCGGCCGCCACTGCCCTGGCCCCAGTCCGCCGGGCCGGCCGCAGGCCGGGAGCGGCCGGCACCGAAGGCGCGGCCGGGGCCGACGCCGCCCCGGCCGCCGGCTAGCTGACGCGGCCGCTAAGCTCGGCGGCGAAGGCCGCCAGGTCGAGCAGGTGAAACAGGGTGTCGCACCACCGCTCCCCCGCGGGCCGGTCGTCGAAGTGCCCCAGGCACTCGTTCGCCGCGTCCAGGATCGCCCGCAGCACCGCGCCTTCGGCGCCCGGTTGCTCCGCGCGGCCGGGCTCACCCGCGCAGCCGGGGTCGCCTGCGCAGCCGGGCTCACCCGCGCAGCCGGGGTCGCCTGCGCGGCCGGGGTCGCCCTCTAGGATCGCCGCCGCCTTGCGTGCCATGGCCAGCCCGAGCGTCCCGGCCAGCAGCGCCCGCTGCATCATGAGGACGCCATTGTGGTCTGTCATTCCGCTTGCCTCCATCGTCCACTGTGGCTGTCCCGCCTTCGGCTCCATGATGCGGGCGAGCAGTGACATTCTGGCCATGCGGCGCAGACCTGCCGTAATCCGGCGCGGTCGCCGACTACCCCGGACGATGCCAGGCACAGCCTCACCGGCGACTCCCGCACCAGGAACACCAGCCGTACTGCCGCCGGAATGGCGCATTCATGATCGTGGATCGTTACTCCCCTTATAGCGAGTATTCCGATCCACGGTAATTGACCCGCTTGCTATTGCTGCCGGGAATGCCAGGAATGGGGCGCGCTTCTTGCGGGCTTAATTGGGTCTCGGGCGCGGGGCTAGTCGATGGAGGGAGGGCCGGCGCGGGGGCTCCCGGCGCGGGGGCTGGCCGCTGGAGAAGGCCGGCGCGGGGCTCCCGGCGCGGGGGCTGGCCACTGGGGAAGGCCGACGCGGGGCTAGTCGCTGGAGGGGCGGCAGGCGGACCAGATGGCTTCGGCGCTGTGCAGCTTGACGCGCTCGCCGCGGCCGAGCGCCTTGGCCAGGTCGGTCTCCGCAGTCTCGATGCGTAGCCATTCGGCGTAGGAGACCGGCTCGACCCCGCGCCCGGCCAGGAGTTCGGCCAGCGGCCACTCCCCGGCGGCCGCCGCAGCATCGGCGGCGACGGCGGGATCCTCGGGCCGGGCGGGGCCGTCGGGCCGGCCGGGGCCGTCGGGCCGGGCGGGGCCGTCGGGCTTGGCGCGGCCGTCGGGCCGGACCACGGGATCCGCAGCCGGAACGGGGCGGTCGGGATAGCGCAGCAGGCCGGCCCGGGGCAGCGGGACGTCGCCTTCGCCGGGGCCGCCGGCCAGGTCCTCGAGCAGGCAGCGGACGGTCTCGGCGGCGTCGGATTTGTTGGTGCCGATCACGCCGGTCGGGCCGCGCTTGAGCCAGCCGGCCACGTACTCGCCGGGCAGCGGCGTGCCGTCGTCGCCCAGGACACGACCCAGGGCGTTCGGTACCACCGAAGCACGCGGGTCGAACGGCACGCCCGGCAGCGGCACGCTCTGGTATCCCACCGAACGCAGCACCATCTGCGCATTGAGCGTCTCGAACTCGCCGGTGCCGCCGAAGGTCCCGTCCGCGGCGATAGCCGTGCGCTCGAGCGTGATACCGCCGACCCGTTCGGTACCAAGGATTTCTGCCGGCCTCAGCCAGAACCTGACGGTCAGCCGCCGGCTGTGCCCGGAAGGAGCAGGCTCGGCCGTCCCGCCCTGGGCCCACTTGGAGATCGCCACCAGGTTGCCGCGCACCCGCCGGTCGGATTCGGCCAGCGCGGCACCCTCGCCGGTCAGGTCGAACGCGGTCAGGTCGGCCTCGTCGGCGTGCACCACCACCTCGACGCCGGGCAGTTCGCCCAGCTCGCGCAGCTCCTTGGTGGTGAACTTGGCGTACGCGGGCCCGCGTCGGCCGATCATGTGCACTTCGCGTACCTTGCTCGCGTACAGCGCGTCCAGGACGGGCTGGGGAACATCGGTGGCGTGCAGTTCGGCAGGGTCACGGGCCAGGATCCTGGCCACGTCGACGGCCACGTTGCCCACGCCGATCACGGCGACCGACTCGGCGTCCAGGGTGAACGTGCCGGAATCCATGTCCGGGTGACCGCAGTACCAGTTCACGAAGTCGGTGGCGGCGTAGCTGCCGGGCAGGTCCTCACCCGGGATGCCGAGCCGCCGGTCCCGCATGGCCCCGGTCGCGTAGATGACCGCGTCGTAGGCCGAGGTCAGGTCGTCGCGGGTAACGTCCTCGCCGAGGTGCACGCCGCCCACGAACCGGACATCAGGGCTTTCCAGCACCTTGCGCAGGTACTGCGCGATCGACTTGATGGACTTGTGGTCCGGCGCGACGCCGTACCTGACCAGGCCGTACGGGGTGGGCAGGCGGTCGATCACGTCCACCCGGACCGGAACCGGCAGCGGCAGCGCGGCCGTCTGCTTGACCAGCGCCTCAGCGGCGTAAAGCCCGGCCGGACCCGAGCCGACCACGGCAACGTTCAGCATGAATGCTTACGCTACTCGACCGGCCGCCGTTCCGGCGCGGCCTCAGCGGTGTCGCGTACGTCACTAGCTGACCGGCGCGCCACGGCCTCGGTGATCTGCCTGGCCAGGTGCTGCGGAGTCAGGCCCGCCTCGTCGAGCACCTCGTCGCGGGTGCCGTGCGCCAGGAACTCCTGCGGCAGCCCGAACGTCTTGACCGGCACGTCCACGTCGTGATCGCGCAGCAGCCGGGCCACCGCGTCGCCGAACCCGCCGACCCGCCCGTTGTCCTCCACGGTGACCACGAGCCGGTGCTGCCGCGCGGCGCCAGCCAGCGCCTCGTCGACCGGCTTGGTCCAGCGCGGGTCCACCACGGTGACGCCGATCCCGTGCCCGGCCAGCCGGTCCGCGATCTCCAGGCCCATCAGCGCCATCACGCCGGCGCCGACGAGCAGGACGTCCGCGCCGAGGCCGTCAGCGGGCTCGCGCAGCACGTCCGTGCTGCCCAGTTTCGAGGTGGCCTCGACCTCGCCGCCCACCTTGCCCTTGGGGAACCGGACCACGGTCGGCCCGTCGGACACCTCCACCGCCTCGTTCAGCAGCTCGGCGACGCGCTTGGCGTCCCGAGGCGCGGCGATCTTCATGCCCGGGACGAGCTGCATGAGCGAGCCGTCCCACATGCCGTGGTGGCTGGCCCCGTCCGGCCCGGTCACCCCGGCCCGGTCCAGCACGATCGTCACCGGCAGCCGGTGCAGCGCCACGTCCATCAGCGTCTGGTCGAAGGCCCGGTTCAGGAACGTGGAGTAGATCGCCACCACCGGGTGCAGGCCGGCCATGGCCAGGCCCGCGGCGCTGGTGATGGCGTGCTGTTCGGCGATGCCCACGTCGTAGGCTCGGTCCGGGTAGGCCGCCGCGAACTGCGCCAGGCCGGTCGGGTGCAGCATCGCCGCGGTGATCGCGACGACGTCGGGGCGGCGGGCGCCGATGCTCACCATCTCGTCGCCGAACACCCGGCTCCACGTCCCGGGCAGCGCGCCGGCCGCGGGCACCTGGTGCAGGCAGTCGACCGTGTTCTGCTCGGCCTCCGGATAGCCCAGGCCCTTCTTGGTGATCACGTGCAGCAGCACCGGGCCGCCGTAATCCCTGGCCCGCCGCAGCGCGGTCTCCACCACGCGCTCGTCGTGCCCGTCGATGGGGCCGACGTACTTTATCCCGAGGTCCTCGAACATCACCTGCGGCTGCAGGACGTCCTTGATGCCCTTCTTGATGCCGTGCAGCGTCCCGTACAGCGGCCCGCCGACCAGCGGTGCCCGGGACAGCGTGGTCTTGATGTAGTCGAGCACGTGCTCGTACTGCTGGCTGACCCGGATCGCCGCCAGGTGCTCGGCCAGGCCGCCGATCGTCGGCTGGTACGACCAGCCGTTGTCGTTGACGATCATGACCAGCCGCGAGTCCTTGGCCGCGGCGATGTTGTTCAGCGCCTCCCAGGCCATCCCGCCGGTCAGCGCGCCGTCGCCGATGACCGCGACCACGGTCCGGTCCGGCTCGCCGCGCAGCTTGTACGCCTTGGCCAGGCCGTCGGCGTACGACAGGCTGGTGGAGGCGTGCGAGTTCTCCACCAGGTCGTGCTCGGACTCGGCGCGGCTCGGGTACCCGGTCAGCCCGCCGCGCTGCCGCAGCGTGCCGAACTGGGCGACCCGGCCGGTCAGCAGCTTGTGCACGTAGGCCTGGTGCCCGGTGTCGAAGACGATCTTGTCCTTCGGCGAGTCGAAGACCCGGTGGATCGCGATCGTGAGCTCGACCACGCCGAGGTTCGGGCCGAGGTGGCCGCTGGTCCTGGTGGTCGTCTCGATCAGCAGGTCCCTGATCTCCCCGGCCAGGCGGGTGAGCTGGTCCTGGCTGAGTCCCTTCAGGTCCTCGGGGCCTTTGATGCACTCCAGCAGGGTCACGGCGTGCTCCTCATGTGCTGCGCGGGCCTGATGGGGAACGCTAATCGAACCGAGTGTACGAGGTCGGGCCCCAGATAGCTCATCGCGCCCGCCTGGTCCCCGACACGCGTGTCGGGGACTGCGGGCTGGCCTGGGCCGCGGGCAGCACCAGCGGACGTCCGGCCAGGACACCCGTGGCGAGTTCGGCGGCACAGAGCACGAGCAGCAGGGCGACCGGTATGTTCCAGCTGCCGGTGGCGGTGTGCAGCAGCCCCACCTCCAGCGGGCCGGCGCTGGCGGCCAGGTAGCCGACCGACTGCGCGAAGGCGGACAGCGAGGCGGCGACGCCCGCGCTGGGCGCCCGCGCCATCATGAAGAAGATGGCCAGGCCGAGGCAGGAGCCCTGGCTGACGCCGAGGACCAGGACCCACAGCGGCGCCGTGCCCAGCGGCGCCCACAGCGATCCGGCCAGGCCGGCCGCCGTCCCGATCAGGCTGGGCACCACCAGTGCGCGCTGGCCGGGGCGGCGGTGAGCGAGCACCGGCACGATGAGCGAGGTGGCGAGGTTGCCGACGCCCATCAGCGCGAGCAGGTTGCCGGCCGTGACCGCCGAGTCGCCGCGGTCCCGGAAGATCGTCGGCAGCCAGGACAGAGCCGCGTAGTACAGCAGGCTCTGCAGCCCCATGAACGCGGTGACCTGCCAGGCGAGCGCGTACCTGTACACCTTGATGCCGGGCCGCGCCGGGGCCGGCGCCGTCACGCCGTCCGCCGCGGGCGCCAGGCCGGCCGCAGGATCGGTGCCGGCGGACGGATCGGTGCCGGCCGTGCGGTACCTGAGCTGCGGCAGCCACAGCAGCGCGGCCAGCGCGGCGGGGACCGCCCACAGGCCGAGCGCCAGCCGCACCGAACCACCGGAACTGCGGTAGAGCGGCACGCTGAGCAGCGACGACAGGATCGCGCCCACGGACAGCGCGGTCAGGTAGATGCCGATGAGCAGCCCGGCCCGTTCCGGCCAGCGCCGCTTGACCAGGCTGGAGAGCAGCACGTTGAGGACGGCGACCGCGCTCGCCGCCAGCGCGGTGCCGGGGAACAGCATGATCCCCGGCGCCGCGCCGCGCAGCAGCAGGCCCGCGGTGAGCAGGATCAGCGCGACCAGCAGGATCGCTTCCTCGCCGTACCGCCGGTTCAGCCAGGCGGCGAAGGCGGAGACCACGCCGAAGCAGATCACCGGCGTCGCCGCGAGCAGCGACAGCGCGGCCGGCGACAGGTGCAGCCGGGTCTGCAGGTCGGGGAAGAGCGGCGGCAGGCTGGTGATCGCGGTACGCAGGTTGAGGCCGGCCGCCGCGACCGCGACGGCGAGCAGCGTGATCTCATACGGCCGGCGGACGCTGGCGGCCTGGTATTTAGGCATCAGCAACTAAAGTTATATGAAAAGAAAAATTCTTTTCGGCCCGAACGGGTCCGTGGTGCGTGCCCCGGCGGCACGTGGCTGCAGCTGGCACGCGGCCGCAGTTACAGCCCCGGCCGGGTTACAGCCCCGGCAGGAGCAGCAGCTTGCCGGTGGTCCGCCGGCCGGCCAGGTCGTCCTGCGCCCGGGCGGCGTCGGCGAGCGGATAGGTGCCGCCGATGCGCACGTCGAGCTCGCCCTTGGCGATCCAGTCGAACACCTCGCCGGCGCGCCACCGCAGTTCCGCGGGGTCGGCGATGTAATGCACCAGGGTAGGCCGGGTGAGGAACAGCGATCCGCCGCTGTTCAGCCGCTGCGGGTCGACAGGCGGCACCTGGCCGCTCGCGGCTCCGTAGAGGACCATCATGCCGCGCGGTCGCAGCGCCGCGAGCCCGTCGTCGAACGTGTCCTTGCCGACGCCGTCGTACACGACGTGCGCGCCCGCGCTCTCGGTCACGTCGTCGACGATGGCACGGAAGCGGTCGTAACCGACGACGTGATCGGCGCCGGCGCCGAGCGCGAGTTCGGCCTTCTCACCGCCCGAGGTGGTCGCCACGACGATGCCGCCGCGGCGCTTCACCAGCTGGGTCAGCAGCAGCCCGACCCCGCCGGCCGCCGCGTGCACCACGGCGACGTCGCCCTCGTGCACCGGGTAGGTGCTGGTGACCAGGTAGTGCGCGGTCATGCCCTGCAAGATGGCGGCGGCGGCGACCTGCAGGCTCACCCCGTCCGGAACCGGGACGACCCGGTTCGCGGGCAGCGCGACCTGCTCGGCGTAGCTGCTGCCCGGGCCGGCCCAGGCCACGTGGTCGCCGACGGCCAGGTCGGTGACGCCCTCCCCCACGGCGGCAACCGCGCCCGCGCCTTCCGCGCCGGGCACGAAGGGCGGCTCGGTCCGGTAGTTGCCCACGCCCTCACGCTGGTAGATGTCCATGTAGTTCACCCCGGCCGCGGCGACGTCGACCACCACCTGGCCCGGTCCCGGCCGCGGCGCCTCCCGCTCGGTGAGCTTCAGCACCTCAGGCCCGCCCAGGCTCTCGCCCACTACCACGCGCATGCTCGTACTCTCCCTTCCGCCACTGCCCCGCCGTCTCTTCCCGGTCAGCCTTTCACAAGCCCGTCCGGGCCGGGACCGCCCAGGGCGGGCTTGTTCAGGGCGAGCCAGCCGATCAGGCCGAGGGGGTAGATGAAGTAGCCGAACCGGATGTCGGGCCCGAGCAGGAACATCAGCGCCAGCCCGACGGCCAGCCGCCGGGCCGCCGCCGGGACGTCGCGGGGCGGCCGGATTACCAGCGAGATGGCGATGCCGAGCCCGGCCGCGAGCAGCAGGCCGACCGACAGCACGTGCCCGGCCGTTCCCATCGAGGTGAGCAGGTGCCCGGGCAGCAGGCTCTCGGCCGGGGTTTTGTACCGGGTGAGGCCGAGCGGGAACAGCACGCTGTTCTGCACCAGGGCGTTCGCGCCGCTCAGCGAGGTGAGCGCGGCCGGGGCCAGGGCGGCGACGAGGACCGCGATGGTGACCACGACAGCCGCGACGAAGCGGCCCGCGGCCCGCGCGCCGTCGCGGGCCGCGAACATCGCGGCCAGCACCGGGACGGCGAGCCAGGCGGTCGACTTCAGGTCGCAGGCGGCGCCCAGCGCGACGCCGGAGCCGGCGATGCCGGCGAGCCCGGCGGATCGTCCCGGCGCGGCCAGGGCCAGGGCCAGCAAGATCAGCGCGAGCACGGGCGGGTCGGTGGTGATCACGGCCAGGTTGAGCGCTATCACCGGCGAGGCCACCGCCACGGCGGCGGCCAGCAGCGCGTCGCGGCGCGCGGGACGGTCCCGGTGCGTGCCCTCCCGGGAGGGACAGCGGGGGTCGTCCCCCCGGGGAGGCATGGCGATCCGGAACGCCGCGGCGAGCGGGATCACTGTGCCGATCGCGATCCACACCCCGGAGTTCCCCGCCAGGCCGCCGAGCCCGGCCGCGCTCGGCAGGCCGAACAGGGTCATGAGCGGGAGGTAGGGGTTGTAGGACCGCCAGTAGGTGACCTGCGCGGCGGACAGGTAGGGCAAGCCGTGGTGGAGCAGCAGCGTCGCGGACCGGTCGATGACGAACATCCCGTCCTCGAGCGGATAGGCGACCGACAGCCAGAGCAGCGGCGCGAGCACGGCCAGCGCCACCGAGACCAGGACGGGGGTGATCCGGCCGCGGCCGCGCCACAGCATGACCAGGGCGACGGCGTAGCCGCAGGCGGCCCAGATGGCCCAGACCTGGTCCCGGCCGCCGGACAAGACCGCGGCGGCGACCGCGTACGCGCCGAACACGGCGTAGGCGGCCATGAGGTGACGCCGGCCGAGCCAGGGCCGGCCGGGCTGGTGGGGCACTGGGCCCCCGGCGGCGGGGGCGTCCTTGATACGGCCGCCGGCCGCCGGGCGGCCCGCACCGTCCGCGTGCTGGGTCAGCTGGCCCCCCGTTGGCATCCTCCGCCGCCCTGAAGGGCGGGGATTCCAGCCGCGACCTGCGGTCGCGCTGTAAGTTCGCGGTTCACCGGCCCGACATCCCGGAAGCCTCCCCGCGCAGCCACGGCATGCCCTGCCGCAGTTCCGTACCAGGTGGTACAGGTGCCCGCCTGGCTCTTGCGGGCAGCTTGAAAGTAGCACATCGCACTGACATTCCGGGGGAGGTGGAGCGGCGTTTCCTCCCCCGGCCTGAAGGCCGGGGTTCCCACACTCAATCTTGATGAGCAGATCCGAGGCCCGTCAAGCCGACCCGGCGGGCTGGTGGCGGGGCAGCGGCGGGCTGGCCGGTCGTCAGCCGCGCCCGCCGCAGCCGCGTTCGGTGGCCAGCCGGACCATGGCCCGGGTCATCTGAGCCGTGGTGGGCGGCTCAGGCAGGTCCGGTGCGTCCTGGCGCCGGAACGCGCCGAGGGCCATGGCCACGAACCGCCGCCAGGCGCCGGGCGCGTCGGCTCTGGTCACGTGCATCACCGCGGCCGTGGCGATCAGCAGCAGCACGAGATCCTCGCCGACGAAGTCCGCACGCAGCCCGCCGCCCGCCTTGGCCCGGTCGATCAGCGCGACGACCCGCTCGTTGGCCGTCCGGCGGAGCTGCTCGACCTGCTCATCCGCGGACAGGGTCATGGACAGCAGGTCGGACAGCCCGCGGTCGCCGGCCTGGAGCTCGCAGATGCGCAGCACGAAGCCGGCGAAGCCGTCCCAGGGATCAGCGGCGGCCAGGGCCTGCTCGGCGGCCGCGGCGTACTCGGCGACCTTCTCGGTGAGCGCGGCGGCGACGAGCTTCTCGCGGCTGGGAAACCGGCGGTACAGGGTGGCGATGCCGACGCCGGCCCGCGCGGCGATCGTCTCGAGCGGCGCCTCCAGACCCTGCTCGGCGAACACGTCCCTGGCCACCGCCACGATCGCGGCACGGTTGCGCGCGGCGTCGGCCCGCAGCCGGCGGGAGGCCTCCGGGTCCGCGGCCCCCCGGGGATCCTGGGCCGCGGGCGTGCCGCCAGCCTGGTCATCCGGGAGCTGCTGGCCGGCCCTCATGGCCTCATGATAGGCGATGTGGAGGGTACCCTCCGGACAGCACCGGGCACCGGGGTAGGCTGCGCAGTGGATTCCCCCCAGATGCCAGCGAGCAACGGAGACAAACATGGAACCCAGCCCAGGCCCGTGGATCGGCGCGCTGCGGCACTCCCACGACCGGTTGCGAGCCAGCGTCGAGCCGCTCCGCCCGGACCAGCTGGAACAGCGATCGTACGCCAGCGAGTGGTCGATTGCTCAAGTGCTGTCCCACCTGGGGTCGCAGGCCGAGATCTTCGGCATGTTCCTCGACGCCGGGCTGACCGGGAAGGAACCGCCCGGCCGCGACGATTTCATGCCGATCTGGGACAGCTGGAACGCCAAGGACCCGCAGGCCCAGGCATCGGATGCGCTGCGCGCCGACCAGGCGACCCTGGAACGGTTCGAGTCCCTGGACGCGGATCAGCAGGCGCGGCTGCACCTGAAGATATTCGGGATGGAACTCGGCACCGCCGGGCTGGCGCGGATGCGCGTCAGTGAACACGCCATCCATACCTGGGACGTCGTGGTCGCGCTCGACCCGGCGGCCACGCTGGCCCCGGATGCCGTCGCCCTGCTCATCGACACGCTGGACCAGCTCGTAGCCAGGAGCGGCAAGCCGGACGGCCAGCAGCGCAAGGTGCGGGTGTCCACGACCGACCCGCAACGCCGGTTCACCCTGGAGACGGGCGAGGCAGTCACGCTCACGCCGTCCGGCGACGCGGGCCCGCCCGAGCCCGGCGTGTCCGAGCTGCGGCTGCCCGCCGAGGCGTTCGTCCGGCTGACCTACGGGCGGATGGACGAGGCGCACACCCCGCCGGCTGAGCACGCCGGGGTCGACCTCGGCGAGCTGCGGCAGCTTTTCCCCGGCTTCTAGCCCGGGCCGTCAGTCGCCCGCGGCTGGCCGCGCGCCGCGGACCGTGATCACCGCCAGCCCGGCGGCGAAGACCACGGCGGCGCACAGCGCGCCGCCGGCGTCGTGCGGCGGCCGGGCCGGCCAGATCCAGGGCGTGGTCAGGGTCGGCGGGTGCCAGTCGGTGTACAGCCCGTACACGCCGACCAGCAGGTAGGCGAGCGGGCCGGTCCAGGCGAGCGGGCCGCCGAGCACGGCGGCGCACAGCAGGCCGATGCCGGTCAGCCCGGCCACGTTCCGCAGCACGTCCACGAAGCCGCCGGACAGCGGCACCCCGGTCCCGGCGGCGGCCAGCGCGCCGACCGCCAGCGCGGTCAGCGTGACCGTGACGCCCAGCCGCAGCAGCGGCAGCCGCAGGCCGGTCGCCCGTTCTGGCTCACCGAGCGGGCTGCCGGCCGTGACCGCGATGACGGCCGCGCAGCCGGCCTCGAACACCAGCGGCAGCTGCAGGGCGCCGTAGTCGTCCCAGTGCCCGTACAGTGCGCCCCGCAGCCCGGCGGCGCAGGCCGCCAGCAGGATCAGGGCGGCCGGGAACCTGCGGCTCGCGGCGTGCAGGCGCACCAGGCGCACCGCGTCAGCCGTCACGGCAGCTGCGCGAGCGAGATGCGGCCTGCCCGCAGCGCGGCCAGGTGCGCCGCCAGCCAGGCGTGCCTGGCTGCGGGCGACAGCGCCGCGAACCGCCGGGCCGCGAGATCGGCCGGGCTGCCCGGCACCGGAAGCAGGCGGCCGTATACCGACTCGGGCCTGGGCCCGTCGGGCGGCAGCGTGAACCGCGCCGATCCGCCGATCACCGCCAGCTGGGCCGGGGCCGGGGCGCCCGCCTGGCCGTTGCCGCCGCCAAGGACGACATCCTGCACCAGCTGCAGCCCCAGCGTCCATTCCAGTTCGGCGGCGAACTGGGCGCTGGTCACGCCCCGCTGGCCAGGCACCTGATCGGGCAGGATAAATGCTGAGTCGCTGCGTACGCCCGCGAGGCTGGTGATGCCGTTGCCCGGTTCCTGCCGGTAGACCTCGGCGACCTGGCTGATCCGGGCGGGCGCGCCGGGCAGGCCGGCCAGTTCGGTGAGCTCGGGCCCGAGGACGGACGCCACGGCCGGCTGGAAGGCCGAGTACGCGGGGTTCAGGCAGACCGGGATCGCGGTGCGGCCGCAGGCCGGCGTGTAGCGGAGCGGCTGGTCGCTGGCCGCGTCGTGCAGCGCCGGGATGACGATCATGCCGTGCGGGTCGAGCCGTCCGGTGCCGGCCAGCGCGACCGCCGTCCCGGCCGCCGCCAGGCCGGCCGCGGCCAGCGCCGCGGTCAGGGCCGTGGCCAGGCTCCGGCCGCCGCGGCCGCCGGACAGGCCCAGCGCCCCGAGGATCGCGGCGGCGAGCCCGCCGGTGAACATCACCTGGGCGATGGACAGGTCGGGCAGGTAGCGGTAGAAGGTGCCCACCCCGGGCGCGGCGCCGATGTCGAAGGCACCCGCGGTCAGCGGCGAGACCTGCCAGTACGAGTGGTCCCCGGAGGCCGCCTGCGTGCTGAACCCGAACCCGAAGAACACCGCGACCGTGACCAGCGGCGTGACGAACCGGCCGGGGAACCAGGCCCCGGCGGCGAACCCGATCGCGGTCAGCGCCGGGACGCCCGCCACGCTGACCACGGCGGGCCACCAGAGCGGGCCGCCCCAGGAGGCCTGCCGGGCGGTGGCGGCGTAAACCACGGCGATGCAGCCCAGGCAGCCGGCCTCGGCCCAGGCCGTGGTGGCGGCCCAGGTGGCCAGCTGGCGGGACCAGCGCGGCCGGGCGGTGACCGCCACCAGGTCGGTGATGCTCCGGCGGCCCTCACGCGACCCCATCCACGCGGCCGCGCCGACCACCGGGATGGTGAGGTCGAGCAGCAGCCGGTTCTGCAGCGTCATCGCGCGCAGGTTCCACATCGGCGGCACCGCCATGATCTCCCGGTAGCCGTTGACCCAGAACAGCGCCCAGGCCAGCGGCAGCAGCCACAGCATCGCGTTGTGACGCAGTTCCAGCCGCAGCAGCCGGCCCGAGGCGGGGATCGATGTTCCGGCCCGGCGCCCGGCCGGCCGTGGCCGGGGGGCGGCCGGGGCGCTGGCGGCGGTCATGCCCGGGCCGCGGCGAGCACGGCGGTGTAGCCGCGTTCCAGTGGCGCGTCGCCGGTGCCCTGCTCGGTGCCCCGGGCGGTCAGCTCCGCCGGGGTGCCGTGGAAGACGATCCGGCCCTGGTCCATCAGCGCGACCTCCGAGCAGGCGGCGCCGACATCCTCCACGAGGTGGGTGGACACCACCACGGTGGCGCGCTGGCCGAGGTCGCGGAGCAGGACGCGGAAGTGGACCCGCTGCTCGGGGTCGAGCCCGGCGGTCGGCTCGTCGAGCAGCAGCAGCTCAGGCTCGTTGACGATGGCCTGCGCGATGCCGACCCGGCGGAGCATCCCGCCGGACAGGGTGCGCAGCTTCGCCTTGGCCCTGCCGCCGAGGTCGACCCGCTCGACCGCGGTCGCCACCGCGGCCGGCACCCGCGCGGCCGGCATCTCCTTCAGCAGCGCGAAGTACTCCACGAACTCCGTCACCGTGAAGCCCGGGTAGTAGCCGAGGTTCTGCGGCAGGTACCCGAGCCTGCGCCGCACCTCGCGGCGGGGCCTGTAGGCGCCCGGGTCGCGGTCGAGCAGCCGCAGCCGGCCGCTGGTCGGCGGGATCACGGTGGCCATCATGCGCAGCAGCGTGGTCTTGCCTGCCCCGTTCGGGCCGAGCAGGCCGAACACCCCGGGACCGGCCTGCAGGTTCACCCCGGCGACGGCCTGACTCCGGCCGAACCGCCTGGTCAGGTCGGTGATCTCGACATTCATCGATACGTTCCTCTCGGGATCCGCGTCGCGTACAGGACGACCGCGGCGCAGCCCGCGCCGATGGCCAGGTAGGGCAGGAACAGGACGGTGTCGGTGACGGCGGCCGCGAAATGCCCGCTGGCCACCCGGCCGGACAGCACCGTGATCAGCCAGGCGCCCACCCCGGCCGCCGCGCCCGCGTTCGCCGACCGGGCCACCGTGGCCACGGCCAGCGCGAAGGCACACACCGCGGTCATCGGGATCAGCCAGCCGAAGGTGACCGCCGCGGCCGCGGCGCCGGAGGCCGACGCGGCCGGGGCGCTGAGGACGGCCGAGAGGGCCGCGGCGGCCAGCCCGAGCACGGCGTTCACCGCGAACACCGCGAGCCCCCGGACCAGGAGCACCATCCGGTCGCTGACCGCCATGCTGCAGCACAGCTCCCAGGCCGGGTCGATGCCGGGCCCGTAGGAGTAGGCGATCGCGGCCGCCGCGACGCCCGGCGCCAGCAGCGCCACTATCGGCTGGCCGCTGTTCATCGTCGCGGCGGCCCCCGCGGCGAGCACCACGATGCTGGTCAGCAGCCAGGGCACCAGCAGCGACGGCGTGGTCAGCAGGGCCCGGGCCAGGCCGGGCGAGCGCAGCAGCCGACCCGCGGCCCGCTCCAGCCAGCCCGGCTGCCTGCGCCACACCTGCGTGGCCACCGAGATCCACACCCGGCCCAGGTCCACGTCGGCCGGGGCCTCAGGGAGGCCCCCGGTGTCCTTCATCTCGCGCCTCCTTCCGCCGCCGGGTCGTCCCGCAGGACGGCGCGGAGCAGCCGCCGGGCCCGGTGAGCGCGGCTCTTCACCGTGCCGGGCGGCACGCCGAGCAGTTCGGCGACCTCGGCCACCGGCCGGTCCTGTTCGTACATCAGCCGCCACACCTCGCGTTCCGGGCTCCCGGCCGGCCCCAGGGCCGCGACCGCGACCGCTAGTTCGGCCCGGGCCAGCGCGGTTTCGGCCGGGTCGGCTTGACGGCCGGCGGCCAGCTGGTCCGACCCGAAATCCGCAGGCAGCGCGATCTCGGCTTGTCCCGAGGGATTCCGGCGGCGGAGCAGGAGCGCGGCCTGGCGGCGGGCGATCCCCCAGAGCCAGCCGCCGCAGGCGCCCTGCGGCCGGTAACCGCTCGCACCGCGCCAGGCCGCGAGGAACGTCTCTTGCAGCACGTCCTCCACGTCGGCCGCGGGCAGCAGCGCCCGCAGCCGGGCCGCCAGCCACGCCGCGTGCCTGCCGAACAGTTCCCGCAGGGCGGCGTCGTCGCCGGCCGCTATCCGGGCGACCAGGTCGTCGTCATCCATCGCCTCTCTATTGCACCCCAGGACGGGCTGGTTCACGCGCCCGGCATCCGGCCGCCGGCCCGCAAGCTCGAGGCGCGGACGCGGCTCCCCGGGCACGACCTTCCGCCGCCTGGATAGCGCATTCTGAAACGATCTCTTAAGGGCGAGTTCCTCTCGCTCCTCGGGCCATCCGGCTGCGGCAAGACCACGTCACTGCGGCTGATCGCGGGCTTCGAGCAGCCGGATGAGGGCGAGATCCTGATCGGCGGCACGGACGCAGTCGGCGTCCCGCCCTACAAGCGCGATGTCAACACCGTCTTCCAGCACTACGCGCTGTTCCCGCACATGTCGGTGCTCGACAACGTGGCCTGGCCAAGGACCTGGGCATCAACATCCTCTACACCAAGTACGCCGTGGGCGTCGGCCTGGTCTACAACTACCTGCCGCTGTTCATCCTGCCGGTGTTCGCCTCCCTGGAGCGGATGGATTGGACGCTGATCGAAGCCGCCACCGACCTGGGAGCGCGCCCGTTCACGGCGTTCCGCGAGATCACGCTCCGGCTCACCCTGCCCGGCGTGGTCACCGGGGCGCTCCTGGTCTTCATCCCGATGACCGGCGAGTACATCATCCCCAACATCTTGAGCGGCGGAAACTACGAGTTCGTGGGGAACGTCATCGGCGACCAGTTCAACCAGGCCCAGAACCAGCCGTTCGGCTCGGCCCTGTCGATCGCGCTGATGGCGGCGCTTTCCGTGTTCGTCGTCGTGTACATCCTGTTCGCCACCAAGGAGGAGCAGTTCGGTGCGTAGGCGGCGGCTGACAGCCAAGCACGGGTTCACCGCCTGGGCGGTGGTGGTATAAGCGTTCCTGTTCCTCCCGATCCTGGTCATGGCGATCTTCGCCTTCAACAAGCCGTCCCCCGAGCCTGGCAAGTTGGGTCAGGGAGCGGCAATGGGCCCCTGACGCCCGGACGGGGGGCGGAATGCGGCGAACGGGTTCGTGACAACCAGGGTGCGGGCCGCGAACCGGTAGAGCGTGGCCGGCCTGCCGCCGGCCGACGTCGGCCGGGCGGCCGCGGGCGTGGCCTCGATCACGCCGCGACGGGTCAGGACCCGCTGCAGGTTGGTCGCCGAGACCGGATGGCCGGCCGAGGCGGCGTAGATGTCCCGCAGCTGGGCGATGGTAAAGGTATCGGGGGCCAGGGCGAAGCCGATGTTGGTGTAGGACAGCTTGGCCCGTAGCCGGTCTCGCCCCGATTCGGCGATCGACCCGTGGTCGAACGCGGTCCGGGGCAGGTCCTGGACGCAGTGCCACTCGGTGTCGGCGGGAATGCGCGGCTCGACATCAGCGGATACCAGGGCCAGGTAGGCCGTGGCCAGGACGCGGCCCCGGGGATCCCGCCCGGGATCACTGCGGGTCTCCAGCTGCTCCAGGTAAGCGATGCCGGTGAGGTCCACCTTGGCCGCCAGATGCCGCCCCACGGACGCACCGAGGCGCTCATCTGCTCCCAGCGGGCCGCCGGGCAGCGCCCACAGCCCCTCGAACGGCGCCGCGGCCCGCTGCCAGAGCAGGACGTGCAGGCTGTTACGGCGGACCTGGAGGACAACGGCCAGCACTTCGTGGGCGAACCGCTCACCCGGCCGCGCCTGCTGAGCGATCCGCTCAGGCAGCCCGGGCGGTCCGCCCCGGCGGGCAGACCGGCCGAGGCCAGGCCCGGACGCCTGCGACTCATTCTCCGGCACGTTCGCATGGTACTGACCCGCATCCTCCGCGCCAGGAAAGACAGGGTGCTCCGCGTGGCTGCGCCGCGACGAGGGCGGATCCCGCCACACCCGGACCTGCGCCGCGACCAGGGCGGATCCCGCCACACCCGGACCTGCGCCGCGACGAGGGCGGATCCCGCTTCACCCTGACCTGCGCCGGCCGCCCGGGCGCCAAGTTTTGGACTATGAGGCGAAAATTGTTTTATACTCTAAGTCGAAAACTCGGCGGCAGATAGGGGCAGGCCATGACCATTACCGACGCACCCGCAGAGCAGGCCGACGGGGACTGGGCCGCGGAGGTGCGGCGGCTGGCGGCGCAGCGTGATGCCGTGATCCTGGCGCACAACTACCAGTCCCCCGAGATCCAGGACGTCGCCGATCATGTCGGCGACTCGCTGGCGCTGTCGCGCCTGGCCGCGGCGAGCACGGCCAGCGTCATCGTGTTCGCCGGCGTTTACTTCATGGCAGAGACCGCCAAGATCCTCGCTCCCGACCGGACGGTGCTGATCCCGGACCCCCGGGCGGGCTGCTCGCTGGCCGACACGATCACCGCGCCGCAGGTGCGGGAGTGGAAGGCCGGGCACCCCGGAGCCGCGGTTGTCGCCTACGTGAACACGAGCGCCGAGGTCAAGGCCGAATCCGATCTGTGCTGCACCTCGGCCAACGCGGCGCAGATCGTCGCGTCGATCCCGGTGGACCGGGAGGTCCTGTTCCTGCCCGACCAGTTCCTCGGCGCGCACGTGAAACGCGCCACCGGCCGCGCCAACATGCACATCTGGCTCGGCGAGTGTCACGTGCACGCCGGGATCAGCCCGGCTGAACTGCGCCGCAAGGCCAACGCCGACGCTGCGGCCGAGCTGTTCATCCATCCCGAATGCGGGTGCTCGACCGCCGCGCTGTGGCAAGCCGGGGAGGGCGACCTGCCGGCAGGCCGCACCCGGGTGCTGTCCACCGGGGGCATGCTGGACGCGGCCCGCACGACCACCGCACCCGCCGTGCTCGTGGCCACCGAGACCGGCATGCTGCACCAGCTGCGCCGGGCCAATCCCGCCGTGCGCTGGGAGCCGGTCAACCCGGACGCCGTGTGCCGGTACATGAAGATGACGACGCCGGCCGCCCTGCTGCGCTGCCTGCGCGAGGGGATCGCCGAGGTCGACGTCGCCCCCGGCGTGGCCCGCCGGGCCCGGCGGGCGGTGCAGGCGATGATCGCGGCCGGGTCATGACCGGGCTGGAGCTCCGTTACCTGCCCCGGCCGCAGGCACGCTGGGAGCGTGACGCCGACGTGGTGGTCGTGGGATCAGGAGCGGCGGGCATGACCGCGGCCCTGACCGCGGCCGGTCACGGCCGCCGCGTGCTGCTGCTCACCAAGGAGGACATCGGCGCGGGCGCGACGCCACTTGCCCAGGGCGGCCTGGCGGCCGCGATCGGCCCGGAGGACCACCCGGCCCTGCACTGGCGGGACACTCTCGATGCGGGCGCCGGCCTGTGTGACCCGGCCGCCGTGGCGGCGCTGGTATCCGAGGCCCCGGCCGAGATCGGCCGCCTGGCCGCTCGTGGTGCCCGGCTGGAGCGCGCCGCGCTCCACCTGGAGGCCGGGCATAGCCGCAAGCGGATCGTGACCGCAGGAGGCGACGCGATCGGCGGGGAGGTTCACCGGACGCTCCGGGCTGCCCTGCTGGCCAGCGCGGTGCGGGTCCTCCCCCGCTGTGTCGTCCTGGACGCCCTGACCGACGACCGGGGCTCGGTCGGCGGGGTACTGGCGGGCTTGCCCGGCGATCATGGTGCGCTGCGGGTGGGCCTGGTGACGGCGCGCGCTGTCGTCCTGGCCACCGGCGGCTTCGGCCAGGCCTATGCGACGACCACCAACCCCGCCGGGCTGACCGGTGACGGCCTGGCGCTGGCCGCTCGCGCCGGAGCGGAGCTGCGAGACATGGAATTCGTGCAATTCCACCCGACGGTGCTGTGGCAGGAAGCGGCCCGGGGGCAGTGCCCCCTCATCACCGAGGCACTGCGGGGAGCGGGCGCCGTGCTGGTGGACGTGGCGGGCCGGTCAGTCATGGCCGGCCGTCATCCGCTCGGCGACCTGGCACCCCGGGACGTCGTATCAGCGGCCGCGCAGCAGCGGATGGGGCACGGAGACGGGCCGGACGACCACCTCTGGCTGGACGCCACCGCGCTGGGCCGTGCCGTCCTGGAGCGGGAATTCCCCACGGTGACCGCCTTGTGCCGAGCCCAGGGAATCGACCCGGCCACAGAGCCGATCCCGGTCGCGCCCGGCGCGCACTACGCCTGCGGCGGCGTGCGGGCCGAGATGGACGGGCGGACCTCGGTCACCGGCCTGTACGCCGTGGGAGAGGTCGCATCGACCGGCGTGCACGGAGCCAACCGCCTCGCGTCCAATTCCCTGACGGAGGCCCTGATCACGGGACGGCGGGCAGGCAGGTTGCTCGGGCGGAACCTGCCCGGGCCCCCGGGCCGCCTGCGGCTGCCCCCGGCCGGCCCGGGGGTGGACCCCGCTGTCCGGCCCGCGCTGGCCGCAGCCATGTCACGGCACGCGGGGGTGATCCGCGATCACCGGGACCTGGAGCGCCTCCGGCAGACGCTAGCGCAAGTCCGGCCCGCGGACGCGGGACTGGACGTGGCCACGGTCGAGGCGACCAACCTGCAGGCGGTCTCGATCCTCATCGCCGCGGCCGCCCTGACCCGCGCGGAGAGCCGCGGGTGTCACCGGTGGCGGGACGCACCGCCGGACACCTCGGCCGGAAGAGCCCGCCATAGCGTCATGCGCGTGACTGCGGGCCAGTCACCGGGCGGCAGGAACCGCCCGGCAGGAGCGAGGGCCGGCGCATGACCCTGAACGCGACAGTCGCCGGACGCCTGCTCGCCGCGGGCCTGGATCCCGGCGACACGGAGCGGGTGGTGCGCGGCGCGCTCGACGAGGACCTGCGGTACGGACCCGATGTCACCTCGGCCGCGACAGCCGGGCCGGACGCGTGGGCCGTGGCCAGCGTGGTGGCCCGGGAGCCGGGCGTGCTGGCCGGCCTTCCGGTCGTCCTCACCGTCCTGGATGCCGCCGGGATCCCGCCGGAGGCGGTTCTGGGGTCAGAGCCGACGCGCACGGACGGTGACCGGATTGACGCGGGCACCGAGGTACTGCGCATCCGGGCCGCGCTCAGAACCCTGCTCGGCGCGGAACGAACCCTGCTCAACTTCCTCACCCACCTGTCCGGTATCGCCACCGCGACGAGGGCGTGGGCTGATGCCCTGTCCGGTACGGGATGCGCGGTGCGTGACACCCGGAAGACCACGCCGGGGCTGCGCCAGCTCGAGAAGTACGCGGTGCGGTGCGGCGGCGGCCTGAACCACCGGATGGGCCTCGGCGACGCCGCGCTGATCAAAGACAACCACGTCGTGGCGGCGGGCGGGATCGCGGCGGCGATCGCGGCCGTACGCGCGGCCTCGGCCGGGCTGCCGCTCGAGGTGGAGTGCGACAGCCTGCCCCAGGTCCGTGAAGCCCTGGAGGCCGGCGCCCGGCTCATCCTGCTCGACAACATGAGCCTCGCCGACCTGCGGGCGGCGGCGGCCATGGCCGACCGGTATCCCTCGGCCCGGCTGGAAGCCAGCGGGGGGCTGCGGCTGGATATGGCCAGAGCCGTGGCGCAGACGGGTGTCGATTTCGTCGCCGTCGGTGCTCTCACTCACTCCAGTCACGCCCTCGACCTGGGGCTAGACGTGCTGGCCTGCTGAACGCCGCCCGATGACGACGGTAGCGTCCAGGTCGGCCGAACGGGCCACCCGCGTGGCCAGCCCGCTAGCGGCGAAGGCCGCCTCGGCCGACGGCGCCTGGCGCTCGCTGGTCTCGATCAGCAGGTGACCGCCGGGCGCCAGCCATTCAGGGGCTCCGGCGGCGACCCGGCGCAGCACGTCGAGCCCGTCCGCCCCGCCGTCCAGGGCCGCTCGCGGCTCGTGCGCCCGGGCCTCGGCCGGGAGCAACCCGATCTCGCTGGTGGGCACGTACGGTACGTTGGCGACCAGGACGCCGACCCGGCCCCGCAGCGCGGCGGGCAGGGGCTCGTACAGGTCACCCTGATAGACGTGCCCCCGGGGCCCGGGGAGGTTCCGCCGGGCGCAGCGCACCGCGGCCGGGTCGATGTCGGCCGCGTGCACCTCGGCCCGGTCTACTGCAGCGGCCAGCGCGGCGCCGATCGCGCCGACGCCGCAACATAGGTCAACGATCACATCCCCCGGCCCGGCCATGCCCTCGCGGGAAGGCCGGGGGGGTACGGGGGGGCCGGGAGCCCCTCCCAAGGGGGGTCCGGGGGGATGGGTCCCCCCGGGAGAAATAGCGGGGAGTCCGCCAGGGGGGTACGGGGGGATGGCATCCCCCCGGGAGCCAGCAGGGTCGTCCCCCCGGATCAATACCGCGGCCTGCCGGACCAGGAACTCGGTGCGCCGCCGCGGGACGAACACGCCGGGCGCCACGCTGATCCGCAGGCCGCAGAACTCGGCCCAGCCGAGGACCTGCTCGAGTGGCAGGCCAGCCACGCGGCGGTCCACCATCGCGTCGAGTTCGGCCGGAGTCCGCGCCGTGGACTTCAGCAGCCGCGCTTCATCTTCGGCGAAGACACAGCCGACGGCACGGAGCCTGCTGACGATGGGAGAGTCTGAGATAGGCATTGAGAGCGCCTTCCGGGATGAACGCGGGCGCCCCGAAGCTCACGCGTGAACACGGGGCGGGAGCACCCAGCCTGATCTGGCGGTAATGGGTCCTCACCTCCCCGGGCATCCGACTATGCCGGAGCCAAGGTTAGCGCCGGATTCCGGCGGCCTGCCGGCTCGCTGCCTTGTAGGCGGCCTTACGGGCCGCCTTAGCGACCTTCTTGTCGGGATGGTACCTGCCCACCATGGTCAGGACGTTCGCCGCGTCCGGGTGCGGCACCCGGGCCATCATCTCGAACACCGCCGGTTCCTCACCGGCCGGGATGGCCGCACGCAGCCGCTCCGCCAGCTCCGCGGGGTCATGTTCGGCGTCGTCGTCCAGTTCGTCCCAGCCCTCCATCACGAGCCCGTCGGTGAGTATCCAGGCCAGGTCGTCCGGGGCCAGCTCCAGGCCGTCGGGCACATCCGCCGCTGGGTCGGCGCCCGCCAGCGCGGCCAGGGTGACCTTTGCGTAGCCGCGCAGCTCTGGCCGACCGAGAGCATCACGCCAGGCGGGCTCGGCGGGAGCGCCGAACTCGGTGACGACGGCGACTGCGAGCATGCGGGAGGCCGGGTCGGCTTCCGCGGCGGCGGACAGCAGGTCCCTCGCGGCCGAATCGGGCGTGCGGTGAGCCAGCCAGGCCGCGGTCTCGGCCTGGAATTCCTCTTCGCTGGCGCCGTCCGCCATCGCGATCAGATCCGCCGCGGTCATCTGGTCGGCGGGCGGGAGCAGCGGGACGTCCACCCCGGACTCGACGAGTTGCGTACGGAGCGCCGCGAGGCCCAGCGGGGTGAGCCGCGCCAGGTCGCCGTCGTCGCTGTCCGATACCAGGACGGCCCCGACTTCGGTCATCAGGTCGAGCAGCAGTCCGGCCGGGTCACCGTGCGCGCGGACCCACGACTCCCATGCCTTCGCGGCCTGGGCCGGCGCTAGTTCGCTGACCGTAGCGCTCTTGATCATCTCGCTGGCCTCGCCGACCGGGAGCCCGTCCTGCCTGGCCAGGAAGAGCATCACCGCCAATGCGGCTCCGTGCCCCATGAAGTCAAGCTCTCTGGACCGGCGCGGGTCCAGCGAGGCGGCGATCTCCAACGTGGTCCCGATGACGAGGGCGAACATCATCTTCCAGATGTCCAGCACCTCGTCGTCGTCAGCGTGCTGGAACGCCTCGGCGACCTCGCCGGGGACGGCATGGCTTTCGTCCTCGTCAAGTTCGATGAAGCGCCCGTCCAGGGCTAGCCGCCACAGGTAATCCAGACGCGGTACGTCCCGCATCCGCCCGACGAGGGGCAGGTCCATCAAGCCCGGCAGGGCCTGATCGTCCCGTGCTGAAGGTACGCCGACGCCGAGCGCGGCGGCGGCTTCGGCCGCGTCGCCGCCGGCCAGTTCCGCGTTCTCAGTCACGGCGCGGCCCGCGCCCAGCCACGCGGCGAGGGCCCGCAACTGGCCGATCATGGGGGCGCCGCGGGCCATTCCGGCAAGTTCAGTCTCAGGCGGCAGCCGCATCGGCGGCAGCCGGTCGGGCAGCCCGAAGGCGTCCTTGAAAGAGACGTCCTCCTCGTCTTCGAAGTCGTCGAAGTCCTCCCCGGGGCCGGGCATGCCCCCCAGGGGATCTACACGGGCGTTGTACGCGGCGATCCAGCGGTCGATGGCGGCCTGGTCACCCATCTCCACGCCGTCGGCCGCCATCGCCTGGACGAAGGAACGCGCCATTCCCCAGTTCGCCGGGTCCATCACCGCGTCGGCGAACCGGGGCGCGATCCGGTCCAGCTCGCGCTCCAGCTTGCGGACCGCTGCTTCCGCCATCTCGCCGCTTTCGGCGAGGTAGGCGAGGAAGTCGCGGACGGCGGGGATCGTGTCCTCGGTGTCGGCGCGGTCCAGCACGGTGATCTTGCGCGGGTAGATGCGCAAGAGCAGTTCCTCGAGGTCACCCTGGCCGAGGTCGGCCGGACGGCCGATCCCGAGGTGGTCACGCAGGAGCCCGAACAGGGGCTCCAGCTCACGGGCATCCGTGCTCGGATCGCCGCTCAGCTTCTGCTTCGTCGTGTCCGTCCACCGCCGGAAGCCGGTCAGCGTCGCATCGAACCCATCCTTCGCCATGGGCTACCACCCTAGCGCCACCCGCGGTCAGCGGCCGGTCAGAGCGGCGATCCTAAATGAGCGACCTGAGCACGTACTGCATGATGCCGCCATGCCGGTAATAGTCCGCCTCACCAGGAGTGTCGATCCGGACGACGGCGCGAAATTCCTTATTGCCGGCCGTCACCGTCACCTCGTTCGGTATATTTCCTGAATTTATTTCCTCGATGCCGCGGATATCGAACGTCTCGTTCCCGGTCAGGCCGAGCGAGGCCGCCGACTCCCCCGGCCGGTACTGCAGCGGCAGGACGCCCATGCCGATGAGGTTGGACCGGTGAATGCGCTCGAAGGACTCGACCAGCACCGCGCGCACGCCGAGCAGCAGGGTGCCCTTGGCGGCCCAGTCGCGGGACGAGCCCGAGCCGTATTCCTTGCCGCCGAGCACGATCAGCGGGGTCCCGTCGGCGATGTACTGGCGGGAGGCGTCGTAGATGGACATCTGCTCGCCGTCCTTGCTGGTGACGCCCCCTTCGGTGCCCGGCGCCAGCTGGTTGCGCAGCCTGATGTTGGCGAACGTGCCGCGGATCATCACCTCGTGGTTGCCGCGGCGGGAGCCGTAGGAGTTGAAGTCCTTGCGCTCGACGCCGTGCCCGGTCAGGTACTGGCCGGCCGGGCTGTCCGTCTTGATCGCGCCGGCCGGCGAGATGTGGTCGGTGGTCACCGAGTCAGCCAGCTTGGCCAGTACCTTCGCGCCGGTGATGTCGGTGACCGGCTCCGGCTCGGCCGGCATGGCGTCGAAGTACGGCGGGCGGCGGACGTAGGTCGACGCCTCGTCCCAGGCGAAGGTGTCGCCTGCGGGGATGTCGAGCCCGCGCCAGTTGTCGTCGCCCTTGAACACGTCGGCGTAGTCGCGGGTGAACATCTCCTCGGCCACCGCGGTCTGCACGACGTCGGCGACCTCCTCCGGCGACGGCCAGATGTCGGCCAGGTAGACGGGCTTGCCCTCGGTGTCGGAGCCGAGCGGGTCGCGGGCCATGTCGATGTCCATCGTCCCGGCCAGCGCGTAGGCGACTACCAGCGGCGGCGAGGCCAGGTAGTTCATCTTCACGTCCGGGTTGATCCGGCCCTCGAAGTTCCGGTTCCCCGACAGCACCGCCGCCACGGCCAGGTCGCTTGAGTTGACCGCCTCGCTGATCGCGGGCGGCAGCGGCCCGGAGTTGCCGATGCAGGTGGTGCAGCCGTAACCGACCAGGTTGAAGCCGAGCTTGTCCAGGTAGGGCAGCAGCCCGGCGCGCTCGTAGTAGTCCATGACCACCTTGGAGCCGGGCGCCAGCGTGGTCTTGACCCAGGGCTTGCGGGCCAGGCCCCGGTCGACCGCGTTCTTGGCGAGCAGCGCGGCGCCGACCATGACCGAGGGGTTGGAGGTGTTCGTGCAGGAGGTGATCGCGGCGATGACCACGGACCCGTGGTCGACTTCCGTTTCCGTGCCGTCTTCTAGCGTGACGCGGACCGGGTTCGACGTGCGGGTGCCGTCTCCCGCGGCCACCGGGTCCGAGGCCGGGAAGGTGCCGGCCAGGCCGTTGTCCAGGCTGGCTTCGGGCACGTAGTTCGGCAGCGCGTCGCGGAACGCCGTCTTGGCGTGGGCCAGGGCGATCCGGTCCTGCGGCCGCTTCGGGCCGGCGATGGACGGGACCACGGTGGACAGGTCGAGGCTGAGTTCCTCGGAGTACCGCACCTGGCGATCCGGGTCGTGCCAGAGGCCCTGCTCCTTGGCGTACGCCTCGACCAGGGCGATCTGCTGACGCGGCCGGCCGGTGAGCTTCAGGTAGTCCAGGGTGTTCTGGTCGATCGGGAAGATCGCGCAGGTGGAGCCGAACTCCGGCGACATGTTACCGATCGTCGCCCGGTTGGCCACCGGGACCGCGGCCACGCCCTCGCCGTGGAACTCGACGAACTT
>WNGG01000916.1_pt1 | contig 56286 bp, 52 predicted proteins | sample 5400661 | NCBI WGS metagenome assembly WNGG01 (sample SAMN13153372, study PRJNA577476) | soil metagenome | isolation source: 100 cm soil or saprolite under Garry oak tree replicate 1 | place: USA:California | collected 2016-06-15
GTGCGGGGCACGCCGCCCGGCATGTTGGCCACCCCGTAGTGAATGATCCCGTCCACGACGTAGGTCGGGTTCTCGTGGGTCGTGGGCTTGATCGTCTCGATGCAGCCCCCCTGGTCCACGGCGACGTCCACGATCACCGAGCCCGGCTTCATCAGCTTCAGGTCCTCGCGCCGCACCAGCTTCGGCGCCTTGGCCCCCGGGAGCAGCACCGCACCGATCACGAGATCGGCCTTGCGCAGCTGCTCGACCAGGTTGTGGCGATTGGAGAAGAGGGGATCGACGTTGGGCGGGAGGATATCGGCGAGGTAGCGCAGGCGGTCGAGCGAGAGGTCGAGCAGCGTGACGTGCGCGCCCAGCCCCGCCGCCATCTTCGCGGCGTTCGCGCCGACCGTCCCCCCGCCGATGATCAGCACCTCGGCCGGCAGCACCCCCGGCACGCCGCCCAGCAGGACGCCGCTGCCGCCGTACACCTTCTCCAGGTACTTCGCCCCTTCCTGCACCGCCATGCGACCGGCCACCTCGCTCATCGGCGTGAGCAGCGGCAGCTCGCCGGAGGGGAGCTGCACCGTCTCGTAGGCGATCGCCACGATGTTCGACCGAATCACGGCCTGGGTGAGCGGCTCGGATGCGGCGAAGTGGAAGTAGGTGAAGACGACCTGGCCCTTCCGCATGCACGGCCACTCCGGCTCGACCGGCTCTTTGACCTTGAGCACCATCTCGGATCGGGCCCACACGTCGGCCGCCGTGGGGACGATGGTCGCGCCGACCGCGCGGTAGGCGTCGTCGGGGAAGCCCGACCCCGTGCCGGCGCCCTGCTCGACAAACAGCGTGTGCCCGTCGCCGCGCAGCGACTCCGCCCCCGCCGGCACCAGCGCCACCCGGTGCTCGGCCGTCTTGATCTCTCTCGGGACCCCGACGATCATGCCCGCTCACCCCGCGCCGGAGTCGTTCAGTTGGGCCCGAGCCAGACCACCGTCTGGCGCTCGGGCGCGAAGAATTCGGCAGCGACGGCCGCCACCTCGTCCGCGGTCAGCGATCCGACGGTCGCGACCACCTGGTCGAGGCTCTGATACGGCTCCCCGTAGACCGAGAAGCCCGCCAAACGATACATCCGGGCGGACGGGCTCTCCAGAGACAGCATCAGCTGGCCCTGCGTCTGTTGTATCGCCTCCGCCAGCGCGTCGCCCGCGAGCGATTCGCGCGCGAGCTTGGCGTACTCCTCGTGGATCGCGGCGGCCGCCTGCGCGGCCGTCTTGGGCTGCGTGCCCACGTACACGCCCGCCACGCCCATCTGGCGATACAGGCTGGTGAAGGAGTAGACCGCGTAGGCGAGCCCCAGCTCCTCACGCACCCGCTGGAACAGCCGGGAGGACATCCCGCCGCCGAACACGTTGGAGAGTACCAGCAGGGCGTACTTGCGCCGGTCGGCGTAGGGGATCGAGTCGGTCGCGAACACGATGTGGGTCTGGGCCGTCTCCTTCGCGTGCCGGGCCTCGCCGCCCCGGACCGCCGACACGGTGGGGGGAGAGGGTGGGGCCCCTTCCCCCTTCCCTCTTCCCCCCTCCCCGTCGAACCACCCCTGCTGCGCCACGAGCTCGACGAGCCGCTCGTGGGTGAGGTTGCCGGCGGCCGCGAAGACACAGTTGCCCGGGAAGTACGCGCGCTCGTGGAGCTGTCTGAGGTCCTTCGTGGCGAGCGCGCTCACCGACTCCCGCGTTCCCAGGATGGAGTAGCCGTACGGGTGGGACGGCCAGAGCTGCCGGGCCGACAGATCGAACACCAGGTCGTCCGGCGTGTCCTCCACGGTGTTGATCTCCTCGAGCACGACGTTGCGCTCCAGATCGAGGTCGCTCGAGCGCAGCAGCGGGTGGCGCACGAGGTCCGTGAGGACGTCGAGGGCGCGCGGCAGGTCGACGTCGAGGACGCGTGCCTGGAACGCCGTCGTGTCGCGGGAGGTGTAGGCGTCGAGCGAGCCGCCCCGGGCCTCGAGCGCCAGCGCGATCTCCTGCGCCGTGCGCCGCTCGGTCCCCTTGAACACCATGTGCTCGAGCAGGTGGGACACGCCCATCGTGGGCGTCGATTCGTGGGCGCTGGCGGTGCGCACCCACACGCCGACCGCCGCCGAGCGCACGCTCGGCACGTGCTCGGAGAGGACGACGAGCCCGTTCGGGGCGGTGGTTTGGAAGATCTCCCGGTCGAGCCCGACGGTCTCCATCAACGCGAGCGGGCGGGCTCCGGCGCTTCCAGCAGCGCCTTCCGGGACAGCCGCATTCGCCCGCGCTCATCCACCTCGAGCAGCTTCACCCGCACCTTGTCGCCCTTCTTCACCACGTCCTCGGTGCGCTCGGTGCGGCCGTGCTGCAGCTCGGAGATGTGCAGCAGCCCCTCGACGCCCGGGATGATCTCGACGAAGGCGCCGAACGCGGTGGTACTCTTCACGACGCCCTCGTACACCTTCCCCACCTCTGGCTCCTGCACGATCGCCGCGATCATATCGCGCGCCCGCTCGCCGCCCTCGCCCACGGCCGAGATGGTGACCAGCCCGGAGTCGTCCACGTTGATCTCGGCGCCGGTCTGCTCCTGGATGCCGCGGATCACCTTGCCCTTGGGGCCGATGACGTCGCCGATCTTGTCGGGCCGGACCTGGATCGTGATGATGCGCGGCGCGTACTTGGAGAGCTGCGAGCGCGGCCGGGCGATCGTCTGATCCATGACGTCGAGGATGTGCACCCGCGCGCGGCGCGCCTTGTCGAGCGCTTCGCTGATGATCTTGAAGTCCAGTCCCTCGATCTTGATGTCCATCTGGATCGAGCTCACGCCCTGGCGCGTGCCCGCGACCTTGAAGTCCATATCGCCGAGGTAGTCCTCCGTGCCCAGGATGTCGGTGAGCACCGCGACCCGCGCGCCTTCCTTGATGAGCCCCATCGCGATGCCGGCGCAGGCTCCCGTCATCGGCACGCCGGCGTCGAACAGCGCGAGCGACCCGCCGCACACCGTCGCCATCGACGACGAGCCGTTCGACTCCAGGATGTCCGACACGATCCGGATGGTGTAGGGGAACTGGTCGTAGGGCGGCAGCAGGGCCTGGAGCGCGCGCTCCGCCAGCGCGCCGTGGCCGACCTCGCGCCGCGACGTCCCGCGGATCGGCTTCACCTCACCCGTCGAGAACGGCGGGAAGTTGTAGTGCAGCATGAACGACTTCGACGTCTCCTGCGCCACGTCGATCGAGTCGATGCGCTGCTCGTCGCTCACGGTGCCGAGCGTCACGGACACGAGGGCCTGCGTCTGCCCGCGCGTGAACAGCGCCGATCCATGGGTGCGCGGCAGCACTCCCACCTCGCAGCTGATGGGGCGCACCGTGTCCAGGTCGCGCCCGTCGATGCGCTCGCCACGCGTGAGGACCTGCTCCCGCATCGTGGTGTACTCGATCTCCTCGAGGACCGCGCCGATCTCCTTCGGGTTGTCCGGGAACTCGGCGCCGAGCTGCTCCTGGACGGTGGCCCTGAGGGCCGCGAGCGCCTGCGCCCGCTGCGCCTTCTCGGGCAGGTTGAGCGCCTCGGTCACGCGTGGTCCCGCGAGCTCCCGCACCCGCGCCACCAGCGCGGCCGGCGGCTCCACCTTGGTCCACTCCATCTTCGGCTGGCGCTTGTCCGCCACCAGCTCGTCCGCCGCGTCGAGCAGCTCGCGAATGCCGCGCTGCCCCACTTCCAGCGCCTTCACGATCTCCCCCTCGGTCAGCTCCAGCGCCCCGCCCTCCACCATCACGATCGAGTCCCGCGAGCCGGACACCGTCAGGTCCACGTCCGAAAACTCGAGCTGCTGGAACGTGGGATTGAGGATCCACGCCCCTTCGACGCGCCCCACCCGCACCGCCGCGACCGGACCCTTCCACGGCACCACGGACATCGTCAGCGCGGCCGAGGCGGCGGTCAGCCCGAGCACGTCGGCGTCGTTCTCCTGGTCGGCCGACAGGACGTAGACGAAGACCTGGACTTCGTTCTTGAACCCCTCGGGGAAGAGCGGGCGGATCGAGCGGTCGATCACCCGGGCGGCGAGCACCTCCTCGTCGGAGGGCCGGCCTTCGCGCTTGAGGAAGCCGCCCGGAATCTTGCCGGCGGCGTAGGCCTTCTCGCGGTATTCGACGGTCAGCGGGAAAAAGGGGAGGGTCGAGATGTTGTCGGAGACGGTCACGGTCGCGAGCACCACCGTGTCCCCGAACTGGATCAGGCACGAGCCGGCGGCCTGCTTGGCCAGCCGGCCGGTCTCGAGCCGCAACGACCGTCCCGCGAAAGTCTTGTCAACGTGCTTCACTATGTCGCCTGACTAGAGCACCAGAAAAATACGCCGAGCGCCCCGGTGCTCTTCCCGGGGCGCGCCGGCGCGACGCCGTTGGCTTAATGGCGGAGACCCAGCTCGTCGATGAGCTGCCGATAACGTTCCAGGTCCACGCGCTTCAAGTACTCCAGCAGGCGGCGGCGCTTGCTGACCATTTTCAAGAGGCCGCGCTGCCCGTGGTTGTCCTTGGCGTGCGCCCGGAAGTGATCGGTCAGGCTGTTGATCCGCTCGGTGAGCAGCGCGATCTGGACCGGGGCGGAGCCCGTGTCGCGGTCGTGCAGCCCGTACTTCCTGACCGGCGTCGTCTTGTCGTACATCTGTTCCGACTTCCTAATTATCGAGATCGCATTAAGTTAGAGGCCCAACGCCCGAATGTAAAGCCCACACGTGACCCACACGCCCACCGACCTCGTCGATCACACGATCGGCCCCTACCACCTCGAGCGCCTGCTCGGCCAGGGGGGCTTCGCCTGGGTGTTCGTCGGGCGGGAGCTCGACGGGACTCCGGTGGCGGTCAAGATCCTGAAGCCCCGCTACGCAGCCGACCCCCAGTTCGAGATCAGGTTTCGCAACGAGGCCGAGACGGCCGCCAAACTCGACCATCCCAACATCATCCGCATCCGCTTCGTGGCGCGCTCCGGGGACTACGTCTACTTCGCGATGGACCTGTGCACCGACTCGCTCGGTGCCCGGCTCGCCCGCGAAGGCCCGCTCGCCGAGCGCGACATTGTGGCCGTCGCCGCGGATGTAGCGCGGGGGCTAGACTTCGCGCACCGGCAGGGCGTGGTCCATCGCGATCTGAAGCCCGACAACATCCTCATCCACTCGGACGGCAGTGCGGTGATCTCGGACTTCGGGATCGCCCGGGCCGTGTCGGGGTACGTCGCCTCCACCGGCGTGAACATGACGATCGGCACGCCGCACTACCTCTCACCCGAGCAGGCCCAGGGCCGCCCCGTGGACCAGCGAGCCGACTTCTACGCCCTCGGCATTACGCTGTACAAGGCGGCGACGGGCGAGGTGCCGTTCACATCCACCGACTGGTTCGAGCTGGCGCGCCTGCACGTCGAGGCCCCGCCCCCATCGCTCCGCAAGAAGCGGCCGGAGCTGTCGAAGCGCTTCGAGCGGGTGGTGATGAAGTGCCTCGCCAAGCACCCCGACGACCGCTACGCCGACGCGGCGGCGCTGCTCGCCGATCTCGGGGACTTCGCCACGCGCCAGCCCCGTACCGTGGTACGGGGCCAGCGCGCCACGGAGGACGTCGGGCTGGCGCCGGTCGGCACGAACGAGCGACGGGCCTTCCCCGGCCTCTTCCCCCAGGAGGTAGTTCTCCGCCGCGCGGCGCAACTCGGCCTCGTACCGCTTCGGGAACCGCCGCTCGGCGAGCCGAATCGCGAACCCGGCTCCGCCGGGCCTCGCCGCGAGCTCCACGACTCCCGGAGCCGCCCGCTGGATGACGTCGATCAGTGGCTTCAACCCGTCCCTCGTCCCCCTTCCCCCGTCCCCGTAGTACGCCGCGGAGACAAGCGCGACGAGCCCCTCCGCCTTGACCCGGCCCGCCACGTACCCGGCGATCGCCAGGCTAACGGGGGAGGATGCGGAGGACGTCATTGACGAGGGCGAGTGCCATGAGACCGAGCACCACGAGGAAACCGATCTGGGCGAGGCGCGTCCGCACCTCGACCGGGAGCGGCTTGCGCCTCACGGCCTCGATGAGCAGGAACAGCACCTGGCCGCCGTCCAGAACCGGCACCGGGACCAGGTTCAGGACCGCGAGGTTCACCGAGAAAAAGGCCACGAACGTGAGGAACCAATCGATCCCGAGGCGCACCACCTGGCCGGAAATCTGGCCCACGAGGATGGGACCGCCGACGTCCCTGGGCGAGAGCTGGCCGAGCACCAGTCCCTTGAGGAAGCCGAGCACGACGCGGACCCGGCTGATCGTTTCCTCGTAGCCGGTGACGACGGCGCGGCCGAGCGACTCGCGCACGTGGATGGTGGGCGGATCCTGCCCCGCGCCGATGGCGCCGTACACATGCGGCCGCGGCGATGCAGTGTCGGTCTCGGTCCGCGGCTCGGGGGTGACCGTGATCCGGAGCAGCGCCGTGTCGCGCCGCACGTCGAAGCGGATCGGCTTGTCGGGGCTGCTCCACACGGCGTGCAGCACGTCGTTCCAGGAGCGAATGGTGTCGCCGTTGGCGCGCAGGATCAGGTCGCCGGGCCTGAGCCCCGCCCGGATCGCCGGGCGCCCCGGCTCGAGCAGCCCGAGGCGCGGCGGCTCGAGTCGCACGAGCGCCTGGGCGAGCTGCTGGCGCGCCCGCAGGGACCCCTCCCGCAGGTGCACGTGGAGCGGCTCGGCGCGTCCGGCGACCGCGAAGTCGAGGTCCGTTCCGCCGCTCACGATCCCCTCGATGAGGTCGTTCCAGGTGCGCACCGTATCGCCGTTGAGCCTCACGATGCGGTCGCCGTGGCGCAGAGCGGCGAGGCCCTCCGCCCCCGCCGGCAGGACCGACGCGGTGACCGAGTCGACCTGCGTGGTCGCGAGCTGCGGCGACCCGATCGTGGCCGCGACCCCGGCGTAGATCCCGAACGCGAGCACGAGGTTCATCGTCACGCCCGCCAGCATCACGACGAGGCGCGCGGGGACCGACTTACTCTCGATCACCCGCGCGGGATCGATCGGCACGGCCGCGGCGCCGCCCTCGAGCGCGCCCGCCGGACCTTCCTCCTCGAGCGTCGCGAGCTTGACGTAGCCTCCGAGGGGGATCAATGAGAGCCAGTACTCCGTCTCCCCCCAGCGCCGACGCCACAGCGGCCGCCCGAACCCGATCGAGAAGCGCAGCACCTGGACGCCCACCGCTTTCGCCGCGAGGAAGTGGCCCATCTCGTGCACGAAGATCAGCGGCCCGAGGACGACCGCGAGTGCGGCCAGCGTCAGGAGCACGCCGCCTCCCGCGCCAGGCGGCGCGCCGCGGCGTCCGCGGAGAGCACGTCCTCCAGGCTCCGCGCGCTGGACGGCCAGTGGGCCGCCAGCACCCGCTCGATCGTCTCCGCGATCTTGCCGAAGCGGATCCGCCCCTCGAGGAAGAGCTGCACCGCCACCTCGTTTGCGGCGTTGAACGCCGCCGGCGCCGTCCCTCCCTGCTCCCCCGCCGCCCGCCCGAGGGCGTAGGCGGGATAGAGCTCCGGCCTCACCGGCTCGAAGGTGAGCGCACCCGCCTCCACCGGGTCGAACCGCTTCGCGCCGCGGTCGGGCACCCGCTCAGGATGGGTCAACGCGTAGAGGATGGGCAGCTCCATCGTGGGGAAGCCGACCTGGGCGAGCACCGAGCCATCCACGAACTCGACGAACGCGTGCACCACGGATTGGGGGTGCACGACCACCTGGACCGCCGGGTAGGGCAGCCCGAACAAGAAGTGCGCCTCGATCACCTCCAGCGCCTTGTTGACTAGTGTGGCGGAGTCCACGGTGATCTTCTTGCCCATTTTCCACGTGGGGTGCTGCAGCGCCTCGGCCACCGTCGCTCCGGCGAGGCGCTCCGGCGTCCAGGTCCGGAACGGCCCGCCCGACGCCGTCAGGATGAGGCGCGCGAGCTCGCCGGGCCTGCGGCCGGTGATGCACTGCAGCACGGCGCTGTGCTCGGAATCGACCGGCACGATCTCCCCGCCCCCCGCCCGTGCCGCCTCGGTGACGAGCTCCCCCGCCATCACGAGGGCTTCCTTGTTGGCGAGCGCCACGCGCTTGCCGGCGCGCAGCGCGGCGAGCGTCGCCTCGAGGCCCGCCGCGCCGACGATCGCGTTCACCACGATCCCGACGTCGGGGTGCGTTGCGGCCTCCACGAGGCAGGCATTCCCGGTGCCCCCTTCCCACGCCCCACGCCCCACGACCGTCAGGGAGTCCTTTAGGACGCCCCCGCCGTTGACGATCCCCACGTAGGCCGGATGCCATTCGGCGACCTGGCCTTCCAGCAGCTCCGCGTTCGAGTGCGCGGTGAGCGCCACCACGCGGAAGCGCTCGCGCTGGCGCCGCAGCACCTGCAGCGTGGACGTGCCGATCGATCCGGTCGAGCCGAGGATGGCGACGCCGCGGGTCATACCACGCCGAACAGCTTGAAGAGCCCGGCCGTGACCGGGACCACGAAGTACAGCGAATCGAGCCGGTCGAGCACGCCACCGTGACCCGGGATGAGCGACGAGGAGTCCTTGAGCCCGGCCTCGCGCTTGAACAGCGACTCGGCCACGTCGCCCGTCTGCGCGGCCAGCGCGACCGCCGCACCCATCGTCACGAGCTGCAGGCTGCCGAGTTGCATGGCGACGCGGTCCAGCACGAGCGGGCCGTACAACAGCGCGGCGGCGAGCGCGCCCACGGTGCCGCCGATCGCGCCCGCCCACGTCTTCCTGGGCGACAGCACCGGCGCGAGCCTCGGGCCGCCGAGCAGCGTCCCGGCCGCCATGGCGCTGGTATCGCACACCCACGTGAGGACGAGGGGCATCACCACGAGCGCGGTGGAGCCCAGGGGGTGCGCCTCGCTGTGGTCGCCGTGCCGGATCGCGACCGTGAACGCGAGCAAGGCCGACGCGTACAGCACCCCGAACACCGTCACCGCCACGGCGGTCAGCGGGCGGCGCTCCGGCCCGCGCGCGAACGTCGCCGTGGTGAGCACCGCCACGAGCCACAGCGCGCCGGCGAAGATCGCCGGCTCGGCCCAGCGCTCGGTGGAGCCCTTGGCCCAAACGGTCGCGAACGGGATCACCGCCGCCGCCGCGTAGCCCAATCCCTCGAGCGGCTCGACCCCCTGCCGGCGCGCCAGGTCATACAGCTCGCGCGTGCCGAGCACGCCGAGGCAGGCGAGAAACGTCGCCAGCACCCAGCCGCCCAGCCGCAGCACGATCACCGTAGCGGCGATGGCCGGAACGGCGAAGGCGATTCGCACGAGCAGGTTGCGAGACATTACACCGTGACCTTGCCGAAGCGCCGGTCGCGCCGCTGGTAGTCGAGGATCGCTTCGAACAGCTCGCGCCGCGTGACGTCCGGCCACAAGAGCGGCGTGATGTACAGCTCCGTGTAGGCGAGCTGCCACAGCAGAAAGTTCGACAGGCGACGCTCGCCCGAGGTGCGGATGAGGAGGTCGGGATCACGGCACGCCGCCGTATAGAGCCGCTCCCTGACCGCCTCTTCGTCGATCTCCTCGAGGCGCTTCGTCCCCTTGAGGACCTCCTCCGCGAGTAGCCGCGCCGCCCGGGCGATCTCCGCGCGCGAGGAGTACGAGATGCACAGGTTCAGGACGAGGCGCGCGCCGTCGCGCGTCTCCCGCTCGACCCGCTCCACGGCGGCCCGGGCACCGGGCCCGAGCCGCGCCCGGTCCCCCAGCACGTGGACCCGGACGCCCTGCTGCCGCAGCTCCTCCACCTCCGCCGCGATGTACTCCTCCAGCAGCTCCATCAGCGCGGAGATCTCGGTCGGAGGCCGCTGCCAGTTTTCCTCCGAGAAAGCGAACAGCGTGAGCACCTCGACCCCCGCCGCGATCGCTCCCTCTACCACTTCCCGCACCGCCTTCATGCCGGCCCGGTGTCCCAGCGGGCGGGGCAGGTGGCGCTCGCGGGCCCAGCGCCCGTTCCCGTCCATGATGATGGCGATGTGGCGCGGCACCGCGCCGTGCCCCTTGATGCGGGCGAGGAGGTCGGGGGCCACGCTAGACCTCCATGATCTCGGCTTCCTTGGTCTTCACCGCGGCGTCGACGAGCTTCAGGTGGTCGTCGTGCAGCTTCTGCACGTCCTTCTCGGCGTGCTTCTTCTCGTCCTCGGAGACGTGCTCGGTCTTCTTGATGCGGCTGATCGCCTCGGTGCGCGCGTGGCGGATCGCGACGCGTCCCTCCTCGGCGAACTTGTGGATCACCTTGACCAGCTCCTTGCGGCGCTCCTCGGTGAGCGAGGGGATGGGGATGCGGATGATATTGCCGTCGTTGGCGGGCGTGAGGCCGAGGTCGGAAGCGAGGATCGCCTTCTCGACGGCCTTGAGGAGGCTCTTGTCCCACGGCTGCACCGTCAGGAGCTTCGGCTCGGGGGCCGCCACGGTGCCGACCTGGTTGAGCGGCATTTCGCTGCCGTACGCTTCGACCTTCACCAGGTCGAGCAGCGCCGTGGTCGCCCGGCCCGTGCGCACGGTGGAGAATTCGCGCTTCACGGCGTCCACCGCCTTGTCCATCAGCTGCTTCGCGTTTTTGCTGTGGTCTTGCAGCGAGGTCCCGGTCGTCATTGGACGATGGTGCCGACGCGCTCTCCGGCCACCACCCTGGCCGTCGCGCCGGGCTGGTTGATGTTGAACACCACGATGGGGAGGTTGTTCTCCTGACACAGCCCGAAGGCGTTCGCGTCCATCACGGCGTACCCCTTGACCAGCGCGTCGCGGAACGTGAGGGCGGAGAGGAACTTCGCCTTCGGGTCTTTCTTGGGATCGGCCGTGTACACGCCGTCCACGTTCGTCGCTTTGAGGATCACCTTCGCCTCGATCTCGAGCGCCCGCAACACCGCGGCCGTGTCGGTCGAAAAGTACGGGTTTCCCGTGCCGCCCGCGAAGATGACCATGCGGCCCTTCTCGAGGTGGCGCACCGCTCGCCGGCGGATGTAGGGCTCGGCGAGCTCCTCCATGCGGATCGCCGTCATGACCCGCGTGTCCACGCCCTTCTTCTCCAGGATGTCCTGGAGCGCGAGGGCGTTGATCACCGTCGCCAGCATGCCCATGTAGTCGGCCGAGACGCGGTCCATCCCCTGCTCGCTCGCGGCCGTGCCGCGCAGGATGTTGCCGCCGCCCACCACGAGACCGAGCTGCACCCCCAGCGCCGCCACCGCCTTAAGCTCGCCAGCGAGGCGGTCGATGAACCCGAAGTCCAGCCCTCCGCCCGCCCCGCGCTCCCCCGCGAAGGCTTCCCCCGAGATCTTCAGCAGGGCGCGGGGGTAGGCGAGCTTGGGCGCGGCGCTCACCGTCAGCGGCCTCCCAGCTCGAACCGCGCGAACCTGCGGATGCGGACGTTTTCGCCCGTCTTCGCGACCAGCGCCTTCACCAGATCGCCCACCGTGCGCGTGTCGTCCTTGACGAATTTCTGCTCCAGCAGCACGGCGTCCTCGAAGAACTTCTTGAGGCGCCCCTCGACGATCTTCGCCCTGACGGCGTCGGGCTTCTTCTCCTCGGCGGCCTGGGCTTCGTAGATCTTCCGCTCCCGCTCGACCAGCTGCGCGGGAAGATCCTCGACCCGCACCGCGAGCGGCTTCGCGGAGGCGATGTGCAGCGCGACGTCCCGCACCAGCTGCTTGAAGTCCTCGGTGCGCGCCACGAAGTCGGTCTCGCAGTTCACCTCGACCAGCACGCCGACGCGGCCGTTGAAGTGGATGTAGGCCTCGACCAGCCCCTCGGACGCCTCGCGTCCGGCGCGCGTGTCGGCCTTGGCGGCGCCCTTCTTCCGCAGCACGTCCACCGCCTTCTCGAGGTCGCCGCCCGCCTCCTCGAGCGCGCGCTTGCAGTCCATCATTCCGGCGCCCGTGCGGGCCCGGAGCTCGGCCACCCGTTTCGCGCTGACTTCTTTCACGCTCGCCACCGTCGCTCACTCCTCATGAGAACGCCGCCCTCGCGCCGTGGGGCGCGACGGGCGGCGGCTGGTTTGACCGGTCGCGACCCGGCGTCGGCCTAGGACTCGCCCCCGCCGCTCGATTCCGCCGGGGCCGGTGCTTCCTCGGTCTTCATCCGCGCCGCGATCGCCTCGGGCTTCGGCCGCCGCTTGCGGCGCGCCGGCTTCTTCTTGCGGTCGCCCTCCGCCTCCGCCTCGACGCCGGTCTCCGTTGAGTAGGTCACCGCCTCCCCCTCCTCCACCGCCTCCCGCAGCGGACTCTGGCGCCGCGCTTCGGCGATCACGTCGGACACCGCCGCCGCGATCAACGACACGGCCCGGATGGCGTCGTCGTTCCCAGGAATCGGGACCGTGATCAGGTCGGGATCGGCGTTCGTGTCCACGATCGCCACCACCGCGAGGCCGAGCTTGTTCGCCTCGGCCACCGCGATGCGCTCCTTCTTCGCATCCACCACGAACAGCGTCCCGGGGAGGCGACTCATGTTCTTGATCCCCGAGAGGTACTTCTCCAGCTTGGCGCGCTCGCGGTCGAACAGCAACTGCTCCTTCTTCGTGTAATGCTCGAACTCACCCTCGGCGACGCCCTGCTCCAGCTCCTTGAGCCGCTTGATCTGCTTCTTGATGGTCTGGAAGTTGGTCAGCGTGCCGCCCAGCCAGCGCTCGGTCACCCAGAACGCGCCGCAGCGCTGCGCCTCGGCCTGGATGATGTTCTTGAGCTGCTTCTTCGTGCAGACGAACAGGACGCCTTCGCCCTTCAGCACCACTCCCCGCAGCAGCTCCTGCGCGGCCTCGAGCTGACGCAGCGTCTTCTGGAGATCGATGATGTAGATGCCGCTGCGCTCGGCGAAGATGAAGCGGCGCATCTTCGGGTTCCAGCGTCGGGTCTGGTGCCCGAAATGGACCCCCGCCTCGAGCAGGTCCTGCAACTGGGGCTGCGTCATGCCCTTCCTTTCGGATGAACTGCGCTATCAGCCGTCGGCTGTCAGCTAAGCTGATAGCTGAAAGCTGATTGCTGACGGCGTCTTATCTCTTCGAGAACTGGAACCGCTTCCGCGCGCCGGCGCGGCCCGGCTTCTTGCGCTCCACCACGCGCGGATCGCGCGTCAGCAGGCCCTGCTCCCGCAGCTTCTTGCGATGCCGCTCGTCCGCCAGCACCAGCGCGCGCCCGATGCCGAGCCGCAGCGACCCCGCCTGCCCGGTCAGCCCCCCGCCCCGCACCAGCGCCCGCACGTCGAACGCACCGAGCGTGTCGGTCGCGGTGAACGGCTGCTGGATGTGCGACACCAGGGAGGGGCGCGGGAAATAGTCGCCCAACGTCCGGCCGTTGATGTTCCACTTCCCCGAGCCCGGCGTCAGGTACACCCGCGCCACGCTCACCTTGCGGCGCCCGACCGCGTGCCAGCGCAGCTCCGGCGTGATCGCGGTCATGCGGTCACGGGCAGCGCGAGCGGCTGCGGCTGCTGCGCCGCGTGCGGATGCGTGGGCCCGGCGTACACCTTGAGCATCTGCTTCACTTTCTGACGAGACAGCGTGGTCTTCGGCAACATCCCCCACACGGCCTTCTCGATCACGCGCTCGGGATGCTTGGCGAGCAGCACCTTGACGGGCGTGAACCGCTCGTGGCCCATGTAGCCCGTGTGGCGGAAGTAGCGCTTCTGCTCCATCTTGCGCCCCGAGAGCTTGACCTGCTCGGCGTTGACGACGATGACGCAGTCCCCGCCATTGATGTGGGGCGTGAACGTGGGCTTGTGTTTGCCGCGTAGGACCTGGGCCACGCGGCTCGCGAGCCGGCCGAGCGGCTGCCCGGCCGCGTCGACCACGTACCAGCGGTGCGTCACGTCCTCTTTGCGCAGGCTGAACGTGTTCATTCCCGAGATTCCCAAGTGAGGCCCGGTCGGTGTTAGCCGGGAACGATACCCGGGCCGTAAGGCCCTGTCAACCCGAGGGTTCCGCGCTTTCGAGAGTCACGAGCGCCGCGCCCCGCTCGACCACCTGTCCCGGCGCGACGTGCACGGCGGCCACGACGCCCGCGCCCGCTGCGCGCAGCTCGTTCTCCATCTTCATCGCCTCCACCACCACGAGCCCTGCCCCGGCGTCTACGCGCTGCCCGGGCTCCACCTCGACCCGCACCACGAGCCCGGGCATCGGCGCCCGGATCGTTCCCGGCGGCGCCGCGGCGACCCGGCCTCCCGTGAGCGCCTGGATCTGGCGGGTCCGCTCGTCCACCACCTCTACCTCCACACGCTCCCCCACGACGCCCAGCGCCCACCGGCCCACGCCCCCTTCAAGGGGCTGGGCCGCCACGGTCCACGACTGGCCGCCCAGCAGCAGGTGATACAGGGGAGTACCCGGTACGGCGACGAGGTGCGCCTCGAGCGCCTCCCCGCCCACCAGCACGCGGGTCCCTTCCACTTGCACTTCGATGGTCTGGGCGCCGATGCGGACGAAATACTTCACGCCGCCTCCAGCACGGCCACCGTCTCCACGTGCGCGGTCTGGGGAAAGAGGTCGAACGCCCGCACTGCCACCAGCCGATAGTTCACGCCCAGTCGGTGCAGGTCGCGGGCGAGCGTCGCGGGGTCGCACGAGATGTAGGCGAGCCGCGGCACGGGTTGGCCGGTGAGCCGCAGCGTCACGTCCCAGTGCAGCCCCCCGCGCGGCGGGTTGCACACGACCGCATGCGCCTCCGGCAGGCTCGGCAGCACGTCCTCCACCTTCGCCGCGATGAAGCGCACGGACTGGCCGTCTCCGACGCCGCGGCGCCGCGCCCACTCAATCGCCTTCTCGTCCACGTCCACGCTCACGACCAGGGCGGCGCGCCCGGCGAGCAGCGACGCCGTGTCGCCGATCCCGCCGTACAAGTCCCATACCGTGCAGCCCCGCAGATCTCCCAGCTGCTCCACGCCCCAGCGGCGCGCCAGCGCCCCCATTTCGGGGTTGACCTGCTCGAACGCCGTGGCGGGGTATCCCGTCTCGGGACCGGCCACGACGCGCGCCGCCCCGTCCACCGGCTGCCACCAGCAGACCACGTGCTCGCCCTCGGGGAGCGCCGCGCGCAGGCGCCCGGCATCGCGCCACGGCTCGCCCGAGGATTCCGCGAGGACGTGGCGGCGTCCCTCCCGGTCGAGGCGCAAGGTGAGGCGCGTGCAGCGGGGCGGGAGCAGGTCCAGGTGCTGCTTCAGCTCGCGCCACAGGGCCATGAGGCGGAAGTCGGTGATGTGGCAGTCCATGAGGGAAAAGAGACTGCCGGGCCGATCATAGGGGTGCAGTCCGACCGTCCGACCGCGACCGTCAGGGAGTCCTTTAGGATCCGTCCGTCCACCCTGCTTGACCGCCAGGCTGATTTTGGCCCGGTAGCGCCACTCCTCCGCGGCCTCGACGATCTCCGGGTCCGCCACATCGAGCTTCCCGATGCGGCGCAGGGCGTCCCCCACGATGGCGCGCTTCGCGGCCAGCTGGGCGTCGTAGGAGAGGTGCTGCAGCTGGCAGTCGCCGCAGTGGTCCTGCTGGTAGTGGCCACAGGGCGCGGTGACGCGGGCGCCCGATGGCGTCACGACTTCGTGCAGCGTCGCATGCGCGAAGTTCTTGCGGAGCTTCACGTCGCGGACCCGCACGCGATCGCCCGGCGCGGTGCGCGACACGAACACGGCGCGCCCCTCGGGGAGCCGCCCGACGCCGTCCCCACCGGCGGCAATACCGGTGATGGCGACCAGGTCGCTCACTCCGCGCCTCCGCGCAGGTTTTCGCGCCGCGCCGTCTGCACCCAGGCCGACTCGCGGCCGCCCCCGCCGTCGGACGGTGCCGGGGGATGGGCCGCCGCGCGGCGCTCCTCCGCCAGCAGGGCGGCGACGGCGGCGAGGGGGCGCGCGAGCTCCGCCGGCGCCTGCTGCGCCAGCAGCTCGCTCCCCACACGCTCGAGGTACGTGCTGTCCACCTCGCCCCTCCGGAAGCGCGGCTCGTCCATGACGCGCAGATGAAACGCCTGCGACGTCGGCAGCCCCACGATCACGAGCTCGCGCAGCGCCCGGCGCATGCGCTGCAGCGCGACCTCCCGCGTCTCGCCCCACGCGATCAGCTTGGCGATGAGCGGATCGTAGAAGAGGGTGACCTCGTTGCCCGCTTCCACCCCGCCGTCCCAGCGCACTCCCGGCCCCGCGGGCGGGCGCAGGTAGCGCACGACCCCGGTCGCGGGGAGGAAGTCGTTGAACGGGTCTTCCGCGGTGATGCGGCACTCGATCGCATGCCCGCGGGGCTGCAGCGGGCCGCCGTGGATGCGCAGGGGAAGCCCGTTCGCGATCCGCAGCTGCTCGCGCACGATGTCCACCCCGTACACGAGCTCCGTCACCGGGTGCTCGACCTGCAGCCGGGTGTTCATCTCGAGGAAGTAGAACTCGCCGCCCGGCGCGAGCAGGAACTCGATCGTTCCCGCGCTGCGGTACCCTGCGGCGCCCGCCGCGGCCGTCGCGGCATCGCTGATGCGGCGTCGCAGCGCCGGCGTAACGGCGACCGAGGGGGCTTCTTCGATCAGCTTCTGATGGCGACGCTGGATGCTGCACTCGCGCTCGCCCAGGGCCACCACGCGCCCGTTCGCGTCGGCGAGGATCTGGACCTCGACGTGCCGCGCCCGCTCGAGATACTTCTCGAGGTACACCTCGCCGGCGCCGAACGCCTTGAGCGCCTCGCTGCGGGCCGCCTCGAACGCCGACCCCAGCTCCCGCTCCTCACGCACGAGCCGCATCCCCTTCCCTCCGCCCCCCGCCGCCGCCTTGAGCAGCACCGGGTAGCCCAGCCGTGCGGCCTCGGGGCGCGCCTCCACCACGCTGCCCAGCGGCTTGGTCGTGCCGGGGACGATGGGCACCCCGGCCGCCTGCATGCGGCGGCGCGCGGCGGTCTTGTCACCCATGGCGCGGATCGCCTCGGGCGGCGGCCCGACGAACACGAGGCCCGCCGCGGCCACCGCCTCGGCGAACGGCGCCCGCTCGGAGAGGAACCCGTAGCCGGGGTGGAGCGCCTGGCACTCCGTCGTCCGGGCGGCGGCGATGAGCTTCGGGATACTGAGGTACGATTCGGACGCCGGCGCGGCGCCGAGCGGCACCGCTCGGTCGGCAGCCCGGACGTGCGGGGAGAGTCGGTCGGCCTCAGAGTAGACCGCGACCGCCTCGAGCCCCTCCTCGTGACAGGCGCGGATGATGCGGAGCGCGATTTCGCCCCGGTTGGCGACGAGGACGCGCCGGAACGTCGCCATCAGCAGTCAGCCCTCAGCCTTCAGCGCCGACGGCTGATGGCCGACGGCCGATGGCGCCTTCAGCTCCCGCATCCGACCGTGTCCCCGGTGACGCCGAATGTCGCCAGCGTCTCGCACAACGTCGGCGTCAGGCGGGCGGCCCGCCCGTAGACCGCGAGCGCCGCTTGCGCCCAGGCTTCGTGGGCGTCGAGCGCGAGCTTCAGCGCGGCGAACACGAAGTCCCCGGACGGCACGCGGTCCCCCTGCTCTGGTCCCGCGACCCACACGAGCGGCCGGGGCTCCCACTGCATCCCGGCGCGGAGCGGGGGCGGCCGCTCGAACGCCATGCTCACGCACACGGGGCGGCGCTGCGCGAGCGCCCCGAGCCAGCCGTCGCCGGCGCTGCGCGTCCCCAGCTTCCACTCGGCCGCGAGGCGCTGCCGCCACACGGGGTCTCCCCGCCAGGCGGCGAGGGGTACGAACCCGAGGTCGGGTCGCAGGCCGCGCACGAACCGCAGGTACCAGGCGGCCGGCGCGTCCACGTCGCCCGCGGTCACGAGGACGCCGCCGGTGGGACAGGCGCGCAACAGGTTCTCGCCCAGCTCCTCGAGCACCGGGGTGAGCCGCAGATCGGGAGGCGGCGGCCCCCACGCGTCCGTCCCCGCGCGCACCCCGCCCCCGTCCACCGCCAGCCGGGCGCGGCCGCTCCAGCCGGCCACGCGCAGCACCCGCGCGCTGTCGCCCTCTGCGCTCGCACCCGCCGGCCCGAGCAACGCGGCGGCGCGGGCGAGCGCCTGCTCGGCCCCGTCGAGCGCCGCGCGGGGCGCGCTGCTGTCCGACCGCGCCCGCCGGGCCTGCGCCTCGTCGAACGCCGTCAAGTACGCGCGCCCGAGCGCGAGCCAGGCGCGCCCGTTACCCGAGTCCTGCGCCAGCCGGGCCTGCGCGGCCGCGATGGCGTCGGGCCCCGTGACCGCCGGCGCGCCCCCCGGCGCCTGGCTGAGCGCCGCGGCGAGCACCACGCTAGAGAGGAATGTTGCCATGCTTCTTGGGGGGATTGCGGTCGCGCTTCGTGGCGAGCGTCGTCAGGGCCTCGATGAGGCGCGGCCGGCTGTCGCGGGGATCGATGATGTCGTCGAGATAGCCGCGAGCCGCCGCGAGGTAGGGGTGGGCGAATTTCTCGCGATACTCGGTCTCCTGCGCCTCCGTCGCATCGCCCTTGTACAGCACCTCCACCGCCCCCTTCGGTCCCATCACCGCGATTTCGGCCGTGGGCCAGGCGACGTTGTAGTCCCCGCGCACGTGCTTCGAGTTCATGACGTCGTAGGCGCCGCCGTACGCCTTCCGCGTGATCACGGTGAGCTTCGGCACCGTGGCCTCGCAGTAGGCGTACAGCAGCTTGGCACCGTGCTTGATGATGCCGCCGTGCTCCTGCGCCACGCCGGGCAGGAACCCGGGCACGTCTTCGAACGTGACGAGCGGGATGTTGAACGCGTCGCAGAAGCGGATGAAGCGCGCGCCTTTGAGCGACGCGTTGATGTCCAGCACGCCGGCCAACACCGCCGGCTGGTTCGCGACCACGCCCACCGGGCGGCCGCCCAGCCGCGCGAACCCGACGATCAGGTTCTCGGCGAACGCCTTGTGCACCTCGAAGAACTCCCCCTGGTCCACGATCCGCCGGATCACCTCGTGCATGTCGTAGGGCTGGGTCGCGCTGTCCGGCACGATCGCGAGCAGCTCCTCGTCGCGCCGATCCAGCGGATCGACGGTCGGGCGCACGGGCGGATCGTCGAGGTTGTTGGACGGGAGGTAGGACAGCAGCGTGCGGATCGCGGCCAGCGCCTCGAGCTCCGAGTCGTACGCGAAGTGGGCGATGCCCGAGGTCGTGGCGTGCACGTCCGCGCCGCCCAGCTGGTCGAACGTCACGTCCTCGTGCGTGACCGTCTTCACGACGCTCGGCCCCGTGACGAACATGTACGAGATGCCCCGCACCATGAAGACAAAGTCCGTGATGGCGGGGCTGTAGACGGCGCCGCCGGCACAGGGCCCGAGGACGGCGCTGATCTGCGGCACGACCCCCGAGGCGAGCGTGTTCCGGAGGAAGATCTCGGCGTATCCGCCGAGCGACACGACGCCCTCCTGGATGCGCGCCCCGCCGGAGTCGTTCAGCCCGATGATCGGCGCGCCGTTGCGCACCGCAAGGTCCATGACCTTGCAGACCTTCTCGGCATGCGTCTCCGAGAGCGATCCGCCGAACACGGTGAAGTCCTGCGAGAACACGTACACGAGTCGCCCGTCGATGCGGCCGTGGCCCGTCACCACGCCGTCGCCCAGATAGCGCTCGTCGGCGAGCCCGAAGTCCGTCGCGCGATGCGTCACGAAACGATCGAGCTCCACGAAGCTGCCCGGGTCGAGCAGCACCTCGAGCCGCTCCCGCGCCGTCATCTTGCCCTTGTCGTGCTGTGCCTGGATGCGCTCGGCGCCGCCGCCGAGCTCGGCTTCGGCGCGCTTCTGCTGGAGCAGCTCCAGTTTTTCACGCATGCTCATGGCGCAAAATCTAGGGCGGAAGACGCCCAGACGGGTAGGTAGACGCCGCGGCGCCGAGACGCCGAGTGGATATGAGTGAAAAGTGGCCAGGAAGGGGTCTTCCTGACCACGCGCCACTCACGGCCACTGGAGCGTCTCGGCGCCTAGGCGTCCGCCTGGGCGTCTTTCTTTGCGGGCGCCTCGCTCTCGTCCTTCGGCCACCCGGTGGCTGCCAGCACTATCCGATGGTGAATCGGGTCCACCTCCAGGACCTTCAGCTCCACCGCCTGCCCTTCCTTGACCGCGTCGGCTGGGTTCGTGATGTCGGGAATGCCGAGCTGCGACTGCGGCACGAAGCCCTCGATGTCGCTGCCCAGATCGACGACCACGCCCTTGTCCATGAGACGCAACACCCGGCCGCGCAGCTCCGTGCCGACCGGATAGGTCTCGCCGATCTTCAGCCAGGGGTCTTCCTGCGCCTGCTTGAGACCGAGCGAGATGCGCTTGTTCTCGGCGTCCACGTTCAGGATCAGCACCTCGACCTCGTCGCCCTTCTTCACGACCTCCGAGGGGTGCTGCACCCGCTTGGTCCACGACATGTCGGAGATGTGGATCAGGCCGTCGATGCCGGGCTCGATCTCGACGAACGCCCCGAACGAGGTGAGGTTGCGCACCTTGCCCCGGAGCCGCGTGCCGACCGGATACTTCTGCGGCAGCGCCATCCACGGGTCCTCCTCGGTCTGCTTCATGCCGAGCGACACCTTCTCTTCGGTCTCGTCGACCTTGAGCACCACCGCCTCGATGGTCTCGCCGATCGAGACGATCTTCGAGGGGTGGCGGACGTTGCGCGTCCAGCTCATCTCGGAGATGTGCACCAGGCCCTCGATCCCCGGCTCGAGCTCGACGAACGCGCCGTAATTGGTGATCGAGACGACCTTGCCCTGCACCCGCGTGCCGACGGGGTACTTCTCGGCCACGTTCTTCCACGGGTAGGCCAGGAGCTGCTTCAGCCCCAGGCTGATGCGCTCCCGCTCCCAGTCGATGTCGAGGACCTTCACCTCGAGCTCCTGCCCGATGTGCACCAGCTCCGACGGGTGTGACACGCGTCCGTAGCTCATGTCGGTGATGTGCAGCAGGCCGTCCACGCCGCCCAGGTCGATGAAGGCGCCGAAATCGGTGATGTTCTTGACGACGCCCTTCCGCACCTGGCCGACCTGCAGCTCCTTCATCAGGACCTCGCGCTTGGTCTTGCGCTCGGCCTCGAGCAGCACGCGCCGGCTCACCACGATGTTGCGGCGCCGCTTGTTCAGCTTGATGATCTTGAACTCGAACGTCTGCCCGAGCAGCTCGTCGATGTTGGGCACGCGGCGCAGCGCGATCTGGCTGCCCGGCAGGAAGGCATCGACCCCCATCAGGTCCACGACCACGCCGCCCTTGATCTTCTTCACGAGCGTGCCCTGCACCGCCTCATCCTTCTCGTAGGCCTCGCGGATTCGCTCCCACACCCGCATGAAATCGGCCTTCTTCTTCGAGAGGACGACCGCGCCCTCCTGGTCCTCGAGGTGCTCGAGGAAGACCTCGATCTCGTCCCCTTCCTTCAGGCTCCGCGGATCCTTGAACTCGTCGATCGGGACCGCGCCCTCCGACTTGAACCCGACGTCGAGGATGACGGCGGTATCGGTGACCCGGAGCACCTTCGATTTGACGATCTCGCCCTCCTCGATGTTCGAGAGGGTCCCCTCGTACAGCTCCGTCATCTTCGCGATTTCGTCCGGGGAGTACTCTTCGTGGAGATCGGCGCGGACCCGCAGGGGGGAGTGGCGGCTCGGTGTGGCGGGAGTTTCGGCCTTGGAGTCCGGGAGTTCCTGGGTGTCTACCAGCATTCCGTGGTACCGGTTCGGTTGTGGGTTTGGGGCCTGTAACCCCGGGCTCCCTGCCCGAGGAAGGGCGGAAACCTAGCCGGGGAGCCGGTCCCGCGCCAGCGCCACCACCCGGGCCACCTGATCATCGAGCGACAGGCGTGTCGTGTCGAGCATGACCGCGTCCGCGGCGGCCCGCAGCGGAGCCACCGCCCGCGTGGAATCGGCCTGGTCTCGCGCCGCCAGCGCTGCCGCTTCCCGCCGCAGCTCGCTCGGGTCGACCCGACCTCCCCGCTGCGCCAGGCGGCGCCGGGCGCGCTCTTCCGGGCTCGCGGTCAGGAACACCTTGAGCGGGGCGTCGGGGAACACCACGGTCCCGATGTCCCGGCCGTCCACGACCACCCCCGCCACCCCCGCGTGGTGCCGCAGCGCCGCATCGCGCTGCTGCACGTTCACCCAGTGCCGCACCTCGGGGATCGCCGCGACCTCCGACACCCGGCGCGTCACCCGCTCGGAGCGAATCGCCTCCTCCACGTCCACACCGGCAACCTCCGGTCGAAACACGTCGCCGACGAGCACGAGTCGCACCGGCAGGCCGTCCGCGAGCCCGACGATACGCTGGGCGCTCCACCCTTCCCCGGCAGTTCGCCCTTCCCCGGCCTTTTCCCCGAGGTTGTCTAACGCCGCGAGCGTGATGGCCCGGTACAGCGCGCCCGAATCGAGGTGCGCCCAGCCGAGCCGGCGCGCGACCGCCCGGGCCGTCGAAGACTTTCCCGACGCCGCCGGGCCGTCAATCGCGATCACGCGCAGGGTCACCCCTTCCCCCCGACCGTCAGGGAGTCCTTTAGGGTTCCCCCTTCCCCAATTCGTCTGAGGTCGGCGAAGAAGGTAGGGTAGCTGATGGCGACGGAAGCCCGTTCAGAGAGCCGGACCTCTGCCCCGGGGACCGTGCCGAGGACCGCGAAGGCCATAGCCAGGCGATGGTCCCGCGCCGTGTCCACCCGTCCCCGCGGTGGCCGATCCGTGCCGCGCACGAAGAGATCGTCCCCCCCGGCCTCGGCGGCCACGCCGAGCGCGCGCAGATTCGCGGCCACGAGCTCCAGCCGGTTGCTCTCCTTCACCCGCAGCTCCCCCACCTGCCGGAACACCGTCTCGCCAGCGGCGCGGCTCGCGAGCGCGGCGAGGATCGGCACCTCGTCCACGAGGGTCGGCACCTCGGCCGCCGTGACCTCCGTGCCCACGAGCGCCGCGGGCCGCACCAGCAGGTCCGCGACCGGCTCCCCACCCTCGTCCCGCAGGTTCAGCCGCTCGACGCGCGCGCCCATCCGCCCGAGCACGACGAGGAATCCGGTGCGGGTCGGGTTCACGCCGACGTTCTCGACGAGCAGCTCGCCCTCTTCCGCGAGCACCGCGGCGGCCACAAGGAACGCCGCGCTGGAAGCGTCACCCGGGACTGAGAGCGTGAAGGCTGGAAGGCTGACCGCTGACGGCCGAAAGCTGATGGCGCCGTCGTGGTAGCTGAGCGCGAGTCCCAGATGGACCAGCAGCCGCTCGGTGTGATCGCGAGAGAGGTACGGTTCCCGGATCGTCACCGCCACGCCGCCCACGAGCCCCGCCAAGAGCAGGGCGCTCTTGATCTGGGCGCTCGCCACGGGGCTCGTGTAGGTGAAGTTGCGGAGCTCTCCGCCGCGGATCGTGAGCGGCAGGGAGTCGCCGCGCTCTTCCTCTATATGCGCCCCCATGGCCCGCAGCGGCTCGGTGACGCGCCGCATCGGGCGGCGGCGCAGGGAAGCGTCGCCGCTGAGCCGCGCCGCGAACGGCCGCCCCGCGAGGGCGCCCAGCACGAGCCGCGCCGTCGTGCCCGAGTTGCCGCAATCGAGCGTCGCCGCGGGACGGGCGAGGACGCGCCCCCGCACCAGGACCGGGCCGCCCCCGCGCACCGGCGAAATGTCCACACCGAGTTGGCGCAGCACGCGCGCCGTACTCTTCACGTCCGCGCCGGTGAGCAGGCCGTCGAGCTCGCTCCGGCCGTGAGCCAGCGCCGCCAGCAACAGCGCCCGGTGGGAGATGCTCTTGTCGCCCGGGGGCCGCACCGCGCCCCGCACCTTCACGTCTCGAGCCTCCCCCGCCACTCGGCGGCGCGCCCCAGCCACGCCCTCACGGCAGCCGCGTCCCCCACCTCGAGTGCGCGCTGCAGCTCGCCCAACGGCTCTTCCAGGGAGCGCAGCGTCGGGAGCAGCTCGTCGCGGTTCATGAGCAGGATCTCGGTCCACAGGGCCGGCTCGCTCGCGGCGAGTCGGGTGGTGTCGCGTGTCCGCCCAGAAATGGGCGACTTCGCGGGCCGCGTCGTCCCCGCCCTGCGCCGGGGTCACGTACACGACGGCGTCCCGGAACAAGTCGGCCCGCGCCGCGGCGAACCCGTGGGCCTGTGTGCCCGCGAGCGGGTGACTTCCGGCGAACCGGGGGCCCAGGCCGAGCGCTTCTGCGCGGGCCACGATGGCGCGCTTCACGGAGCCCGCGTCGGTGACGAGGGTGCGCGGTGTGAGGCTGGCGCGCAGCGATTCGAGCAGATGGACGTTCGCGGCGGGAGGCGCCGCGAGGACGAGCAGCTCGACCCCGCGCGTGACCTCCTCCACGCGCGCGGGCGCGTCGTCCACCGCGCCCTGTTGCGCCGCGGCGGCGCGCTCGGCGGGCTCGGGCGACCAGCCGAGCACCCGTGCCACGCCGGCGCGCTTCGCCTGCCAGGCGAGCGAGCCGCCGATCGCGCCGAGGCCGATGACGCCGAGCGAGGTGGGACGCACGGGATGGAAGCTAGCGGCGCCGCGAGGAGGCGTAAACGCGAAGGGCGGCTCCTCGCGGATCCGCCCCTCACGCCAACGGCGAAGCCGGCAACGCAGGGCCTACTACGGGATGCCACTCGGCGCGCTGAAGTCGACCGCCTGCGCACCGATGTTGAACTGGCTACCAAGGTCGTCGGGCGTGATCACATCCTTGTCGAAGGCGTACACGACAGCTAGGGTAGACCCGTTCACGGAGTTATCGCCACGTTGTCGATGAGAACGATGAACCCGCTTATCACGACATCAACGCTGCCGATGCCGCCTGCGTTCGTGATCGTGACCGTCTCCTGCCGGAAGGGGCCGATGACGCCAGCCGGCGTGTACGTGGAGACGTTTGTCCGCGAGATTTGACTCGACGCGATCGCTCCGCCGCTCGCGTTCAGGGCGGACACCGGAAACAGCGGGATTGAGTTGGGGCCACGCGCCTGGAACGTGACGGACGTCGGCAACCCGGCGAAGGTCATCCTCACGATGCCAGAGAAAAACCCGCCTCCCTCGCTTGCCGCCGAGGTCACGCTGTGATTCGGTGGGCCACCGACTGGATCGTATGATGGCGACGACAGGAAAAGCTGGGCGTTCGTGAGGGTCGTGAATGTCGAGCTGAAGGAGAACACGACACCCCGGCTCGCATACTCCGTGGTTAGTGGACAACTGGCGCACGTCGGCGTTTCGTCCGGGTACGTCTCGAAGTCGATCAACGCAGATGCCGTTGCAGTGGCCGTGAAGCTGATCGGGCTCCCGGCCGCGGCGGGAACGCTCGCCGTCAGGGTGTAGGTTCCGGCCGTTGACGGCAGCTGCCAACTGACCTGGGCGATCCCGTCCGCGCCCGTAGTCACCGGGTTCGTGCCGGTGATCGTACCGTTGCCTGCGCCCACAGAGAACGTGACAATCGCACCGGCCATCGGGGTTCCGCCCCCGTCCTTGACGATGACGGATGGCGCAACCGTGGCGCCGGGCGACACGCTAAAGCTCGTTGGGCCGTTCGGAGACAGCACAGCGGCCAGTCCCCAGGTGAAGTAGCTGGTGCAGCAGGTCGAGCCACCGAGCCCGAGATGGATCACGGTCGTGGAAGCATACGCGGTCCGCGCGCCGAACAAGGCCCACAGGCTGCGCGTCACGAGGTGCCAGCCTTGGCGCAAGACGCCCGACGCCGCCACTGGTGTGGGCGTTCCAAAGTTCGGATCGCACGGCAAGAATGCACCCGACACGTTGGCGAGCGCGTTGACGTTCCCGGTGCTCGGCTCGAACCGGAAGATCTGGAGCAGGGCTTGCTGAGCCGGGCTCAGATTCCCGACCTCCACGCACATTCCGACTATGACGTTGTCCCCCTGCGTCGCGTCGTTGCCGTCGCCGAAGACGTAGCTTGTGTTGATCTCGCCCGAGGTGGACTGCGCGACCGACAGCCTCTCAATCGATGTCTGAGTCGGACTCACCTCGTAGCGGTAACAGTCGTCGAACTGCGGCACCCCCAGGCTGCTCCGCGGGATGCACGGCCGGTCGGTGCGTGATTCGATGAGCACGACGATCTGCTCCCGCAGGGCGGCGGCCGGAAGGAACAGGCCCGCCGTCTGCTGCACCGTAAGGACCTTCGCGTCCTGGCCCGGGCTCACGACCGCCTCGCCGCAGTCCCGACCCGGACGGCACGCCGTCGGATCGCCCGTCGCAGCGAACGTGACCGCCCCAAACTCGACCCGCGCCTTGATGGGGAGCGTCCCGTCGTCGAGCAGGGGCACGAATTCGTCCGTATCGACCCGCTTCAACTGCGCCCCACTGCTGACGACGTCGACGTCGGCGATCCCCAGCTGGAGCCCCGCCACGAGGAAGCGAATGCGATAGGTGCAGACGACGTTGAGGTTGAACGCCCTAGTATGCCAGTTGACGATGTAGAGCTGCCCCGCCGGGTCCACACGCACCGTTTCCGAGCCCGGCCCCGTCGTGGTCGTGAACATCGCGATGGGGCGCGGGATCCGCGTGCCGTTTGGCCCGTCGGCTCCGCAGACCGTGCCTGCCGGCAGCTCGGTGATCTCGACCACCGGCGAAAGGTTGCCGTCGAAGGTTCCCGTGAAGCTCGGCTGCCGCGTCATCGGCGGAAGCCAGTAGAAGTGTGAGTTCACTAGATCATGAGCGGCGTCGTGAATCTCATAGGAGGGAGCGGCGGGCGGTGACTGACGGTCCTGACACGCCGCGGCGACAATGGCCGCCGCACACATCAACAGCTTCGATCGGTTCATGGGGCGCTTCCTCGACATCCGAGAGGTCTGACCAGGGCACTAGGAGTCGCTAATGTGTCTCCAACTGGGAGACATGGGAAGGACCGCTCGTTGCGTGAGCGCGGCACACGAAACACATAAAACGGGAAGAATCGCCAGAACCGATAAGGGAAGGGCTAGTTGCGCGCTCCTGAGATGGTGCGGAAGCCGGGGAGATCTTTGAGCGGTCGCCACCACCAGTGCAGGTCGCCCCCGGCCCGGAAGAGGTGCTCGGGGTTGCCGGCGATGTAGCGCTTCAGGAGCTTGAGGGCCTCGTCGTAGTCCCCGATGAGCGTGCGGGCGAACGCCTCGCGCCCCGCCACCTCCTGGCCGAACGGGGTCGTCCACCCCTCGCGCGAGCGAAGCAGCACTTTGCGGGCGCTGTCCTTGAGCCCTGCCCGGCCCAGGATGGCGCCTAAGGCCGTCAGTCCCTGGTAGCGCTCGTAGGCACGCAGGCTGGCGGGTGCCAGCGTGTCGAGTCTCGCGAACAGGCGCCATGCGGCGGTGACATCGGGGGGCCGGGCGGCCGTGGTCATCACCCAGAGCTGGCAGTCCACGAAGCGGTAGTCCCGGGGGAAGCGCCGCCCGCCTTCCTCGCACGCCGTGCGGGCCTCGGCGTGCAGCTCGCCGTCGTAGGACGCAAGGAACAAGCGCCACAGGACCTGGTCCGCGGCGTCGAGGTACGCATCCTCTTCCAGCGCTCGGTGAGCGGCAATCACGACGGCGCTGATATCCCCTCGCTGATACTGCAACGCGCTGAGCGTCGCGTAGGCGGTCGCGAGCGGCTTGATCTGCACCGCCGTCTGCAGGTCGTCCTGCGCCGCCCGCAGCTCGGCGTCCGCCAGGTCGTGGGGGACCAGGTGCAGGAAATAGCGGAAGAACCGGAGCGTGCCGAGGAGCTCGAGCGCCTCGGGATCGCTGGGCGCGAGCTCGAGCGCACGGCGCGCGTGCTGCAAACCGAGCATGATCCAGGGATCGGATGCCTGGGAGTGGGCCTGGAGCGCGCGCGCGCGGCGCTGCGCCAGCCGCCCCCGCAACAGCACCGGTGCGACCCATCGGGAGTCGGCCCGCTCGGCGGCCGCGAGCAGGGTGTCGGCGCGCTGTAACACGGCAAACGCGCTTTCCGCATGGTCTCCTTGGAGCAGTCGCTCGGCGTCTTTGCGCAGCCGTTCCGCCTCCTGCAGGCCCGTCCACGCCTCGACGCTGCGCGTGCCGGCGAGCTCCTCTCGCACGCGGATCTCCTCGCCCAGCCGCTCCCGCAGGAAGCGCGCCGCTTCCCGGGCCAGCGAATCCCGCAGCGCCAGCACCTCGGCCTGCGGCAGCTCGAAGCTCTGGCGCCGGATGTCGGAGCCGCTGGTGCCGTCGACCAGCCGGACCGTGACGCGTAGACGCGTGCCGACATTCTCCACGCTGCCTTCGACCAGCGTCCCCGCACGCAGTAGCCGGGCGATGGAGTCGCGGGGCAGGTCCTTCGCCCGGTACGGGGCCACGCCGTTGCGCGAGATCACCTCGAGCGACCGCACGCCGGCGAGCTGGCTGATCAGCATCTCCGTGAGCCCGTCCGTGAGATAGCCGAGCGAGCTGTCCTTGCTCAGGTCCTCGAAGTACAGCACTGCGACGTGCCGCGGATCGAGCCCGCCTTCCGCCGCGGCTCCCGTGCGGCCGCGCGAAGTCACCGTCTTCGCGAACCACAGCGCCAGCGCGAGGATGACGACCGCGCCGCCCGCTTCTATGAGCACCCTGCGCGGCACGCGACGCGCCGCCGGTGTGGGACGGGTCGCCCGCCGCATCGGCCCGGTCGCCGCGGACGGCCTGGCCAGCGCCTCGGCGAACAGGGCGGCCGTGGGGAAGCGGTCGGCGGGGGTCTTCGCGAGCGCCCGCAGCAGCGCGTCCTCCACGGCGTCCGGGATGGAGGCGCGCACGATGGAAGGTGGCGACACCAAATCGAGCGAATGCCGGGCCATCACCGCCTGCGCCGTGGGGCCCGTGAAGGGAGGCTCCCCCACGAGCATCTCGTAGACGACGCAGGCCAGGCTGTACTGGTCGCTCCGGCCGTCGATCTCTGCGCTCCCCGTCGCCTGCTCCGGGCTCATGTAGGCGGGAGTGCCAATCACGGTCCCGGTCTGCGTGAGCTGGTGCTCCTCCCCCGCCGCCGTGACGGCGCGCGCGATCCCGAAGTCCGCGACCACGGCCGTGCCGCCCGACAGCATGACGTTCTCGGGCTTGATGTCGCGATGCACGACGCCGTGGCTATGGGCGTACGCCAGCGCGCCGGCCACCTCCCCCCCGATCCTGAGGGTGTCCTCCAGCGACAGCTGTTTCTCACGCTCGAGCCGGTCGCGCAGCGACTCGCCCTCCACGTAGGGCATCACGTAGTAGAGGAAGCCGGCGGCCGTGCCGGAGTCGTACAGGGGCAGGATATGGGGATGCTGCAGCCGGGCGGCGATCTCGATTTCCCGCAGGAACCGGTCGGCGCCCACGGCGGCGGCGAGCTCGGGGTGCAGCACTTTGATGGCGACCGGCCGGCGGTGCTTCAGGTCCTCCGCGAGGAACACCGTCGCCATGCCGCCGCGGCCCAGCTCGCGCTCGACGGCGTAGCGGTCCGCGAGCGCGTCGCGCAGAACGGCAAGCAGGTCGGGCATCGGACGCGGCGAAGCTACTGCGGGGCCCGGCTCTTGTCTATCGGACGGGCCCAACCCTAGTTATAGAGCGGCCCGCAATGCCCCGTCGAGCGCCGGTCTCCGCCTCTGCACCACCCTCCCTCGGGCGGGGGATGCGCACGCCCAGCATCAGCCGGGTGTTCGCCGCCGCGCTCCTCGCCATCGCCGTGGCCGGCCTGGTGGAGCGCTGGGCGACCTGGCAGAGCGCCCGCCGCACTCAGGCCGACATGATCGATCTCACGCACCGGCTCGAGCGCATCGCGCAGCTCTACCCGTCGCCGGGGATAGAGACGCAGCTCGACGACCTGCGCGAGCTGGCGGCCGCGGTGGGCGACGATGCGATCCAGGCGGCGATCGCCACCACGATCCTGTTCGGCGTCATGCTGGTGGCGCTGGGCGTGGGTCTGTGGTACAACCGGCGCCGGCTGGCGCAGCCGTTCGCCCACGTCGTGAGCGCGCTGGAGCGCGTAGCGGCGGGGCACTACGAGGAGCGGTTGGACGAGACCCAACCCGAAGAGTTCGGGACGATCGCCCGCGGCGTGAACCGCATGGCGGGCGCGCTCGCCTGGCGGGAGGGCGTGCAGGACTCCACCGCCCGCCTGCTGGCAGCGCTGAACCCGGCGGTGCGCGACCCGAGCGGCGAGAATTTCGGGCCCGCCCTCGAAGTCCTGGCTGCCGCCACCGAGGCCCGGGCGCTGGTGCTGTACCAGCCCGACTACGACTCCAACGAGTGGCGGCCGGCGGCGGCGTGGCGCGCGAGCGCGGAGGCGGTGCCGCGGAAGCTCGTGCGCGAGCTGATCGGCGACGCCGCCAACGTGATCCAGTACAGCGGCGGGGCGGCCGGCCCGATTCGGGAGCGGCTGCGGCTCACCGGCGACGCCGCGGGCGGCGGACTCGCCCTCGTACCCCTGCGCGCGCAGAACATCCTCTCCGGCCTGCTGGTCGCGCTGCTGGAGCGCGAGCTCGGCGGGGATGGGCGCGCCGTGCTGGAGCAGGCGGCGCCGAACCTCGCCATCGCGTGCGAGCGCGAGTCCGCCCACCGCCACACGCGGCGCCTGGCCGTGGAGCTGCGTCACGCCGCCCAGCGGCTCGAGGCCCAGAACGCCGTGCTCACGACCTTGAACGAGAAGCTCGAGGCCCAACACCAGGAGCTCACCCGGCTGAACGCCGAGCTCGACCAGGCAGGCCGCCTGAAGGACCAGTTCCTCGCCAACGTCTCGCACGAGTTGCGCACGCCGCTCAACTCCGTCATCGGCTTCAGCGACCTGCTGCTCACCGATGAGGCGGGCGGGGCGTCCCTCACGGCGATGCAGCGCGACTCCCTCGAGACGATCGCCCGCAACGGCCGCCACCTGCTGCAGCTCATCAACGAGCTGCTCGACATCTCGAAGATCGCGGCCGGGCGCATGGACCTGCGGCGCGAGCCGTTGGTGCTCGAGGGCCTGTTCCGCGAGGCGGCCGATACCGTGCGCGCCCAGCTCGACGCCCGCCGCCACCGGCTCGTGATCGACGCGCTGCCCGAGCCCTACACCGTGCTCGCCGACCACATCCGGGTGCGGCAGGTCCTGCTCAACCTGCTCTCCAACGCGATCAAGTTCACGCCCGACGGCGGGCAGATCACGCTCGCCGCCGGCGCGGCGGACGGCGGGCGCACCGTCCGCGTGGCGGTGAGCGATACGGGCATCGGGATCGACGCCGGGGACCAGGGGAAGCTGTTCCGCGAATTCGTGCAGGTCGACGCCTCGGCGAGCCGGCGCTACGAGGGGACGGGACTGGGGCTGGCGCTCTGCAAGCGACTCGTGGAGCTGCACGGCGGGGCGATCGGCGTCGAGTCGGCGCTCGGCCGGGGCAGTACGTTCTGGTTCACCCTTCCCCAGGCCATCGAGCGGCCGGAGCGCGGCTAGTGGCCACCATCCTGATCGTCGAGGACCAGGCCGACAACCTCAAGCTCTTCACCGCGCTGCTCACACTCAAGGGGCACCGCGTCGTCGGCCTGCCGAACGGCACCGGGCTGCTCGAGGCGCTGCGCCGCGAGCGCCCGGCGCTGATCCTGCTCGACATCCAGCTGCCGGGCCGCGACGGATTCAGCCTGCTCGAGGACCTCAAGAGCGCCAAGGGCGACCAGCCTTGGAAGGTGGTCGCCCTCACGGCGCATGCGATGCCCGGAGATCGCGAGAAGACGCTCGCGGCGGGGTTCGACGGTTACATCTCCAAGCCGATCGACGTGCGGACCTTCTCGGACGAGATCGTGCGGTACCTGGGCTGAGCGGACGCAGTACAGCGCTCCACCTTATGCGCCAGCGGGACCGTCACGACGGTGTGCGCCCCCTTCGTCCCGGTCGCTTCGACGGTGATCGGGGCGAGCGTGCCGCCATAATAGAGCGCGTCGGGCGGCCAGTCGGCGCGCCCCGCCAGGGACGCGTCGCGATTCGCCGCCTGCACCGACGTCAACGCCACCTGGCCCGCGTAGCCGTAGCCAATCGTCAGGGTGATTCCGAGCAGCAAGGCGTATCCGCGCATGGTCCCTCCAAAACGTCTTCGGCCTCCCTAACGGCGTCCCAGGGGCCGCGTGAACTGCTTCCGTGAGTGTAAGACGCCTGCGGGGCCGAAAAGGTTGCAGCGGCCGTCAGGACGTCGTGCGGGGGGCGGGGGGCGCGGGCGCCTTGGGCCTGGGCGGCGCCTGGGGAGGCAGTTTCCGCACCTGAATCGAGCCGTGGAGCGTCTCGACCTGGATCGTGCGGCCGCCGGTGCCGATGGTCCCGTGGAAGCGGCGGGGCAGGATCCCCTGGCTCGCGGTGAGCGGGAAGTCCGTGTCCACCGAGCCGGCGAGGGTCGTCGCCTCGAGGTCGGCGTTGAGCGTGGCCGGCAGCTCGAGCGTTACCGCCCCGTTCACGGTCTTGACCTCCACCTTGCCGGGCTCGGCGAAGCCCGAGATGGCGGCGTGGACGGAGCCGTTCACATTCTGCACCTCGAGCGGCCCGGCGCTCGTTTGCGCGTTGATCTCCCCGTTCACCGTCTGGGCCTTGACGGGGGCGCTCGCGCCCGCGACGGTGACGTCGCCGTTCACCGTGAAGGCATCGACCTTTACGCCCCGCGGTACGCGCACGGTAAAGTGAACGCGCACGCTGTTGTGGCGGAGGCTCCCCGCTTCGTAGTCGCCTTCTGCACCGCAGTGGCGACTGCCGCTCCCCCACAGCGCGCAGATGGTGACTCCGCCCCCCTGGACGGCGACGAGGCGCACGTGCCCGAACTGCGAGCGGCGCCCGGTCTTTTCGACCACGACCGCGACCGAGTCGCCGGCGGCCGGCTCCACCTCCACGTCCCCGTTCACGTTCTTGAGCCAGACCGACTGCTTCGGGGCGATCTTGCCGCTCCACGTCCACACGGCGGCCGTGTCGCCGGGGGCCGCCGGCCCCGCGAGCTCCGCGGAATTCAGTCCATCGAAATTGAAGTTGAAGCCGCGCCGCACGCGGCCCACGACGCTGCCGATGGTGAGGCCCGCGATGAGGACGACGGCAAAGAGGCCCGCCCCCCGCATGATGTCGCGGCGCCACGTCATCCAGAACCGCCTCAGATCCATGGCCCCTCCTTCAGTACCGCGGGCCCTACGGGGCTCCCGGGGTCCGGGTTTCCAGGGTACGTTGGCGCTTTGCCCGCGACTTTACAAGCTGCTCCCGACCCATAGAGGAGGCGTCGCCGTGACCGCCCGTGCCTCGATGCGTCTGCAACCGCGCGGTGTCCTCGCGCTCGGGCTTGCCGCCCTCGCCGTTTCCTGCGGTCGCAAGCCGCAGCAGGCCGCGGCCCCCGCCGCCACCCGGGTGCTGACGGTCGAGGGGTTCAAGACGCCCGAGTCCGTCAAGTACGACGCCGAGCTGGACCTGTATTTCGTCACCAACATCAACGGTCATCCCTCGGTCAAGGACAACAACGGCTTCATCAGCCGCGTCCGGCCGGACGGCTCGATCGAGTCGCTCGAGTTCGTCTCGGGAGGTCGGGCCGGCGTGGTGCTGCACGCGCCCAAAGGGACGGCGATCGTCGCCGACACGCTGTGGGTGGTGGACATCGACGCGCTGCGCGGGTTCAACAAGCGCACCGGGGCGCCCGTCGCGACCGTGGATCTCGGTAGGCGGGGCGCCCAGTTCCCGAACGACGTGGCGGTCGGCCCGGACGGCGCGCTCTACGTCACCGACACCGGGATTCGCATCGACTCGGCGTGGACCTTCGCACATCCCGGTCCCGACCGGATCTTCCGCGTGGGGGCGAGGCGCGACGTGAGCGTGGCCGTGTCAGGCGACACGCTCGAGCGCCCGAACGGCATCACCTGGGACGCGGCGAACGCCCGCTTCATCGTGGTGGCGTTCGGGGGGCCGGCGATCCTGTCCTGGAAACCGGGCGAGGCGGCACCGACCGTGCTGGCCAAGGGAGCGGGTCAATGGGACGGCGTGGAGGTGCTGGCCGACGGTCGCATCATCGCATCCAGCTGGGCCGATTCCACGGTGGACGTCATCGTGGGCGGCAAAATCGAGCGGCTGATCAGCGGCGTCCCGTCGCCCGCGGACATCGGGGTCGACACGAAGCGCCAGCGGGTGCTGATCCCGGTGTTCACGCAGAACCGGGTGGAGGTGTGGCAGCTGCCTCAAGCGCCGGCGAGGTAGTTCTCGTCCCAGGCGATCTCGAAGCGGCCCTGGCAGCGCGTGCAGGTCATGGCGCGCGCCCGCTGCTCGAGCCGGGCGCGGTGGCGGCAGCTCGGGCACACGCCGTAGCGCGGGCCGAGCTCCGTTGCCAGACGGGACGCGCGGCGTGGCAGCGGCACGACGGACCAGCAGCGCGGCGGCGTGGCGACGATCTCGATGGCGTAGCTCGGCACGGCAAGGGGCTGACGGTTCACTTCCACGATCGCTTTGAGGCCGGTCACCTGGGTGACGCGGTACCACGCACCGCGGCGCATTTTGCAGTCCACGTCCTCCTGCAGACGGGCCCAGCGCATTCCGGCCATGAGCGTACCTCGGGTGCGTCGAGTGTGGAGCGATGGGCGCGTGGCAAAGCGGGCGAGCACCACATTAAGGCGCATCAGCGCCGATGGCAATGTGCCGCGCCGTGTCTGTCGGGCGTCTGGCCGACCGCAGGGTGAGGCATCTCACAAGGATGCGGGCTCGAGCCCGCGACGATCGAGTGTGGGGAGAAACCTTACGTGGTGGATGCCCAGGGCAGGATTCGAACCTGCACGGGAGTTGCCTCCCTTGGGATTTTAAGCTTCAGCCACGGTGGCGTCCACGGACGCGTGCGGCGCGTATGAGCGTGAAAATGGGCGCCCGCGTCCTGCCAGGCGCCCGTTCGCGTCGTTAGGCGCTGCGTCAGTTTCTACAATTCTTCTACACCCGGCCCAGCCTCAAGCCGGGTAGTCGAACGCCCACTGGCCGGGCGTCCCGAGCGCGTCGCCGTAGATCGACCACTTGGCCGCGCCCGGCGCGGACGCCCACAGGAACCACAGCTGCGCGAACGGAACCGCTGGCCAGTCGCGGTCGAGGTTGAGGTGCCCTTCGCGGTTGAGCCTCACCGCCAGCACGGTGCGCGACGGCCCGTACTTCTTGAGGTTGCGCAGGAGCCCGTCGACGGTCGCTCCGGGGTTCCGCTCCTCCGGCACGAGCTCCTTCAACTGCACCGGGCAGAAGTTTGCCGTGTCACCCACGACCCAGCCAGCCACGAAGTCGTAATCGCCGGTCGCCTCCGTGGCGTAGCCCATGCGGATGCCCATGGCGAGGCCCATCCCGTGGGTGAAGAGGGCGGCGTCGCGCCACTCGCGGTATTGGTTCAGCCCCGTGGTCCGGAGGGCGCGCACGTCGTCATCCATCTCGACGGTGGCGAGCTCGTGCTCTAGGGCCCGCAGCCGCCGGAGCACGTCGGCGGGATTGTGGTAGTGGAGGGTCCCCCAGTGGTTCGTGTTGACGTCAGCCATCGGACTTGCGGTACGCCTTGCAGGCGTCCAGCATCGCCAATTCGACAAGGCCATTCATTGGCCAGTTCCACTTTCCCGGGTTCTCGCGGAGGTACTTGTCAGCGATCGCGGCCAGCTGCTCGCTGCTCATGCCCACCACGCAGTCCTCCAGCCAGGCCGTCCGCTTCTTCAGGGCGCCGAACGCCGCTCGCGCGTCCAGCAGCCCGTCGACGACGCCCGTGACGTAGGCGCCTTTCGCCACCTCGGAAAGCTTCAGGTAATCGTTGCCATGGAGAAAGAAGCTTACGTGAACCTCAACCGGTTCTCTTTGCGCAGCGAGTCGTGCGGGGGCGAGGACCGATAGCGTCAGGACGGCCAGGAACGCGAGTAGCTTCACGTCTCCTCCGACGGCGTGGGACGCGCCCATGATGGCTCAGTGCTCGGCCCAGGACTCGAACCTGGAAGGGGTCGCCCCCAGCGGGTTTTAAGCCCGCTACGTTTACCGATTTCGTCAGCCGAGCGACGCTTATTTCTTCCGCGCGTGAAGGTTGGCCATGTGCTGCGCCACAAACGGCGCGGCCTGCTCCTCGGACATGCCGATCTCGCGCAAGTGCGCCTCGACCTCTTGTGTCGGCGCGCGGCGGCGTACTGCGTCGTCCAGCCAGGCGATGAGGTCGCGCCCCCACTGTCGTACGATGCGTCGGCTCAGCGCCGCGGGCAGCCGCCTAAACACCCAGACCAAGACGCGCTCCCACACGGGCGCCGTCGCCATCATCCGGCCCGCGAGCTCCTCCGCCAGCTTGTCGACCATACGCTGACCTCGATTGTCGAGCGTGCCACGAAAATGCCACAACCCGTGAGATGTTCCAGGCGTACCAATGAAATGCAGGCGATTTTAAGTCCCATGCGTCTACCAGTTTCGCCACCCGGGCCCGACTCAGCTGCGCGGGGGAGCCAGCCGCTCGCCCTCACGCTGCTTGGCGAGGAGTCGTTCCGCGAAATCCAGTCGTTCCTCAACCTCGCCGAGTCTGCGCTGCATCTCCTCAACCTCATCGAGTCGTTTCCGCAGGTCGTCAAGCTCGGCGAGTCTCCGCTGCACCTGCTCGGCCATCTCCGCCAGGTCACGTGTGGATGCCCTGCGCCCGGGGAGTCGATCGGCGGGCAGCAACCTCCTGACGAGCACCTGCGCGACGCCGACGCTCAAGACGATGAACCCCACGCCGATGGCCCACACGGGTATCTCAAACATGCTCTGCCTCCTTCACCCCCGAGCGTCTACTGATTTCGCCACCCGCGCGACTCAACTCCGCGGGGGGGCGAGCCGCTCGCCCTCGCGTTGCTTGGCGAGCAGGCGCTCCGCGAAGTCGAGGCGTTCCTCAAGGTCACCGAGTCTTTTTTGTACCTCGTCCAGCGCCTCGCGCTGACGCGACAGCTCGGAGTCGGACGCACCCCGACCCGCGATCGGACCAGCGTGCTGCTGGAACATCCGCTGCAATGCCTTTCCGCACGAGACGGCCACGATGATGACGGCTACGCCCATGGCCCAGTCGGGGACACCCCACATAGCCAACTCCTTCACGCGGGCAGGATAAGATAGCTACACCGGCTCGCGCCGCACCCCGCCCGAGGGCCGCACGGGAGTGATCGTCGGCTCGCGCCCGTAGGCTCGCTGAAACGCTCTGGTGATCGCTTCGGCAACCGGCCTCTCACCGTTCCCCCTTCCCCCTTCCCCCTTCCCGAGCAGTACTATGACCGCACCGCCCCAACCGGCCCCCGTCAGCCGCGCGCCGTGCGCACCGGCGCGCCTCGCCGCCGCGACCACGAGGTCGAGCTCCGGGGCGCTGCACTGATACAGCCGGCGGCAGGATTCGTGGGACTCGTAGAGCAGCCGCCCGAACGGCTTGAGCCGGCCCCGGGCGAGCAACTGGGCGCCGAACCGCGTGCGGGTGGTCTCGCCGATCACGTGCAGCGCCCGCGCGCGCAGCGGCTCGGGCAGGGCCTTCTTGAGGCGCGCCAGCCAGGACACGGGCCAGCTCGCGAGCCACAACAGCTCCGGCAGCTCGAGCCGCAACCGCGCCACTGCAGCCTCGCATTCCGCCCGCCGCTCGTTCAGCCTCCCCCTCGTGAGCTCGCGGCGCACGCCGGTGTCCACGAGCAACAGCCGCCCGCGGAACGGGATGTAGCGAGTCGCCGCCGAGGCGCACTCGACGAGCAACGCTTGCCCGGGCTTCGCGAGCGCGGCGACCATCTGGTCCATCACGCCGCAGCGCACGCCGACGTGATCGTGCTCGGCCCGGTACGCCACTCCCGCGAGCTGGCGTCCCGTGAGGCGGGCGCCGGCGAGGGCGGCGAGCGCCTTCGCCGCGGCGACGGTGAGCGCGGCCGAGGAGCCGAGCCCCGCGCCCACCGGAAGGTCGCCGGCCGCGGCGACGCGCGCTCCTCCCGCAGGCGCGGCGCCGAGGATCGCGAGCTCCCGCACCACGCCCGCGAGGTAGGCGCCCCAACCCTCGACTCGTCCGTCGCGCCAGTCGATTCGTGCCACCTCGCCGTCGCGCGACGAAACCAGCTCCAGCAGCCCATCGCGCGCGGGGCCGACGACGACTGTCGTGCGCGCCTGGAGGGCGACGGGTAGGACGGGACCGCCGTTGTAGTCGGTGTGCTCGCCGAGCAGGTTCACGCGCCCGGGCGCGGAGGCCCCGGTCCGCGGGCGGCCGCCGAACGTCGAGCGGAACAGTGCGGACGCCGGATGACGCATCGGGTTTGACAAGGGTTCGGGCCAATGGTAGCGTTTGCCAGCCGGTTCCACCATCTCCCCCATTGCCTTGCGGAGCTTTTGCGTATGCAGCGGAACGCGTGGTCTGCGTTGATGTTGTCCCTCGCCTTCCCGGCGCTCCTGTCCGCGCAGGGCTTCGGCATCTACGAGCACAATAGCTGCACGATGGCGCGCGGCGGGGTCGCGGCGGCGAGCCCCTGTCCCGACGGCTCCGCGATCTTCTTCAATCCCGCCGGGCTCGCCGGCCTCTCCGAGACGCACCTCACCGCCGGCCTGACGTTGATCCGAGCCAACGGGGGCTTCACGGACGACATCCTGCAGCAGCGCACCGATCTCGACGACCCCCTCATCCCCGTCCCCAGCGGCTTCGTGACGCACGCGGTCACTCCCAAGGTCACGCTCGGCGTCGGGGTGTACGTCCCCTACGGCCTCGAGACGAAGTGGCCCACGGCGGGCTTCGAGGGACGCTTTCTGGGCTACAATACCAAGATCCAGTCGATCTACGTGCAGCCGACCGTGGCCTACCAGGTGGACCCGCGGCTCAAGGTGGGCCTCGGCGTCGCCTACGTTCACGGCTCGGTCGAGCTGAACCAGCGCGTGGATCTTTCCGAGCAAGTAGTGACAGGGCAGAACTTCACGTTCGCCGCGCTCGGCATCCCGACCGGCACCGACTTCGCGAACTCTCGGTTGTCAGCGGATGGGAACGGCTTCGCGGTGAACCTCGGCGGCATCCTGAAGGTCAGCGACCGGCTGAGCATCGGCGCGCACTGGCTGACGCGGAGGACGCTCACGTACAACGGCGACGCGACCTTCGGGCGGATGCTGACGAACCTGGTGCTCCCCGCGAACAACCCCCTCGGCCTGCCCGGCGGGACCCCGGTGGACGGGGTGGTCCTCCCGCAATTCGCGGCGGGGGCGCCGCTCGACACCGCCAAGGCCCACAAGGCCTCCACCCACCTCACGCTGCCGCAGCAGGGGAGCATCGGGTTCGCCTACAAGCTCCGCGACAACTGGACGCTGATGGCCGACTATCAGTACGTGGGATGGGGGGCGTTCCACTCCGTGACGGTGGACTTCGACGCCGCCGACAACTCAACACCCGACTTCACGCTCACGCCGAACAACAAAGACACCCACGGCTTCCGCATCGGGACGGAATACCAGCGGACCTCCAAGCTCACGCTGCGGGGCGGTTACCTGTACCACACGGCGGCGGAGCCCACCGATTTCGTGACGCCACTCTTGCCCGAGAACGACCGCAACGCAGTGACCGTCGGCCTGGGGTATCAGCTTACCCCGGGGCTCCACGCCGACCTCGCCTATCAGTACATCAAGCAGAACGATCGCCGCGGCCGCGTGTTCTCCCAGACTGTGGGCAACACCGGGCTGTACAGCCTCCACGCTCACCTGTTGGGCCTCGGCGTGGCCTACACCTTCGGACAGAGAGACTGAGCGCCATGCTCCGGACCACACGCGGTTACGCTGCGGCAGCTCTCGGCCTCCTGCTCGTCGTGGCGGCCTGCAGCAACGACGACCTCTTCCACCCCCCGGGCCTGACGCCCATCGACCCGCTGTTCGCGAGCTACGTGTCGCTGGGCACGACGATCACGGCCGGCTGGCAGTCGGATGGGATCAACGACAGCACGCAGGTCCAGTCATTCGCGGTGCTGCTCGCGCGACAGATGCAGACGCCGTTCTACGAGCCGCTGATGAACCGGCCCGGCTGCCGGCCGCCGCTGACCAACATCTATCTGCAGACCCGCGTTCTCCCGGCGGTCCCGGGCAACTGCGCCCTGCGCAAGACGCAGCCCATCCCGCCACCGTACATCAACAACGTGGCGGTGCCGGGCGCGCTGGTCGTGGACCCGCTCGACAACAGCGGCAACCCTACCGCGCTCACCACGTTCTTCTTGGGCGGTCAGACCCAGATCCAGGCCATGCGGCGGGCGAACCCCACGTTCGTCAGCGTGGAGCTCGGGATCACCGACGTGCTGGGCGCGGCCACCGACCCCACCAATGCGGGCAACCCGGCGCTGATCACGCCGCTGGGCACGTTCCAGACGCTGTACGGGTTTGTCCTCGACTCCATCCAAGCGGCGAACCCCAAGGGAGTGCTGCTGATCGGCGTGCCCTACGTGACCGTGGTGCCGTACTTCAGCGTGGGCTCGTACTTCTACACCATCGCGAACCGCGCGCCGGCCGACGTGACGCCGGACACGTTCCCGGCGAACTTCGTGGTGAATGCGAACTGCGCCAGCCCCGGTGGTGATGCCGTCCTGGTTCCCTTCCCGAACGGCGCCGCGGTGGAGGCGTTCGCCAAGGCGAACCCCCTCGTCACCGTGGGCGTGGACTGCTCGGACGACGTGAACATTCTCGCGTCCGAGCTCGGCGGGCTCCTCACCGCAGTGACCGGCTACAACAATTTCATTCAATCCGAGGCGACCGCGCGGACCACTGCCACGGGCCGGCCGTGGGTTTATGTCGATGTCAACGCGCTGCTCGCGGCCCTGCCCCCGGGATCCATTCCGGCGTTTCCCAACACGCCTCCGCGACCCACGAGCGCGACCGCGCCGTTCGGCGCGTTCTTCAGCCTCGACGGCATCCACCCCAGCGCGGTGACCCACAAGGCCATAGCCAACGCGCTGATCCAGACGATCAACGGCTACTTCGGCACGTCGCTCCAGGCGATTCCCTGACGCGAACCGAACCCGCGCCATGGGGTAGCGAACACGGCATCCGCTCATCGGCGGGTGCCGTTTTGCTGATGCCACTTCTCCGGCTGCTCCTCCTCCTGGTCGTGGTGGCGAGCGCGACATCCGCCCTCGTCGCCCAGGCCGTGGAGCGCACCGACATCCCCCGCCGCGGCACGCTGCGCGTGACGCTCGACCCGCGCATCATCACCTGGGACCGGCAGTACACCAAGGGGACCGCGTGGCAACCCTTGGGCGCGCCGCTCACCGGAGACAGCGTGGGCTCGGCCGCGATCCCGAGGGTCGCGCGGATCGAGCAGGACGTGCGCACCGCGAGCGGGCTCTCGGGGTTCCTCGCGAGCCTCGGGAAGGGTCTCTTCAGTGTGCGCCAGGAGCGCCGCACGTTCCCCATCAGCGCCGAGCTGGGCGTGACGGACCGGCTCGCCGTGTCGGTGATGGTCCCGATCGTGCGCGTCGCGACGCGGACCCGGCTGCAGCTCTCCCCCACCGGCAGCAACCTGGGAGCGAACCCGCTCGCGACCCAGGCCGGCGCCGACGTCGCCTACACGGACTTCTTCTCGCAGTTCGACGATGCCCTCATGCAGCTCAACGACAGCATCACCGCCGGACACTACGGTTGCCCCCCGTGCCCCCAGGCCCAGGCGCTCGCCGCGCAGGGAGCGGCGGTCCGCGACGCGCTGCGCCGTACGGTGTACGGCGTCGGCACCACGGGGTCGCCCTTCGTACCGCTCGCCCAGTCCGACGCGGGACTGGCCATCGGGAGCACGGTCGGCACCATCCAGCAGGACCTGGCTACCGCCTACAACATCCCGAGCTTCACCGATCCGTTCCTGCTCTCCGTCGACTCCCTCAATCCGGACCGCATGGCGGCCCTGCTCGCCGATCCGGTCCTCGGATACGGGTACCGCTTCAGCCCGTTCCGGAATAGCTTCCGCCTCGGCCTGGGCGACGTCGAGCTGGGGGCGAAGTACCGGATCGTGACAGGCTCGCGCTACGCTGCCGCAGTTGCGGGAACGGTGCGGCTCCCCACGGCCGGCCGCGACTTCGCGGATGACCTGCTGCGGCAGTCGCTCGGTGACCATCAGCTCGACGTCGAGGGACGCCTCATTCAGGAGCTGACCGTGGGGCGGGTGTGGCTCAACCTGGCCGTGCGCGCCGGGGTGCAGCGGCCGGGCACCCGCTTCGTCCGGGTGGCGCCGCCCGCGGCCGTGCTGGTTCCGGCCCAGGCGGGCGTGCTGTTGAGCTGGGATCCGGGGGACTACGCGGCCGTCGACTTCGCGCCGCTGTACCGCTTCAATCCTCGGTTCGCAGCCGGGCTGACGCTGGGCTACTGGTCGCGCGGGCAAGACCACTTCACGTTCCGCACCTCACAGGATTCGACCGACCTGGAGACGCGGCTCGGCACGGCGACGTCGGCCGCAGTGCTCGATCAGGGGACGTCGGAGCGCTGGCTGCGGGTGGGAGCCGCCGTGACCTTCGTGGGAGAGAGTGTGGAAGGCGGGTTCTCGGTGGAGCAGACCATCAGCGGCAGCGGCGGCCGCGTGCCCGCCGCAACGGTGTTTCGGATCGTGCTGCGGAAGTCGTGGAAGGTGTTTGGGAGCGGGCGCTGACGCTACCCCCGCTCGCGGTCGGAAAGGTCGCCCCACTGGAGCTTCTTGCGCATCCGGGCGAAGAACCCTTCCGGGCCGAGGCGGACGAGGTGAACCGGCCGGTCGGCGCGCTTGACGAGCAGTCGCTCGCCCTGCTGCATGGTGGTGCCGACCTGACCGTCGAACGAGAGGAGCACCTCTTCGGTCCAGGGCGGAATCGGCTCGACCGAGACCTGGGCCGCGGACGGCACGACGAGGGGTCGCACGGCGAGGGTGTGCGGGCAGATCGCCGTCACGACGATCGCGTCCACGCCCGGCACGACGATGGGCCCCCCGGCCGAGAGCGAATAGGCCGTCGAGCCGGTGGGGGTGGAGACGATGATGCCGTCCGCCGAGTACTGCCCGACCTCCTCGCCGTCCACGGCCACGCGCAGCCGGACGACGCGCGCCACGCCGCCCTTGTGCACGACGACGTCGTTCAGCACGAGGGGCTCGGTGCGGCTCTTCCCCTGCTTGTCCACGATGCACGGCTCCAACGCGAGCCGCGATTCGGTGGCGTAGGCGCGCCGCACCAGGGCGTCGAGCGCCCAGTCGAGGGTCTGCGCGGTGGCCGTGGTGAGAAAGCCGACGCGGCCCAGATTGACGCCGAGGATGGGGGTGTCGGCGCCGTTCAGCACGCGCGCCCCGCGCAGCAGCGTGCCGTCGCCGCCAAGCGTGACGAGGCAGTCCAGGCTGCGCGACCCGTCGAGCAGCGCCGGCCGCGGATCGGGCCACAGCGGCTGGATGCGCTCTTCGGTGAAGTAGGTGAAGGCGAGCCGCGGGGCCAGCTGGGCGAGGTGCGCGAGGATGCTCTTGAGATCGCGATAGCTCGGGTTCCCGACCACCCCGACGTTCATGAGGGCGTGAGCGACTCCTCGGCGGCGAGCGCGCGAATCCGCGCGGCGATCCCGGGCCCGGTGAGCCCGACCTCGGCGAGCTGCTGGGCCCGCGGCGCGTGCTCGTAGGTGCGATCGGGGACCCCGAGCGTGACGACGCGCACCTCGGGCGCCGTGGTCTGCACGACGGCCGCGAGCGCGGCGCCGAATCCGTTGACGACGGTCCCGTCTTCGATGGTGACGAGCAGCCGGTGCTCGCGTACCAGCGCGTCCAGCAGCGCGCGGTCCATCGGCTTGAGGAAGCGGCAGTTCACGACGCTCGGGTCCAACCCCTCGGCGGCGAGCTCGGCGGCCGCCGCGAGGGCGGGCTGGCACATCACGCCCACCGCGAGCAACGCGCACTCCCGGCCCCGCCGCAGCACCTCCCACGTTCCGTAGGGTACCGGGGCCACCTCGGCTGCCGGCGGCGCCTCCCCCGGTGCCTTGTCGCGCGGGTAGCGCAGCGAGAACGGCCCGTCCGCGTGGGCCAGCGCGCAGCGCAGCAGCCCGATCAGCTCCGCTCCGTCCCGCGGGGCCGTGATGGTGAAGTTCGGCACCGCGAGCAGGTAGGCGATGTCGTACAGCCCCATGTGCGTCTGGCCGTCCTCGCCCACCATGCCGGCGCGGTCGAGACAGAAGATCACCGGCAGCTGCTGAATCGCGACGTCGTGTACGATGCTGTCGTAGGCGCGCTGCAGGAAGGTCGAGTAGATCGCCACCACGGGCCGCACGCCCTGCGTCGCGAGGCCCGCGGCGAACGTGGTGGCGTGGGCCTCGGCGATCCCGACGTCGAAGAAGCGATCCGGCCATTTCTTCTGGAACGCGCTCGTCCCCGTCCCCGACGGCATCGCCGCCGTGATCGCCACGAGGTCCGGGTACTCGGCGGCGAGCTGCGTGAGCGCTTCGCCGAAGATCTTGGTCCATTGCGGCGGGCCGGGGTTCGCGGGCTTCAGCTGGCCCGTCACCGGGTCGTAGGGCGCGCGCGCGTGGTACTTCTCCAGGTCCGGCTCGGGAAGCGGGAAGCCCTTTCCCTTTTCCGTGATGACGTGCACGACGCGCGGGCCCTTGAGCGTCTTCACGAGGGCGAACGTCTGCACCATCTGGTCGATGTCGTGCCCGTCGATCGGCCCGAAATAGCGGAATCCGAGCTCCTCGAACAGCATCCCCGGCGACCAGAGGTTCTTGATGCTCTCCTCGACGGTCTTGGCGAAGTCCACGAGCTTCTGCCCGCCCACCACGTGCGACGCCGCCTCGATCAGGTGCTTCACCTTCTCCCGGAGGCGCACCGTGACCGGACTGGCGATGATCGAGCCCAGATACCTGTTGATGGCGCCGACGTTGGGAGCGATCGACATCCCGTTGTCGTTCAGCACCATGATGATGTCGCGGCCGGAGTGGCCCGCGTTGTTCATGGCCTCGTAGGGCAAGCCGCAGGTGAGCGCGCCGTCGCCTACCACCGCCACCACCTTGTAGTCCTCACCCTTGAGGTCGCGTGCCGCCGCCATGCCGAACGCGGCGGAGAGCGCCGTCCCTGCGTGCCCCGCACCGAACTGATCGTGCCCGCTCTCACTGCGCCGTAGAAACCCCGACAGCCCTCCCGGCTGGCGCAGCGTGGGGAGCCGGTCATTCCGCCCGGTCAGGATCTTCCAGGGATAGCCCTGGTGCCCCACGTCCCACACGATGCGATCGCGTGGCGACTCGAACGAGTGGCACAGCGCCACCGTCAATTCGACGACGCCCAGCCCCGCGCCGATGTGCCCTCCGGTCTGGGACACGACCTCGATCAGGCGCCGCCGCACCTCGTCGGCGAGGGCAGGAAGCTGATCGCGTCGCAGGCGCCTGACGTCTTCCGGACCGTGGATCGACTCAAGGAGAGACACGGTGCCCTTTCAGTGCGGAGTGCGGAATGCGGAGTGCGGAGTTTGAATGGTAGGCCGGGTGCCCATGGATGCCTCCCTTAAGACTCCGCATTCCGCACTCCGCATTCCGCACTCTCCTACGCATTAATTCGGCCTCGTCACCACGTAATGCGCCAGTTCCACGAGCGTAGGAGAAGCTAACCCCGCCTGCCGCAGCCGGTCTACGGCCCGCGCGGCGAGCCGCTCCGCCTCCGCCCGGGCGTCGCCGACGCCGAGCACGCTCACGAACGTCGACTTGGCGAGGGCCGCGTCCTTGCCCGCCGTCTTTCCGAGCTGGTCCGAGCTCGCCGTCGCGTCGAGGATGTCGTCGCAGATCTGGAAGGCGAGCCCCAGGTCGGCGCCGTAGCCGCGCAGCGCGGCGCAGGCGGAGGGAGCCGCTCCCCCCGCGAGCCCCCCGATCACGCACGACGCGGCGATCAGGGCCCCGGTCTTGCGCCGGTGGATCTCCTCGAGCGCCGCCACCGGCGCGCGCACCCCTTCCGCTTCCAGGTCGAGCGCCTGCCCTCCGATCATGCCGCCCGCCCCGGCGGCCCGAAACAGCTCCAGCGCGATGGCGCGCCGGCGCTCGGAGTCCGGCGCGAGCGTCGCCAGCCCCACGGCCAGCACTCGGGCGGCGAGGGCGACCATGTGGAACCCGGCGCGTGTGGCCGTCGGGACGTCGAAGGCGCGGTGGGTGGTCGGCCGGCCACGCCGCAGGTCGTCGTTGTCCATGCACGGGAGGTCGTCGTGCACCAGGGAGTAGGCGTGCACCACCTCGACCGCAGCGGCGAGCTCGGCGACCGCCCCCGCGGCCCCGCCCACCGCCTCGTGGCAGGCGAACACCAGCGTGGGGCGCAGTCGCTTCCCCTCCGAGAGGAGGCTGTAGCGGACGGCGGCGGGAACGGGCGGCGGCCACAGGCCGTCCAGGCTCTCCCCCCAGCGCGCCAGCACCGCATCCACGCGAGCGCGGGCGTCGGAGAGATACAGCTCGAGCCCGCGGCTAACCGTCGAAGTCTTCAACCTTGGGCTTGCCGGCGTGGGTCGCGAGCACCTGGCGAATCCTGGCCTCGGCGGCCGTGAGGCGCTCGCGCGCCTGGCGCAGGCGCTCCACGCCCTCCTCGAACAGCTGCAGCGCCGCGTCCAGGTCGAGGTCGTGGCTCTCGAGCCGCCGCACGATCTCCTCCAGCCGCTCGAGCTGCTCCTGGAAGCTCGACTCGGCCATCAGAACTCCCGCACCCGGGCCGGCACGTCCCCGTCCACGACGCGCAGCCGGAACGCCAAGCCGGGTGGGAACTGCGCTACCCGCCTCAGGACGCGGCCCTCGGCGTCCCGGGCGACCGCGTACCCGCGCTCCAGGGTCTTGAGTGGGGACAAGGCATCGAGCTGACCGCTGACGCCTGAAAGCTGATGGCCCCAGCGCTCGACCCGGAGCGCCATCGCGACGCCGAGCCGGTCGAGCGTGCGGTCGCAGCGCCGGGCGACCTCGTCCGAGCTGGCGGCGAGCCCGCGCGCGAGGCGCGAGCCCAGATGCGTCAGGTGCTGCAGCAGCTCGGCGCGATCGGGGGTCGCCGCCGCCGCGGCGGCGGAGGGAGTGGCCGCACGATGGTCGGCGACGAGGTCGCACAGCGTGACGTCGGTCTCGTGCCCCACGGCCGAGATCACGGGAACGGGCACGGCGGCCACCGCGCGCGCCACCTGCTCGTTGTTGAAGGTCCACAGGTCCTCGGCCGCGCCACCACCCCGGCCCACGATCGCCACGTCCACCGCCTCCAGCCGCCCCACCAGCGCGAGCGCACGGCATACATCCGCCACCGCGCCGTCGCCCTGGACCCTCGTGGGGATCACGAGTAGCTCGGCCGGCGGCCAGCGCCGCCGGGTCACCACGATGATGTCGCGCAGCGCCGCCCCGTCCGGGCTGGTGACGACGGCGATGCGCCGCGGATACCGGGGGAGCGGCCGCTTACGCGCGGGGTCGAGCAGGCCGTCCCGCGCGAGCGCGGCCTTCGCCTGCTCCAGGGCCAACTTCCACAGCCCGCCGGCCTCGGTCGAAAGCAGCTCCAGCACCGTGAGCCGAAACTCGCCCTTGTCCTCCCACACCGTCGGCCGGCCGAACGCGTACACCTGCATGCCGTCGCTCGGCGGCGCGGGCAGCCGCCGGTTGTCGCGCCCGAACATGACGCAGCGCAGCTGCGCGGTCTTGTCGCGCAGCGCGAAGTACCAGTGCCCGCTTTGCCAGACCTTGAGGCCGCTCACCTCGCCCCGCACCCACAGCGGGGGCAGGCCGGCCTCCATCACGGCGCGGGCGCGGCGCGTGACCTCGCCGACCGTCCACGCCCCCTCCGCGGATGCCGCAGCGAACAGATCTAGCGTGGCTCCCCCTCCCCCTCCGCCTCCCCCTCCCCTACCCCCGCCCACTGCCGCGCCGCCTGCACGGTGTTGTAGAGCAACATCGTGATCGTCATCGGTCCGACGCCCCCGGGGACCGGTGTAATCGCCCCGGCGACCTTCTTCACCTCGTCGAACTTCACGTCGCCCACCAGCCGGTAGCCCTTCTTCAGCGACGGATCGTCGATGCGGTTCACGCCGACGTCGATGACCACGGCATCCGGCTTCACCATGTCGCCCGTGACGAACTCGGGCTTGCCGATCGCGACGATGAGGATGTCGGCCTGCCGGGTGACGGCCTTGATGTCCCGGGTACGCGAGTGGCACACCGTGACGGTGGCGTTGCCGCCGGGGCCGTCCTGCAACAGCAGCGCCGCCATGGGCCGCCCCACGATCGTCGAGCGACCCACGATCACGGCGTGCTTGCCGGTCGGGTCCAGCTCGCTCCGCACGAGCAGTTGCTGCACGCCGTAGGGCGTGGCGGGGCGGAACCCCGTGGGGTCGCCGGTCGCGACCTTGCCGACGTTCTCGGGATGGAATCCGTCCACGTCCTTCCCGGGATCGACGCGGTGCAGCACCCGCTGGGTCGTGATGTGCTTGGGGAGCGGCAGCTGGACCAGAATCCCGTGGATCTTGTGGTCCGCGTTGAGGCGCTCGATGAGGGCGAGCAGCTCGGCCTCGGTCGTCTCCGCGGCGAGTCGCAGGGTCTCGTGGTACAAGCCGGCCTCGTCACAGGCTTTGCCCTTCATGCGGACGTAGGTGTGCGAGGCGGGGTTTTCGCCCACCAGCACGGCGGCGAGCCCGGGGGTGACGCCGCGCCGCTTCAGATCGCGGATCTCTCCCTGGAGCTCGCCGCGCATCGCCTCGCCGATGGCGGTGCCGTCGATGAGCCTAGCGGGCAAAATCCACCGCGCGCGTCTCGCGGATGACCACGACCTTGATCTGGCCGGGATACTGCAGCTCGCGCTCGATCTTGCGGGCGATCTGGTCGGACAGCTCGGCCGCCCGGCCGTCGTCGATGGTGTTGGGGGTCACGACGACACGCACCTCGCGCCCCGCCTGGATGGCGAACACCTTCTCGACGCCCGGGAACTCACCCGCGAGCTGCTCCAGCTGGGTGAGGCGCTTGACGTAGGTCTCGAACGCCTCGCGCCGGGCCCCCGGCCGCGAGCCCGAGACCGCGTCTGCCGCCTGCACGATCACGCTGATCGGCGACTCGTGGGCCACGTCGTCGTGGTGGGCCGCGATGGCGTTGATCACGATGGGGTGCTCCCCGTACTTCGTGGCCACCTCCACACCGAGCTCCACGTGCGTGCCGTCGTGCTCGTGCGTGAGCACCTTGCCGACGTCGTGCAGCAGGGCGCCGCGCTTGGCGAGCTGCACGTCGAGCTTCAGCTCCGCCGCCATGATCCCCGCCAGCCAGGCCACTTCCTTCGAGTGCTCGAGCATGTTCTGGCCGTAGGAGGTGCGGTATTTCATCCGCCCGACGAGCTTCAGCAGCTCGGGGTGGAGCCCGTGGATGCCGGTTTCGTAGGCCGCCTGCTCGCCGGCTTCCACGATGCCCGCCTCCACCTCCGCCTGCGCTTTGCGGGCGATCTCCTCGATGCGGCCCGGGTGGATGCGCCCGTCGGCGATGAGGCGCTCCAGCGCGAGCCGCGCCACCTCGCGACGCACCGGGTCGAAGCACGACACGACCACCGTGTCCGGGGTGTCGTCGATGATCACGTCGACGCCGGTCGCGGCCTCGAAGGCGCGGATGTTGCGGCCTTCGCGACCGATGATGCGACCTTTCATTTCGTCGGTGGGGAGGGCGACGGCGGACACGGTCGTTTCGGCGGTGTGATCGGCGGCGATGCGCTGGATCGCGAGCGCCACGATCGTCTTGGCTTCCCGCTCGGCGCTGCGTTTGGCCTGCTCCTTGATATCGCGCGCCAGGGCGGCGCCCTCGCTCCGGGCCTCGTCCTCGAGCCGCCGCTGCAGCTCCTGCTTCGCTTCCTGGGCGCTCAGGCCCGCGATCTGCTCGAGCCTGGCGCGCGCCTCCTGCTCGCGGCTCGCCAGGGCCTGCTCGCGCTGGATGACACCCCGGTCCCGCCCTTGCAGCTGGCGGTCCCGCTCCTCCAGCGCACCCGCCCGCTCGTCGAGTTGCTGCTCACGCCGCTCCAGCTCGCGGCGCCGGCGCGTGGCCTCTTGCTCCGACGCCTCACGCGCCTGGAGCAGCTCCTCCTTGGCCGTGAGCACGACCCGCTGCCTCGCCGCCTCGAGCAGCCGCTCGCCCTCGGCCGCCGTGGCCCGCGCGGCGGCTTCCGCCACCCGGCGCTCGACCCGGCGTCCGACGATGTAGCTGGCCACTCCCGCAGCGGCGGCGCCGCTCAGGAGGGCGAAGAGCACGGCGGGCCATGCGCCCATGGCATGTATCTCCAACACGCCCCGCTCGGTGGAGCGGGGCGAGGGTGTTCAGCTCGAACTCAGGACCGCCTTGCGCTTCCCCGGCGGCAGCAGCCTCGCCAGATCGTCCGCCAGCGCGGCGAGGCGGGCGGCGACTTCCCGCTCCCCCTTGCGCGCCTGAAACAGCTCGTTCGTGATGTCGAGCGCCGCCAGGATCGCCGCCTTGTGCGTCTCCACGATCGGCCCCTGCGACAGCACCTGCTTGAGCGCGCGGTCCACGTAGGCCGCCACCTCCCGCGTGTACTCGGGGGGCAGGTCGGAGCGCACCGTATACTCCTCGCCTCCGATCATCACCTTGACCGCGTGCTTTTTGGTGCTCACTGTGCTGCGCCTCTCGTCGCGGCGCCGCCCGAACCACCGGCCGCCCGCCCCCCGGCCCCCCCCCCCCCTCCGCCCCCCCCGCCGTTCCCGGCCTCGCGCGCCTGCTCCTCCAGAAAGGTCAGCCGGCCGAGCAGATCGTGCACGCGCAGCTTCGCGCCCTCCACCCGCTGCCGCAGGGTCTTGTTCTCCTGCTCGAGCTCCGCCAGCCGGTTGCGCACGTCGGGATCGAGGCGCGTCGGCCCGCCGCCCGCCCCGCCCCGCAGCTCCTTGAGGTCCGTTTCAGCCTTGAGGGCGCGCGCGCGCCAGCCGGCCAGCTCCTCCGCGACGCCGCGAAGGATCGCCTCCAACTGGTCCACGACCGGCGTATCAGCCCGCTCTCCGTCGTACCCCAAGCTCGTCCTCCAGCGACCGCAGCGCCCGCTCGAGCGCCTGTTCCACCTCCTGCTCTCGCAGCGTGCGAGCGGGGTCGCGGAACGTGCAGTGCCACGCCACGCTGCGGTGCCCGGTCGGCATCCCGGGCCCCCGATACTCGTCGAAGACTTCGACGCGCTCGAGCAAGGCTCCGGCCCCGCGGCGCAGCACGTCGGCCACCGCCGCGGCCGTCACTCCGGCCGGCAGCAGCAGGGCGACATCCCGCTCGACCGGCGGATGCACGGGCAACGCTCGGTACGCGAGCGGCGCCTCATTCCCGGCCCCCACCGCGAGATCCACCTCCAACCCGAAGAGGGGAGCGGCCCAGACCGGCGCGTCCGCCTGCAGCGCTCCAGCCCAGCCGACCGCCTCGCCGGTCGTTGTCACGGCCTCCCACCCCGTCGTGCCCGCGGCAACTTGTACGCGGGCGGCAGGACACGCCAGCCCGACTGCTAACTCAAAGTGGTGCTTGAGGTCCCATAAGTCCATATCAGGTACCTTCGCACCCTCCCGCCAGTGCGGCGGATGGCGGGCGCCGGTGAGGACCGCGGCGACCCGTGTTCGCTCTTCAGGCAGTCCCTTCCCTTCGACCGTGAGGGAGTCCTTTAGGGTTCCCCCTTCCCCGGCCTCTTCCCCAGTTGTTCCCCCGTCTTTCCACCGGAAGGCCGTGCCGATCTCGAACAACCGGACGTCCCGGTTCCGGTTGGCCCAGTTGTGCTCGACCCGGCGGACGAGCCCGGGGAGGAGGTGAGTGCGCAGGTGCGTTTCCTCGCTCGAGATCGGGTTCACGAGCGCGACCGCGTCGGGGCCGTCCGCTGGCCCGAGCGGAACGGTGCGCGCCTCGAGGAACCCGGCCCGCGCGAGCTGCTCGCGAACGCGCGACTTGGCGCGCTCGACCGGCGCGTCGGGCACCGTGCCCGGGCGGTATGGCCGCAGCTCGTCCGGGAAGGCGTCGTAGCCCCGTAGCCGGGCGACCTCCTCGACCAGGTCCACGTCGCGGGTCACGTCGGGCCGCCAGCCGGGCACCTGCACCGCCAGGCGATCGTCCTTCGGCGCCACGAAGAACCCCACCGACGACAGCAGCCGTTCGATCTCGGCGCGCTCGACCGCGATCCCGAGCAGCCGAGACACGGCCTCGGGGCGAAGGAAGATCGTCTTCTCTTGGACCGGTTGCGGCCACAGGTCGAGGGGCGGCTCGCGCAGCTCCCCGCCCGCCACGGCGGTGATCAGCTCGACGGCGCGGCGCAACGCGTCCGGCATGCCGAGCAGATCGATCCCCCGCTCGAAGCGGTAGCTCGACTCGCTCGACAGCTCCAGGGCGCGGCGCGTGCGGCGGATGCGCGTCGGCTGGAAGTAGGCGCACTCGAGCACGAGATCGCGCGTGGCCTCGGACACCTCGGACTCGCCGCTCCCCATCACGCCCGCGATGATGGTGGGCCGCTCGGCGTCGCAGATTGCCGTCATCTCGGCCGTGAGCGTGCGCTCGACCCCGTCGAGCGTGACGATCTTTTCCCGAGCCCTGGCGCGCCGCACGATGACGGCCGGGCCCCGCAGCTTGGCCAGGTCGAACGCGTGCAGCGGCTGGTTGAGCTCGAACAGGATGTAGTTCGTGGCGTCGACGACGTTGTTGATCGCGCGTTGACCGACGGAGGACAGTCGGTCCGTGAGCCACCGGGGGCTGGGCGCGACCGTCACGCCGCGGATCACGGCGATCATGTAACGCGGGGCGCCCTCGGGATCCTCGAGCCGAACCTCGACGCCGTCTACCACGCCCCGAGCCGGCTGGCGAACCGGCGGCCACGTCACCGCGGCAGCGGCGCGGCTGCTCCGGCCGGCGGGGACGCCGGCCCGAGCGGCGCCCCCAGCGCCGGCTAAAGGCGGCAGCTTGACCGCGCCACCCAGCACTGCCGCCAGTTCACGCGCCACGCCCTTGTGGCACAGCAAGTCGGGCCTATTGGCGGGGACGTCGATCGCGATCTGGTGGTCGCCGAGGGGGACCGCATCGAGCAGGCGAGTGCCCGGCGCGGCATCCGTGTCGAGCTCCAGGATGCCGGCGTGGTCCTCGCCCAGGCCGAGCTCCTTGGCCGAGCACAGCATCCCGTTCGACTCGACGCCGCGGATCTTCTTGCGCTCGAGCGTGACGCCCCCCGGGAGCACCGCGCCCACCGGCGCGTAGGGGTAGGTCTTCCCGGCCTGCACGTTGGGCGCGCCGCACACCACCTCCACCGGGCCTCCCCGCGCCGGCCCCGCGTCCACGAGGCAGAGGGTGAGCCGGTCGGCGTTGGGATGCCGCTTCACCTCGAGCACGCGGCCGACGAGCACGTCGCTCAGGTCCTGGTGGATCGGCGTGACGGTATCCACCGCCGCGACGTGCATCGTCAGGCGCTCGGCGACGGCGGCCGCGTCGAGCGAGCGCCCCAGCAGCGCTTCGAGCCAGCGGCGGGACACGATCACCGCGCGCCTCCCGCGAACTGCGCGAGGAAGCGCACGTCGCTCTCGAACAGCAGCCGGATGTCGGGAATGCTGTGCCGGGTCATGGCGATGCGGTGCGGGCCCATGCCCCAGGCGAAGCCCGTGTACCGCTCGCTGTCCAGGCCGCAGTTCTCGAGCACGGCGGGATGGACCATCCCCGACCCGAGGATCTCCATCCACCCCGTCTGCTTGCAGGTGGCGCAGCCCGCCCCCTTGCAGATCTGGCACTGCACGTCCATCTCGGCCGAGGGCTCGGTGAACGGAAAGAACGAGGGGCGGAACCGCACCCGCGTGTCGGTCGTGAAGAAGCGCCGGGCGAACGCGGTGAGCGTGGCCTTGAAGTCCACGAAGGTGATCCCCTGGTCGACCGCGAGCCCCTCGACCTGCTCGAACACCGGGCTGTGCGAGGCGTCGAACGGGTCGCGGCGATACACCTGCCCCGGGATCACGACGCGGACGGGCGGCGGGTAGCGCTCCAGGGTGCGGATCTGCACGGGCGACGTGTGGGTGCGGAGCAGCACGTCCCCACCCAGATAGAAGGAGTCCTGGGCATCCGTGGCCGGATGGTCCTTGGGGAAGTTGAGCGCGGTGAAGTTGTAGCGCTCCGTCTCGGCCTCCGGCCCGACGGCGCGGGTGAAGCCGAGCTCGTGGAAGATCTCGCAGATCTCGTCGACCACCTGGGTGACGAGGTGGAGACCGCCCCGCCACTGGGCCCGCCCCGGCATGGTGAGATCGAGGTCGCGGGCGACGCCCGCGGCCGCCCTGAGCGAGCGCTCGCGGGCCGCGAACACCTCCTCGAACTCGCGCTTCAGGGCGTTGGCGGCCGCGCCGGCGGCCTTGCGCTCCGCCGGGGCGAGCTTCGGGACGGCCGCGAGGATCTTGGTGAGCGCGCCGCCCTTCCGCCCCAGGATCTCCGTCTTGAGGTCCTGGAGCCGGCGGTCGTCCGCCTGCGGAACTTCCTGGAGACGCTCCCGCAGCGCGTCGATGGCTGCGAGGAGGTCGCGCATGCTCAGAGCGCCTGCCTGGCGACCTCCGCGAGCTGCTGGAACGCCGCGGGATCGCGCACCGCGAGGTCCGCCAACACCTTCCGGTTGATCTCGACGCCGGCGCGCCGCAGGCCGTTCATCATGCGGCTGTACGACAGCGCGTGCAGCCGTGCCGCGGCGTTGATGCGGGTGATCCACAGCCGCCGGAATTCCCCCTTCTTGCGGCGCCGGTCGCGATAGGCGTACTTCGCCGCCCGCTCGACCGACTCCTTCGCGGCCTTCCACAGCTTGCTGCGCCCGCCGAAGTAGCCCTTGGCGAGCTTCATCACCTTGTTCTTGCGCTTCAGGCGCGCGACGTTGCTTTTGACGCGAGGCATGCCCGGCTCCCTACGCCATCAGCAGGCGCTTGAGGCGGCGTTCGTCCGCGTGCGACACCAGCGCCGCCTTGCGCAGGTGTCGCTTCCGCTTGGGGTGCTTCTTGGTCAGGATGTGGCTCTTGTAGGCGCGGTGGCGGCGCAGCCGCCCCCTCCCCGTCAGCCTGACGCGCTTCCGGAGCGCGCGCTTCGATTTCTGCTTCGGCATTGCAAAGAACCTCGCTTTCAGCTGTCAGCCGTCAGCCATCAGCCAGCTGAGAGCTGACAGCTGACAGCTGACAGCGTTACTTCGGCGCCAACACCATCGACATGTTGCGGCCTTCGAGCTTGGGCTCCTGCTCGATCTTCGCCACGTCCTTGAGTTCGTTCGCGACCCGGTCCAGCACCCCGCGCCCGAGATCGAGGTGGGCCATCTGCCGGCCGCGGTACATCATCGTCACCTTGACCTTGTTGCCGTCCGTGAGGAACTCGCGCGCGTGGCGCGTCTTGAACGCGAAGTCGTGGTCGTCGATCCCGGGACGGAACTTCACTTCCTTGAGATGGATCACGTGCTGCTTCTTCTTGGCCGCCCGCGCCGCCTTCGCCTGCTCGAACTTGAACTTCCCGTAGTCCATGATCTTCGCGACCGGGGGCCGCGCGAGCGGGGCAACCTCGACCAGATCGAGACCGCGTTCCACGGCCGCCGCGAGCGCTTCCTCGATGCTCAACACGCCCAACTGCTCGCCATCGGGCGCGATCACCCGGATCGGACTGATGCGGATCTGCCGATTGACCCGGACGCGCGGCGCTTTGTTGTTGGTGCTTTCGATCGCCAGGTTCGGTTCTCCTCCTCAAAAAGCGAAAGCGGATTCCGGCCGCCCCGGAATCCGCGACGGAGCTTTCAACGGTCAGCCATCAGCCATCGGTCACTGACGGCTGAAAGCGGACGGCTGACGGCTCGTGGTCGGAACCCTAGAGCGCTCTCCGGAGTCCGGAGAGGCAGCGGGTGAGGCGCCCGAGGCGCCCGCTTACCCTATTGCGGGCACCAAGTTAGCCGCGGCCGCGCGGCTCCACAAGCCCGAACCCCTTGCCGTCCCGCCCCAGCCGACCCGCTACCAAGTCGGGGTCGTGCTCGAACACCAGCAGCCACCCCTCCGCCTCCGCCCGGCCGTACAGCCGCCGCTTGCTCTCCAGCGTCACGAGCGGCTCGAGATCATAGCCCATGATCCAGGGCAACGGCAGATGGGCCGTCGTCGGCACCAGGTCCGCGAGAAAGCACGCGCGCTCGCCCCCGCTCTCCACCAGGACGGACTGGTGGTAGGGGACGTGTCCGGGCGTGGGGATGCAGCGGATGCCGGGGAGCACGTCGACCTCCCCCTCCACGGTCTGGAACCGGACCGACTCGAAGTTGTGCGCGAGATAGCTCGCCTGGGTGCGCTCGTTGGTGTGGCGCGCGAACTCGAGCTCCCCCCGCTGCACCACGTAGGTCGCCTGCGGAAATGCGGGGAGGATGCGCCCCTCGCCGGTACACCAGGTGTTGCCTCCCGCGTGGTCGAAGTGCAAGTGGGTGTTGATCACCCAGCGCACCTCTTCGGGCCGGTAGCCGAGCTCGGCGAGCGAGTCTTCGAGGCGCGTGCGCCCCTCCCGGCCCTCGTTCTCGACGCCGTAGATGTCCTTGAACTTGTCGCCTTCCTTGTTGCCGAGCCCGGTGTCGATCAGCACGAGTCCCGCGTCGTGCTCCACGAGGAGGCAGCGCAGCGCCAGCGGGATGCGGTTGCGG
>WNGG01001013.1_pt1 | contig 56272 bp, 56 predicted proteins | sample 5400661 | NCBI WGS metagenome assembly WNGG01 (sample SAMN13153372, study PRJNA577476) | soil metagenome | isolation source: 100 cm soil or saprolite under Garry oak tree replicate 1 | place: USA:California | collected 2016-06-15
TAGCGCCGAGCCAGCTCCGGGTCACCGTCGATATCCACCGTGACCAGGGCAAATGGGATCGTTCGCTGCTCGGAGCGGAGCACCTGCTCGGCGTGCTCGCACAGGTGGCAGCCCACCCGGGTGTAGAGCGTGACCGCCTGCTTCATTTCGATACCCCCAAGGAATTCACTGAGGGGTATTCGTCCATCAGGTTCATGGTGCTGCCGGACCGGTTCGGGCGGCACCGCCGGGGTTGGCGGCCATCGGTGACCGGACGGGTGTGGAGGCGCGCCAGAACCCGAGGTACATCACGCAGGCGCCGACCGCGAGCCCCGCCCCGAGCTTGCCGCTCTGGTCGAGGAACGCGAACACGCCGCCGCCGGCCGCGAACGCGACGCCGAGCGCGATCAGCAGGTTGCCCTCGAACCGCGGCCGCAGCTCGCGCCGGTGCCGCAGCGCCAGGCCACTGACCACCGCGCCGCCGAGCACCACCAGCGTCCCCACCACGTTGCCGGCCACGGCCAGCATCCGGACCGCCAGCGGCAGGAAGCGCCTGCCCTCCGGCACCAGGGCGCCAGCCAGGTCGGTGGCGGTGACCGGCGCGAGCACCACCAGCACCAGGCTGGCGGCGCTGAATGCCAGCAGGCAGCCCAGGTAGACGCGGGCCGTGGTGGGCCTGCCGAGCAGCAGCACGGTGCCGAGCGCCAGCCACGGCACGTTCAGCATCGCCCCGAACAGGTAGTAGAGCTTGAAGTTCGAGGGCGACCACCCCACCGCGACGCCCAGCGTGAGGGCCAGCGAGGCGATCGCGAACAGCGACAACGCGACCCCCCAGGCGAGCTGGTAGGGCTTGTGACGCTGCGCGTACTGCAGCAGCACCGCGGTCGCGAAGGCGGCGGCTGCCGCCACGGCGATCGCGGGGATGATCCAGTGCACCTAGAGACGTCCTCCCACCGGAGGGGTTCGGGACCCAGAGGGTGGCCCGATGGCTTGCCGGCCCGACGCCGGAAACCCCTCAGTAGTGAAACCATGGAGAGTCTAGTCCTGAGCCCGACAGTTCACCGCTCGAGCGGTTGGACCGGTACCATCCGCCTTCGAGCGAGCTTTCGTCCTCTTGCAGCAAGGAGCGCCCGTGCCCGATCTGCCTCCCCTGCTCGGATCGACCGGGCCGTTCTTCATGTTCTCGCTCGACGAGACCTTCGAGGTGCTGGCCGAGGCCGGCTTCGACGGCGCCGAGCTGATGATCACCCAGGACCGGCTGAGCCAGGACCCGCACCGGATGGCGGCGGTCGCGCGCCGCTACGGCCTGCCGGTCCCAGCCATCCACGGGCCGTTTCTCCTCGCCACCTGGCTGGTCTACGGGACGGACCCCAAGGGCAAGCTGGACCGCTGCGTGGAGTTCGCGGAGACGGCCCGGATCTCGACCATCGTCATCCACCCGCCCTACCGCTGGCAGACGGCCTACGCGGGCTGGCTGGCCGACCGGATCGTGGAGATCCGCGAGCAGACCGGTATCACCGTGGCGGTCGAGAACATGTTCCCGGTGTGGATGAACGGCCGCCGCATCCCGTTCCAGAACGGCATCGAGCCGCGGGAGCTCGTCCGCTACCCCTACATCACGCTGGACCTGAGTCATCTGGCGGTTGCCGGTATCGACGTCCTCGACGCCTACGACCAGCTCCGCGACCAGATCGTGCACGTCCATGTCTCCAACAACGCCGGCAGGGGCCGCGACACTCACGCCGGCCTCGACGACGGCGTCCTGCCGATCCCGACCTTCCTCGAAGGGCTGATGACCTCGCGCTTCCCCGGAGCGGTCACGCTGGAGCTGGACGTGCGCCCCTGGGCCGAGGACCGCGGCGCCCTGCTCGGGTTCCTGCGCCACAACGTCGCCACCGCGCGCAAGCACCTGGCCGACGGCGACAGGATCGCCGGCCAGGTCGGCCGCCGCGGCTGATCGCGTCGGCGGGGCTCGCGAGCACGATCGCACACGGGCGAGATAACATCGCTGCCGCTCTGCACGTCGTACGTCAGGGAGCTGACCATGCGCACCGGCACCGCCATCGCGCTCGCCATCCTCCTCGTCGTCATCGTCCTGGCGGCGGGCATCCAGTTGGTGCTCGTCCGATGACCACCGGGCAGATACCGGGCGTCGACGAGCTGCGCTCGGTGGCCCCGGCGCAGTGCCCCTGCGGGCGCGGCGACATCGCCGCTGAGCTGGAGCGCCAGCGGCCGTTGCTGGAGCGCGCGGTCGCGGGCGACGCTCGCGCCCTGGGGGAGCTGTACGACGACAACGTCGACGACGTCTACCGCTACCTGCGCGCCTGGACCGGCGACGACGCGGCCGCCAGGGAACTGACCGCGCAGGTGTTCCACGGCGCGCTGGCCTGGCTGACGGCCATCGCCGAGGGCGAGGGCGACCTGGCCGCCTGGCTGCTGACCATGGCGCGCGACGCGGTGGCGCAGCAGCGGGGCGCAGGCTGGATGGGCAGCCCCGAGCCGGTCGAGAGCCAGTCCCCCGACGTGCTGCTGGCCGCCGGGCAGCTCGACGACGCCCACCGCGAGGTCGTGGTGCTGCGGCTGCTGCTCGGCCACTCCCTGGTCCATACCGCCCACCTGGCCGGCTACTCGGCACCGGTGGTCTCCGAGCTGCAGCTCGCCGCCTGCTCGACCATCTGGCAGATGCTCAGCGGCACCGCCGCCGAGCCGGCTCCGGGAGGCGCCCAGGGGATGCGCCCGCGCTGGTTCGAGGGCTGCCTGGAGGGCGCCTACTTCGACCCCAACAGCGATCCCGGCCTGTCGGACCTGCTGGCGGTGGCCGACGCGCTGCGGCAGGCCGCGCCGCGGCAGGTGCCGCTGCCCGACGACGCGTTCCTGCAACGCCTCCGCGAGCAGCTCCTCGGCGAGCTCGGCGGCGACGCCCCCGAGCGGCCACGGAGCGACAGCCGGATCGCACGCGCGCTGGCACTGGCCCGCCTCCACTTCGGTCGCCATCCCTGGGTGGCGACCATCGTGGCGGCCGGCGCCATCGGCCTGGTGTTCGGGCTCCAGGCGGCCGGCAACACGGGAACCCACTCGGCCTGCGGTGACGGCCCGTGCCTTGGGAGCACCACCGAGGCGACCGCGGGCCCCGCGGCCGGGGCGGCCGCCCCCACGCTGCCGACCCTCGGCCCGACCACCAGCCTCACGGCCAGCACGGCGCCGCCCTCGAGCACGCTCCCGCCGACGACCCGAGCCCCGGGCGCCGCCCCCTCGACGGTCCCGCCCACGACCGTCGCGCAGACCCAGACGACCCAGCAGACCACCACGACCCGCCGCCAGGGCAAGCCCACCACCACGACCAAACCCCCGGCGACGACCGCCACGACCGAGCCGCCGACGACCGCGACGACGGGCGGCGGATGAGGGCGCTGTTCGACGCGTGGTGATCTACAGGCCGAAGGCGCTGCCGCGCGCCGCGAGGTTCTTGTTGAGGGTCCGCTGGATGGTGTCGCGGACCTGGTCGGTCAGGTCGAACACCACCATCGGGTCGAGGACCGCGTCGGGACCGTAGCCGGAGGTCTCGATCGGCGGGCAGAACTCGATCACCCACTGGGAGGGCAGCGGCACCGCGCCGAGCGGCCCGAGCAGCGGGAAGGTCGGCGTCACGGGCAGGTAGGGCAGGCCGAGCAGCCGCGCGATCCGGCGCAGGTTGCCGACCATCGGGTAGATCTCCTCGCTGCCGACCACGGCCACCGGCACGATCGGGGTGCCGGTCCGGAGCGCCAGCTCGACGAAGCCGCCGCGCCCGAACCGCTGCAGCCGGTAGCGGTCGCGGAACGGCTTGCCGAGGCCCTTGTAGCCCTCCGGCCACACGCCCACCAGGTCGCCGGCCCGGAGCAGGCGCTCGGCGTCCTCCTCGCAGGCCAGCGTGTTGCCGGACTTGCGGGCCAGGGGCGCCACCAGCGGCAGGGTGAAGGCCAGGTCGGCGGCCAGCATGCGCAGGATCCGGTGGGCGGGATGCTCGTCGTAGATCGCCAGAGCGACCATCATCGCGTCGAACGGCAGGGTGCCGGCGTGGTTGCCGACCACCAGCGCCGACCCGCTGGAGGGGATGTGCTCCAGCCCCAGGGTCCGCACCCGCCACCATCGCTGATAGAGCGGACGCAGGACGGGCGCGAGCACGTGCTCGACCAGCTCCGGGTCGTAGCCGAAGTCGTCGACCTGGTAGTCGCCGGTGAGCCGGCGGGCCAGGAACTCGTCCTCCTCGGCCGGCCTGGCGCCGAGCCGGCTGGCGGCGAAATCGCGGAACGCGTCCGGCGAGGACCATTTCGGGCTGAAGCCGAGCCGCTCGCGCGCGGCGCTGGTGTCGGCCGCCCGGCCGAACTGGAGGAAGCGCACCTGCTCCGGCGAGAAGTCCAGGGTGCGGCGCAGCAGCTCTGCCACCACCCCGACCAGCGGCTCCGGGATCGGCAGCGGCGGCTTGCCGGCGATGCGGATCGCCTGGCTGAGCAGGACCACGCCGTCGCCGGCGATGTTGAAGGTGCCGCGCGTGGCCCGCCCGAGCACCGCGCGCTCGAGCACGCGCTCGGTGTCCGATTCGTGCAGGAACTGGAGCCGAGGGTCGAAGCCGAGCACCGTCGGGCAGGTCGGCAGCTCGAAGTAGCGGGTCAGCGGGTTGGACACGGTCGGGCCGACCTGGTTGGCCAGCCGCAGGATGGTGACGGTCACGTCCCGGCGGCGGCGGTCGAAGGCGCGCACGTAGTCCTCGACCTGGATCGCGTCCTTGCCGAAGCCCGAGCGGGGCGCGTCGTGGGGCATCGCCTCGGTCCACATCGCCGGGTCCGAGGGGGTCGAGCCGTACACCGCGGTGGTCGACTTCAGCACCAGCCGGCGCAGGTCCGGGGCGTGGTAGGCGGCCGCGAGGAGCTGCATGGTGCCGAGCACGTTGCGCTCCTTCATGACCGCGCGCCCGCCGGCGGCCTGTGGCTCCGCGCTGACACCGAGGTGGACCAGGGTGTCCACACCCGCCGACTGCAACGCCTTGATCAGCGCTGGGCTGTCGAGCGCCGCCTGGATCGGCTCGACCTTGTCGGGCAGGCCCTCCGGCAGGGGCTCGTTGTCCACTGCCAGCACGCGGGCCACCCGGTCGGACTCCGCCAGCGCCGCGACCAGCCGGCGGCCGGTCGATCGGGCGGCGCCGGTGACCAGGATGCAGCGTCGCCTTGCGGCGGTTGTCCGGGCCATCAGCGGCCCGACCGCGAGAGGACCACGCGGTCGCCGGTGCGCACCCGCAGTCGCTCGGCCGCCCGCCCCCGGTTCAGCGAGATCGCGATCCGGCGGGAGGAGTCCTCGTGCACCACCAGCGCTCCGGCGGGCACCGTGGCGAAGGTCTCCCCGACCGCCGCGCCGAAGCTCCGGTCGCCGACCAGGATCTCGACGGGATCGCCCAGGCGCAGGCCGGCGCGCTCCAGCTCGGCGTGGCCGAAGCTGAGCAGCAGGTTGCCGAAATGGTCGACCGACACGACCTCGGCGAGCAGGCGGTCGCCGTCCACGGTCGCGGTCGGGACCGGCAGGCGGACCAGGCCAGCCGGGTCCAGCTCCGGGCCGAGCGCCGAGAGGTCCAGGCCGGCCGCCAGATGAGCGGCCGCCGGGGCGAACACGTCCCGCCCGTGGAAGGTCCTGGACACCGGCGAGAGCTGGTAGTCCGGGTTGGCGAGCGCGTGCGCGCGCCTGCTCCCGCCGAGCGCGTCGGCCGCCCAGACCAGCAGCCCGTTGTCCGGCCCGACCAGGACCTGCCCACCCGCCTCGAGGGCCACCTGCCCGCGTCCCGTCCCCACGCCGGGGTCCACCACCGCCAGGTGGACGGCGTCCGGCAGGTAGCCCACCGCCTGCGCCAGCACCAGCGCGCCCTGCCGGACGTCCTGCCGACCGACCGCGTGGCTCACGTCGATGACCCTGGCGTGCGGCGCGATGCGGGCCATCACCCCGTGGCAGACCCCCACGTAGCTGTCCCCCAGCCCATAGTCCGTCAGAAAGGTGATCCAGTCGTACCGAGCCATCTCACCGCCTCCCGCGAAGCGCTCGCGCCGAGGCTACTACGCCCATTACTCGGTGCCGAAGAGGTGGCGGAGGTCGACCCGGGTGGTGGAGGCCCAGTCGGCGGTGATGCGGGTGGAGCCGAGGCGCAGGGCGCGGGCGCCCTCGGAGACGGTGGAGATCATGCGCAGGCCGCCGTCCTCGGCCATCTCGAGGTAGCCGATGCCGACGCAGCTTCCCTTGCCGTCCTCCATGCCGACCAGCAGCCCGGCCAGGCTCAACAGGTCGGCCTCGGGGGGCAGGCTCGGCAGGAACACGGTGGGCTTGACCCGCCAGCGGTGCAGCGGGCCGGCGAAGTAGGCGGCGAAGCGGGCGCGGCGGACCTCGGCGCGCTCGTCGGCGGTGGTCGGGCGGGCGTCGGGGTGGACCGGGTACGACTCGACGCGGGCGGGGGTGAACCGCCGGGCGATCCCGAGCAGCGGCTCCAGCTCCTCGCCCCGCTCGAAGCCGATCACGTAGTCCGGCCGGGTGACCTCCAGCTTGTGGTACTTGAGGATCTGGCCGTAGACGCCGCTGATCAGGCTGGAGGTGTCGACCACGATCAGCTCGGCGCCCGAGCGCCTGGCCACGTCCATCAGCTTGGCGGTGCCCGCCACCAGCGGCAGCAGGTGGAACTGGGCGGAGACCCAGCCGACGAAGTAGAGGCCGTCGGCGACGGCCAGCTCGTCGTCGGTCAGGTGCTTGGGCTCGGCGACGTGCTTGAGCCCGATGGTGGTCGGCGGCCCCACGGTGGTGCGGCCGACGTCGGTGTCGAGGTAGCTCGCCGGGATGCCACGCTCGACCGCGCCGGCCAGCAGCATCCGGGCGAAGGTGGTCTTGCCCGAGTCCATGGAGCCGAGCAGCACGACCGTGCCGGGATCGTCCAGCACCTGCTCGACCAGGCGGCCGTACTTGTCGTTCATGACAGCCGCGCGATCAGGTAGTCGACCACCGGGTCGTAGTGGACCGGCAGGACGTTGTCGTCCATCGGCAGCACCACGCGGGCCCGCCCCTCCGCCCGGGCCATCGGCAGGGCTGGGTCGTTGATGTCGGCGATGCCGATCACGTCGATGCCGCGCTCGGCGGCGGCGCCGGCCCAGCCGTGGTCCCCGACCACCAGGTCCAGGTCATCGGCCTGGTCCAGCACCAGCTCCATCGGGTGGGAGTCATGCGTGTGGTAGAGGTTGGCGCCGGAGGACAGCACGGCCACGTACTGGACGTAGCGCACCTGGCGGCGGTGCTCGCGCAGCCGGAAGGCGATGCCGTCGCCGGGCCTCGGGACCTTGGCGCCGGCGTTGCGCAGCGCGGTGCAGACCTGCTGGTGGAGGGCGAGCACCCCGGTGGGATGGCCGCTGGCGAACACCACCCGCTCGCCGTTCTCGGCGGCCCGTCGCAGCCGCTCGGCCGCACGGTCCAGCTCGTCCAGGAGCAGCTCCGGATCGATCCAGGTGGAGCCGAAGCTGGGCTCGCCCTCGGTGTGGATCCAGCCGAACTGGAGCCGGACCTGCTCGAGGACGTCGTCGGGCGAGTACCGGGTCATGCCGGAGAGCCCGAAGCAGTGGTCGGGGTCGCCCGCCGCGAGCAGATCCGCCTTGCGGAGGACGTCCGCCACCGGGGTTTGCACCGACCCGGCGATCCTTGTGGCCACCAGATGACGGCCGAGTTCGTCACGGGTCAGTTCGGGCATGCAGCGCTCCAGATGGTTCGATCGGACTGGGTATTCATGGTAGCGGAGGCGCGGTCGCCAACCCGGACGCGAAACGGTCCCCATGGCACAGGCGCTCTTGGGGGGGTGTGGGGGGGAGCGAGCTCCCCCCACATGGAAACGGGAGCCGCGCCGGGTACACCAACCAGGACTCAGACGCTGAGCCCGTGCAAGGGGAACAGGTTGCCGCGGACCATCTCGATGGCGCGGGCGACCTGCGACTCGACCCGCTGGCGGTGCTCGGAGCGCAGGGCGACCACCTCGTCTGCGGTCCGCGGGTCGAGGGTGGCGCCGTAGCGCTCGCTGGCCTCGGCCAGGAAGCCGTCGGGCAGCCGCTCCGGCAGCTTGGTCCCCACCATCTCGGCCAGGTAGCTGCACCACGCCCGGGGGACGACCGAGGCCCACTGGTAGCCGCCGCCGCCGGTGGCCAGCCAGCGGCCCTCGGTGACCGTGTGCGCCAGGTCGTGGAGGCGCTCGGCCAGCCCGGCGTAGGCGCGGGTGGTGAGCCCGAGATGCGCCAGCGGGTCGGTGTAGTGGCTGTCGCAGCCGAGCTGGGTGACCAGCACCTCCGGCTCGAAGGCGCGCACGAGCTTGGGAACCACGGCGTCGAAGGCCGGCAGGTAGAGGTCATCGGTGGTCGAGGGTGGCAATGGGAGGTTGGCAATGGTGCCACGAGCGGCGCCCTCGCCGATCTCGTGCGCGAAGCCCGTGCCCGGGAACAGGTACCGCCCGGACTCGTGCACCGAGATGGTCATCACCCGTGGCTCGTCCGCGAAGATCGCCTCGACCCCGTCGCCGTGGTGGACGTCGACGTCGACGTAGGCGACCCGCTCGATCCCCTGCTCCAGCATCCAGGCGATCGCCACCGCCGGGTCGTTGTAGATGCAGAAGCCGCTGGCCAGGCCCGGCATGGCGTGGTGGAGGCCGCCGGCGGGCGAGAAGGTATGGACCGCGTCGCCGGCCAGGATCGCCGCAGCGGCCGCGACCGTGGCGCCGCAGACCAGCATGGCGGCGTCGTGCATGCCGGGGAACGGCGGGTTGTCGCCGGGTGCGAGACCGTAGTCGAACACCGGCAGGCCCGTCTCGCTTGCCGCCTGCACCGCGGCCAGGTAGTCGAGGTCGTGGACGCGCGCCAGATCGCCACCCGACAGGGCCATCGGGGTCACCACCTTGGCCCGCTCCAGCATGCCCGCCTCCCTGGCCAGCGCCATGGTCAGCGCGACCCGGCCGGGGCGCAGCGGATGCTCGGGACCAAAGTCGTAGGCCAGGAGCCCCTCGTCCCAGACGACCGTCGCCGGACCCGTCATGGCGCCACCGGAAGGGTCGGGGCGACTCGCATGCTCGACCTCGCTCCTGGCTCTCGACGCGGTTTGCTCGGCCAGCCTACGCGTCCCGGAGACCGGTGGACATGCCTGTCAGGGGGGTTGTGGACAACGCCGGACGCACTTCGGCCGAACCACGATAGGGTAGGCGCTCCGCGCGTCAGGGACGGAGGTGGGACGCCGTGGCGGTCGTCGAGGTTCACGGCCTGAGCAAGCGCTACGGCTCGGTCCAGGCCCTGCGTTCGGTGGACGTCGCCGTCGAGCGCGGCTGCACCGGCCTGGTCGGCTCCAACGGCGCCGGCAAGTCCACCCTCCTCAAGCTCCTCCTCGGCCTGATCGTGCCGGACCGGGGCCGCGCCACGGTGCTGGGCCACGACGTGGCCACCGACCCGCTCGGGGTCCGCTCCGGCGTCGGGTATCTCCCTGAGGGCGCCTGCCTGCCAGGTGACGTGACCGCCGCGGACTTCGTCGCCTTCATGGGCCAGCTCGGCGGCCTGCCGCCGCGGGCCGCGCGCGAGCGCGCCTCCGAGGTCTGCTACCAGGTCGGCCTCGACGAGGAGCGCTACCGCGCGCTCAGCGGCTTCTCCACCGGCATGCTCCAGCGGGTCAAGCTGGCGGTCGCCCTGGTCCACGATCCCCGGCTGCTGCTGCTGGACGAGCCCACCGACGGCATGGACCCGCAGGGCCGCGAGGACATGCTCGACCTGATCGACCGGGCCCGCGGCGAGCTGGGCGTGGACGTGCTGGTCTCCACGCATCTGCTGGGCGACGTCGAGCGGATCTGCGACCGCGTGGTGATGGTCCACGCCGGCCAGGTCCTGGTCCAGGGACCGATCGCCGCCGTGGCCGGGAGCACCGACGCCGGCTTCACGGTGCAGCTCGGCGACAACGGCGACGCGGAGATGGACTGCCTGGCGCTCGCCGGCCTCCAGGTTCGCCACGCGGGCGACGAGCTGCACGTCCAGGGCGGCGCCGGCACGGCGGACACGATCCGCGACGTGGCCGCCGACCGCGGCTGGGCCCTCCGCCGGCTCAGCCCCAGGGCACCGAGCCTGGAGGAGACCTTCCTGCGCCTCCAGGCCGAGGCATCGGCACCACGATGAGCGGCGGCGGCGCGCCGGCGGGGGCGATCTACGACCGGGGTTACCGGCACTACCAGGGCGTCCGCGAGGGCCGCTCGCGGATGATCAGGGCGCTGGTGCTGGCGGGGGTGCGCCGCACGCTCGGGCTCAGGCGCTCCTGGAAGGCCAAGGTCGCACCATGGGCCCTGCTGGTGATCGCGCTGGCGCCGGTGGTGGCCTTCGTCGGCATCCGGGTGATCGCGGGCGACGCCGTGGACGAGCTGATCGGCTACGCCCAGTACCTGCGGGTCGTGTCGCTGGTGCTGCTGCTGTTCGCGGCCACCGCCGGCCCCGAGCTGCTGTGCCCCGACCGGCAGAGCAACGTGCTCGCGCTCTACTTCACCCGCCCGCTCAGCCGCGCCGATTACCTGCTCGCCAAGGCCGCGGCGCTGCTGCTGGTCATGGGGCTGATCGCGGTGGTGCCGCAGCTGCTGCTGCTGGCGGGCAACGTGCTCACCGCGGACAGCGCCATGACCTACCTGGGCGACCACCTCGGGGACCTGCCGCGGATCCTGCTGGCCGGCGGCGTGCTGACGGTGTACTACGCGGTCATCTCGCTGGCGATCGCCAGCCTGACAGAGCGGCGCGGCATCGCCGTGGCGGTGCAGCTGGGCGTGTTCTTGGCGTCCGGGACCGTGGCCGGCATCGTCTTCTTCGCCGCCCGGTTCGGCGGTCGGCGCTGGGTGTCGCTGCTGGCGCTGCAGCAGCTCCCCGAGCGCTTCGTCGACTGGGTGTTCGGCGAGCCGTTCCAGCAGGGGTCGATGGCGGCGGAGGCCGGCTTCACCGGTCCGGTGTACCTGGTGGCGATGGGCGTGGTGAACGCGCTCGCGTTCGCTCTGCTGGTCTGGCGGATCTCGAGGCTGCGCGCATGACCGCCGAGGTGCGCGCCACCTGGACGGGCGCGCAGCCCAGCGGCCGCGAGCTCCCGACCGGCGGCCGGCCGGTGGTCGAGCTGCGCCACGTGTCCAAGTGGTACGGCGACGTCGTGGCCGTCAGCGACCTCTCCTTCGAGCTGTGGCCGGGGGTCACCGGGCTGCTGGGACCGAACGGCGCGGGCAAGACCACCACGCTGAATGCCATCTGTGGGCTGCTGCGGCCCTCGCAGGGCGAGGTGCTGGTGTTCGGACGGCCGCTGCACGGCGACCCGATGCTGTACCGGGCGATCGGCGTGGTGCCCGACGGCGACCGCCTCTACCCGCGGCTGACCGTCCGTTCCTACGTCCGCCTCCATGCCGAGCTCCAGGGACTGCCGGGTCCCGGCGAAGCGGCCGACCGCGCGATCGAGGAGGTGGGGCTCACCGAGCTGGCCGGGCGGCGGCTGCGCGGCCTGTCCAAGGGCGAGCGCCAGCGGACCAAGGTCGCCGGGGCGATCGTCCATCAGCCGCCCATGCTGGTGCTCGACGAGCCCATGACCGGGATGGACCCCGGCCAGCGGGCGCGCTTCATCGAGCTGGTCCGCACGGTCGGCGCGGCAGGCGTGACCGTGCTGGTCTCCAGCCACATCCTCGGCGAGGTCGAGCGCCTGGCCACCCAGGTGCTGGTGCTGGTCGGCGGCAGGCTGGCGGCCTCCGGCGACTTCCACGCCATCCGCGACCTCATGGCCGACCAGCCGCGCACGGTGATGGTGCGGTCCTCCGACACGCGCCTGCTCGCCACCGGGCTGATCGGCCTGCCCACCACCGTGGCGGTCGAGGTCGACGGCGACTCGCTGCGGGCGCGCACCCGCTCGGTCGAGGCGTTCGCCACCGAGCTGCCACGGCTGGCGCGCGACGCCGGCGTCAGCCTTCGCGAGATCCGCACCACCGATGAGTCGCTCGAACAGGTCTTCAACTACCTGGTGCGGCGCCGATGAGCCGGGCCTCAGAGCGCCGGCCACGCATCCGCGGTGCGCGCGATCATGGCTCGCCTTCACCGCAGGCGATCGAGGCGCGGCACCGATCTCGCGAAGCGGCGCGATCGCGAAGCGGAGCGACGTGACCGGCCCTCTGGTGGTGCTGCGCTTCGCGCTCGGCGAGCTGCTGGCCGGCAGGCGGCTGCCGATCGTGGCGGCGCTGGTGGCGCTGCCGCTATGGCTGCCGTCGCTGCTGGCGCCCTCCTCCGGGCAGGATCCGACCAGCTTCGGCCTCGACCTGTTCCGCAACCTGGTCGTGCCGGTCCTGCTCCCAGTGGTGAGCTTCGCGTTCTCCACCGCCGCGCTCGGCAACGAGCTGCGCCGCGGCACCATCACCAACCTGCTGCTCAAGCCGATCCCGCGCTGGTCGGTGCTCGGCGCCGAGTACCTGGCCGCGGTGCTGGCCACCCTGGGGGTGCTGCTGCCGGCCGAGGTGGTCGGGCACCTGCTGGTCGCCCGCGGGCTCGGCTCCGCGGTGCTACTGGAGGGCATGCTGGCGGCCACCGTCGTGGGCGTGCTGGCCTACTCGGCCATCGGGCTGCTGCTGTCGCTGCTGCTGTCGCGGGCGCTGCTGGTGGGCCTGGCCTACGCGCTGCTGTGGGAGGGCGCGGCGGTGGGGGCGGCGCCCAGCGCCTCGTCACTGTCGGTGCGCGGCTACGTCGAGGGCGTGCTCGCCGCCATCCTGGACAACGGCGGCGGGCCGGAGCTGGCCACCCGTCTGGGGCCGGCGTCCGCGACCACCCTGGCCCTGGTGGTCACCGTGGTCGCGCTGGTGCTCGCCCGCGGCCGCCTCGCCCGCATGGACCTGCCGTAGGAATGCGCCGTGACGCTGTCGTCTCCGCCCCCGATGTCACTCGTTACCATCTCGATCCCTGGACGATGGTTCGAGCATGGCGGACGAATGGTGACGCTTGGATCCGCCGGCAGATAGGCGTGCTCACGATTGGGCAGCTCCAAAGAGAACAGGGAGTCACGGGGCTCTTTGACGTCGTCGAACTACACGATTCACTTTCGTCGGCGGATGAGCTCGAAGCTTATGAGGATGCTCTTCAACGTCTGGCTGAGCGGTGATACCGGCCGAAGTTCCGGCCGGCCCACTGCTAGTCGATACGGACGTCTTCTCCATGTGGTATCGACAACGAGGACGCTGGCAAGAGTTTCGAAATCTTACCGAGGCCCATCCCTTGGCGATGTCGTTTGCGGGCGTGGCCGAGGCTCTAGCACCAACCTATCTGAGGAAGGGGCATCGCGCCTGGGACGACGCAGCGAATCCGCGATGCGATCGGTCGATTCGTCATCATCCCGTATGGGGAGGAAGTTACCGGATCTCTGACTTCTCCGCGACGGTTCTCGTTGCAGTGCCTTCCTGTGGACTTCGCGGCGTCACACAGGGGCGCGGTCCGCGGCGGGTTCGTCCATGGCGGCGAGCAGGTCGGGGCGGAGGGCGCGGACGGCGGCGACGATCGTCAGGAGGGCCAGGCCTGTCACGGCGGTGACCAGCGGGAGGCCGACGCGGTCGCCGAGCCAGCCCTGCATCACCAGGCCGAGCGAGTGGCCGCCGCCGATGCCGAGCATGGCCAGGCTGGCCGTGCGGGCCCGCAGCACCCGCGGCGACCGGACCTGGCACACGGTGGTCACGCCCGACAGGACGTTGAGATAGCAGAAGCCGAGGACGCCGATGGCGGCGACCGCCAGCGGGAAGCTCGGCGCCAGGCCGTAGGCGGCGGCCAGCGGGCCGACCGCCAGCAGCGCCGCCACCAGCAGGCGTCGCCTCCCGACCCGGGCCGCCAGCGGCCCAGCGGTCAGGGCGGCGCAGACCGCGCCGATGCCCTGCGCGGTGACCAGCGCCGAGGTCCCGGCCGCGCCCTTGTCGAAGACCTTGATGGCCACCGCCGGGACCAGACCGATGAACGGCGAAACCAGGAAGGTGGTGGCCAGCAGCAGCAACAGCGCGGTGCGGATGCCGGCGTCGCGGCGCGCCGCCGCGACCCCCTCGCCGATGGTGCGCCACACCCTCATCACCGCCTCGCCACGATGGCGCGGCGGGGGCACGGTGATCAGCGCGAGCGCCAGCAGCACCGCGCCGAAGCTGGCGGTGTTGAACCAGAACGCCCAGGCCAGGCCACCCGCCGCGATCACCAGCCCGGCCAGCGCCGGTCCGATCACCCTGCCGAGGTTGTACTGGGCACCGCCAAGGGTCATGGCGCCGAGCAGGTCCTCGCCGGCGACCAGGTCCGGGATCATCGCCTGCGAGGCCGGCATGTAGGACGCGAAGGCGGCGCCCTCCAGCAGCACGATGGTGGCGACCAGCGGGATCGACAGCCGGTCGGTGACCGCCAGCAGCGCCAGCGCCGCCGCCAGCACGGTCTGCAGCAGCGCGATCGAGACCAGGTAGCGGCGCCGGTCGAAGCGGTCGGCCAGGGCGCCGGCGATGGGCCCCAGCAGCACCGTCGGCACGTAGGTGAGCGCCGCGATCGTGCCGGTCCAGCCCGCCTGGCCGGTGGTCTGGGTGACGTAGACGCCGACCGCGACCGTCTCCATCCAGGTGCCGATGTTGGAGACGAACGCCCCCGCCCAGATGGTCGCGAAGGCGCGATGCCGGAATGGCCGGAACGGCGACACCCTGGCGGGACCGGGAGAGCGAGAAGCAGCCGTCGTCACACGCCTACGGTACGCGAGTTCGGCAGGTCGATTAACGGGTCCGATTCCCCGAACAGCGGCGCAAGCCGCTACCCTGCGAGTATGTCGTCGCAACGGGACCTCATCGAATTCAAGGGCGAGCGGCCGGAGCTGGAACGCCCGTTCCTGGTGGTCCACCTCGCCGGCTGGACCGACTCCGGGGTCGCCGGCCAGACCGCCATGGGCTTCCTGCAGGCGCGTTGGAACGCACGCACCACCGCGACCTTCGACAGCGACGAGCTCATCGATTACCGAGACCGCCGTCCGCTGGTCCGCCTGGCCAGCGGGACCATCGAGGCGGTGAGCTGGTCGGAGATCGAGCTGTCGCTCGGCACGACCGTCGATGGTCTGCGGGACGCGCTGCTGCTCAGCGGGCCCGAGCCCGACTTCCGCTGGCACGCCTTCGCCGACCAGGTCACCGAGCTGTGCCGCCGACTGGGCGTGACCGAGGTCTTCGGCCTGGGCGCGTTCCCGGCCCCCTCGCTGCACACCGATCCGGTGGCGGTGGTGAGCACCTCGGCCGATCCCGAGCTGGCCGGCCGGCTGGAGACGGTCCCGGCGATCGTCGAGCTGGCCGCCGGCATCCAGAGCGTGCTCGAGGAGCGCCTGCACCAGGCCGGCATCCCCGCCACGGGCCTGTGGGCGCGGGTGCCCCCCTACCTCGCGGGTGGCAGCCACCCGCCGGCCGCGCTGGCGCTGATCCGCACGCTGGAGCGCCTGGCCGGGGTCGCGATCGACGCGACCGAGCTGGAGGCTGCCTCCAAGGAGCACATCGAGCAGGTCGAGCAGGCCATTCGCGAGCGGCCGCAGATCGCCGAATTCGTGGAGCAGATCCGCACCATGGTCGAGCAGGGGGCAGAGCAACGCCTGCCGTCGGGGGACGAGATCGCCGACGAGCTGGAGCGCTTCCTGTCCCAGCAGCCTCCGCCCGACGACGACAACCGCTCCATGTGATGGGCGTCGCCGTCGAGGTCGCGCGGCGGGCCGACGGTGCGCTGCGCCCGGCGGTCACCCCACGGCCTCGCCCCGCTGCGGGCCACTGCCGCGCAGCAGCGCGCGGACGCGGGCGACCAGCTCCTCCAGGGCGAACGGCTTCACCAGGTAGTCGTCGGCGCCCGCCTCGAGCCCGCCGTCCCGGTCGCCGGACCCATCGTAGGCGGTCAGCAGGATGATCGGGGTGCTGTCGCCGGCCTCGCGAAGCCGCCGGCAGACCTCCAGGCCGTCGATGCCAGGCATGCCGATGTCCAGGATGAGGCAGTCGATGGCCTGCTCGCGAAGCACCTGGAGCGCGGTCTGCCCGTCAGCGGCCGAGGTCACGTCGAATCCCTCATAGGGAAGGCTGCGCCCCAGCACCGAGCGGATGCTGTCGTCGTCATCGACGACCAGGAGCCTGCTGGACATCGTCGCCTCGCGGTCGGTCGAGGCGCGAGTACGGCCCGGTCGCACCGCAGCGTGCGTGCCGCGCCGCCGCGCCGCTGCGGTCAGGGCCTCCAGCCTGTTCGTTCTACCGCATCGACATTGGAGCAACCTGTGCAGCACATGAGAAGTAGGTATGAAAGCGGGGAACGCTTCCTCGATTGCTCACATTGCTCATATAGTACACATTCACGCCGCTCGCGCTGATCCCATCGATCGGGCCACGAGCCGCGGCGCCTCCCCCTCTTCACCGCCCGACAGCCGCTCCGGCGTGGGCGGGTTCAGTCGACCGCCGCTCGCGCCGACTGTGATGGAGCCGACTTCGACAGGTGGGCCCGAGGCGCCGAGGGGGGGTCGGGATGCAGGACGTGAACCTTGTGCTGGCCGACCGGTACCAGGCGCGTGAACGGCTCGGGAGCGGGGCCGGCGCCGGTGTCGAGGAGTACCTCGGGCGCGATCTACGGCTCGCCCGCCCGGTGGTCATCCAGGTGATCCGCGGTGCCGGCAAGGACGGCTTTGCGCCACAGGCGCGGCTGATGGCCAGTCTCGACCACCCGGCCGTGGCCAGCGTCTACGACTGGGGCCAGCAGGAGGGCCTCGCCTATCTGATCCGCGAGTACGTGCCCGGCCAGGACCTCGGCAGGCTGCTGATCGAGCGCGGCGTGCTACCGGTCCCGCAGGCCGCGGCCATCGGCGCCGAGGTCGCCGCCGCCCTGGCGGCCGCGCACCGGATCGGCCTTGCGCACGGCAGCCTCGACGCTGCCGACGTGATCCTCGGCGACCAGCGCGTCACCGTGGTCGGCTTCGGCGCCGGCTGGATGCGCGAGGCCGCCGGCGTCGCCCCCGAGCGTCTGGACACGACCAGGACCGGCGGGCCGGGCGCGACGGGCGGACCGGCCGTACGGGGAGGGCGCGAGCCAGGCGCGCAGGCGGATCTGCGGGCGCTCGGGGGGATGCTCTACCAGATGATCACTGGCGCCTCGCCGGAGCAGTGGCCGGTGGTGACGCCGATGGCCGGGGCCGGACTGTCGCTCCCGCTCCGCCAGGTCATCGAGCGGCTGATGGCTCCGGAGCCGGCCGACCGCTACCGGGCCGCCGAGGCCGTCCGCGCCGACCTCCTGCACCTCACCCACGGGCAGGCCGCCTCCGCGCAGCCGGCGGCACCCGCCTCGGGCAAACCGGCCCCGGCGGGCTCCGCGGCGGCGGACCCGGCCTCCACGACCGCGCCGGTGCGCGTGCCCGCCGAGGCCCCGCCGAGCTGGGTGTCGGCGACCCAGGGGACGGCCCGGCCTGGATCCGCGGCGCAGGGTGGGCCGCCCGGCGGCGACGCCCCGGAGGATCAGGACGCGGCGGGCCGGCGACGCAGGCGCTGGGTCGGAGTCTGGCTGGCGGTGATCCTCGGCCTGGCGCTGCTCGCCGGAGCGGTCGGCGGGGCGCTGCTGCTCACCCGCGATCCCGGCGACCGCGCCACCGTCAAGACGCCGGACGACCCTGGGCCCACCAGCATCACCACCGTGCAGGCGGCGGACCTGCCCGACGTGGTGGGCCTGGACGAGCGGGTGGCCACCAGCACGCTGGAGCGCGACGGCTTCGTCGCCAACATCTCCCTGCGCCCGTCCAACCAGGCGCCAGGCGTGGTCACCAGCCAGAGCCCCGGTGCCGGCCAGCGGCCCCCCAGAGGCGCGATCGTGTTCCTCACCGTCTCCAGCGGCCCCGCGGACAGCACCGTTCCGGGCGGCACGGCCGTCCCCGGCGGGCCCGTGGCCCCGCCGACCACCAAAGCGCCGGCCTCGCCGGCGGCACCGCCCACCACCGCGGCGCAGGCGTCCCCGTAGGGTCACTCGTACCTGAGCGCGGCGATCGGCTGCATGCGAGCGGCCTTGCGCGCCGGGTAGACGCCGAAGAACACGCCAACGGCCACGCTCACGCCGAACGCCAGCGCGATCGACCAGCCGGTGATGGCCGCCGGCACCGGCGACACGCGGCCGACCACCAGGCCGACGGCGATCCCCAGGAGGATCCCGATCACCCCGCCGCTGACCGTGAGGGCGATCGCCTCCAGCAGGAACTGGCGCAGCACGTCGCGGGTGCGCGCGCCCACCGCTTTGCGCAGCCCGATCTCGCGGGTCCGCTCGGAGACGCTGACCAGCATGATGTTCATCACCCCGACGCCGCCGACCAGCAGCGAGATCCCGGCGATCGAGGCCAGCACGATGGTGAGGATCGACAGCACCCTGCCGACCACGCCCAGGATGTCGCCCTGGGTGAGCACCTGGAAGTCCTGGTCGGGATGCGAGCGCGTCACCACCTCGCGGATGATCCGCTGCTCGTCGGGGACGTCGCCGGGGGAGATCGCCTTGACCGCGATGCCGTCGACCCGGCTGACCCCGAACAGGCGCTGCGCGGCCGTCACCGGGATGAAAGCCTCCTGGTTGCGGTCGACCCCAAGGGTGGTGCCGACCCGGCTGAGCACGCCGACCACCCGGAAGCGGACGCCCCCGATGGTCACGAACTTGCCCAGCGGGTCCCGTCCGGGGAACAGCAGCTCGGCCGGATTGGCGCCGAGCACCACCACCCGGCGACGGACGGCGACGTCGGACCCGCTGAAGAAGGTGCCGCGCTCCACGGTGCGGTCGAAGACGAAGGGGATGGTCTCGTTGGTGCCGTTCAGGTTGACCTGCGCGCGCCGCGGGCCGACCCGTGCCAGCTCGCCGGAGGCGACCGTGGCCGCGACCCGGTCAGGATCGCCGACCGCGTCGCCGATGCGGCGGACGTCCTCGAGGGTCAGGCGGGAAAGGGCCGGCGCGGAGCCGATCGAGAAGTCGCCGGGCGCCACGAACAGGATGTTGGAGCCCAGCGACTCGATGCCGGAGGTGACCTCGTTGCGCGCCCCGCTGCCGATCGCCACCAGCAGCACCACGCTGGTCACGCCGATCACCACGCCGAGCATGGTGAGGCCGGACCGCAGCTTGTTGGCCTGGAGCGCCTCCCACGCCAGCCGGACCGCCTCGGTGAGCCTCACCGGTGGGCCACCCCGTCCAGGCGCCCGTCGCGGACCAGCAGGGTGTGATCGAAGCGGGCGGCCACGCCGGGGTCGTGGGTGACCACCACCAGCGCCACGCCGCGCTCCGCCCGCAGCCGCGTCAGCAGCTCCAGGACCTCGTCGCCGGAGCGCGAGTCGAGGTTGCCGGTCGGCTCGTCGGCCAGCAGCATCGCCGGCTCGGCCGCCAGCGCCCTGGCGATCGCCACCCGCTGCTGCTCGCCGCCGGAGAGCTCTGAGGGCCGGTGCAGCAGGCGCTGGGCGAGGCCCACGGCCTCCAGGGCCTCGGTGGCGCGCCGGCGCCGCTCGGCCCTGCCGAGCCCGCGGTAGACCAGCGGGAGGCCGACGTTGCCGAGCGCCGTGGTCCTCGGCAGGAGCTGGAAGTTCTGGAAGACGAAGCCGACCACCTGGTTGCGGAGCCTGGCCAGCTCGTCGTCGGACAGCCGGGCGACGTCGCGCCCCTCGAACGCCAGACTGCCGCTGGTCGGCCGGTCCAGGCCGCCGAGCAGGCCGAGCAGGGTGGACTTCCCCGAGCCGCTCGGTCCCATGATCGCCAGCGAGTCCCCGCGCGCGACCGCCATGTCCACGCCGTCGAGCGCGCGGACCTCGACCCCCTCCATGCGGTAGACCTTGGTGATCCCGCGCGCCTCCACGACCGGGAGCCCCTCCGCGGACCCGATCAACCCCGTCCCCCCTTGGTGGCGTCCACGCCGTCAGCCCCCGGGCCAGCTCTCGCCGTCGTGGAGGCGCTCGGCGCCGCGGCTGACGACCCGCTCGCCCGCGCGGAGACCGGCGGCGATGGCGGCGCGGTCGTCGCCGTCCACCGAGACCCGCACGTCGCGAAGGTGGACCTTGTCGCCCTCGATCACGAACACCGCCTGCTGGCCGCGGTCGCGGCCGATCAGCGCCGAGCCGGGCACCGACAAGGAATCGCGCGCCTGGCGCACCTGGATGTCGGCGGTGGCGGTCATGCCCACCCGTGGGACCGGCCCTCCGCCGGCGGCCAGCACCAGGTCGACCTCGTAGCTCACGCCGCCCGCGGCCGACTGGCTCGACGAGGGCGCCACCGCGATGCGCCGCACCTTGCCGGAGAAGCCGGCGCCGGGGAAGGCGTCGAGCTGGACGTCCGCCGGCTGGCCGACCTTGACCAGCGCGATGTCGGTCTCGTCGACCTCGGTGGCCACCTGGAGGTCGCTGAGGTCGTAGACGGTGGCCACGGTCTGGCCGGCGGCGAGCTGGTCGCCGACCCGCAGCGGCGGCCCGCCCCCGCTCTGCCCGCCGCTGCCGCTGGTCAGGCCCTGCACCGCCTGCTGGGCGCTCTCCGGGAGCTGGGAGAGGTCGGGCAGGCTGGTGGCGGTGCCGCCGCTGGAGGCGCGGCCGAGCTGGAGCGTGCCGGAGATGGGCGCGCGCAGGGTCAGCGCGGCCTTCTGCTCCATGGCGAGGTCGAGGGCGAGCTGCGCCTGGCCGCGCTGGGCGGCGGTCGCCGCGTTCAGCGCGCCGCGCAGGGCGGCGGTCTGCTGGTCCACCGCGGCGACCGCCAGCTCCGCCGCCTGGGTGGCGCGCCGCTGGCTGGTGGCCACCTGCTGCTCGGCCTTGTCGAGCCTGGCCTTGACCTGGGCGCGCTGGGGCGGCGGCAGCGCCGCCAGGGTCGAGCGCAGGGCACGCAGCAGCGCCTCCGAGGTGGTGCTGAGCTGTTGCTGGACCTGCTCGATGGCGGCCAGCGCCGAGGCGACCGGGACGCTGGGGACCAGGCCGTCGAGGGCGGAGGCGGAGTCCACCGCCGCTTGGGCCTGGCGGATCGAGCTGTCGACCTGCGTCGAGGAGAGCTGCGCGACCACCTGTCCGCGCCGGACCCGCTGCCCGTCGCGGACGCGGAGGTCGGCCAGCTTGGCCGCGGCGGGAGCGTGGAGGTCGGACTGGGCGGCCGCCTGCACCGATCCGGGGGCGCTCACCCGCTCGACCACGTCGGCGGTGCGCGCGGGCTCCGCCGCGAAGCGCGTGTCCGGCCCCGACCCGCAGGCCGCCAGCGCGAGCGCGCCCGCCGCCAGCCCGGCGACCGGTACCGCCGCGACCCGGACCCAGACCCTGCTGACCCGCATCCGGCGACCTCTCACAGCTCGTGCCAAAACCACCGGGTCAGCATAGTTGGTGTGGGGGATTCGGGGGGCGGAGCGCAGCGGAGCCCCCGATGAGTAGGGGGACACCAGTGCGTGTCGATCTGCCTAGCGCTTCGCCAGGTTGGAAAGGAAAAAATAGAGGTTGGCGGGGCGCTCGGCGAGGCGGCGCATGAAATAGGGGTACCACTGGTCGCCGTAGGGGACGTAGACGCGCAGCCGGTAGCCCTCGGCGACGACCTGCGCCTGCAGGTCTCGGCGCACTCCGTGGAGCATCTGGAACTCGAAGGTCGAGCGGTCGCGGCCGTGCCTGGCGGCCAGCGACTTGGTGAGCGCGACCAGCCGCTGGTCGTGGGTGGCGACCATTGGATAGGCGTTGTCCCGGACGAGCACGTCCAGCAGCCGCGCGTAGGCGGCGTCCACGTCGGCCTTGCGCTGGAGCGCGACCTCCGGCGGCTCCCGGTAGGCGCCCTTGACCAGCCGGACCGGGACGCCGAGGCCGTTCAGCCGCTCCAGGTCGGCGGGAGTGCGGTGCAGGTACGCCTGGAGGCAGACGCCGACGTCGTCGTAGGACTCCTCGAGCGAGGCGACCAGATCCAGGGTGCGGTCGACGTAGGCCGCGGACTCCATGTCCACGCCGACCATGGCGCCGACCTCCTTGCCGCGAGCCGCCACCTTGGCCGCCTCCTCGGCGGCGAGGTCGCGGCCGAGGTCAAGGCCGAGCGCGGTCAGCTTGACGGAGATGTTGGCGTCCAGGCCCTCGTCCTGGATGCGGTCCAGCGCCGCCAGGTAGGCGGCGCTGGCGCCCCGAGCCTGGCTCTGCGACTCGGTGTTCTCGCCCAGGTGATCCAGCGCCACCGACATCCCGGCGCCGTTCAGCTCGCGGATCGTCCGTTCGGCGTCGTCCAACCGATCGCCGGCGATGAACCGGCGCGCCACGCGCCAGGCGACCGGGTTGTTGGTCACCTGCCGCTTCAGCGTCGACGACGCGGCGGCCTTCAGCAGCGTTGCCTTGAGCACGCCCCACCTCGCTTTGCGAGAGCAACCTCGACGGCCCCCCTTTTGAGGAGGCCGCTGGACCCTCGTTGGCCCAGCTTCGAGTATGGCATGGCGGGTCGCCCGAGCAGGGCATCCATGGCGCAGGCGCGCTTGGGGGCCGTGGGGGGAGCGGGTACGCGGTGACCAAGCCCTACACGACCTCGACGGGGACCAGCTCCAGGCGACGCCCGAATTCCTGCTCGAAGAGGTCACCGCCCTGCTCGGCCGCCCACACGTCGCGGTCGGGCAGGTCCCGAGCGCGCAGGTCGAGGCGGGCGACCCCATCCTCCGTATGGACGTCCACCTGCTGCACCACCTGGAAGTGGTCGGCGTCCAGGCCGTCGGCGATCCGCAGCAGCGCCGCCAGGCGCCGCACCAGCAGGCGCTCGCCCTCGGACAGCGCCTGGTAGTCGGGGTGGCGCTCGGAGGGCAGCGCCTTGCGGTGGTAGCGGGCGACGTTGGCGATCACGGCCAGCTCCTCTGGGCCGAACCCGTCGAGATCGGCGTTGCGGATCAGGTACAGCGAGTGCTTGTGGTGTGCGGACTGCGCCACGGCAAAGCCGACGTCGTGCAGCAGCCCGGCGAACTCGAGCAGCTCGCGCTCGGGCGGTCCCAGCCCGTGCAGCTCGGCGGTCTGGTCGAACAGGGACAGGGCCAGCTTGGTCACCTGGCGGCTGTGCGGCTCGTCCCAGCCGTTGCGGCGCGCGAATTCGAGCACCGACCGGGTGCGAGGGTCCTCCACGGGCTCGGCACGGCCGCTGTCGTGCTTGGCGAGGTAGTCGAGGATCACGCCCTCGCGCAGCGCCCATGGCGCCAGCACCAGCTCGCGGAGACCGAAGGCCTGCATCAGCAGGGCGGCCACCTGCGAGCCGGCGACCAGGGTGGCCGCGCGGAACTCGTCGAGGCGGGCCAGGCGGGCGCGGTCCCGGATGGTGCTGGAGGCGATGTAGCCTGCGACCACGTTCAGCGCCTCGCGGGTCAGCACCGGCGCGGTCTGGCCGTCGATCCCGGCGAAGCCGAACTCGTGGGCGGGCGTGGGCGCCTCGGGCAGGGCCCTGGCGAACACGCCGAGGTTGCGGAAGGTCTTGGAGGTCGCGCAGACGATCTCCCACGGCTGCTCACGGACCCGCTCCGCCAGCGGTCCCAGCAGCGCGAGCGCGTGCACACGCAGGGAGGCCAGTTCCTCCTCGCGCGGTGGGTCGGAGCGGATGAACCGGCGGGTGAGCCTGGCCACACCGAGCGGCAGGCTCTCGACCAGCTCCGGCCGGTCGCTCTCGCCGCCGGCGACCTCCAGGCTGCCGCCGCCGATGTCGACCACCAGCAGGCGCTTGGCCGAGAACGCCGTCCAGCGGCGGGTGGCGAAATAGGTGAGCCGCGCCTCCTCGGCGCCGGAGAGCACGCTGATCGACACGCCGGTGGCCTCGCGGACCCGGCCGAGCGCGTCCGCGCCGTTGCGGGCCTCACGGATCGCGGAGGTCGCGAAGCCGACCAGCGCCTCGGCGTGGAGCCGGTCGGCGGCCGCGCGCTTGCGCTTGACGCTTTCGATCAGGCGCTCGACGGCCTCGTCGGGCAGGAAGCGCCCGGGGAAGGCGGCGTCGGCCAGCCGCAGCGTGTCGCGCTCCCGGTTCACCGGCGCGAAGGTGCCGTCCGGCCGCCCGTCGACCACGACCAGGTGCACGGTGTTGGAGCCCACGTCGAGCACAGCCAGCCGCACCGGCCGCGCCTCCCTTCACGCAAATGGGATGGATCTCGGTCCGGCGATGGTACCGGCCCCGCCCCGCCGGTAAGCTGCGCGGACATGCCCGAGTTGGTCCGACCGCCGGGAGTCCTGGCTCCCGCCCGAGCCGGAGGTCCGGGATCATGCTCCCAACGGAATGCTCGTATGGTGCCTGAGCGCCGGGCGGCCGAGGTCCCGGGATGGCTGTCGCGGTCCGCGGCGGTGAGCTGGCGGCTGCTGGTGGTGGCCGCCGCCATCGGGGTGGTCGGCTTCCTGCTGGTGTACCTGCGGCTGGTGGTGCTGCCGGTGATCGTGGCGCTGTTCCTGAGCACCCTGCTGGCGCCGCCGGCCGGCTGGCTGCGCGCCCGCGGCTGGCCGCCGCTGGCCGCGACCTGGGCGGTGATGGGCGGCGCCGTGCTGGTGATCGCCGGAGCCAGCGCCGCGCTGGCGCCGCAGATCGGTCCGGAGATCGGCGCCCTGCGCGACCGGGTCACCACCGGCCTGGACGACGTGCAGCGCTGGCTGCGCACCGGGCCGCTCCATATCTCCGACACCCAGCTCTCCGACCTCCTGGACCGGGCGCGCCAGGAGGCGCAGACCAACTCGCGCGCGCTGACCCGGGGCCTGCTTTCCGGGGCGACGCTGGCGGTCGAGGTGGTCACCGGGGCGCTGCTGTCGCTGGTGCTCACGTTTTTCTTCATCAAGGACGGCGACCGGATGGGCAACTGGTTCGCCAACCACGCCGGGGCGCGGGCGGACGACGTGCGGGCGGTCGGCCGGCGCGCCTTCGAGACCCTGGGCGCCTACCTGCGCGGCCAGGCCACCGTCGGGTTGATCGACGGGGTGTTCATCGGCGTCGGCCTGGCCGTCGTGGGGGTGCCGCTGGCGGTCCCGCTGGCCTTCCTGGTGTTCCTGGGCGCCTTCCTGCCGATCGTCGGGGCGTTCCTGTCGGGGCTGATCGCCGCGCTGGTCGCCCTGGTCAGCAAGGGCCTGGTGGCGGCGCTGATCATCGTCGGCATCACCATCCTGGTGCAGCAGCTGGAGGGCCACGTGCTGGCGCCGTTGGTGCTCGGGCGGGCGGTCAAGCTGCACCCCGCGGTGATCCTGCTGGCCCTGACCGGCGGCGGGGTGGTCGGCGGCATCATCGGGGCTGCCCTGGCCGTGCCCTCGGTCGCGGTGGTCACCTCGGTGGCGACCTACCTGCGCAACCGCCCGCCGGACCCGTTACCGCTCGGGGTTGACGGTCGAGCGGGGGTGCCGCAGGGCCAGCACGATGATCGCGGCGGCCGCCACCAGGGCGGTGAGCAGGACCAGCACCACGCCGTGGTTGACCCGGGCGACCAGCCAGTAGGCGACGGCGGCGATGATCGCCGAGGCCGGGATGGTGATCACCCACGCCCAGACGATCCGCCCGGCGACTCCCCAGCGGACCGCTGACAGCCGGCGCGTCGAGCCGGCTCCGACGATCGCCCCGGTGATGGTGTGGGTGGTCGAGACCGGGATGCCGAGGAAGGTCGCCAGGTAGAGCGAGGTGGCCGCGGCCGTCTCCGCGGAGAAGCCGCCGATCGGCTTGAGCGCGGTGATCTTCTGCCCGAGGGTCTTGACGATCCGCCAGCCGCCGGACAGCGTGCCCAGGGCGATGGCGCTGTTGGCCAGCAGGACCACCCAGAAGGGCACCGGCAGCTTGCCGCCGGGTCCGAGGTGGAGGTAGCCGGCACCGACCAGCAGGGCCGAGATGATCCCCATGGTCTTCTGCGCGTCGTTGCCGCCGTGGCCGAGGCTGAACGCCGCCGCCGAGACGAGCTGCAGCCGCCGGAACCGATGGTCGACCTTGCGTGGCGTCGACCCTTTGAACAGCCACAGCAGCCCGAGCATCAGCACGAACGCGAAGAACATCCCGAGCAGCGGCGACACCACGATGAAGATCACCGTCTTCTCGAAGCTCGCCGCGTTCACCACGCTCCAGCCGGCCTTGGCTATGCCGGCGCCGACCACGCCGCCGATCAGCGCGTGCGACGACGAGGTCGGCAGGCCGAGCCACCAGGTCGTCAGGTTCCAGGCGATGGCGCCGACCAGGCCCCCGAACACCACCGCCTCGCTGACCGCCTTCGGGTCGATGATCGTGCCGACGGTGTTGGCCACGTGGGTCCGGAAGACAAGGAACGCGATGAAGTTGAAGAAGGCCGCCCAGACCACCGCGAACCGCGGGCTCAGCACCCTGGTCGAGACCACCGTGGCGATCGAGTTGGCCGCGTCGTGGAAGCCGTTGGAGTAGTCGAAGACGGCTGCCAGGCACACCAGCGCGATGACCGAGGCCAGGGTGACGTCAAGCATTCTTCAGGACGATGCTCTCGACCGTGTGCGCCACGTGCTCCAGCTCGTCCAGAGCCTGTTCGATCTCGTCGACGATGTCCTTCCACCGCAGCAGGAACTGCGCCGGGTGCTCCGCGTCGAAGCTGTAGAGGTCCGCCCTGGCGTGCCGGTAGAGCCGGTCTCCCTCGTTCTCCAGCTCGTTGATCCGGATCCAGTACGCCCGCAGCGGCTCCTCCTCGAGGTGCCGCAGGTGCTTCAGGCCGCGAGCGGTCTCCTCGGTGGCGCTGCGGACCAGCCGGCACTGTTCCACGACCGCGTCGATCGGCTCGGTGACGCGGTGCAGCACCATCATGTCCGCCGCGGCCTCCAGGGAATCCACCACGTCGTCCAGGTTCGAGGCGAGCGCGTAGATGTCCTCGCGGTCGAAGGGCGTGATGAAGGTCGAGTTCAGGCGCGAGAGGATCGCGTGCGTCAGGCGGTCGCCCTCGTGCTCGGCGTCGGTGAGGCGCTTGGCCTTCATCTCGGGATCGACGAAATCCTCGACCATGTCCAGCAGCAGCCTGGCGGCTTCCGCAAGGTTGTCGGCCGCTGCCTCGAACAGGTCGAAGAAGGACTCCTCGCGCGGGAAGATCCGCAGCCTCACGAACTCACTCCCGGGTCGGGGGATCGCCGCCTGCAAGGTAGCAGCCGCCGTCGCCGGGTGTCGACAACTGTTCACCCTGGCGACGCCAGGGGATCACCTCGTGCGCGCGCTCGTGTCCCGCGCTTCCCTGCGGGGTCACACGAGCGCCTCGATCACCCTGAATGGCTCGAATCATTAGAAAGCCTCTCTGGTCAAGGCGACTTCATCTGTTCACCGGACGTTCATCTTTCTCCTGACAGCCGGCCACCTGCCGCCCGTAGCGTCGGGCCGTCAGTGAGGAAGGAACGGGCAGACAGGACCCAACAGCCGAGAAGAGAGGTACGACCTGAGGTGAACCGCAACCTGCTCTCACGGCTCGCGATCGTGGGTGTCGCGCTTGCCGGGCTCGTGCTGGCCGGCTGCGGCGGCAACAACAACGGCGGGTCGTCCAGCTCCGGAACGAGCGGCGGATCGGATCTGGCGAGCCTCTCCGGCAGCATCAAGGGCTCCGGCTCCAGCTTCCAGGATGCCTTCGACCAGGAGGTCATCTCCCAGTTCAAGTCGGTGGCCCCCAAGGCCACGGTGACCTACAACTCGGTCGGGTCCGGCACCGGCAAGAAGGAGTTCGGCCAGGGCCTCGACGACTTCGCCGGGACCGACAGCCTGGTCAAGGAAGGCGACGGCCCGGCGGCGGGCTCGTACGTCTACATCCCCACGGTGGCCGCCCCGATCACCGTCTCCTACAACCTGTCCGGCGTGGACAAGCTCCAGCTCAGCCCGGACACGCTCGCCAAGATCTTCTCGACGAGCATCAAGAAGTGGAACGACCCGGCGATCGCGGCGGACAACCCGGGCGCGAGCCTCCCGAACAAGAACATCACGGTCGCGCACCGCTCGGACGGCTCGGGCACCACCAGCAACTTCACCAAGTACCTGGCCGCGGCGGCGCCCACGACCTGGAAGCTGGGGGCCGGCGACACCGTCAACTGGCCGGCCTCGACCCAGGGCGCCGAGAAGAACACCGGCGTTGCCCAGATCGTCCAGCAGACCGATGGCGGGATCGGCTACGTCGATTACAGCGACGCCACCGAGCTGAAGCTCAGCTTCGCCTCCATCAAGAACAAGGCTGGCCAGTACGTGGCGCCGACGCTCGAGGGTGCCTCCGCCGCGGTCGAAGGCGCCCAGGTCGCGGACGACCTCACCTACAGCCCGATCAACGTGGATGGTCAGGCGGCCTACCCGATCACCTCGCCGACCTACGTGCTGATCAAGCCGAAGTACGATGACGCGCAGAAGGCCGCGCTGGTCAAGGGGTTCGTGAAGTACATGCTGACCGACGGGCAGTCGATCGCCAAGGACGTCAACTACGCCCCCCTGCCGAGCTCGCTCCAGCAGAAGGCCCTCGCCCAGCTCGACAAGATTGGAACGTGACGGACGAGACACCTCCAAGTAGTAGCCACCGCAGGGGTGGGGCCTGACGACCCCACCCCTGTAGGCGCGGGAGCGTATCGGAGCTGACGTGACGACCCAGACCACCCAGACACAGGGCCCCGGATCGGACCTCAAACGCCGTGGGGCCGGCGGTGTTCGGTTCGAGCGCGTGTTCCGAGTGTGGACGCTGGCCACCGGCCTGCTCGTGCTGGCGATCCTCGCGCTCATCCTCTTCAGCACCACCCGGCAGGCCTGGCCGGTCCTGCGCGACATGGGCTTCCGATTTGTCACGGACAGCACCTGGGACCCGAACCCGGCGAAGGGCAGCCCGGTGTTCGGGGCGCTCTCCTTCATGTACGGCACGGCGGTGTCCTCGCTGATCGCGCTGCTCATCGGGGTGCCGATCTCGATCGGCATCGCGCTGTTCCTGACCGAGCTCGCGCCGCGCTGGCTGCGCACTCCGGCCGTCACGGTCATCGACCTGCTCGCCTCCGTGCCCTCGGTGGTGTTCGGCCTGTGGGGGGTGCTGGTGCTTGCCCCCGTGCTGCTCCACGTCTACCAGTGGTTCAACGACGTCTTCGGTGACGTCCCCGTTCTGGGCAGCGTGTTCGGCGTCCCTGTGGGCACCGGTCGGAACTTCATGACCGCCGGCATCATCCTGGCCATCATGGTCACCCCGATCGTCACCTCCATCAGCCGCGAGGTCCTGAGCACGGTGCCGCAGGCCAACAAGGACGCCGCGTTCGCCCTTGGCGCCACCCGCTGGGAGATGATCCGGGGCGCGGTCTTCCCGCACAGCTTCGGTGGCCTGGTCGGCGCGGTCATGCTCGGGCTGGGCCGAGCTATGGGAGAGACCATCGCGGTCGCCCTGGTGATCGGCGGCGCGACCGCCATCACCCCCAACGTCTTCGCCGGTGGCAACAGCATGGCCGCGGTCATCGTCCAGCAGTTCGGCGAGTCGTCCGGGACGTTCACCGCCGCGCTGATCGGCCTGGGCGTCGTGCTGTTCGCGATGACCGTGCTGGTCAACCTGGCCGCCCGCGTCATCGTCCGCCGCACCGAGGCTCGCATGCAGGGGGCAGCGACATGACCGCCACCGTCCCACCAGCCGCTCGCGCCGAAACCAGGGCGCCGGACCTGCGCCGGGCGGCGCTGTCGTCGCGTCGCCGGATCACCAACGGGGTCGCGATGATGGCGATCACGTTCGCGCTGCTCCTGGCGGTGGTCCCGCTGGCGCTGGTCGTCTGGGAGGTCATCGCCAAGGGCGTGGACGTGCTGAGCTGGCAGTTCCTCACCCAGGACATCCCCAACTCCTACCGTCACGCGGGGCCGGGCATGGGGCCGGCGATCGTCGGCACGCTGCTCATCACCGGCATGGCGGCGCTGCTGGCGATCCCGCTCGGCGTCTTCGGCGCGATCTACCTCAACGAGTACGGCAAGCAGAAGCCGCTGGCGCGCGCCATCCGCACGATGGCCGACGTCATGACCGGCGTCCCGTCGATCGTCATGGGCCTGTTCATCTACACCGGCTTCGTGGTGGTGCTGGGCGCGCAGACCGGCTTCGCCGGCGCGCTGGCCCTGGCCTGCCTGATGCTGCCGATCGTCATCCGCAGCAGCGAGGAGATGCTCCGCCTGGTGCCCGACGAGCTCCGCCAGGCGAGCCTGGCCCTGGGCGCCAGGCAGTGGCGCACCATCCTCACGGTGGTCCTGCCGGCGGCGATCTCGGGCATCACCAGCGGCGCGCTGCTGGCCGTGGCGCGGGCGGCCGGAGAGACCGCGCCGCTGGTGGCGACCATCGGCATCACCTTCGGCGTGAACCGTAACCTCTTCAACGGGCAGAACACCGCGCTGCCCGCGCAGATCTTCCGTAACGCCAGCCAGCCGTTCGCGGCGGCCCAGGGACGTGCGTGGGGCGCGGCACTGACATTGGTGGTGATCGTGCTGGCCTTTACGATCATCGCCAGAGTCATTGTCAGCCGCTTTGCCATCAAGGAGCGTTGAGATGACCGACCAAGGAGCGCCGCAGCGGCTCGCCGCGCCCACCGTTGCCATCGGGACCAGGGCCGCGGCCGCCCAGCAACCGTCCGGGCCACCCATCATGGAGCTGCGGGAGGTCAGCGTCTTCTACAACGACTACGAAGCGGTCCGCGGCACCAATTTGCCGATCGCCCAGAACCAGATCACCGCGATGATCGGTCCCTCCGGGTGCGGCAAGTCGACCATCCTGCGGGCCCTGAACCGGATGAACGACCTGATTCCGGGCGCTCGGGTCGCCGGCACGATCACCTACCACGGCCAGGACATCTACGCCCCCGAGGTGGACCCGATCCAGGTACGGCGGCGCGTCGGCATGGTCTTCCAGAAGCCCAACCCGTTCCCGAAGTCCATCTACGACAACGTCGCCTATGGCCTACGCATCAACGGCATCAAGGGCAAGCTCGACGACCACGTCGAGGAGGCGCTGACCGGCGCCGCGCTCTGGGACGAGGTCAAGGACAAGCTCAAGACCAGCGGCCTGGCGCTGTCCGGCGGCCAGCAGCAGCGGCTCTGCATCGCTCGCGCGATCGCGGTCAAGCCGGACGTCGTCCTGATGGACGAGCCGTGCTCCGCGCTCGACCCGATCGCCACCGGCCGGATCGAAGACCTCATGCGCGAGCTGACGGACACCTACACGATCGTCATCGTCACCCACAACATGCAGCAGGCGGCGCGCGTCAGCCACCACACGGCGTTCTTCACCGCCGAGGTCGACGAAAAGCAGGTGCGCTACGGCCGGCTGGTCGAGTTCAACGACACCGAAGTGCTCTTCACCAGGCCCTCGAACCCCGTCACCGAGCGCTACATCAGCGGCCGCTTCGGCTAGGGGGGGTCCGGGGGGCTCAAGAGCGAGGCCCACCACGGGGCCACGCGGGCCAAGCAGAGCCGAGTTAGCCCCCCGGTGAATCGGCGGTCCGGGGGGCTCAGCCGTCGAAGCGGTAGCCGACCCCGCGGACGGTGACGATCAGCTTGGGATCGTGGCGGTCCTGTTCGAGGCGGGCGCGCAGGCGCTTGACGTGAACGTCGAGGGTCTTGGTGTCGCCCACGTAGTCGAACCCCCAGACCCGGTCGATCAGGGTCTGACGGGTGAGCACCCGGTTGCGGTTCTCCATCAGGATCTCGAGGAGCTCGAACTCCTTGAGCGGGAGGCTCACCGCGTCCCCCCGCACGGTGACCTCGTGGCGCTCCTGGTCGAGCCGGATCCCGGCCGCCTCGATCACCGAGGCGTCGGTGGGCGCCTGCGCCTGGCCGGCGCGCCGCAGCAGCGCGCGCACCCGCGCGACCAGCTCCCGCAGCGAGAACGGCTTGGTGACGTAGTCGTCGGCGCCCATCTCCAGGCCGACGACCCGGTCCACCTCGGCGTCGCGCGCGGTCAGCATGAGGATCGGGATCTGGCTCGAGGCCCGCACGCGCCGGCAGACGTCCCAGCCGCTGAGCCCCGGCAGCATCAGGTCGAGCACCAGCAGGTCGGGCCGCTCCCGCTCGAAGTCGCGGACGGCCTGGGTGCCGTCGGCGGCGGTGACGACCTCCATCCCCTCGCGGGAAAGCGCGTAGCGGATCGCTTCGAGGAGCGATTCCTCGTCGTCCACCACCATCACCTTGGGCACAAGGCTCCCTTCCCCGCTTCGGAGCCGACCCCGTACCGACCGGGGCCGGCTGCCAGATTTACGGTTCCATAAGGGATCATGCGCCAGCAACCCGAGACCGGCGCGGCTCGCGCGCTTTCCGACCAACCTTCACCTGCCGTTCGTTTTCGCGCCATGCGCCTGACCGCGAACCGTTCGAGCACCGCGTAGGATGAGGCTGACGAACGACCCGGTCTGGTAACGGGGAGGGGGCATGCGGACGACATTTCAGCAACGGCTCGACGGCCTGGAGGCGAAGCTCGGGCAGATGGGCCAAGTCCTGCGTTCGCAGCTCGACCGGACCCTGATCGCGCTGGCCACCGCCGACGAGGACGTCGCCGACGAGGTCATCCGCCGTGATCAGCTGCTCGACGCCGACTACGTCGAGGTCGAGGAGGAGATCCTGCGCACGCTCGCGCTGGAGGCGCCGGTCGCCGCGGACCTGCGGCTGGTCGCCGGTGTGCTGCACGTGAACTCGCACATCGAGCGCATGGGTGACCTTTGCGTGAACATGGCGCGGTTCGTGAAGCTCGCCGGGCACGACCAACCGGACCCCGAGATCCAGTCGACCCTGGCCGAGATGGGCGAGCACGCCAGGAGGATGCTCGACACCGCCCTGGAATGCTTCACCAACCGCGACGTCGAGCTGGCCGAGCGGCTGCCGATCATGGACCAGCCGCTCGACGAGCTGAACGAGCGCGTCTTCCGCCAGCTCGAGAACCGCCCCGCGGAGTGGGGCACGACCCCCGGGCCGTGGGCGAGCCGGATGGTGCTGGTGGCCCGCTACCTGGAGCGCATCGGCGATCATTCGGTCGACATCGGCGAGCAGGTGGTGTTCATCGTCACCGGCGAAGTCCGCGAGCTCGTGCCGCCCAAGGCGGTCCGGGCGCACCTCGAGCGCTGAGCAAAAGGGCCCGCGATGCGACTTCCCAAGCCGGTCGGCGAGCTGCTGACCGGGTATCTCGCCTTGGCGGTGGCCGCCATCGTGGTGGCGGTGGCGCTGCAGAGCGGCCGCGTCACCGGCGAGCTGATCGCCGCCGCGGTGGGGCTCCTGGTGCTCGCGGTCGCGCTGGCGCTGCTGTCGGCGAGGGCGCTGGGGGACGCGTTCGCCGGGCTGCTGCGGGCGCTGGAGCGGCTGGCGAGGATCGCGCTGCCCGGCTGGCGCTGGAACGCGGGGGACCTCGACTCGCTGGTCAGCGAGCTGAACGCGATGACGCCGCGGCTGCGCGACCGGCTCGAGGAGCTGACCGAGGACCGCGACCGGGCCGGCCAGATCCTGGACGCCCTGGACGACGGGATCCTGCTGCTGGACGGGGCGGGGCGGCTGCTGGTCACCAACCCGACCGCGCGGGCCTGGTTCGGGCTGCCGGAGGACCTCCGGCCGGGCCTGCCGCTGCGCCGGGTGATCGGCGTGGCCCAGATCGCCGAGCTGGCCGAGGAGGCCACCGCCAAGAAGGCGCCGGTCACGGGCACGATCACGGTGGTCCTGCCCGAGCACCGGACGCTGGTGCTGCGGGCCTTCCCGCTCGCCGACCGCGGCCCGACCGGCAGGACCGTGGTGACGCTCAGCGACATCACCCAGCGCCGCCGCCTGGAGGTGCTGCGGCGCGACTTCGTGGCCAACGCCTCCCACGAGCTGAAGACGCCGGTGGCGGCGCTGCGCGCGCTGGCGGAGACGCTGGAGAGCGCGCTGCGGGACGACCCCGACGTCGCGCTCGGCTTCGTCACACGCATCAGCCGCGAGGCCGAACGGCTCGACGCCCTGGTGCGCGACCTCCTCGACCTGTCGAGGCTGGAGCGCGGCACACTGGACGCCGAGCCCGTGGACATGGTCGGGCTCGTCAAGGAGGTCGCGGAGACCTATTCCGAGCGCGCCGACGAGCGCCGCATCCGGCTCCGCACGGAGCTGCGGCGCGAATCGATGGTGCGCGGCGACCGCGCCCAGCTCGGCCTGCTGCTGTCGAACCTTGTGGACAACGCTCTGCGCTACACCGGCGCGCGTGGTACGGTCCGCATCCGGTTGGATTCGATCGACGGCAAGGTGGTGCTCGAGGTGGCCGACACCGGCGAAGGCATCCCCGCCAAGGAGCTGCCCCGGATTTTCGAGCGCTTCTACCGGGTGGACAAGGCCCGCGCCCGCCAGACAGGCGGCACCGGGCTGGGATTGGCGATCGTCCGTCACGTGGCCGAGTCGCACGGCGGCACGGTCGCGGTCGAGTCCAAGGTGGGTAGGGGAACGACGTTCTCGGTCACGATCCCGGTGACCGGCCCGTCGATGACCACCGGGGCCTGAGCGTGCGCCCGCTGGGCTCGACCACGGGGTCGGGCGCTCCCGCCGATCCGGCGCTGGCACATGCCGCAGAGGCGGCGGTCGCCGTTGAAGGGACCCGTCGCGGGCCGCGCGTCGACGGCAGGCTGCTGCTCCTGCTGGTGGTGCTGGCCATCGGCAGCCGTGGCCTCCTGGCCGGCGCGCTGTCGGGAGCGGCGCTGCGGACCTGGTCGACGATTTTCGTGTCGATCACCATCCAGGCGCTGCCGTTCCTGGTCCTCGGGGTGCTGGTCAGCGGGGCGATCGCCGCGCTGGTCCCGCCCGGCCTGCTGACCAGGGCGCTGCCGCGCCGGCCGCTGGTCGCGGTCCCCGCCGCCGGCCTCGCCGGTGCCGCGCTGCCGGGCTGCGAGTGCGCCTCGGTGCCGATCGCCGCCCGCCTGGCGGCCGGCGGAGTCACGCCGGCGGCGGCGCTCACCTTCATGCTGGCGGCACCGGCGATCAACCCGGTGGTGCTGGTCGCCACCGCCGTGGCGTTCCCCGGACGGCCACAGATGGTCCTGGCGCGGTTCCTCGGCTCGCTGCTGGCATCGGTGGCGGTCGGGATGCTCTGGACGCGGCTCGGGCGGGGCCTGCCGATCGGCGGCGCGCGGCGGTCGCTGCCAGCGGGCCTGGGTCGTTGGGAGTCCTTCAGCCACACGGCCCGCCACGACTTCCTGGAGGCCGGCGGGTGGCTGGTGGTCGGGGCGATGGCGGCGGCGACGCTCCAGGCGGTGGTGCCACGGGGCGTGCTCGACCAGGTCGCCGGCAACCATCTGCTGGCGGCGGTCGCGCTCGGCCTGCTCGCGGTGGTGCTGGCGATCTGCTCGGAGGCGGACGCCTTCGTGGCCGCCAGCCTCCAGCAGTTCTCGCTGAGCGCCAGGCTGGTGTTCCTGGTGGTCGGGCCCGCGGTGGACGTGAAGCTGATCGCCATGCAGGCCGGCGTGTTCGGGCGCCGCTTCGCGCTGCGCTTCCCGGCGCTGACCTTCGTGGTCGCGGTCGGCTCCGCGCTGCTGGTGGGCAGGTGGCTCCTGTGAGGGATCGCCGCACCCAGGGCACCATGCTGCTGGCCGTCGGCGGCATGGCGCTGTTCCTCGGCCGCAGCGACCTGACCCTGTCCTACGTGCGCGCCTTCATCCGCCCGCTGCTGCTCGCCAGCGGCGCCGTCCTGGTGGCCCTCGGCCTCGCCGCCATCCTCGCCCCGGTCACCCGCCTCCGGCTGGCGGCCGGGCCCGCGCCTGGCGCCTTCGACCATGGGCACGGTGAGGGGTCGCGGGTCGCCTGGCTGCTGGTGCTGCCGCTGCTGGTGCTCATCCTGGTGGCGCCGCCGGCGCTCGGCTCGTACGCGGCCGCGCGGCGGCCGGTGGCGGGAGCGGCGGGCAGCGGCGACGGCCCGATGCCGCCGCTCGGGCGGGCGGTCAACGGGGCCGTGCCGATGGAGCTGAGCGAGTTCACCTATCGCGCGGTGTTCGACGAGCGGCACTCGCTCGACGGCGTGCGGGTGCGGCTGCTTGGCTTCGCGGCACCCGATCGCGGCGGCGGCTACCTGCTGGCGCGCTTCGCGATGTTCTGCTGCGCCGCGGACGCCCAGGTCGTCGAGGTCGCGGTCCGCGGCGACAGCCTGCGGCGGCACCCCGACCAGTGGCTGCTGATCGAGGGCCACCTGCGCGCCTCGCTGGCGACCGGCAAGGGCCCCGACCCGGACCCCAGCACCGCGATCCCCGAGCTGGTGGCGTACTCGGTCACCCCGGTCGCGCCACCACGCGACCGCTACGAGCACACCCTCTTCGGCTACTGAGCGTCCGGCCACCTCGCCACGCGCCTCGGCGGCCCGGCCTGAAAACGCGTTGACCACGGACGCCGGCGCCCGTCACCGTGGGGCTCCGATCCAGGGTTCCTGGAGGAGTTCGCGATGACCACCACGAACACCGAGGCCGTCGAGCCGCAGCTCGTGATCACCGGCGAGCGCGCCGCCCTCGGACCGCTGCGCGCCGACCTCGTGCCCGTCTACCAGCGCTGGATCAACGACCGCCAGGTGGCCCGCGGGCTGGGCGCGAACGGCGTGATGACCGAGGAGGCGGAGCGCGCCTGGTACGAGCAGGCCAGCCGCTCGGAGGCCAACACCGTCAACTTCACCATCTACGACCAGGACGACCTGGCGCCCGTCGGCACCACCGGCCTGTTCGGCGTCGACCACTACCACGGCCGCGCCACCTTCGGGATCATGCTCGGCGACCGTCGCGGGCAGGGCCTCGGCACCGAGGCGACACGCCTGGTGCTGGAGTGGGGGTTCACCGTGCTCGGCCTCTACAACATCGCGCTCAATGTGTGGGAGTGGAACGCGGCGGCGATCCGCGCCTACACCAAGGCCGGCTTCCGCGAGATCGGCCGGCGGCGCGGTGCGGCGGTCGTGATGGGCCGCCGCTACGACGAGCTGGCGATGGACGCGATCGCCCCGGAGTTCCAGGGTTCGGCGCTGACCGAGCTCGTCCCCGAGGGCGGCCATTCGCTGGCCTGATCCGACGCCGCGCCCTGTCCCACCGCCGACCTGGGGGTGCGAAGAGCCCTCGCCCGGCCTGTTAGTCTTCGCCCTTTCTCACCGGCGAGTGGGACGCGACGATCAACGGCGATCGGGGGGCTGCGATGGAGGCGGTTGGCGGGCTCAGGCAATGGTCTCCGGGCGAGGGGCTCGGCCTCCTCGCCAGACGGTACGGCGCGACCGGGATCCGGGTCGTTCCCTGCCACCATCCGGCCATCCTCGGCCGCCCCGGCCGCTCGCGCGCCTTCGGCTGCTCCTGCGGGATTCCCGCCTGCCCGGCGCCGGCCGAGCACCCGGTCATGGCGCGGTGGGTCGAGGAGGGCACCAGCGACCGCGCGCGCATCGCCGCCTGGTGGCGCCAGCGGCCTGAATCCAACGTGGGCCTGCTGACCGGCGGCGCCTTCGAGGTCCTGGACGTGCCCCAGGGGCTTGGCGAGGCTGCGCTGCGGCGCGAGACGGTCCGCCGGCTGGCGGGCCCGGTGGCCCGCACGGGCGGCGGGCGCTACCACTTCTACGTCACCGCCATCGGCATGACCAACGGCTTCGTTCCGAGCCAGCCGGGGGCCGGGCGCAGCGGCGTGTTCTGGCACGGCGAGGGCGGCTGGGTGATCGCCCCGCCGAGCCGTCACGTGAGCGGCGGGACCTGCCGATGGCTGCAACCGCTGGAGACGGCGCTCCCAGAAGCCCACCTGGTGCTGCGCGAGCTGCTCGACGTCCAGGACGAGCTGGCCCACGCCGCCGCCGTGGACGCCGCCGGAGCGGTCGGCGATCGCTAGCGGTTCTTGGCCTTGGCGGCCAGACCGTTGGGGACGCCCCGCCCGTCGGCCGGCGATGATCCACCGCCGGCCGACCCGGAGCGCTGCGTGGACAGACGGCTCGCCAGCGGCGGGCGCAGCTCGCGGAGCAGTTCCTGCGCGGTGGCGACGCTGACGTTCAGGCCTTCGTCGGACAGCGCCTGCACCAGGGCCTCGGGACTCAGCGACTCCTTCTCCTCGCGCTCGTCGAGGATCCGCGCGGCCACCACGTAGGGCGTCAGCGGCTTGCCGTTCCTGTCGAGCGCGCCCGGACGCTTGTCGCTGCGCAGGCGGGCGGCGTTGAACACCGGCTCGGCGGCGTGCGCGGGCTCGGAGGTCATGTGCTGGACCGCGGGCTTGGACGCCGGCGAGGCCTTGGCCGGAGCGGCGGCGGCCGCGGCCCGAGCAGCGGCGACGCGGGCCGCCTGCTTCTCGTTGGCGCGGGCGGGCGTGGCCGGCGTGAAGATCGGCACGTTGGGGTCGCGGTCGGCGTCCGCTTGCTGCGGCTGGGGCCGCGGCTGCGGCTCCGAGCGCGGCTCCGCCTGCGGCTCGCTCCCGGTCGCCGCCTCGGCGGCGGGCGATGACATCTCCCGCCGCTGCCTGCGCGGCTTGCGGGTGATCTCGCCACGCACCGGGGAGGGCGGTGGCGCCTGGAGCGCGGCCAGTTCGACCTGCTGCTTGTCCAGCTCCGCCTGGAGCCTGGCCGAGCGGATGGTGGTCGCGCGGCGGAGCACCATCATCAGCAACTCGACGCCGAGCACCAGCGCGGCCGGCGGGATGGCGGCCACGCCGCGTGCCGCCCAGTTGCCGGACTCCGCGTGCGCCACGTTGAGGATGAAGCTGACGCCGGCCGCCCCGGCGAGCAGCGCCTTGGGCCACCAGATCTCCCACAAGCGGCGCTGTTGCTTGGTAGTCGTGAACCACAAGTCCGCGCCGGTGGCGACCACGATGAACGAGTCCACCAGCAACGGGATCGCCCACGCGTGCTCCGGCGCGATGCCGCTGGAGCGCTCCGCATAGGACTTGATGGCCTCGAAGCTGGTGTAGAACGCAAGGCAACCAATGCCGGATACGGCACCACCGAGGATCGCGACCAGGATGGTCCTGAACCTGCTCAACCACTTGTCATGGGCGATGGCGCTGGCGGAGAGCGGCAGCGGGGTTCCTGAGGTCACAGGGGAACGCTCCTCGGTCGTGGCACGGCGACATGCAGGCTGTCTTTTACAACAACCGTCCCCTGGAAGACCAATTGAGTGATGGGCGGTCTTTCGCCGCGGTCACCCTTTGTTCGCTCCATGCCGGCGCACGAAGTCGTTCACCTGGTAGTACGCATCGATCGATTCGCCCGCATCGCCCCAGAATCCGTCGAGTACGTCGTACTCCATCGTCGTCTTGGCGACGTAGAAATTGTTCACGTCGGTGATCTCCAACTCGCCGCGCCGCGACGGGGTCAGCGTGGGAATCACCTCGAACACGGTCTCGTCGTAGCAGTAGATGCCGGTGACCGCGCAGGTGCTCGGCGGGTCGTCGGGCTTCTCGACGATCCGGACCACCCGGCGGCCGTCGTCGAACTCCGGGACGCCCAGGTGGCGCAGGTGCGCGGGGTCGTCGATGCGGGCAAGCAGGATCCTGGAGCCACCCGGCTGGACCCCGAAGTTCTCGACCAGGGGACGGATGGAGTGCTCCACCACGTTGTCGGCCAGCATCACCAGGACTCTGTCGCCGTCGACGAACCGCTCCGCCAGCCCCAGCGCCTCGGCGATCCCGCCCGGGCGCTCCTGGTAGGCGTAGAGCAGCCGGTCGATCCCGTACTCGTGCCCGTTGCCGAGCAGGCGCAGGAACTCTCCGGCATGCGTGCCGCCCGTCACCAGCATGATCTCGGTGATGCCGGCCTTCACCAGCGCCTCGATGGCGTAGGTGACCATCGGCCGGTCGTAGATGGGCAGCAGGTGCTTGTTGGTGATGCGGGTCAGGGGATGAAGGCGGGTCCCGCTTCCGCCTGCCAGCACGACACCCTTCACGCCTCAGCTCCCATGCCTGCTCTCTCCATGGAGGGACCGGTAGAGGGTCCGGTCATGCCCCGTACTTTGCCAGCCGTTCCGCGGCGGCGAGCAACTGCGGCAGCAGGTGCTTGGCCTCGAAGCGGCCGAGCGAGCCCTGCCGGCAGGTGACCTCGTCGAAGCCGGGCAGCCCGTCGGCCGCCGCGGTCCCGCCCCACAGCAGCACCGGGACGGGGTGCCACGAGTGCGCCGCCATCTGCGCCGGGGTGGCGTGGTCGCCGGTCACCGCCAGGACCTCCACGCCGGCGTCGAGCATCCGCGGCACCAACGCGTCGACCTCCTCGATGGCCTGGACCTTGCGCTCGAAGTCCCCGTCCTCGCCGGCGGAGTCGGTCTTCTTCACGTGCATGAACACGAAGTCGGCCTCGGGCGACAGGCGCTCGAGCGCGTCGACCTCCTCCGGCGCCGCGCCCTCCACCTGGTGGGTGTCGAAGCCGAGCAGGCGCGAGATGCCGAGGTACATGGGGTAGGTGGCGATCGCCAGCGCGCGCAGCTTGTAGCGGTCCGGGAACGAGGGCAGCTCCTTGTGGGTGTCGAAGCCGCGCATCAGCAGGTAGTTGCCGCGGTCCCTGCCGGCCAGCAGCGAGCGCGCCTGGTCGAGCACGCTGGTGATCAGCTCGGCGGTGCGCTTGGCCTCGGGTGCGGTGGCCTCCGGCTCCAGCGGAGGCACGCCCTCACGCTGCGGGTCGGTGTCGGTGATCGAGGGGTCCAGGCCGTCGCCGCGCAGCACCAGCAGGCCGCGGTGCTCGCGCTCGGGCTGGAGGAACAGCTCGGCGCCGTCCAGCTTGACCTCGCGCATGAGCAGCTCGCAGATGCGCGCGGCCTCCTCGGTCGGCAGGCGGCCGGCGCGCCGGTCGGCGATGGTGCCGTCCGGGGCGAGGTTGCAGAAGTTCACGCGCGCCGCCACGTCGCCAGGGCGGAGCTCGAAGCCGATGCCGGCCGCTGACAGCGCTCCCCTGCCGATCTCGTAGGCCAAGGGGTCGTACCCGAACAGGCCGAGGTGGCCGGCGCCCGATCCTGGCGTGATCCCGCGGGTGACCGGGTCGTGCAGGCCGAGCGAGCCCTCGCGCGCGAGCCGGTCCAGGTTGGGGGTCCGCGCCTCGGTCAGCTCCGAGGCCCGCTCGACGGTGCGGAAGCCACCCAGCCCGTCCATGACGAGCAGCATCGCCTTCCTGCCCTGCGATCTCGCCATCGAGATCACGACGGACTCAGTGTTCATGGCTCTGTGTTCATGGCTCTCCGATCGACATCTGCTGCGAGTCTACCCAGTCTGGGTCCCCGATCCATGTGGGGGGGAGCTCGCTCCCCCCCACGCCCCCCCAAGAGCGCCTGTGCCAGGGTCACCCTTCCTGCGTTCCTTCCGCCGCCACCCTCGCCCGCCAGGCTCGTTCGGCGGCCAGGCTGGAGGCGAAGCCGATCTCGACCGAGGGCAGGTAGGCGTGGTCGCACAGCTCCAGGATCGAGCCGACGATCCGGTCCACCTCCTCAGCGGTGACCGCCAGCAGCGGGACCTGGCCGACCACGAACACATCGCCGTTCTCGTCGAGCGTGAAGCGCAGGACGTAGCTGGAGGCCTGCCGCATCAGCAGGTCGCTGAACAGGCGCCCGTGCTGCTCCTCGGGCGCGCGCATGAAGAACGACTCGACCCGCAGCGTCCGGTCCCCGACCTGGAGGTGCACGCCGATCCCGAGCTTGCGCTCGCCGGCCAGGACCAGGAACCAGCGGCCCTCGTCGAGCCGCTCGGCGGTCAGCTCGGTCTCGGCCAGGAACGCCTCGATCGCCGCTTGCGCCGCGGCCCGAACGGCCTCGGGCTCCGGCCGGCCATCGGGTGGTGTCGGGTTCCCGGACGTCGTCTCCACCTCCGGTAGCTGCAAGATCCATCGACCGGCCGATTGCCGGCAAGGCATTGGGGCAGAGACTACCCTTGCTCGGGCCCAGGGACACCGCGGCCGGGGACGGGACAGCCAGAGGCGCAGGAGGACGAGGCGACATGGGAGGCACCGCGATCGAAGTGAGCGACCTCCGCAAGAGCTACGGCGAGGTGGAGGCGCTCAGGGGAATCTCCTTCGAGCTCGCGGAGGGCGAGTGCCTGGCGATGGTGGGCCCCAACGGCGCCGGCAAGACGACCACGGTGGAGATCCTCGAAGGGTTCCGCCAGCGGTCGGCCGGAGAGGTGCGGGTCCTCGGCATGGACCCGGAGACCGCCGGGCGGGACTTCAGGGAGCGGATCGGGATCGTCCTCCAGTCCTCGGGCCTGGACCGGAACCTGACCGTCCGGGAGCTGGTCTACTTCTACGGCGGCTTCTTCCCGGCCCCGAGGAACGTGGACGAGACCGTGGACCTGGTGGGCCTCGGGGAGAAGCGCGACTCGCGAGTCAAGGCGCTCTCGGGCGGGCAGCAACGCCGGCTCGACCTGGCGCTCGGGATCGTCGGCGACCCTGATCTGATCTTCCTGGACGAGCCCACCACCGGGTTCGACCCCTCGGCCAGGCGCCACTCCTGGGAGCTGGTCGACGACCTGCGCTCCCTCGGCAAGAGCATCCTGCTGACCACGCACTACATGGACGAGGCCCAGAACCTGGCCGACCGGGTGGTGGTCCTGGCCGGCGGCGCGATCGTGGCGGAGGGCAGCCCGGACTCGCTCGGCGGCCGCGACCTGGCCGAGGCGGTGATCAGCTTCCGGTTGCCCTGGGGCCTGTCCGTGGCCGACCTGCCAGCCGGGCTGCCGGCCCAGCCGCGGGTCCACGACAACCACGTGCAGTTGCGGACCCAGGCGCCGACCGCGGCCCTCAACCTGCTGACCGGCTGGGCGGTCGGCCGCGGCGAGGAGCTCGAGGCCCTGACCGTCACGCGCCCCTCCCTGGAGGACGTCTACCTGCAGCTCACCGGCGACGCAGGGGCCGTCGCCCCCAAGGAGGTCACCAATGGCTGAAACCGCCGCCAGCGCCGCCGCGAGCTCGGCCGGCAGCGCGACCCGCGGCCGGCGGCCGGGAGCCCTGTCCCTGCTGGCGCGCCAGTTCTGGTACCAGAACCTGCTGTTCTGGCGGAACCCGTTCTCGGCGTTCTTCACCATCGCCTTCCCGATGATGTTCCTGCTGCTGTTCAACTCGCTCCAGGGCGGGTCGCGGTTGACCGAGCGGGGCGGCATCCGCTTCGCGCAGTTCTTCACGCCCAGCATCCTGGTGTTCGCGGCCATCTCGGCGACCTACGTGAACCTGGCGGTCTCAGTCGCCATCGTCCGCGACGACGGCATCCTCAAGCGGCTGCGCGGCACGCCGATGCCTGGCTGGGTCTACGTGGCCGGCCGTGTGCTCCACGCCACCTTCGCGGCGGTGCTCGCCGCGGTCCTGATGGTCGCCGCGGGAATGCTGTTGTTTCACGTGAAACTCATCGGTCACCTGGTCCCGGCCGCGATCGTCACCCTGCTGGTCGGGATCGTGAGCTTCTGCGCGCTCGGCCTGGCGCTGGCGGCCGTCTGCCCCAATGGCGAGGCCGCGCCCGCCATGGCCAACTTCACCTGGCTGCCGGTGGCGTTCGTGTCATCGATCTTCTTCCCGCTGGACACCGCGCCCAAGTGGCTCCAGTCACTGGGCGGGTTCTTTCCGGTCAAGCACTTCGCCGAGGCGATGCAGGCCACGTTCAGCCCCTTCACCACCGGCAACGGCTTTCGCTGGCATGATCTCGGCGTGATCGCCCTGTGGGCGCTGGGCGGCACGATCGTGGCGGTCCGGAGGTTCCAGTGGGAGCCGCGCGCCGCCAGCGACGGGCGGCGGCGGCGGAGCGTGCGCATGAGGGAGGGCTAGGCCGGGATGGTTGCTGACGTGGGGACGCTGACCGAGCGGGCCAAGGAGCTGGCCGCGCTGCACCGCGGGGAGCGCCCGCTGCTGCTGCCCAACGCCTGGGACGCGGCCAGCGCGCAGGTGCTGGAGGGGGCGGGGTTTCCCGCCATCGCCACCTCCAGCAGTGCTGTCGCGGACAGCCTCGGGTATCCCGACGGGGAGGCCGCGCCCGCCGCGGAAATGCTGGCCGCCGTGGCGCGCATCGCCGCGGTCAGCTCCGTGCCCGTCACCGCGGATCTGGAAGCCGGCTACGGCCTGCCGCCGGCCGAGATCGTCGAGCGGCTGCTCGAGGCCGGCGCGGTCGGTTGCAACCTCGAGGACTCGGACAACCGGTCGGGCGGCCTGGTCGACCCGGGGCGCCAGGCCGAGCGGCTCGCGGAGGTCCGTGCGGCCGCCGACGTCGCCGGTGTGGGGCTGGTGATCAACGCGCGGGTGGACGTCTATCTGCACCAGGTCGGCACCCCCGGGCAGCGCCTGGCGGAGGCGCTTCGCCGCGCCCGCCAGTACCTGGAGGCCGGCGCCGACTGCGTGTTCCCGATCCTGGTCAGCGACGAGGAATCCATCGCCGAGCTGGTGCGCGACGCCGGCGGGCCGGTCAACGTGCTCTACCAGCCGGGCACGCCCTCGCTGCAGCGGCTCGCGGAGCTGGGCGTGGCTCGCGTCTCGTTCGGCGGAGGTCTGCACCGCGCCACCAGGGCGCTGCTCCAGCGCCTCGCCGAACGCATCCTCGCCGGCGAGGACCCCTACCGGCGGTAGCCGCGCCGCGGCGGCGGGGGCGGCCTGGGCTCAGCCCCCGGGCCGGGGCGGCCGCCGGGCCAGGGGGTCAGGCTGGCTCGGGGACCAGGGCCTCGATGGGTGGGGCGTGGCGGACCGACGGGATGGCGGTGGCCGCGATCGCGGCGGCGAGCATGACACCCGCGAACGCCAGGAACGACGGTCCGGCGCCGATGCCCTGCGCCAAGACGCCGGCCACGAGCTGCGCCAGCGGGATGGTGCCCCAGGCGATCAGGCGGACGACGCTGACGGTGCGCGCCTGCAGGCGGTCCGGGACCAGCGCGTAGCGGTAGGTGGCGGTGACCACGTTGAACGACACGCCGAACAGCGACCCCACCCCCAGCACCGCGCCGAGGGCCAGCGCGTTCGGCATCAGGATCAGCACCGCCGCCTGGACGGCCCAGACCCACAGCCAGCCGATCACCACCGTCCGCGCGTGGACGTGCCGCTGCACCCACGGACCGGCCAGCGCCCCGGCGATCGCGCCGACGCCGAGGAAGGCGAACATCGCGCCGATCAGCGCCGGCGAGGCGCCGAGCTCCTTGGCGCGGACGATCACCAGCAGCGGCAGAGCGCTGTGGACGAAGTTGGTCACCCCGATCAGCAGGGCGATGCTGCGCAGGAAGCGCTGCCGCCAGAGCCAGGCGATCCCCTCCGAGATCTCGGCGCGAAGGCGGGTGCGCGCCCGTTCCCGCCGCTGCTGGAGCGGCACGCGCAGCAGCAGCAGGGCGGTGAAGGACACCGCGTAGGAAGCGGCGTCGACGGCGAACGGCAGCAGCCTGCCGATGCCGAACAGCAGGCCGCCCAGCGGCTGGCCGGCGAGGTCGGCGCCCTGGTCCCTGGCCTGGTTCTGCGCCAGCGCGGTGGCGAGCTGCGGCTGCGGCACCACGTGCGGCAGGGCGGCCGTCTCCGCGAGCTGGAAGAAGACGAACAGCGCTCCTTCGACGAAGGCGACCAGAGCGATCTGGACCAGCGTCACGCGCCCCAGCGCCAGCGCGACGGCGATGCTGCCCAGCGCCAGGGCGCGGCCGCCGTCGCACACCAGCATCACCAGCTTGCGGTTCCAGCGGTCGACCAGCGCGCCGGCCGGCAGGTAGAGCAGCAGGAACGGCAGGGTCTGCGCGAATCCCACGATGCCGGCTCTCGCCGGCGAGCGGGTCAGCGCCAGCACCAGCAGCGGGTAGGCGAGCGAGCTGATGCGCGTGCCGACGGTCGAGACCACCTGGCCGCTCCACAGCAGCAGGAAGTCGCGGTTGCGACGCAGGGGTGGCGGCGCCGCCGGGTCCCGGGCTGGCACGGATACACCGTAACCGGACGCACCCTCATGGACCAGCCCAAAGGACGCCGCCGCGCCGAGCCTCCGCCGAAGGCGGAACCGGGGCTCAGCGGCCGCGGGTGTCGAGCAGGTGAAAGGCCTCGGCCAGCGGGAGGCCGAACTCGGCCCCGATGGCCGCGTTCCAGGTGCGGATCCGCCGCTCCATGTCGGCGTGGTCCTCGATCTGGCTGGCGTGGGCGCGCAGGGCCGCCAGCTTGGCGTCGATGGTCCCGCTGATGTCGACCACCTCGTCCGGAGCGTCCGTGCCGAACAGCAGGACCGAGTGCGGCCGGTGGGGCGCCAGGCCCTCGGCCGCCAGCTCCGGTGCGTAGAGCGGGTCGCGGGCGGCGATCACCCCGTCCACGGTCAGCAGCCCGGCCGCGCGGTGGTCGGGATGCAGCAGCCAGCGGCGCCACGGGTCGTGGCCCACCACCACGTCGGGCCGAACCTGCCGCACCAGCCGCGCGACCGCGACCCGCAGCTCCAAGGTGGCCTCCAGCTCGCCGTCGGTGGCGTCCAGGAATCGCACGCCGCGAGCGCCGAGCTCGGCGGCGGCGGCGATCGCCTCCCGTCGCCGGACCCGGCCGACCTCGGCCGGAACCGCGGCCGGGTCGCTGGAACCCTTCTCGCCGGCGGTGAGGCAGGCAAGCTCGACGCGGGCGCCGTCACGCGCCCAGGCCGCGACCGTGCCCCCGGCCTGGAGCTCGACGTCGTCGGGATGGGCGCCGATCGCCAGGGCACTGCCGACCGCCAGCACGCTCAGCCGCTCTGCTCGAGCAGCGGCTCGGCGCGCGTCTGGAGCAGCTCCCCGTAGACGTCCAGCAGGCTGGACGCGGTCACGTCCCAGCCGTGCACGCCGGCGAAGCGGGCCGCCGCCTGCCCCATCGCGGCCAGCTTGCCGGGATGGTGGAGCAGCGAGGAGACCGTCGCCGCCCACGCGTCGGGGTCGTGGCTGGACAGCAGCCGCCCGGTGGTGCCGTCCCCGACCGCGTGGTTGAGCCCGCCGACCCTGGCGGCCACCACCGGGGTCCCGCAGGCCTGCGCCTCCAGCGCGACCAGCCCGAAGGACTCGGACCGCGACGGCACCAGCAGCAGGTCGGAAGCCTGGTAGACGCAGGCCAGGCGGTCGTTCGGCCGCGCCGGCAGGAAGCGGACCCGGTCCTCGACCCCCTCCCGGTGCGCCAGCTCCGCGAGCCGCCGCGGCTCGTCGACGCCGTTGCCGGAGGGACCGCCGACCACCAGCAGCTCGACGTCCAGGTCGGGCCATCGACGGGTCAGCGTCGCCAGGGTCCTGACCGCCACGTCCGGTGCCTTGAGGGGCTGAAGGCGCCCCACGAACGCGAGCACGTGCCGGCGCCGGACGCCGAGGGCCGCGCGCGCCGCCGCCCGGTCCCCGGGGTGGAAGCGCGACCGGTCGACCCCGTGCGGGATCACCCGCACCTTCGACGGGGGCGCGCCGTACAGCTCGGCGAGCTGCCTGGCCTCGGCCGGAGTCGCGGCCAGCAGGCAGTCGGCGGTCGCCACCACCCGCTCCTCGCCAGCCAGCCTGGCCGGTGGCTCGGGCTCCTCGCCGTTGGCGAGGCTCAGGTTCTTCACCCTCCCGAGCGTGTGGAACGAGTGGACGACCGGGCTCTGCCAGCGCTCGCGCGCCAGCCTGGCCACCCATCCCGACAGCCAGTAGTGGCTGTGCAGCAGGTCGTAGGGTCCGTGACGCTCGCCCGCCCGCAGCAGCGCGCACAGGAAGGCGCAGAGGTAGCGCGGAAGCGCCTGCTTGGGAACCGCTTCGAGCGGGCCGGCGGGCAGGTGCAGCACGCGGACGCCCGGCTCGACCTCGACGACCGGCGGGTCGTCGGGCGACGTCGCCCGGGTGTAGAGGTCCGAGGCGACGCCCGCCCGCGCCAGCTCGTTGGCGAGCGCGCGAACGTGGACGTTCATCCCGCCGGAATCGCCGACACCCGGCATCGCCAGCGGCGACGAGTGGACCGACAGCACCGCGATGCGGCGCGGACCTTCGTGGTCCAACTCCGATCCTGCCGCTCGAAGCTCGCCAATTGCCCGCACTCGGTACGCTCCCTGATCGACTCGGCCCGCGCGCGATCCACGCGGAGCCGACACCTTCGCTGGCTGATCGCCGTGTCATGCTATCGGGCAGCCTCCAAAGCCGGCTATGTCGGTTCCAGGGGGATTTGCTCAGACAATATGCAAAGCGGCCGGCTCCATTGGATCAGGAGCCGGCCGCCAGTTCCGGGATGACCCGGCCTACTTGTCGTGACCGACCTTGCCGGCGGCGTCCTTGGCCGCCTTGGCGTCGGCCTCGGCGGCGCGCCGCACGGTGGTGGTCGCGCCCTTGGCCGCGCTGCGGGTCGAGCGGGCGTTGGACCTGGTGCGGGTGCTGGCCGCCCGGGTGGTGCTCACCGCGACGCGGGTGGCCCTTCTGGCCTGCTGGGTCGCACGCGAACTGCGGATCGAGCTGACCAGCGACTCGCCCCGCTCCACCAGGTTGCCGTAGGCGCGCACCGCGTCGTCGGGCAGCCGGTTGCGCAGCTTCTGCGCCTCGTCGGGCAGGCGGTTGCGGAGCTTCTGCGCCTCGTCCGGGAGCTGGCGAAGCGTCGAACTCGCCAGGTCGGCGAGGCCGGCGACGGCGTACAGCGCCCGCCTTGCGTCCCTGGACTGGTTGGTTGCCATGAACTGGCTCCTCTCAGATGGTGGGCTCGGCGGCTGGGGCCGCGGCCCGAGTCCCGTCAGGATCAGGGTTCGCCTCGGACGTCGCCCGAAACGACTGGTAGATCTCGATCAGGACCTGCTTTTGCCGCTCGGTGAGATGAGGCTCGCGCAGGATGGTGGCGATCAGGTCGCCGGCCTGCTCATCGGTGTCGTCGAGGATGCCGGCGCGCAGGTACAGCGTCTCGGCGCTGATCCGCAGCGCCTTGGCGATGTCCTTGAGGATCTTGGCGGAGGGCTGGCGCAGCCCCCGCTCGATCTGCGACAGATAGGGGTTGGAGACGCCTGCCTGCCTGGCCAGGTTGCGCAGTGACAGCTCGGCCTGGTGCCGCTGCTCGCGGATGTAGCGGCCCACGTCGCGGACCGCCCCAGCCGGGTCGAGCTGCTCCATTCCCTTGCGCACCCTTGCTCCCTCGTCCGTGTCTCAATTCATCGAGCACTGTCATGCTAGCGGCAGTGTGCAACTTTTGCAAGCACCAGCAAGCACCCGAGCAAGCGGCGCGGGCCGGTGGGCCGGTCCTGGCTACCCGGTGGTCAGCTCGATGGTGGCCGGGCGGACGCTGCCGACCTGCCGGCCACCGCCCATGATCGGGGTCACGGCCACCGGCAGGACCGCCTCCAGCTCGCGCTCGTCCAGCCAGCCGAGCGCCGCCAGCGCCGCCAGCAGGGCGGGACCGCGGGCGCGCACCGCGCCGTCCAGCACCTTGACCGCCAACCCCTGGTTGGTGTCGAGGTTGACCGCGGCCGAGGCGCCCTCGGCACCGGCCTTGCCGAGCACCCGGCCGCCGGTGACCTCCAGCAGCAAGGTGTCCAGCTCGCCGGTGCCCGAGATCATCACCGGGTGGCGCCGCACCGCCTCGACCAGGGCGGCCGCCGGGCCGTCGCCGGCGGCGGCGCGATGGCCGATGCGCGCGTAGGCGGTGGCCAGGGCGCGCAGCGGCAGGACGTGGACCGGCACGCCGCAGCCGTCCACGCCGACATGCTCGATCGCGGCGCCGGCGAAGTCGGCGACGGTGTCCGACACCACCGCCTGCAGCGGATGCTCCGGCTCGATGTACCGCTCGATCTCCCAGCCGTGCGCCACCGCGCCGGCGAGCATGTAGGCGTGCTTGCCGGAGCAGTTGTGGTAGACGGCCGCCGGCGCCTCCGCGGCCCGCCGCGCCTCGCGGTTGGACGGCAGCGCCGGCGGGCAGCGCAGCGCGGACTCGTCCAGGCCGGCGGCGGCGAGCACCTTGCGGACCGAGGCGACGTGCTCCGGCTCGCCCGAATGGGAGCCGGCCGCGCCGGCTAGGGCGAGCTGGCCGAGGCCGAGCTCGCGTTCCACGTCCAGCCCCAGCACGGCCATCGCCTGGAGCGGTTTGGCGCAGGAGCGCAGGTAGATCGGAAGCTCCGGGTCCCCGGCGGCGGCGACCACGGTGCCCTCGGCATCGGCGACCGCCACGGCGCCGAAGTGCTGGCTCTCGACGAAACCGGAACGTTCGACCTCAACGATGACCCGCATGACACATGAGGCTAGCCGCGCCACCACGATCCGCGCTAGCGAGCCAAGATGCGTTCGCGGGGGACGTGGGGGGAGAAGCGGGTGTGGAGCGAGGCGTGCAGCGCCTCCAGGTTGGCGATGGAGACGAACGCCTCGGCCATGGCCGGGTCGAACTGCGTGCCGGTGCCGGCCATGATCTGGTCGACCGCCTGCTCGAACGGCAGCGCGCGCCGGTAGGGCCGGTCGGAGGTCATGGCGTCGAAGGCGTCGCACACCGAGAAGATGCGCGCGCTGAGGGGGATCTCCTCGCCGACCAGGCCAGATGGGTAGCCGCGTCCGTCCCAGCGCTCGTGGTGCGAGCGGATGACCTCGACGGCGGGGCCGAGCGACTTGATTCCGGAGACCATCTGCACCCCCATCTCGGGGTGCATGCGCATGATCAGCCACTCGTCCTCGTCGAGCGGGCCAGGCTTGTTCAGGATCGCCTCGGGCACGCCGACCTTGCCGACGTCGTGGAGCAGGAACCCGTAGCGCAGGCAGTGGTCGGAGGCCAGGTCGGCGTCGACGACCTGCGCGAGCGCGGTGGCGTAGTCGTGGGTGCGGTCGAGATGGGCGCGGGTGGTGGGGTCCTTGGCCTCGACCACGAAGGCCAGCGTCTTCACCATGTCCAGGTACGACTCCTCGAGCTGGCGCAGCGCCTCCTCCAGCTCGCCCGCTCGCGCCCGCTCCGATTGGTACAGCAGGTTGAGCTCGCGCGCGAACACCAGAAGCTGTCGCTGCGCCGCTTCGAGCTGGTTCAGGTATCGAGTCGCTGGATCCATGCTGGCACCTTCCCCCGGGAGAGCCGCTGGACGACGTCGAGCAGGGCGAGCGGCGAGTACGGCTTGGCCAGATATGCGTCCGCCCCGGCGGCGTGGGCGGCGACACGGTCCTTGAGCCGGTCCTGCTCCGACAGGATGACCACTTTGATCGAGGCCAGCTCCACATCGGCCCGCAGCGCCCGACACACGTCGACCCCGTCCTGCCCGGACGTGGTCAGGCCGAGGATCGCCACGTCTGGACGCTCCGACCTGGCAACGTCCAGGGCGGCGGGGCCGTCCTGGGCCTCCAGCAGGCCGTACTCCTTCAGATCGAGCAGGATGCACAGCATGCGTCGCGCGGTGGCGTCGTCGTCGGCCACCAGCACGCGTCTGAGCGCCGTCAGAGCTCGCATCTTGCTCACCGTCCGTGTAGCACCGCTGCGGGGCGGCCCCGTTGCCGCCGCCGCAGGGGTGCTCGATCGAACGCCGCGGGCGTTGGCCCGCCTCGTTACAATCGGAGCACACTTCAGGGATCTTGAGCACTTCGGGACAGTTGCGTGAAGGAAGACGTCTCGACCCGGCCGGGGAACGGGTCCAGCACCCGCCCGATCCGGCCGGTTGCGACCGGCGACGAGCTTCACTCCAGCAGTTGGGCCACGTTCGCGGTTCCGTCCCGGTAGCGGCGAGCAAGCTCGCCGCGCAGCACGTCGACCACCCGCTGAACGGCTCTGCGGCTGGCCGACACCAGCTCCTCCTCACGGCTCAGGAGCTCGACCGCCCTGGTCAGCTCGGCGACGTCGAGCTCGGGCAGCCGCGCGATCGTCTCGTCTGAAACCAGACGCTCCAGCCTGCGACGATGTTTGCCGTTCGGCAAGGGCATGCGGATTTTGGGGATGGCGGTGAAGTTGCTCGAGCCGGCGTCGCTGAGGATCCCCGGCAACCCGGCGACCAGGCCGGCCACGTCATGCTCGCCCTCGGCGCCGTCGGTGCGGCGCAGCAGCTCGGCACGGAGGATGTCGATGCGTCCCTGCAACATCCGGCGCAGGTAGGAGATGCCCTCCTCCTCGGCCTCGGCCTCGCCGCGGCGCCGGCGTAACTCATCCAGCTCGAGGCGATCGACGTCAGCGACGAACCGCGGGTCGAGTACCCGGTCGATGCGGCGCTTTCCGCCCGGAATTGCCTCGACGCTCATCTTCCGCTTCCCCCCTGTGTCACTGGGGGACCATTGCTCCACCATTGGCCCCCCAAGCCCGGAATGAGCCGGACTTTCATGGTTTCGCTCTCCGAGAGCCCGTCCCATTACGAAGCGCCCGGCGTTCCTTCCGAGCCCGGGGCGGCGCTGCACCCGGACCGCTCGAGGCTGGCGAGCCGGAGCATTGTAACCGGCCGACCGCCGGACTCCTACTGCCAGAACGCAAAAAGGTTCTCCGAATTCTCAGATGCGCAGAAGACGCAGGAATCGCGAATAGCGGGATCGGCCCGGCGGTTACGTGTTCGGGCGATCCGGGCGGAACGGGAGGTCGACCACGGTCCCCGCGGACTCCCCGGCCAGGACCCGCGAGCCGGTGGGGACGACCTGGCGGACGTAGGCCAGTCCGATCGGCCCGAGCTCGGGGTGGCGCGCGACGCTGCGGACCTGGCCGGCGCGCCGGCCGTCCTCGGTGCGCAGGTCGGTCCGCGGCGCGGGGAGCCCGCCGCCCTCGAAGCGCAGGCCGGCGAGGCGGCGCTGCACCTGGCCCAGGTTGTGGACTCTGGCGACCGTCTCCTGGCCCGGGTAGCAACCCTTGTCCAGATGGACGTGGGAACCGAGCAGCCCGGCCTCCTCGGCGAGCACGTCGTCGGTCAGCTCGTCGCCCCAGCGGGGCAGGCCCCGTTCGATCCGCGCCAGCTCCCAGACCTCCAGGGGCGCGAGCGCCACGCCCGCCCGGCTGAGCGCCTCCAGCGCGCCGGCCGCCGAGCGCCCCACCAGGTCGACGCCCAGCGGCGTGCGGTGCACCACCAGCCCGGCGGCCATGGTCGCCCGGTCAGCTCCCTCCGGCGGCCCCGGCAAGCCCGCCGCCTCCAGCGCCGCCCCCGACCCGGGCCCCAGCAAGCTGACCGCGGTCAGGCCCGCGGCGTCGGCGGTGGCCGAGGCGCCCGCCCCGGAGCCCGTGGCGCCCGGCCCGGAGCCGGCGGCCACTTGGCGGACGGTGACGTCGTAGCGGAAGACGAAACGCTGCAGACGCTCGGCGAGGGGCCGGGCGGCGGCGGCGTGGGTGTCGAGCAGGGCTCCGCCCTCGACCACGGCGATGCGGAAGGCGAACTCGATCTTCCCCTTGGGCGAGAGCAGCAGCGCGCTGGTGGCGTCCTCAGGACGGAGGTCCGCGGTGTGCTGGGAGGACACGACGTGCAGGTAGGAGAGCACGTCTGCGCCCCCCAACTCCAGCACGCCCAGGTCGTCGCGAGCCACCGCGACCACGCCGGAACGGCTGCTTTCCAGGGCGGCTTCGAGATCCAGAAGAGCGGTCATGGCAACCATGGTAATGGCGTTGCGAAGCGGCCACTTGTGTGGCTAACTGGCGACACGCGAGAAAGGAGGTGGTCCAACTGCATAAACCGTTTCGGACCCGCGAGGTGACTGCCCGATAGGGCGACCCGCTCCTAATCGCGGGACGGGTACCGCCCGCGGAATCCCAGCAGATCACCGAACCCAGGGGGCCTTGGCCTGGTCCAACCGAGGCGGCGTTGCTCGCATGAGCGCGTGCTCGCATGCGTGAGTGAAAGTCGACGCCGAACCCCCTGGGTCTTCTCTTTTGCCGGGCAGGTTCAGCCGCGCAGCAGCCGGTAGACCACGTACACGGCGAACACCCCGGACGCGGCCAGCATGAGGGCGAGCAGCCCCGTGTAGAAGGCCTCCAGCGTCATCGGAAGACGAAGCTCCTGTTCACGTGCCGGCCGACGCGGCCAGCCCCACCCGGAGCGTACCAGCCGCCAGCGGCCCGGGCCCCACCCGTGGGCAGGCGCCCCGCCTACGCGGCAACCTCCAGCCTGCCGGCCCGGCCGGCGAGGACCACGGCACCGGGCTCGGTGTCGACCCGCTCGACCTGGATGTCGGCGGGCAGCTGCGGCAGCGGCACGTCGAAGGTGAACCGGGAGACCAGCGTCGCCTCCAGCACCGGGTCCCGCACGCCGCCGACCTGCACCGACTGGGGCCGGAACGCCAGCCGCCCGTCGCGGACGCCGAGCCGCCCCGTCACCACCGCGTCCACCGGCCGGCCGAGCACCTCGGTGCCGACCCGCAGCCGCACGCCGTTCGCCTCGATCGTCACCTGGCCTCCCGACAGCCGGTCGGCGAGCAGCCGGTTGATCTGCGCCTGGCTCAGCTCGACCTGGCCCTCCACCCGGTCGACCCGCACCAGGCCGTGCCCGCCGAACAGCACCGTCCGCGGCACCCGCACCCCGCGGAGCTGCACCTCGACCCTGTCCAGCTCCAGGCCCCGAGCTCGCGCGTTGGTGGCCGCCAGGTCGAGCGCGGAGAAGCGCCCGGTCAACAGATGCGGCAGGAACGGGAAGTCGCGCACCTGGACGATCGGCCGGGTCCCGAGCTGGTACTTGCGCTCCAGCGCGGTGGCGACCTTGCTCTCGAACACCCGCGCCGCCGCGAAGTCCGCGCCGACCAGCGCGGCCGCCACCAGCAGGACGATCAGCAGCTTGCGCATCAGCGGGAGCCGCCGGAGAAGGGTGGCAGCAGCGCGATCTCGGCGCCGTCGGCCACCTCGGTCGCCGGGTCGCCGCAGCGGCCGCCGTCGACCAGCACGCTGGCGGTCGCCAAGACGGCCGAGAACCGCTCCCCGTAGCGGTCCCGGAGACGTTCGAGGATGTCACCCAGCCTGCCCGGCGGCTCGGCCACCTCCGAGACCCCGGCCGCTTCGCGCAAGGCCGCGAACAGGCGGACCCGTACCACAGTGCACGCTCCTCGTTGTCCCGTTTCAACGGCGGATGCTACGGTGCCGGTGGCGCTCCGGCCGCCGCAACCCGCTGTGGCCCCGATCGACGGCGGCGGCCGGGACGACGGTGAGGTGAGAACCAGAGGGTGGCCGAGCTAGCCTGCCTGACGAACCGAGCCGGGGGGGCGAAAGAAGCCCTTCCCGCGCTCGAGTACCTCGTGCACACCACCGCCACCGCACCCCTCGACCTGTCGAGCCTCGCCGGGCTCTCCGGCAAGGACCTGGTGCTGATCGACGCCACCAGGGACCTCTCCAAGGCGCAGGCGCTGTGCCGCACCCTGCACGCCGCCGGAGAGTCCAGCCAGATCCTGGTGATCATCCCAGAAGCCGGGCTCGCCGGCCTCCAGCCCGACTGGGGCACCTCGGACTTCGTGCTGCCAACAGCCGGGCCGGCCGAGGTCGAGGCGCGCATCCGCCTGCTGGTCCAGCGGCCGGAGACCACCGAGCCCGACGCCGCCATCCGCGTCGGCGAGCTGGTCGTCGACCCCGTCTCCTACCAGGTCCGCCTGCGCACGCGGCCGCTCGACCTCACCTACAAGGAGTTCGAGCTGCTGCGCTTCCTCGCCTCCCGGCCGGGTCGGGTCTCGACCAGATCCCAGCTCCTGCAAGAGGTCTGGGGCTACGACTTCTTCGGCGGGACCCGCACGGTCGACGTCCATGTCCGGCGCCTGCGCGCCAAGCTGGGCCCCGAATACGAGTCGATGATCGCCACCGTTCGCGGCGTCGGCTACAAGCTCCTACCCGCCGATCAGGCCCGAGCCGAGCGCGAAGCTGGCTCGGACACGTGACCGAGCGGCCACGGTGGCGGGGATGCAACAATGTCTTTGACAGCGAGGGCACGGCGATGGCACCATCGGCGCGCCCTGCCCGTGGGCCGCTAGCTCAGTTGGTAGAGCACCCGGCTTTTAACCGGGGTGTCGTCGGTTCGAGGCCGACGCGGCCCACCCCGAGAAGGACCGGGCCCCCATCGTCTAGTGGCCTAGGACACCACCCTTTCAAGGTGGCGACGCGGATTCGAACTCCGCTGGGGGCACGTGAGGTTGGGCCGTACCAGGTCCCGTGGAGCAGCTTGGCTGTGCTCGCCGCCCTGTCAAGGCGGAGGTCGCGGGTTCAAATCCCGTCGGGACCGCTTGAGACTCCCCATCGCCGGAGCCTCGGACTGCTCGGGCAGGTAGCTCAGTCGGTAGAGCGTGCGGCTGAAAACCGCAAGGTCGGCGGTTCGATCCCGTCCCTGCCCACTACAAATCCGGGCGCGCACCAATGGCTGGCAGGTCATCGTCTACGCCGGCCGCGACCCCCTCACCGGCAGACAGCGGCAGATCACGCGCCAGGTCAACGGCAGCTACCGCCAGGCCGAGAAGGTGGAGGCCCGCCTACGGACCGAGGTCGCGGACGGGCAGCACGCCGGGACGCGGGTGAAGACCCTTGGTGAGCTGGTTGACCTTTGGATCGAGCGGCGTGCCGCGAGCGACAAGCCCATCTCCCCGGACACGGTGGAGGACTACCGCAGCCTGATCGCCAAGAAGATCAAGCCCGCGCTGGGCGGCAAGCG